>Ga0209541_10000424_pt1 | contig 82347 bp, 87 predicted proteins | sample RifCSPlowO2_01_FD_184027 | JGI IMG/M metagenome (GOLD analysis project Ga0209541, IMG submission 184027) | Groundwater microbial communities from Rifle, Colorado - Rifle CSP2_plank lowO2_0.1 (SPAdes) (version 2) | ecosystem: Environmental > Aquatic > Deep subsurface > Groundwater | place... | reverse complement strand
ATGGGATATGGGGTAGTTGCACTCCAGACTATACTTTAGGGATATTGCCACAACAAAATCAGGGTTGTATTGTTGGCACAAACATTTCATGTCCGCGCCAGTTCGGCGTATGCCAAGGCTCATCCCAAATATGCATTGATGCAAACAGTGACGGCGTGGGTGAATGGCCAGGCTGTGATTACACAACCCTCCAAGGGCATCAAGCAGGACCAGAAACAAACCTTGCAGACTTATTAGATAATGATTGTGATGGTTCAATAGATGAAGGAAGAACTTGTACATTGGGAGAAACAATCCCGTGTGGTTCTGTTGTGGGTGCATGCACATTAGGCATACAGCGTTGTGAACAAGGAACACCTCCCACTTTGGGACTGTGTAATTTCACATCAGCAGTGCAACCAAGACCGGAAATAGCAGATAGTTCAGACAATAATTGCGATGGTGCTATCGACGAAGGGGTTTCATGCGCAACTTTCCAGATAGGTCAGACTCGCACATGCGGAACAAACATAGGAGCATGTACACAGGGCATTCAGACCTGTACAAATCAGACTTACCTTGGAAATAAAGCTTGGTCAACCTGTGAGGGAAATGTGCTTCCACAAAATGAGCTGCTTGGTCTTACTTGTAACAACGGTCTTGACAATGACTGTGATGGAGTCGTAGATGAGGGATGCGGGTGTGTTGAAGAAGGAACAAACAGAACTTGTGGTTCTGGACAGGGGATTTGTACGCAAGGGGTACAAACTTGCACTGGAGGGCTGTGGGGTAATTCCTGCACTGGAGCGGTAACCCCGAAATCAGCAGAGATATGTGGCAATGGTTTAGATGACACTTGTGATAATTCTATTGATGAAGGTTGTCCGTGCATAGTTAATGGAGTTAATTATACAGAAGGCATAACAACAGTATCTTGTGGAAATCACACAGGAGTATGTGCAGAGCTTAATCAGACATGTAACAATGGTGTTCTGCAAGTTTGTAATTTTAATTCATTAGATGATTATGCTTCAAGAGAAACAGGGGCAAGTCGCTGCATAGATTTGTTAGATAATGACTGTGATGGAGATGTAGATACAGATGACAGCGAGTGTCGGGCACCAAGCACATCTAGAACAACATGTACCGATGGTACGCGTGAAGGAGAGTGTTCAACAACAAAGCCGCGTTACTGTAGCGACGGACGACTTATTTTCAATGCAGGTCGCTGCGGTTGTCCAGCTGGTCAGACCCAGCAAGCAGACGGAACTTGTGCAACTCAGGTACCAATACAAACAACTCAACAGGTCCAAGAACAACCAACCTTACTGCAAGATGGTCTGCTTGATATCCAGGATGTTTCAAGAGAAGGTAATGGTCCAGGGATGTTAATCTTTGTATTAATAATTATCCTACTTGTTATCGGAGGCGTATTTGGAGCATATTATTATCTTAGAAGGAAAAAACAGCCATTAAGGGTAATACCCTCTGCACAACAAAGACCAGTGCAACAGCGTCCTACAGCAACGCACGAAAATGTTCAGGAGCTTAATGCCTACATCAGAAAAAGGCTGGAAAAGGGGGGTGCAGAAGAAGCAATCAAGAGAGATACGCTAAAAGCAGGTTGGACTCCCTTTGAGGTGCATATGGCTATTCAAATAGCAAAAATTAACCTTCAAAGAAGACCTCAGCAGCCACAACCCCAAAGACCATTTCATCAGTGGGTACCTCCAATAAGGCAGCCACAACAGACAAAACTTTCAGAACAACCAAAGATTGTTCAGAAAAAAGAAGAGCAAATGAATATAAAAAAGCAAGAAACTAAAAAACAAAAGAAGGAAACAAAAGGGAGTAAACAAAAGAAAAGAAAATGAAAAGAAACATTATGTTTGGTATTCTGGTCTTGTTTTTAATAGTGTTTACCTTAAGTATCTCTTATGCCCAATCCCAGGAAGGAATAATCGTTATTGATTATACAAATGGTCCCCCTGGTTCTGTGGGTTTTCAGGAAGTTCTACAAACTGGTTCTCCTGCCCCACCAGAAGATGGAGGAGAAATTGGTTGCACCTTAATTGATGGAACAGCCAGTTGGGTTGTGGTTGATGGGGAAGGCCAGATAATCAGAATAGGTCAGGGAACACAAGCTGAACAAGTGTCCTCAGGAGCACAAGTCTACCTCTCAGTTGAAGGTCAGAATTGTCAAGAAGTGCAGGTAGACTTTACAATAAGGGTAGATAGTTTCCTCGGTACAGACAGTGCCGTGGATGGATGGAGGGATATAACAATCCCTATCAGAGGCGATTTTAATCAAGGATCAGGTCGCTTTATAACCGAAGTATCATTTCTTTTAGACACGCAGCTAACATGTAACGGAGGGGGTTCATGCATAGGGTTTGTTCAGGGGGCAATTCAGCCAATACGCCGTCTTTTCGGACAAGTAGCAACTTTAACACTCTATTTTGAAGCAGCCATGCAAGGTCAGCCAAATCCTATAAGGAGCAATGACATAACTGTAATTGTCCCTAGCGCAGCAGAAGTTCCAACAGTTCCGGAAGATACAAGTACACATGGTCAAGTTATCATAGATACAACCTCTTTAAGTCCAAAGACATCAACTTTTAGGCTTTCTACAACCACTAGTGGAGACTACGATGTAGCCTTTGGGTATGGTTCAGATATCTATAGCTTACAGTTTCCAGAAGACGGGCTGATATGGTTTAAAGATCATACAAATCCTTTTTATGATAATCCAGAAAGGTCAAGTCATGGAAATTACTGTGTGGGTTCAATATATTTAGCCTTTGGCAACACCCTTGTAACCACGAGTGATGATAAGGTTATAGGTACAACACTTATAACAAGCAACCGTCAATCTGAGGATGGTATATTCTTTAATGAAAAGGTGCGACTTGGGGCAAACAGGGTAAAGGCAATAAGGGTAAGGGGTGGAGAAGAATACTTCTTTGTATATCAAAGGGCAGAAGAAGAAGATTCAGGTTCAAATCCAACAAGAGGCACAAGGCTCGACAATAATCCGTCGCGAAGTGAACTATCTTCACAAGGCTATGGGTCACTTTATAGTCGTGGAAGGTGCTCAACAGATATCACCTTAGGTACAGACAGCCAGGCTATTGCAGATTACTTTGAAACACTAAAAGGTGCTCAAGGAAGACTATCACCCCAAAGAAATTCTCATAGAGAAATTAGTTCTGGTTTTCAGGGATTTTCTGAGAGCTAGTGAGTAAAAGCAGGTGCCCGGATTCGAACCGGGGATCAGAGGGTTGCAGCCTCTTGCCTTAACCACTTGGCCACACCTGCAATAAAATATAATTCTAAAAGAGAACTTTATAAAAATTCCTAAAATATGGGCCCGGAGGGATTTGAACCCTCGACCTACTGCTTAGAAGGCAGTCGCCCTATCCAGACTAGGCTACGGGCCCCAATAAGAAAATAAAAAGAACCCCGTTTTTAAAACTTTGCTGAAAAAAATTTCTCAGGAGTTGGCGTTACATTTATATAGAAAGTCCCTATAAAACAGAAAGGATGGGAAAAAGAGGTCAGGTAACGACTTTCGTAATATTAGGTTTAGTGCTTCTTGTGATTCTTGCAGTGGTTTTTTTTGGTCTTTTTCAAAGGAAGCAAATAACAGAACTTGAAAAGGCTAAAATAAATGGGATAGTCCTTGAATGTATGGGAGAAAGTCTTCAAAGAGCAAGCGATTATGCCGCGACACAGCTAAGCCAACAAATTACTACAAACCCCTCTCTAGGAATGAACCAAGAACAGTTAAGGCAGTTTCTAAAAGAAAATATAGAATACGACCTAAAAGAAAATCAGAATACAAAGCTAATTTTTTGTTTTGATGAAAAAATACCGGGGCTACAGCCTATAAGCATAACTCACGCAGCAAATATAGAGCCAACAGTAAATCTACAAGAATTAGACCCAATCCTTATAGAATTTGATATGAGTTTTCAAGTTACAATCACAAAAGGCAATCTCCAAGAGAATCTAGAAAGGTTTACAATAATGTACGAGGTTCGCTAGTATGAAAAGGTTGCTTTTCATCTCTGCTTTGATTTTATTTAGTCTGCAGTTAGGAGCCCCCTCTGTATTCTCACAAAATAGTGCAACCTGTCAAAGGCAAGCAATCTTTTGTAGTTTAGATTCTGATGGTGATGGAGTAAATAGTTTGGGCATACCAACTTCTGCCTGCCAGAATAATCTGGCAAAGGACCTCATCTACCGTTATGAAGACTGCGTCTCACAACAGATAACCATCAGTTATCCAGAAGGCTTTTCTGTGGCTTGTGAAGAAAACCTCAAGATAGCTAAATGGTCAGGTGATAGGTGGCAGGAAGTACAAACACAAAATAACGCCGAGACAAACCTCCTAACAGCAACAGTGATTGAAGGAGGGATTTATGCAGTAATAAAACAAACAAGCTGCAACTTGCCACAAGTTATTCAGCCTCCAGCGTGTCCGGCAAGTGGTTTTATTATCAATCCTCAGAGCGGGAATCTGCAGCAAGGGCAGTCTATGGAATTTAATATCTGTAATATTCAATCGGTTAATTCTGCAGACACCGAATTAACACTGCAACCAACTACCTCGGTGCAGGCGAACGCAGGTACAATTCGGGGGCGTGTACAGGAAAACCTTCCAGGGAGCAACCTTCGCTTATGGGGAAAAAACAATTGTCCAGCCCCACAGGAAATACAATATCCTGGAGATGGGTTTAGACAATCAGCCGATACTGAAGTAAGTCTGCAAGGTATTCCACTCATTTGGAAATGTGATTTTCCTCTGGCTGAAGGTATGGTTTCATCGCGAGAAAGATACCAATATTATGAATCAGGTTCATTTGACAATCCTTCAAACCAAAGGCTAAGCTTTACCGCACCACTAGGTTATAACTGTGCTGGTTATTCTGTTGGTTATTTCAAAGAAGGGCAGTCTTATTTCCAATATTATAAAAATCAGGAAATAAGTGCGATTTGCAATACTGGACAACTTATAGCATCTCAAAATACGCTGCCAAGGATTGAAGGAGTTGTTGTTCAGCCGTCAGAGTCTGGCTTGGCAGTAGGTTTTGAGATTGTACCTTCTGCTACAGTCCAGCAAACAACCGGAGAACAAAATACCTTTGTCTATATTTGTAGAAATCTGTTCAATCAGAGAACAGCTTTTGAAAGTACAGACCGTTTTGTAGCAGGTTGTGGCCTATTTGTTAGTGGCAGTACCAAACAAAGCAGCATTTCATTGAATTATCAAACAACATCTGAGGACATTGGGCAAATTCCTTTTTATATCTATGCTTGTGATAAGGATATGCTAGACTCGCAATCAGTTCAGAGTGCAACTTGCACCCAGCACGGTCAAAGAGGGACATTTACTGTTTTAACAGAGAAAAACATTAATTTGCAAGTAGAACCAGCAAACGTTCTTGTTGGAAACCAAGCCTTTGTAACCATCACCGCGACAGGACTCGACAGTCTTCAAGGTGAGTCGGTAAGATGGAAGGTATGTCAGGGACCACCTTGCACAAGGCAGGCTATCTTAACAGAGCCTCTGCAGCAGACTCCGACACGTGATTGGTCTTTCATGGCACAAGGCACAACAGCCACAGCAACTTTAACAACAGAAATAATTGATAGCTCTTTAGCAGGAGTATGGAGTCTTGAAGCAGTACTTCTAAATGAAAATTTGGATGAAATCGCTGTTTCAAATGCTGTTACAGTTGCGATATCCCAGATTCAACCAATTTCAACCTGTGGCACACAGCCAGGATTACAGGGTGAAGAAGCCTGCGACGGTGACGCATTTAGAGAAGGCGCAACATGCGCTTCTCTTGGTTTTGCAGGAGGTTCGCTAACCTGCACTACTGATTGTAGGCAGGTAAGTCATGAATCATGTCTTGGAAGGCCGCAAACTTGTGGAAATGGTCAACTCAATATAAATGAAGATTGCGATGTTGGAGAGAATGACAACATACTTCTTGCTTTCAACCAATGCAGAAGGCTTCCTGACTTTGAAGGAGGAGGAGGAAACCTTGCATGTAATACTCAAACTTGCCGTTTCGATACACAAGGTTGTTTCAATTCATTTTGCGGCGGAGACCCTAACCTAAATACAGGAGAGGAATGTGATATAAACAGCCCTGCAGAAAGCTGTACAATTGTCCAGGGATACAGCAGTGGAGAAGCAGGATGTTTTTTCAATTCGTGCACACTTGATTGGGGGACATGCCAGGGAAGGTTGCAAACCTGTGGCGATGGAAATGTTGACCTTGGAGAGAACTGTGATGGTAATAACCTTCGTGAAATGACCTGCACAGATTTTGCTTCTTACCAGAGTGGAACACTAAACTGTAACCAAGATTGTCATTATGACTTCTCTTCCTGTAGCGAAACTCCAGATACAATGCCTCCCCTTATCACCTTCGAAGAACCTACACCTCAAGATGGAGAAACTATTGAAGAAAGGCAAGTAACAATCAATGTTACGCTTGATGAGCCTGCAACAAAAGTATTTCTAGAGTGGAACCACTCAACAAATTTCACAATGCGAAGGGTAAATCGTTTTTCATACATTGCAACAGTCACGCAGTTATATATTCCTTCAAATTCAACTTATGAATATAAAGTAATTGCAAGAGATTTGCATGAAAATATAGGGGAATCTGAAGTGCGGGATGTTAGGATAGGAACAGTTATATCCTTCGCATCAGCATCTGCTTCCACCTGCACAAATGGTCAGCGCCGCTCATGCTTCCCGCAGGCAGAAGACTTTACATTTACTTATCATCAAACATGTGGGAATGGGATATGGGGTAGTTGCACTCCAGACTATACTTTAGGGATATTGCCACAACAAAATCAGGGTTGTATTGTTGGCACAAACATTTCATGTCCGCGCCAGTTCGGCGTATGTCAAGGCGCATTCCAAACATGCATTGATGCAAACAGTGACGGTGTAGGTGAATGGGGAGGCTGTGATTACACAACACTTCAAGGGCATTATGCAAATCCTGCGACTATCGGTCTTGGAGAAAGTAATGAAGTTTGCGGGGATTTCCTTGATAACGATTGCGACGGTTCTGTCGACGAAATATGCCCTTGCTCAGGAGATAATACAATCCAGTGTGGTTCAAGCGTTGGTGCCTGTACTGTTGGTATTGAGCGTTGCAAATCAGGTCAGTGGGGGGTATGTAACCTTACAGGTTCAACAGTTCCGGTTCCAGAATACCTTTCAGAAGAAAACGGCCCGAATAATGGTATTGATAACGATTGCGACGGTTCTGTCGACGAAGGGCTTACTTGTCTGGTAAGATACACTGTCGGCACAACGCGCTCTTGTGGCGAGTCAAATACAGGCATATGCACACAAGGCGTCCAGACTTGTACAAATCAGACTTACATTGGAAATGTGGCTTGGTCAATTTGTGAAAACGCAATTATGCCAGCAACTGAAGCAGGTCGCTGTGATGAACTTGATAACAATTGTGATGGCGCCGTAGATGAAGGATGTTCGTGTGGCCAGAACGGGACTGTGCGCCCTTGTGGGACGGGCATTGGGATATGTTCACCAGGCCAGCAGGTTTGTACAAATGGTATTCTATCAGGGTGTCAGGGTGCGGTGTCGCCTTCTGCAGAAGTATGTACTGATTCACTCGACAATAACTGTAACGGGGCCATAAATGAAGGGTGTCCTTGTTTGGTAAACGGGGTAATTTATGCAGCAGGTATAACCCCTCTTCGTTGTTCAAATCAAAACGGAGTATGCGCAGGTCTTAACCAGACTTGCGCGAATGGTGTGTTCCAAACTTGTAACTTTACATCAATTTCTAGTTATGCAGCGCATGAGCAAGGTTCGCAGTTGTGCGAAGATAACCTTGATAATGATTGCAACAATAGGACTGACGCAGACGATTTAAAGTGTCGTGCTGGTTCTTCAACAACAGTTTGTACTGATGGAACAAGGATAAATAGTTGCTCAACAACACGTCCTCAATACTGTACCTCCGAAGGTGTGCTTGAAGAGCGATGTTCGTTGTGCCGTTGCCAAACAGGGTTTGTTTGCCAACCAGATGGTACATGTGAGCAAAGAGAGCAGGTAGCAGAAACCCCTCGGCAAATAACTCAGACCATTGGACCCACCTGTGGTGATGGGTTTTGTGATTCTGGTGAATCATCAACCTGCCCACAAGACTGTGAAGTTATAGCTCCTGCTGAATCTGGAGTATCTGTACTTGCCTATGTAATTCCAGGCATTATAATAATTCTAGGTGGCATAGGATATGCAATATATAGGAATTACAATTTAAGAAGAGAAAGAAAAACAGCAGCAGCAAAAAAACAAGACCTCTCAAACATGATTAGGTCTGCGCCAGTGGTTCACCGTCCAATGCAAGGTCATAAGAACCTAAATGAACTTTATGAGTATATCCGCCTCAGTCTCCAAAGAGGAAAACCAGAAGGAACAATTCGTCAAGAAGCTAGTTCTACAGGATGGCTTGAATCAGAAATTAATGGTGCCATCAAAAAAGCAGGACTTATAGTGGAACGGTGGAAAGTTCTTGCAAAACTTGAAGAATATATAGTGAAAAGCATGGAAAAAGGTAAGAAAGAAGTCGAGATTAAGACAACGCTAGCAAAAGCGGGTTGGAAGTTAAGTGATATCCTGCCAGCGCTTCAGCGGGGAAAAGAAAGGTTAACTGGAAAAGCTGAACAAACCAAACCAAGGACTTACCCAGAAGTATCTTTAGATAATGAAGAAAAGAAAGAAAATAAAAAATCACAGAAGAAAAGAAACAAGCTCAAAACAGCCATGGTAAAGGTTGGTGGAAAAAGAGAACGGGTGCTTAAAACACAATTAAAAAAGAAGAAACAGCCCAAAAAGCTTAAATAATTATCCTAAAGAAATCTTTCTATGTTAGATCATAGGAAGCTTGCCGAAAAGTGGCAGGATTTCTGGAAAAAAAACAAGGTTTTTGAGTCAGACCCAGATAAAAGAAAGCCATTCTACATACAGGTTGCATACCCTTATCCTTCAGGGGCAATGCATATAGGTCACGCCCGCACCTATACTGTTGCAGATGCTGTTGCAAAATATCATCGCCTTAAGGGTGAGAATGCATTGATGCCCATGGGCTGGCATGTCTCAGGAACACCAGTGATAGCTGCAGTAGAAGCAATCAAGAATAAAGACAAGCAAAAAATAAAGATGTTTACAGAGAATTTTCACATTCCAAAAAAAGACATAATAAAGTTAACAACCCCTAAGGGATTTGTAAATTATATGATTGATGAGGCAGAATATGGTTACAAAAAAGGGTTTCAGCTGCTGGGCCTTGGAATTGATTGGAGGCGGGAGTTAACAACAATTGATAAGCATTATCAAAAGTTTATTGAATGGCAGTATAAAATTTTAGATGAGAAGGGATATCTAAAAAAAGGCAAGTATCCTGTTCGTTTTTGCCCAAGCGATAATCATCCTGTCGGTGATCATGACTTATCAAAAGGAGAAGGCATAGGCATCAAGGAGTACACCCTTCTTAAATTAAGGTTAAAAGGTGAAGAAAAAGTCTTTATTGTGGCGGCAACTTTGAGACCAGAAACAATCTATGGTCAGACAAATGTTTGGGTCAACCCAAGTGTAACATATGCAAAAGTGGCTTGTGGAAGTGAAATCTGGATTGTAAGTAAATCATGCGCTAAAAAGTTAGCCTATCAGATGGATGTTCAGGAAAAAGGAGAGATAAAGGCAAAAGATCTTATTGGAAAGATGGTTTGTGTTCCAGGAAGAAAAGACGAATTGCCGATTCTGCCATCACCATTTCCAGACCAAAATATTGCAACAGGCATTGTCACGTCTGTCCCATCTGATGCACCTTATGATTATATTGCCCTTAAACAACTCAAAGATAACCCTAAAGAACTAAAGTTATATGGTCTCTCTATTGAAAAGATAAATCCTATATCTATTATTCATACTGGGCGTTTTGGAGATTTTGCAGCAAAAAAAGCCTGTGAAGAATACAACATTGATTCCTTATCTCAAAAAGAAAAGCTTGAAGAGGCAACAGCAGCAGTATATAAAGTTAGTTTCCACACAGGTACACTTACTAAAGATTGTGGGAAGTATGCTGGTCTGCAGGTTGTAAAGGCAAAGGAAGCAATGAAAAAAGACTTGCTTACTAAGAATGAAGCAGCCCTATTTTATGAACTTGAAGGAGAGGTGGTCTGCCGCTGTGGGACTACATGTCTTGTAAGTGTACTTGACGACCAGTGGTTTATTACTTACAGCAATAAAGAATGGAAAAAAGAGAGCAAGAAGACACTAAAAGACACAAAAATTATACCAGGAACATTAAGAACACAGTACGAGAATGTGTTCGATTGGCTTGAAGATAAGCCGTGCACAAGGACAAAAGGGCTTGGCACATCATTTCCAAAAGATAAGACAAAAATTATTGAGCCTCTAAGCGACAGTACAGTATATATGGCCTATTTTACAATTGCTCATTTTATAAAAAAAGCCGACGATGATAAGCTTACTCCCCAAGTATTTGATTACATCTTCAAAAATAAAGGAAATGTGGCATCTATTGCAAAGCATTTAGGCATAAAAGAGTTAGAACTTAAAAGAATGCAAGAAAGTTTTCAATATTGGTATCCCCTTGGTTTGAACGCTAGTGCTGTAGAGCTCATTCCAAATCACATGAGTTATTCTATCTTCCACCATACCGCCTTATTTCCGAAAGAAAAGCGTCAGCAAGGCACACTGAATCTTGGGATGGTTCTTCTTGAAAACCAGAAAATGTCTTCATCAAAAGGAAATGTAATCTTAATAAATGATATTTGCAGTGAAATAGGTGCAGACCTTGTGAGGTTGTTCTTGATGATTTCTGTCGAGCCCTGGGAAGAGATGGATTGGCGCCAGGGAGAAATAGAAAAAGGTCAAAAAAATGTGAAAGCACTTATAGAAACACTCTATGACTCATTGGGTGCCAAAGGATCAAAAAGAGAAGCTTCACAGGATAAGTGGTTTAATGAAAGGTTTCAGTCAAGGATAAACAACTATCACAGAGCAATGGAAAATTTAGAAGTTAGAAAAGCGCTCCAGGAGATTGTCTTTGAATTCATAAAAGATTTGCGCTGGTATGAAAGAAGAGGCGCAAGTAAAGGGGTAATTGGGGAAATTGCACCTGAATGGGCGAAGCTTATAGCTCCTTTCATGCCCCATATCGCTGAAGAGTTGTGGCAAAAAGCTGGAAATAAAAAAAGTGTCTTTGAAGAAGTATTGCCAAATAAAAAAAGTGTAGATCAAAATGTTTTAGATGAAGAAGAAGCAGTAAGGACTCTTTTGGCGGATATAGCCCAGATAAAGGAATTGACGAAAATAGAAAGACCAAAGGAACTCTATATTTATACGATTCCTCCAGAGAAGAGAAAGTATGCTGAAGCAGCACTGTTCCTTGAAAAAGAAGTTGGTGCAAAAGTAATTGTTTTTGATATGGCTCAAAAAGACGTCTACGATCCCCAGTCAAAAGCAAAAAAAGCCAAAAAAGGAAGACCAGCTATATTTTTAGTAAGTGGTTAATAAGTTAGAATAGTTACCCTTTATAGGTGGTTAAAATATAAAGACTTATAAATGCTTAAACTCTATTATTTTAGAGAAACCTGGGTTAAAATGGGTAAATTCCCGTTAAATGATGTTCAGAAGCATAAGGAATTTTATGGCAGAAATATAGAGCAGATGCCAAAATTGATAGCTGAAGGAAGAACCCCCTTATCTATAGCTGGATTAATGAAAAGAAGGATAGAAGTGTTAAATTCTCCATATGAAGTTAGAAGTGCTTACTGGGATAATTATTTTGGCACAGGAGATGGAATAGCTTGTCATCCTAATGGGAAAGGCAAGGTTGTTTTAGATGCTAAGCCATTAAGGGGTTAACTCCATCAAGCCAATTAAAAAATGGGGCTTTAGTTTTACCATCTGGCGGTTTTGCATTTAGGACAGATAATGGGTCTTTCATCACCTCTTTTCTCTATTCTTGACTCTTTAAACAATTTTTTTAACATTTTTTTGGATCTTTATCACTTATTTTCCAATTTGCGTTGATGGAATTAGCTTTTGAAGTTTCTCTGTCATTATTTTAATGTAATGATTATGTTCCCCAGAATCCATAGAGTTAGAGAGTCCATCATATCTAAATCTCTCAATAAATTTTATAATTTTTTCCATAGTTTGTCTATGTTGTGTATCAAATCTTTCTTGAGATGCTCCTATTAGTGAATGTGGGAGTGCTGATAGCATATACCCAATCTGACCAACATCATCACGTATTGCCGCTGATACAAAAATATTCGCAGCTGAATCAACATAGCCATTGTTTTTCATTTGCTCTTCCACTTCATTTTTAATCGCATCTTTCAGCATACCACCACCGACAGTATGTATGCCATCATTGCCTTGTTCCCATAGATAGCAGTTAATGGGTGGATTAAATTTCGAGGCAATTTCCTCAACAGTAGCCTTTCTTAATGATCCGTCTTGATTTTGCATTGCATCCAATTCGCGAGGATAATTATTTCGACTGCCAAATAAATTATGTGCTGCACGATAGTCTGAAAGACCCGATTTTTCACTATTAAATTCTTTATATAATGGTGTGCTATCGATTGCATCTTCTAGTCCAATAAGCCGGACTAAGGATAGATCTGCTTGAAGTGTTCCTCTTGGGCCAATATGGATTTGTAAATGCACCCCTCTATGAGGGGGTATTTTATCCCAATATGTACTGCCTGTTGCATGGAAATGGAAAACATCATTTTTACTAGTTTCAAGCACATAAATGCCTGAAGGAATATAGGTTAGATGAATACGATCTCCATTATCACTCGTTGCACAATATGTGCCTAGCTGTGAAAATCTCTTTTGGTCTTGTGCGTGTTTCCATCCCTCTCTAATATTTGTTATAAGTTTCATTTTAACTCTTTACTTTATTCTGTAAACATCTGATTCATTTATCCGTCTATATATAATTCCTTCATCTATTTTATCAGCTAAAAATATATGATCTTCAAGAATTAAATCAGGAATTTCATCACGATCAACATTTGTAAAAACTGCATCAATTCTCCTTTCTTGAACTTGTGCTCTTGCTGTTCTTTGAGATCGTTGATAATCATCTTTTATCGCAGAATATAACATTATGGAAGTGAGCATTACTAATCCTCCTAAAATGGCAGTTGCGTTTCTCTGAAATTTATCAAAACCACTATCTAGCCTTAAAATTTTTCTGAGGTTAGATTCCACTTCTGTCCTTATTCTACCATCTTTAAGATATTCCATTTTTTATTCTCCCGAATTTTACTTTTAGTTACTTATATGTGGTTATACCTAATTATATAAAACTATCCTATTAAATAATTTGACAAAATCAAAATATTTAAATATTAGAGAGAATATATCAAATCTATGGATAAATTGAACCTAAAGGACAAGAGAATATTATATGAGCTAGAAAAGAATGCACGGGTAAAGATTTCCGACATAGCTAAAAAAGTAGGTCTATCAAAGCAATTAGTCAGCTACAAGATCAAACGTTTGGAAGAAGAAAGAATTATTGAGGGCTATCATGCTATAATCGATACATCGAAATTAGGCTACACAACCTATAGAGTATATTTAAAATTTCAGCATTTAACAACTCAAAAGAAAGATGAGATTTTTGATTATCTTACTGCAATAAATGAAATAACTATCCTACTTACCATTGATGGTCAATGGGAAGCTGGATTTGCCGCAATGGTAAAAGAAATTTATGAATTCTATGATATTTTGGACAAAATCATGGTATATAAGGAGTTTATTGATTCCTATCATATCGCAATTTATTCTCCAATATATCATTTCACACGTACGTTTTTAAGCCCAAAAAGAGGTGAAATTCCTAAAACTTTAATTCTCGGTGGAAGTGAAAAAGTAGAATTTGATATATTAGACATTCAAATTATTAAAGAACTTGTACCAAATATTAGAAAACCACTAACAGAAATCGCTTCAAAACTACAAAAATCTTTACAGTTTGTAATAAATCGTCTTAAAATATTAGAGAAGAAAGGTATAATTCAAGGTTACAGACCAATACTTAATTGGCATCTTCTTGGCTATGATTATTATAAGGTTGACATCACTCTTAAAAGTTATAAAAATTATAAAGAGCTTTTTGAATATTGTAAAAATCATCTTTATATTTTCCAGATTGATAAAACTATTGGAACTACTGACTTCGAGATAGAGATTTATGCACGATCCAAAGAGCATTTTAAAGAGATTATGCAAGAATTACAGGACAAATTTAATACATCGTTAAAAAATTATACTTATTTTACACTTGTAAAAACTTATAAGGAAACCTTTTTTCCAACATAGAATGAAAAAGCAATTAACCTAGATGTTAATAATAAATTTAACACAATTGCTTATTATCAACCTTTAACGTTACAATGCAGTAGTTTAGAAATCTTTATAAATTCTCTAAAAAGGGTCCTCTTATGAATGTTTGGCACGATGTCTCACCAGGAGAAAATATTCCTGAAGAGTTTGAAGCATTTATTGAGACACCTGCAGGCTCAAGAAATAAGTACGAGCTAGACAAAAAAACAGGTCTTTTACGTTTAGATAGAGTCCTTTATAGCCCAGTTCATTATCCTGGAGATTATGGCTTTATTCCAAGGACAGTGTGGTTTGATAACGACCCTGTTGATGTACTTGTACTAACACATCACCCGGTAACACCCGGTGTTCTTATGGGGGCAAGACCAATTGGAGTACTTAGAATGCTTGACAAAAATGAAGAAGATGATAAGATTATTGCAGTTCCAATTGATGACCCTAAATTTAATGAAATAAAGGATATTTCACAGATTTCAGAACATCAGAAAAAAGAGATAAAGCACTTTTTTGAAATCTACAAGACATTACAAAAAGTTGAAGTAAAGGTTTTTGACTATCTTGGTGCTAAGGAAGCAAAAGAAACGATAAAAAAGGGACTTAAACTCTATAAAGAGTTGATGTCTTAACAGGGGGGAATTTTAATGAGGATAGCCCTGCTCATCCTTCTTGGGTTTGTAATTCTTAGTGCATGCAAACCTCAAGACAACCTTCCAAAGGTAAATGCAGAGTGCCTGTCAGATGCTGATTGTGGTGTTGGCGGATGTTCTGGGCAGGTATGCGCAACAAAAGAGAAAGCAGAGAATATTATCACAACTTGTGACTTTCGCCCGGAATATGCCTGTCTTGAACTTACAAACTGTATTTGCCAGAATGGAAAGTGTAATTGGGAGCAGAATCAAGAGTATATAATATGCTTAGAGAAGAGTGAGTAAATTTATTCTAAAAAGTCCTTGATTTATTTCTACAAAGTAATACGCTTTAGGTAAGGCACTCAAGGTCCTTCAAAAACCTTTTCAGTGTCTTAAGAACATGTTCTGGTTGGGTCTTAAGCCGCCTTGCAGCCTCTTCTAGAATATTCCCTCCTTTGTATTTCTCGCTGCTTGATAACTTTATTGGAACTTTCTTTTTCTTTTTAACAACCTCTTTCCACAAAAGGAAAATTTCTTCTGCACGCCCTGGAATCTGGGAAGGAGGAACATTCAAAAAAGAGGCTACAGAGTCAATTGAGTCTTCCTTACTATTCATGTATTTTTCTGCAGCATTGCCAGCAAGGTATTCAAGACGTATAACTGCATCAGATATCTTGCCTGCCTTTGTTATTAGTATCCTGCCAATAGAAGATGTCTGGTCGTCATGTGTTCCTCCGCAAGCCTCAACATCAACATTTCCAATAGATACAATTCTAAGCCTTTTTCCAGGAACTGCAGGACCTTGGTAGATATTCATACCATAACGCTGCTCTGCATCTGTGCGCTCCATAAATTCCTTTGAAATAGGAAGGTTTGCCTTTACTAATCTGTTTGCCTCCTTCTCAATTGCTTTTACCTCTTCGAAAGATAGTCCGCGGTAATGGCTTATATCAAGGTGTGCTTTATCAACATCTTTGAATGCAGATGCTTGGTGAATGTGATTTCCAAGAACCTTCCTACTCGCAGCAAGAAGGATATGGGCCGCATCATGATGTTTGGTCAGTTGCGTACGCCTTTCTTTATCAATGGTGCATGAGACAATATCCCCTTTTCTAAAAGATGGTGAAGAATAAAGTTCGTGAATAATAAGGTCCCCTTGTTTTATCACATGCACAACCCTAAATTCCCCAACCATACCGACATCGTGCATCTGTCCTCCAGAGGTTGGGTAGAAATAAGTCTCATTAAGAATGACATTTTTACCCTTTACGTAGACAACCTGTGCTTGAAATTCTGTGGTGTTATGGTCATTAAAATAAAGTGCGTTGGTCGATGGTACGTTCTTAACATTTAGGATAATTTCCTTTTTTGTTGCATGTGCTTGCTCTTTTTTTTCATGCAGCAAGGCAACTTTGCTGTAAAAATTCTCTGGAATATGGACTTTGATCCCGACATGCCTGGCCTCCTCGCCGACCAATTCAGGGGTTATGCCGTGGCTGTCATAAAGCTGAAGGAGTTTTTTTTCAGGAATGCTCTTCTTTAGCATTCCAGAGAGAACCTTTCGTGATTTCTCCTTGCTTGCACTATACTTTTCTTCTTCAACAGAAATTATGCGCTCAACGTCATTAAAGTTGTCGCGAAGTTCTGGAAAAATCGGGCGAAGTTCACTGCTGTGCCACTTGCAGATTGTAGAAAGATCAAGATTCCATTGATATTTGTCTAAAAAAGAGAGTACGCGCCGTATAAGTACGCGAAGGTTGTATCCACCTCCTATGTTGGAAGGGAGTGCACCATCCGAGAATAGGACTAGAAGGGTTCTGGCGTGTTCCCCGACAGAGTATAGTGCAGAAAGTGGAAGGATTTGTTTTTGAAGTGAAGAAACATCTATGCCGACATGTGTACTCACCTTTTTCCATGCTTTTGAAATGTCCGGAACCTCATCAAGATTCAATCTTCCAGCATGTGGGACGTAACGCAAAAGAAGGTCCCTGTCAGGTCGAATGCCGGTCTTAGCACAGAGTTTTTTGATAACTTCAGGAAATGTTGCATCATACCCTGTCGAAGCTCCCTGGCTGAACCAAGCGCACCGCTCCATCCCCATCCCCATATCAAGAACCTTCAGCGATAGTTCTTTTACTCCTTTGTTTGTCTGCTCAGAGGTCATGTATACTTGGTTGGCAATTTCACATCCCCTTGAGAAGAATTCCATACACGGTCCAAAGTTACCTCCTCCAGCCCATGCATCCTCATGTAAAATTAATTCATCTTTTGGTATTCCAAGACCAATTGAAAGCCAGGAGTAAATGTCTTGGAAAACTTTGTTTTGGTTCCATGAAGATGGAGGGACAAAAAGGTGTTGGCCAATCATAACAAACCCAGTAAAGTGGGACATTGTTATTCCTACATTGTCTATATCTACTGTTCGAAAACAAAATTGAGGAATAACGAGGGGGTTTGCAGGAGGGGAAACTTCACCAGAAACAACGAATGGCTGGAACGCTGCAATAGAAGCGTTTGTAAATTCCATTGTCGGATTCCATCGTGCAACTGTCGGATAACGGCGGATTGGGGTGTAACCAAGTCTTTTAAACATCTTTGAGAATTTCTTCCAGACTTCAACATAAGAGAGTGGGTTTTTTGCAGGACTCTTTCCTATAAACCCAAAGCTCTCATCAGGGCTACAGGACGGATCACCACAGACAGGTCTCTGACTAGTGCTCCAAAATGGTTTTTTGCATACACTGCAGGTGTGTCGTTTAAACCCTTCTGTTTCAAGAACAGCTGTGGCATAATGCTTCGAAGGGTGTTTCCAGAATTCAGGTCTGTACTTCTCTTTAAGTGCCTTGTCGCTGAGCATAAGATAAAGGCAGGAACATGGTTTAAATAAATTTCCTTATCTGTTCATTAAAGAGTATAAATGTAAATTAAAGTAGGAGTCCTATTCTACAAGCTGTTTAATTTGCTGCGAAGAGTGCTAATATCTCGCTGTAACTTATCTAGATAAGGGTTGTGGGGTTCTTTAGGATGTACAGTCTTCTTATTTTTTGAAGAATGCTGATGTGGGTGCTCTGTCTCTATGTGAACATTTGGAAGATTGTGAAACTCTCCAAACATATCCCTAAGTTCTTTGATATGCTTTCGCAAGGTGAGGGTTTGATCCGCCTTTTCCTTTCTAAGTGTACGAAGTGTTTCATATCGTTTAAGAATCTGTATTGTGTCTATTGCTGATGTAAGAACCTCTTTACGATATGTTTTTGGATTCTCTATACCAACATGCATTGCTTCAGAACTTGATTTTTTCATTCTTCAAAAAGTTCTCTATCTATGCTAAGCAGTTTTTCTTTAAGGTCTTCAAATTCATCATGCCAACTTGAAAGTTCTCGGTCCTCCTCTTGTTTTATATCACGAAGACGGTTGAGGACTTTCTCTGTATCAGCAAGTTTTGATTTTACCTTGTCCATTGTACGCATAGCCTCTTTGTAATTATCTATTTTTACAAAAAGTGTTTTGCCGTTTGGTTCTGCCTGCCTTTTAGAATGACCCCCTAGTTGGTGGGTCATTGGTCGTGTAGAAAATGAAGGATGGTCTTCTTCAGATAACTTTGAGCTACCATTGCTGACAGGAGGCGGAGTGGGTTTTGGAGAAGGATGATGAAACTCGTCAGACAATCCTATCTCAGATTCATATCTTGGAAATTCACTTGGAAACTTTAATGGCGGAAGGTCATTGTGCTCTTCAGACTCTTCTTTATCCTCTTTTTTGCGAAAGAACCTCATTAACTATGCACCTCCCTTTAAACCATAAAAATGACGAACACTTATAAACTTTTCCGTATCATTGGAAAATGGTATCTTTAAAGGACAAAAAGGTTTTAAATAATTGAGTAAAGGGTATAAAAAATGAAGCAGAAACCACCCCAATTTGAGGTTCTAGTAAAAGAGGTAGTCGGAGATGAAGTTGTCCCGCTTCTAAGGGCGTTGGGTGCTAGGCGAAATGTTAGTGAATTCAAACTTGCAGAAAAGCTAAAATTGAATATTAACCAGGTGCGCCATCTTCTTTATAAGATGCATGAGCACAACCTTGTTACATCAACAAGAAGAAAAGATAAGAAGAAAGGTTGGTACATTTATTATTGGACTTTCCACGTTCAAGAAGCAAAAGCACTTCTAACAATTCACCAACAGACAAAACTCGAGAGGCTTAAAAAGGAACTTGTAGAAGAATCAACGCAAGACCATTTTATATGTAAAAGCGAGTGTTTGCGCCTCACACCAGAAGAAGCATTAGAAAATGAGTTTAAATGTCCGGAGTGCGGGGAAGTGATGGTTCAGGAAGTAAAAGAAAAACATATTGAAGAATTAAAAAAACAAATAGCCTACCTTGAGCAGGAGATGACGGCCCAGTCCCAAGAACAAAAAAAGCCAAAAAATAAAACTGCGAAAAAAAAGGAAACAAAAAAGAAAAAGCCTATACGAAGAAGGTCTCAAAATAAAAAGTTAGCAGGGGGAAAGTCTTAAGAAGCAATATAGACTATTTTGCCGTCTGGGTTAACAAAAATAGCTGGTGAGTTCTCGTCACTTTCCCAAATCCCTCCGAAAAGTGAAAGTGGAAGAAAAGATGGTCTTTGTTTCATATCAATATTCTCCAATGGTTCTTTGGGAAATGAGTTTACTGCTCTTTAAAAGAATTTCGATGGGCACCTTAAGCTCTCTTTGACAAAACCCTTCCCCAAACAAAATAAGTTCTTCTTTGGAGCTAAAGGACCATTTTTGTAGTCCTAAAAGAGCACGTCTGGAGGCTTCTCGAACAACAAATACTCCTAATGGAGATGTGTAATCTTCTGTGATAAAACGCAAGACAAGGGCACCTGCCTGTCTTCTCTTTTTAAAAAGATGCTCAAGAACAGCAAGACGACATGCATAATACCCTCCAACAGTCTCTCGGGCGTAGGTTTTGCGATTGTAAAATGATTCAAAATCTGTTGTGTAGGAGATGGTGTTATTTGTTTTATGGTCTTTTGGTAGGTAGATCTCAAAAAGCTCAAAACTCCAAGGTTGTGAAAAGAACAGGACAAGAAAATAGTTTCCAAGATATCCGCCAAAAAAAGCTTCGTAATCATCCTCTTGAAAGTCCTTTACAGAAGAAAGTAGATATCCGCCAATTTGGTCGTCTGTTGCCGTAATTGAGTATCGTGTAGGGACAAGCCGACGTTGTTTTTGAATACCTATGGCACCAACGCTAAGTACCTTGCTGATTTCTCCTTCACCATGCCCCATTTGATATAAGTAATGTATTGCTTCTTTTGCAGGAAGGTCGCCATCACAAACCACCTTATCAACATGCCGGTGAACTACTGGGTTCTCTGTTGCCCGAGCAAGTTGAAATTCTGCCTGGGGTCCAACTGGGGAAGCATATTTAAAGAAAGTTGTCTTAAAAACTGGCCTATTCTTCAAAGATATTTCTATCTCAAATGGTTTTGAGGCCGTTCCTACTTCTTGAATAAGAGAAACAAACCTCTCAGGATGATATACTGAAGACTTTTTACGTGAATGTAGAAGGAAACTTCGAAGATTGATAATTTGTGGTATTGTATACCCTTCATTTGCCCAATGACGTGGGGCATCATAAAGCTCTGCATCTTTAATTGGATAGGGGACGCTAAGAAATCCAACATTCACACAAGGATAGCCAAACCTTCCAATAAAGGGGGCAGGGCTGGGTCCGCTAAATTCTTGTTTGTTTGAAATTCTATTACTAGAAAAAAAGGATGAGGCGGATGTATGAAGTGGGCAAAAACCGCTGCGGCTGGCAGTTGCAATGCATATAGGACATGAAGATAGCACAACCTAAATAAAGGGGGTCTAGATTATTTAACATTAATTATTGTAAGTGACTACTACGCGATAATATCAATCTAGACTAAATACAGAAGTGATATCTCCTCTGCAGAAAAGCATATAAGGAAAAGGTAAGAGAATACCTGTAATGTTGGATAAAGGTGAGTTTAAAACTATTCGACGCGACCTGGAAAGGCTTGACAAGGAGCGTGAAGCAGTTATCCATAATTCGCGCAAGGTCATAAAGCTTTCAAAATTGGCTATATATGCTCTTTTAAGAAACGAAGAAAGCGCTGCACAGAAAAATATGGATTTAATTGAAAAGCAGGTTAAATCAATAAAAAAAGGTTCTACAGATACTTCTATAGACAAGACCGCCCTAGCAGAGTACGTCGAAGCATCTACACTCTATTGGTTTATAAAAAAAGGCAAGCTACCCACCAGAAGCGATCTGAAAGTAGATACTGAATCTTATCTCTGTGGTTTGTGTGACCTCACAGGAGAACTCATGCGTATGGCAGTAGGAAAAATGATTCAGGGAAAGGTTGATGATGTCCAAAAAATAAAGGACCTTCTTATGGAAATTTATGGGGAATTTCTACATTTTAACCTTAGGAATGGAGAGCTAAGAAAGAAATCAGATGCAATAAAGTGGAACCTAACAAAGGTTGAAGACTTATTATTATGCACAAGGAAAGGAGCTATTTAAAATGGAAAATAGATCTAAAGAAAAAGAAGTAAGCAGAACATACACTAAAGATGTGAATGCGAACTTAGATGGTCATAAAGTTGAGTTAAAAGGGTGGGTACATGAAATTAGGGATCAAAGTAAGATAAAATTTATTCTTCTAAGGGATATAACCGGAATAGTACAGGTAGTCTTGAAAGAGGGTGAAGCAGCCTTTGATAAAGTTACAAGGCTTTCAAAAGAGTCTGTAGTGAGTGTAAGAGGGACAGTTCAAAAAAGTGATCAAGCCCCAGGCGGAGCAGAGGTCAAACTAGAAAATTATATTGTGCTTAGTGAAGCAGAACCAATTCTTCCGATCCCAGTAGTAGAGAAGGGCAGTATGAGAACAACCCTCCCAAAAAGATTAGACTACCGCGCAATTGACCTTCGAAAGCCTGCAAACACAGCTATATTTAAAGTGCAATCTGCCATCATGCAGGGAATGCAAGAATATTTGGCAAAAGGGGGGTTTATTCAGGTATTTACACCTTGCCTGATGGGCGTTGCTTCTGAGTCTGGGTCAGAAGTCTTTGAAGTAAACTACTACAAGAGAAAATCTTTCTTAAGACAGGACCCCCAACTTCACCGTCAGCTAACTGTTTTGGGGGGTATAGAAAAACTTTATGACATAGGCCCAAGTTGGCGGGCAGAAAAATCACATACAATCAAACACCTTTCTGAGCACCGGACATGTGCAGTAGAACTGGCATTTATCAAAGATGAAAGAGATACAATGAGGGTGGAAGAAGGGGTAATAGTTGCCGCAATAAAAAATGTAAAAGAAAAATGTTCGGCAGAACTTGAACTCCTAGATGTAAAGTTAAAAATTCCAGAAACACCCTTCCCAGAGTTGAAGTTTCCTCAAATATATGATATCTTATCCAAGGAAGGAAAGGATATGTACGGAGAAGACCCCGATGCAGAAGCAGAAAGAATCCTTTGGGCTTATGTACAAAAAAAGTATAAGTCCCAGTTTTATTTTTTTAACCGTTTTCCATTTAAGATAAAGCCATTTTATGTTATGAAATTTGATGATGAGCCAGAATGGGCAAGAAGTGTCGACTTAAATTTCAAGGGGCTTGAATTAAGTTCAGGAGGGCAAAGAGAACATAGGTACAAACAACTGATGCAACAGGTAAAAGAAAAAGGTCTCAGTCCAAAGAACATAGAATGGTTTACGAAGTTTTTCAGGTATGCCGCACCGCCACACGGCGGTTTTGCGGTGGGTATAGAAAGGCTTACACAGTCGCTGTTAAATCTGAGCAATGTACGTGAAGCAACCTTGTTTCCAAGAGATGAAGATAGGTTAGAACCATAAGACCATTCAAAGGAGCAATAATGAAAGAGTCTGAGATAAAAGACCAGGCAAAGAAAATAATGGATGATTTTCTTACAGCACTCAAGGGAATGAAAGAGGAAACCCATTTTGTTATAAGAAGAGAAGATTCTATGCGTGAGAAAGAACAAGACGAAGATACAAAAGAATTTAGGGATGGCTGGTTTCGTATTGCCCCGAAAAAACAAGGAGCATATATTCTTGCAGAAAAAGGTTCTTTCCGATGATTAAAGAAAAAATAGAGAATTTAAAATCTGGACGGCTTACTCCGACTGAAAACATAAGGCAATTTCTTGATAAAATAAAAAAAGAAAATAAAAAGATAAACGCCTTTCTTGAGCTAAACGAAGCAGCATTGCAGCAAGCAAAAGCTATTGAAGGAAAAAAAGATAAAGGCAAGTTATATGGTCTTGCTATCGGTGTAAAAGCAAATATCTGTGTGCAGGGTCTTACTGCTTCATGTGCATCAAGGACCTTGAAAGCATATCGTTCTCCCTATGATGCAGATGTAATAAAAAGAATAAAAGAGGAAGATGGGATTATTATAGGTGTACTTAATTGTGATGAATTTGCATGTGGAGTCTCAGGTCAGACATCCGCATTTGGCCCGACACTAAACCCTGTGGCTCCGGACCATGTACCAGGTGGGTCTTCTTCAGGATCGGCAGCTGCAGTTGCAGCAGGTCTCTGTGATCTTGCTCTTGGTTCTGATACAGGAGGTTCTATTAGAAACCCAGCGTCGCATTGCAAAGTTGTCGGAATCAAGCCAACATACGGAAGGGTATCGCGATATGGTCTCATTGACCTAGCAATGAGCCTAGACCAGATAGGACCTATGGCAAAGGAGGTTTATGGTGCAGCCTTGCTACTTGAAGTGATTTCTGCTCACTCACAAAATGACCCGATAACTGTTAAAGAGAAGATACCTTCATACACGAAGGTAAAACCTATTCAAAAGCCAAGGATAGGTGTTGTGCAAGAGTTGGAAGGGCTGGTATCTGATAAAAGAATTGTTAATCTAATAAGAGAAAAAGCTATGGAATTTGCAGACAACATGCAAGGAAAGGTCATAGAACTTAATTTATCCCACACAAAGCTGGGAGTGCAAACCTACTACCCATTGCTATTTGTTGAATTCTTCTCAGGTACAAGAAAATTTGATGGAAGAAAATATGCAGAGAAGATTGAGGATACTTGTGGGGAAGAAGTGCTGAGAAGAATCATCGGAGGAAGAGAAATTTCTAAAGCAGAATATAAAGGGGCATACTATAGAAAAGCACTCAGAACAAAAAATCTTATTAAAGAAGATTTTGAGAAGGCATTCAAAAATGTGGATGTGATCTTCGTTCCAGTAACTCCTGCTTTGCCGACAAAGATAACAGAGAAACTCGCTGTAGAGGATGCGTATGCTTTTGATGCTCTCACTGTACCGGCAAATCTTGCAGGAGTGTGTGCAGGGGTAGTGAACGCAGGTGAGATTGATGGGGTTCCTGTGGGTGTTCAGGTAATTGCTCCAAGCTTTAAAGAAGATGTCCTTGTAAGTGTGATGAAGTCTCTTGAAAAATGAAAGTAAAAATTGGATTAGAAGTGCACGCGTACCTTAATGTAGAGAAGATAAAGACAAAGCTCTTCTGTCCGTGTAAGGTAAACTATCAGGAGGCAGAACCAAATACAAACATCTGCCCGCGTTGTACAGGAATGCCTGGCGCAAAACCAATGCTTCCAAATAAAGAAGCAGTAGATAGGGCACTGGCAATCGCACTTATGCTTGACTGTCAAATCCCAACAGAGCCTGTTTTGTTTCAAAGAAAACACTATGACTGGCCAGATATGCCCTATGGTTACCAAAAGACAATGTCTGGTTCATATTCAGTTCCGACTGGGGTGAAAGGAGAATTTAATGGAGTCGGAATTTGGCAGGTACACATCGAGGAAGACCCTGCAAAGTGGGATCCACAGACAGGCAGGGTTGATTACAATCGTGCGGGCGTGCCACTTGTAGAAATTGTGACCGCCCCAGACTTGAAAAGTGCTGATCAGGCGCGCTTATGGATTAGGCAGCTTATTACAACTCTTTCTTATATTAAAGCTATACAAAAAGATGCAGGAATTAAAGCCGATGTTAATGTCAGTATCGAAGGGCATCCCCGTGTCGAGGTGAAGAACGTTAATTCTTTCAAGAGCATATGCAGGGCAATTGAATACGAGTTACTACGACAGCAAGAAGCGCTAAAAGAAGGAAAACAAATGCTCTCAGAGACCAGGATGTTTCACGATAAGACGCAGACAACCAGGCATATGCGCTTTAAAGAAACAGCAGAAGAATACATGTTCATACCTGAGCCAGACCTTCCAGCAATTCTCATTGACACTACTACCATATCTAAAATAAAAGATGAACTTCCAGAATCTTCAGTAAAAAAAGTACAACGTTTGACAAAAGAGTATAAATTATCAAGAGAAGATGCATTAGTTATTGCAAGTGACCTGCAGCTTGCAAATCTTTTTGAGGTGTTGGTAAAAAAAGTAAGACCAGATATTGTTGTCCGCTGGTTACGAAGGGACCTTCTTAAATATCTATACTATGATAAGAGGACACTTGAAGATGTGAATATTGATGCAAACAGTCTCCTTGAACTCTTGGAGTTGGTTCAAGAAAAAAAGATTACTGACAATACTGCTAAGGATATCCTCTTAAAACTAATCAAAGGTCCACTTTCACCAAAGTCTTATGTGAAAGAGCACGGCTTGAAAGTGGTCAATGATCTTCAAGTTCTCAAAGGTGTTTGTAAGGAAGTAGTTGAGGAGAATGAGAGAGCAGTCCAAGACTACCTTTCAGGTGAAGAAAAAGCATTGCACTTTCTTATGGGAAAGGTGATGGCAAAAACAAAAGGGACAGCAACACCAAGAGAAGTCACAGAAATTATAAAAAAACTCATAAAATAATAGAATGGGCTTTGATAATGATAAAAAGAATGCCCTCTACAAATTAAGGGGCCATGATAAGAGTAACATTGGTGCTGTAGATAGACAGGTAAGAAATACAGTAGATACAATCAACAGAAAAAAAGATTACTACACTACAAGTTCTTGTGCAGGAAGGATTGTTATATTGGATCTTGGAAAGACGTCAAAAAAGAGTGAAGCCAATTTCCTGTTCAGAGCACATTCAAAAGTTGCCCAACCTGACTTAGAAAAGCACTTGGCAGATAAACGGAATGTTTGGTTTCGCCAAGAGCCAGCGATTCTTCACATTATAGCTCGCTCTCTTGATGGGGCATCAAAACTTCTCGATATTGCAAGGGATACTGGTTTTAAGCATTCGGGGATCCAGACTATGAAAAAAAGGATAGTTGTAGAGGTGCGTGGTTCAGAATTTATAAATGCCCCCTTACACAAAAATATGAACCTGGCATATCAGAAGATGCTTGTAAAAAAGGCGAACGAATCCCTAGAGAAAACAAGGGAAAACCTTACAACATTTACAGAAAAAATAACTACTGAATTATCTTGATTTCAGGTTTCTCTAGTTTATTAGGAACAGCCCCGAGTACCTTCCTGACATGTTCTGCACCGACGATTCGCGCACCCTGTTCGACAGCATACCGGCATACTTTCTCACAATTCTTTAGAAGTTGCCTAGGATTTCGCTGAGATATATCAAAGATATCAGTAATTGTGGCTTCAGAAAGAAGGCGAATGTTTCCAATACGCCCGCGAACAATCCGGATAGCCTCTTGGTCACTTATCTCATTAAGACGGATAACGTTCCCTTCAATAAGGGCACTGAGCTCTTTACCAAATTTTACATCCTGGTAGTCATGGCTTACAAGTATTATTGATTTTATTTGCTTATCGTTGTAAAGCCTAGCAATCCTTTCACCATCTTCAACACTCAAATCTTGGACCTCATCAAGAAGAAAGATGGCATCTTTAGAATTATTCCCTATGAGACGACGAAGAAAACTCCCTGCGCCTTTAAGGAGTTGGTCTAAATCTAGTTGCCCCTCAAGTCGATTGCAACTATAATAGATGAGGTTGCGCCTACCACCAAATTGTTTGATAATTTTTTTGAGGATGCTTGTCTTCCCCCTCCCATATTCTCCTTCAAGAAATAAAACATTTCCCTCTGCAATCTTTTTTTGGATACTATCAAGGTCATACCCATATATTTCATTATGGTAGGAAAGGGGCTTAATACTAAATGGATTGTGGTAAAATCCCAATTGTCGATACCAAGGCTCCATTTTAATAGTATTTCTCCGCTATATCCTCATAGGCAACCTCTACCTTTGGTTGCTCTTCTTTCTTCTTTATGGGGGTTATTCGAACTGTTCCTTCTTGTGCCTTCTCTTTAACAGATTGCTTTGCTTTATCACCGTTTTGTTTCGCTTCAATCTTGCTCTTCAATCGTTCCACAACAGCCAGTTGTCGTTTGAGTTTCCTCTCTTCTTCTCTAATCTTATGTTTTAAGATTTTTAAACGCCTTTGCTCTGCTGTAGGAACTCTCTTCTTCTTTTTCTTCACCCTCCTCTTTCTTGTCTGCTTTTTACTACGTTTTTTCTCAGCTTTCTTAGGTGTAACTTTAGGTTTTTTGGCTAAAGTTTTTACTGGTTGATGACCAAGTCTTGTTCCGACTTTCTTAAACAAATGTTCCATGTCTTTGTGCTGGACTTTCATCTCAGGATTATTCATAACTGCATGTTCAATTAGGTGTTGTACATTCTCAAGAAAGGGTTTTGGAAGTTTGTTTGATCTTTGAAATATCTCCTTAATAATATCTTGTGAAACAACTTCAGCTTGTTTTCCAAGGCGTTGGCGTACAATATCAACAGCATCTCCGTCACTAAGACCGTTAAGAGTGATCACTTTGCTCACACGATCCTTAAGGCTAGGTGTAAAGTTGACCTTAGAGAATGATTCTCCAGTAAAGACAATTGAGCGAATATAATCTTGGTCGTAGAAATATTTCACCCGTTCACAATTTTTCTGAGACAGGCTTTGCACATCATCAATAAGTACAATCATGCCTTTTGGTATTTTTGACTTGAGTCTTGAAAAAAAGCCGTACTTTTTGAGGATAACTTCTTCTATATTTACTTCGCCTACTTTTCTACAGTCAATGTAGGCCACTTTTCCTTCCCCTTTAAACTGGTTTATTGCAACCCGCAACAGTGCGCTCTTTCCAGCTCCAGAAGCAGCCTCAATAAAGAGGATGTTGCCAGCTTCAATACCATAAAGAACATCCTCAACAACCCCATCATAACCAACAAGGTTGCTTGTTTTCTCATCATCAAATGGATTATCATCAAACCCTAGACGTTCATACCACATTGTCAATTTCCTCTGCCTTTTTCCGGTGTTTTTCAGCTTCTTGATAATAGTCTCTTGCAAGGTCGTCTTCTCCAATATTAAAATATTTCTCCCCCAGTTTATGGGCTTTTCTTGCCTTGCTAAGGTGTTTCTCTGGAGTCTTTCTGGTAACCTTATATAAAATCACAATAAGAATAATAATCGCGACAATAATGCCAACTGTTCTCCAAAGAACCATGTATAAATAGCCCCCAAGCTTTTCTTATAAGCTTTCTTACAAGATAACATATAGGTTGTAATTGTTCTTTTTTTATAGTGACAACACCTTTTATGATAGAACAACATTCAATGCAGCGATAGCAACTTCAATCTGTTGCTCGTCTGGCTCTTTTGTGGTAATGTGTTGCATCCAAAGTCCAGGCTGTACAATAAATTCTGCAAAATTGTTATCCTTTCCAGCAAGCTTGATAATTTCATAAGAAACACCCATAATCAGTGGCAGTATAAGTAGGTGAAAGGCTATGCGGTGAAATATGGTTACAGTGTCAAGAAAAATAAGGAGGGTGCTGTCAAGAAAGATAAAAGAAACAATAGCAACAAAAAGCACCGCAAGAAGAAAACTTGTCCCGCATCTCTTGTGAATTCTAGAATGCCTCCTGATTGAGGTGTACTGAAGGTTATCTCCTCTTTCATAGCAATTTACAACCTTGTGTTCTGCTCCATGATAAGAAAAAACGCGTCGTACATCCTTTGAAAAGGAGAGTATATAAACATATAAAATGAAAATAGCAATCCGAAAACCACCCGCAAATAGGTTAAATAGAAATGCCTCTTTATCTACATTAAATATCTTGGTAGTTAAAAATATTGGCACAGCAACAAACAAGGCAGCTCCAGCGATAAAAGACAGAGCAACAATTATTGAAGAAAGAGGGCCACCAGATTTTTCAACCTTTTCGTCTTCGTAAAGGGCAACTGAAGCAGAATAGTTAAGGGCCTTGATTCCAAGCACAATCATTTCGAGAAAAGAAAGAAATCCCCGAATAACAGGCATCCCGAAAAATTTGTTTTTAGTTGTCCATGAACGAAAGGCAATTCTCTTGGTGGTTATTTTCCCATCAGGACAGCGTACAGCAATCCCTACAATGTCTTTATTCCGGATCATAACACCTTCAATAACTGCCTGTCCACCAAGGGTTTGCATAATAAGGGTGGTTTTGAATCACTTAAATAATTTACCTTTGATAGTTCTTACTTGGTATTAATAGCTTGCAAAAAGTTAAGAAACCTTTAAATAAATATCAGAGAAAATATTTATATGGAAAAGAGAGGCCAGCTTCTTGACCACCCATTCGTACTTATATTTGGCCTCCTAGTCGGAATCCTTATCCTTGTCATCGGCTTTCGTTGGATTGCTGGTCTAAAAAGTACCGTAGACCAAGTTCAAGTAGTAGATTTCGTCACAAGTCTCCGACAGGATGTGGACACCTACTACTTTTTAGATGTAGGAAGTACAAGGAAGAAAACAATAAGTCTTCCAGTTAAAGTAAAGAAAGTTTGCTTCACACACGAACGGATCACGTTTTCACCAATTACATCGTTTGAAACAGCAACATTCAACATAAAAAACCTTCAACCTAGACAAGGTGGAGTCTTATGTGTAGAAAATAGTGAATACTTCTTCATTATTGCCCAAGGAGATTATGTAGAAGTGGCAAAAGAGGTAGTGCAAGGTCCTGTTGCTCCAGGAAGTGTACCGCCTTCAATTACTTCCATAACCAACGGAGGTTGTAGCCAAGATGTTCCACAAGATGTTTGTACATTCCTTGCAACAATCTATCCTGGGTCTTCGTAGGAAAACTATTTATATGACTTCTATTGTAGAAAGTAAGATGAAAAGAGGAATAGTCCTTCTTGGTTTTCTCTTAATATTGATTACTCCAGTACTTGCACAACTGCCAACAGAGGTAAACCCCTCAAATGTAATTCCACAGCCTCCACAAAATGAGAGCAATCTTCCTCAGGATGGACGTTATGAGTTTTATTTTTGGCTCTCTGCAGCCCTAATATTCTTTGCACTCATAGCCGCAGGAGTCCATTATAAAAAACAAAATAGAAGGTAAACCAAAACTATTTATATTACAACTTTTTGTTTGTACTTATGACAAAAGAATTAGCTGAGTTTTCTATAGCATATCTTCAAAAGAAAGGTGCAGACTATGTAGAAGCTAGGGCTGAACAAACAGATCAAAATACATTCATTCTAAAAAATGGTAACCTTGAAGTGGGTGGTTTCGAGAGCTTTTCAGGCATTGGAATAAGGTTTCTTATAAAAAATACATTGGGTTTTGTCTCAACAAATGACATGACAAAAGCTAAACTAAAAAGTTTGTTAAATAGCGCGCTCAAAACAACAATAAAGGCAGGTCCAATAACAGAAAACGTTGAACTTGCGCAGGAAAAAGTGCATAAAAAAAGATACAAGGTTCAGCAGAAAATAGCTTTACCAGATGTGGATACAAAAGAGAAAATTGCAATGCTCTTTGACACAGAAAAAGCGCTCCAAAATACCGGTGCAACCCTTCCTGGGAGGTTTATTTCACTAAGCGATAGTCTTACAACCGAGTATTTGGTAACTTCAGAAGGAACAAGGATAGAGGCGACAGTTCCAAAGGAAGGTTACTATTATATTCTTACTCTTCGTGAAGGAACAAGAAGGTCGCAGCATTTCTGGAGTTATGGAGCATCTGGGGGTTGGGAGCAGGCATTAAAGTGGGATATGGAAAACACTCTATCTAATGAAGCAAAACTCCTTCAAAAAAACCTTAAGTACGGAATAAAACCCCCAAAACAAAATATTGATCTTATTTGCGCACCTCAGGTAGCCGGGATTATGGTTCATGAGTCAGGGGGTCATCCATATGAAGCAGATAGGATATTTGGAAGAGAAGCTGCCCAAGCAGGAGAATCATTTATTGACGAGTCAATGATTGGTTACCAAATAGGCTCAGAAGTGGTAAATATTGTTGACGACCCAACAATTCCGGGAAGTTATGGTTTTTACCTTTATGATAATGAAGGTGTTAAAGCAAGAAGAAAAAATTTGGTTGTGAATGGAAAAATCAACGAATTTCTGCACAACCGTGAGACTGCAGCAAAGATGGGTTTACCAAGCAACGGCTCATCGCGTGCAACAGACTATGACAAAGAAAGCATTGTTCGTATGTCCAACACGTTTATTTTACCTGGAAGGATGTCTGAAGATGAGCTTATTGGAGGGGTAAAAAAAGGAATCTATATGAAAAGTTTTACAGAGTGGAATATTGATGACAAGAGAATACACCAAAAATATGTTGGTGCAGAAAGCTACCTTATTGAGAATGGTAAAATTACAAAGCCTGTGTTGAGTCCTGCACTTGAGATTTCTTCATTTGAACTTTGGAAAAAAATAGATGCAGTTGCAAAGAACTTTGAGCTTCATGCAGGGAGTTGTGGAAAGGGAGAGCCGATGCAGGCAGTGCCTGTATTTTTTGGTGGTCCGTCAATAAGAATAAGAGGGGTAAGGCTAAGATAGAAGATGAAGGAAGCTCTGGCATCATATATACTTCGTAAATTAAAAAAGGGGGGTGCAGATGATATAGTTGTTTCTATGACAGAAAGCACAAACAACCAAATAAAATTTTCAAACAACAAAATAAGTACGACGAAGACTTGGGAGGCTCTCTCATTGTCGGTACTTATTGCAATGAAAAAAAAGTTGGTTACAACAACAATAAAAGATTTTTCAACAAAGGCTGCAGACAAGACAGTAGCTCGTCTGCTGGAATTAGTAAAAAATACAGAAGAAAACAAAGGCTATATGGGGATTGCAACCGGTCCATTCAGGTATAAGAAAATAGATGGTCTGTATGACAGAAATGTAGGAAAACTCAAGGAGAGTGCTGTTGATATTGTAGATGGGTGTATTAATCAGGCGCTAAAAGAGAAAGCACAAAGAACCGCCGGTTTATTGGAAGTTACAGGTACAGAGAATTACCTTCTAACCTCTGGAGGGGTAGAAGCAGGAGCAAAGGCCACAGCCCTCTATTTTTCTATAAGGGCCTTGGCAGAAAAAGATGCATCTGGCCACCAAACATTGGTCGGAAGGACCTTGCAAAGATTTAAGCCAGAAAGGGCAGCGAAGAAAGCTGCCGAGTACGCAGTCAATGCAAGAAACCCGAAGAAGTGTAATCCAGGAAAGTTTGATTGTGTTTTTGATCATATCCCTGCAGCAAATATGCTTATGCACGTGGGGGAGTCAGCATCAATTTTTAATGTAGAAGCAGCGCTTTCATTTCTAGAAGGAAAGAAAGGAAAGGAAGTTGCAAGTGATAAAGTAACAATACATGACGATGCAACAAAAAAAGATGGCTTAGCAAGTTCTATATATGATGCAGAGGGTGTGCCAACAAAAAAGAATGTCCTTATACAAGGCGGTGTGCTTAAGACGTACTTGCACAACACATCAACAGCCAAAAGGTACAACACAAAAACTACAGCGAATGCAGGCCTTATTGCTCCAGAACCAACAAACATTGTTCTTAAGAAAGGAAATAAAAGTGTTGATGAGATGATAAAGGAAGTGAGGAAAGGGTTTTTCATAACAAACACCTGGTACACAAGGTTTCAAAGCTATCAGACCGGAGACTTCTCGACAATACCGAGGGACGCTATCTTCTACATAGAAAATGGCCGGATAAAGCACCCAGTAAAAGAAATAAGGGTGACAGAGAATATGCTAAATTTATTGCATAACATAAATGGGGTAGGAAATGATCAGCAGCAGGTGTACGGTTGGGAAGTAGGTATTCCAGTATTTACTTCTCCCATTTTGGTAAAAAATGTTCGTGTAACAACAAGCACAACTTAGAAAGTTTTCAAAGTTTATATTTTAAGATCCCTAGCATACCTCTTTTTGGGATAACATTCACTATAACACCTTGCAATAAACGGTTTACGCCTTCATCTTCAGATGCTTTTCTTAGCAGTGCATTTACAAACTCTTTGTTACTAAAAAGAATCTTTAACTCATGACTCACCGCCAAATCCTCACCAAATTCTCTCTCATACAATCTACGATACAAACTTAAACTGCGGGTTGAAACATCATTTTTCTGTAGAGAACCAATAACAGTTTCAGCAGCGAATTTTCCAGAATGCAAAGCATAGTAAATACCTTCACCAGTTAGAGGATTAGCAAAACCACCACAGTCTCCAACAGCAATGGCTCCGTTTGTTACAAGAGGTATATCACTCTCACTAAACCTTATTGGCCAAAGTTTCGGCTTCTGCACCTCTTCAGATCCACATATGATATGGCTTATTTCGTCACTCTTAAGAATCTTATTAAAAAGACCACGTACCTTAAGATTATTATGTAATGAAGGGTCCCAAACACTAAGTCCAACGTTTGCCATTGTACCACCTTCACAAAAAATCCAAAAGTATCCAGGCAGCACTTCTCCATGGTAATATATGCTTATCATACTGTCATCGTCAATACCCCTGCGCCATGTTTCCAAACCGATAATAGTTCTTTCAGAACTGTGTCTGGACAAATTATACTTTGCAGCTAAGCCAGAAATAGCACCTTCTGCTAGGATAACCACTTTGGAATTAATCTTTTTTTGACCCGTAGTAACCCCACTAATAAAATCACCATCTAATATCAAATCAGTGACCAAACCTTGTTGGAATTCGACATTTCCTGTAGAAACAGCATTGTCAACTAAAATTTTATCCAAAGAGTACCTTGGTATTACATAACCATATTGCTTGAAATCATCTGTTGGGGGGATACGACCTTCAACAACCACCCCCTCCGGAGATATAATTCTGGTGCCAATAATCTTATGAAAACTATCAATTCTATCTTCTAATCCCATTTCATGTAAGAGGTTTAGTGACCTTGGGGAAATTCCACCAGAACAAATTTTTTGTCTTGGAAAACTCTTTTTATCAATAAGGAGTGTTGGAATTCTTGATGCCCCTAAAAAATAAGCAGCTGAAGACCCAGCAGGTCCAGCTCCTACAACTATTGCATCGTACTCATTTGTTTGCATTTCTATTTCCTAGAAAATGCATCCAACAGCCATTCTCGGTCAATCTTCCTTTGAAACCTAACCCCAGTTCCAAAGCAGATATCCGATAGGATGGGAGACACCTTCTACACGCATACTGTCTCGCTTCATTCTCTGTAAATCCATATTTCTCTGATAACTTAAGAAAAGGGGGAAGACATCCACATTTAGGATTGTCTACTCTCCGCCCCTCTATAGTTTGACTGCCAAAAAATTCTAAAGTGCCAAATTCTTCTAACATGCTTTCAAACTCGTCACTTATACCTTTCGTTAAGTCATAAACATTCTTTATATTCATGGCACGCATAACTCCCGACTCTCGGGCTGCTTTATTTATAACCCCCTTCATCATACGTTCTCCCAAATCTTCTCTGATAATTTTTAAGAAGCCCATACTATAAGAGGCTACTCTCAATTTCATACGATTATACATTTCCCCCAAATCTTCATTTTTCATGTTACTACTATACAGTTTATCTTATATATAAAATAAACTGAGTACTTTTTAGTCAAAATAAGAAATATTTATATAAACCATATTGATAATTACTAAATGGATACTCCCAATGCAACACTTAAAGGCATATTTTTAGAGTCAGATTATGGACAGAATATAAAACTGGACACAAAAGATAAAAAGATTCTTTCTATTTTGGGAGATAATTGTAGGATCCCAACCACAGCTATCGCTGAATCCATCCATTCAAGCAAGGGCTCAGTTAGTTATAGAATTAAAGAATTAGTAAAAAAAGATGTTTATAGAAAAAACATAACGATTATCAATCCATTTATACTGGGATTTCCGGTTTATGTCGTTCTACTAAAATTGAAAAATATAAATCCTCATGAAGAAAATAAAATAATAAAATTTTTTGGTAACCATCCTTTCATTATTTGGGTCGGCGAGACACAAGGAAACTATGATTTTAACATTTCAATGACTGCAAAAAGTATAAATCATTTTGATAGGTTATTAAAAGATATTTATGCGAAACTAGGAGAAAGCCTAAAGGAAGCAAAGGTCCTTCATATTACTAAATTATATGGTTGCGACAGTTTCCCGTTACAATTACAAAAAGAATTAAATATTAAAACTGTAATAAAAAGAAGAGATTCTTCTTTTAGTTTTTTATTAAAAAGACCTTATTGTGACAATCAAAAAGGAAAAATTAAGCTGACTACGAAAGAGCTGTTGATATTAAAGGAAATCGCGGACAAAGCAATTCTATCTTTACAAGGAGTTTCAGAAAGAACAGGAATAAAACCAGACACGGTGAGAAATACAATCAAAGAAATGATAAGAAAAGAGGTCATTCTTGCATTTAGAGGAATAATGAACGTATCTTTCTTGAGGTTTCACGGATATGTCGTTTACTTCAGGTTATCACCTAAAGTAAAAGAAAAAAGAAGGGAAGAATTTGAAGAGTTCTTTAAGAATTCTGATTTTACCGCATTTGGAACAGAGGCATCCGGAAGCTACTATGATTCCATAATTTATCTTTTTGCTAAAAATCCATTAGAATTTAATGGTCTAATAAGAAACGTGAGGGGTAGATTCTCAGACATTATTGATGAGTATGCAACAGACTTAATATTAAAAGATTTCAAACTCACTTTCCTGCCTGAGGGTTTAACAAGTTCTTTAAAGCCCTAGTATAAATTTTTTAACTCTTTCGCCAGAAATCCCAGTACTTTAGTACGGGGATGATGTCACATTCAGTGGTTTTTCATTAAAATCTATGTACGTTTGCAGATAATTTTTATTTTTATTGCCTCTGTTGTATTAAAATGCTGTTCAGAATATGACCGCAATCCTTATTAATAAAAAGAAGGCACAAAGCGCGTATGAATATAGAACTTCTTCAAAAGATTCCAGAGGCAGCAGAAACTTTAATCATTCCTATTTTTGAAAAAGAAGCTCCGCCAAAAGAACTACCACAAAGCCTTTATTCAAAAGTTAATCAACTGCTAAAGACAGGAGAATTTGAAGCAAAACAAGGAAACTACATTGTTGTGCACACCCAAGAGCGTATAAAAAGACTATTCCTTGTCGGTCTTGGGTGCAAATTAAAAGCGAACTCAAATATCCTAAGAAATGCTGTTGCTGACTGTGCACGTCTTTCAAAACAGAGAAATATTTCATCCTTAGTTGTTATGCTGCCTAAACTAACTGAAGAAGAGGGCTTTATCATTCAGGCAACGGCAGAAGGATTAATGCTGGGTCAATATCTCTTTGAAAAATTTAAGACAGAAAAAACAGACCGAAAATTAATATCAAAGGCTTTTATCCTGGCAAAGAGAACAAAAGAGAATGAAGCAATGCTTCGCCTTGCAAAAGTAAATGCAGACTCTGTAATGTTTGCAAGAGACCTCATTAACATGCCTGCAAGTATTATGACTCCCACAAAGCTTGCTAAGGTGGCAACTTCTCTAAAATCTAAGAACATGAAGGTAAAGATTCTTGAAAGAAAGGATATGGAAAGGTTAGGGATGGGGGGTGTTCTTAGTGTTGCCAGAGGAAGTGTTCAGCCGCCGAAGTTCATAATTCTTGAATACAAAGGAAGCAAACAAAAAAGTAAACCCTTCGTTCTTGTTGGAAAGGCTATAACCTTTGATAGTGGTGGTCTTGACATAAAGCCAGCTGATGGTATGAAAGATATGAAAAGTGATATGGCTGGCGGAGCAACAGTTCTCGGCATTCTCAAAACACTGCAGCAATTAAATCTTCCGTTAAACGTTGTTGGTCTAATCCCCGCAACAGAGAATATGCCTGGCCAGGATGCTTACAAACAAGGAGATGTTGTAATCTCTTACACCAAAAAGACAATTGAGATTGGTCATACTGATGCAGAAGGTAGGATAATACTTGCCGATGCTCTGGGTTACGCACAAAAATATGCTCCTAAGTGTATAATAGATTTTGCAACCCTGACTGGGGCATGCATCATCGCTTTAGGAACGGTTGCAGCAGGCCTTTTTAGTAACAACAGTGAATTGGCGGAAAAGCTTGAAAAGGCATCAAACCAAACACAAGAAAAAGTATGGAGAATGCCTTTATGGGATGAATACACAGAAATGATAAAAGGAGACATTGCTGATGTGCGTAATATAAGTATTCCTCCAAAGCAGGCAGGGGCTATTACCGCTGCAGCTTTTCTAAAAGAGTTTGTTGGAAATAATGATTGGGCCCACATTGATATAGCAGGTCCTTCTTATGTAGATATAGAAAAAGGTATTCTTCAAAAAGGAGCAACTGGATTTGGAATACGCCTGTTAACAAGGTTTCTTATTAATGAAACAAAGAATCACTAGTCATACAACGCATGTTTTCGGTGGGTTTTTCATAAAATGGTAAAGAAGTTCAATTGCCCTGCGGATATCTTCAAGGTGTGCAATACCAACAGTGGAGTGGAGATTTCTAACAGGAATCCCTACAACGCTTGAAGGAATGCCTCCACGGGATAACATGATATTTGTTGCATCAGTAGTTCCTACTTCTTCAACCTCAAGCTGGACTGGAATTTTTCTTTTCTTTGCTATATTGATGAGGTATTCATTTAAACACCTATTTGCAATTAAGTCAGAATCCTTTACTGTAATTGTAGGGCCAGCCCCGATAAGCTTCCTAGGTTCTGAACCGGCATCAACAGCATTGGTTGCATCAACGGCAATACCCCAGTCTGGACTTATTTCATAGACACTTGTTTTAGCGCCGTAAAGGCCGATTTCTTCTTGAACAGTAAAGGTATAATACACTTCCTGTTTAGAGCCTTCAAGCCGTCGTGAAAGCTCCATTAAAATGTAACATCCGACGCGATCGTCAAGAGCCTTACCAGATATAATCTCTTTTGAACCAAGAAGACAGGTCTCCTGAAAAGGGATAGCATAGGTTCCAACCTGTACTCCCAGTTTTTCAAGTTCAGCCTTTGATACGCCAGCGTCAATGTATATATCATCAAGTGATGGGACAGATGAAGGTATTTCCCCATCTTCTTGAAGTTCATGAAAACTAATGACCCCACGAATATTTGTTTTTGGTGTGATAAGTGAAACATATTGCCCTAAGAGTGTGACTGTTTCAATACCTCCAATTGTTGAAAAATATATTTTGCCGTCATTTTTAATATGTTTAACAATAAGGCCAATCTCATCCATATGTGCAGCCAGCATAATTTTTGGACCTTTCCCTTTTTTGTGACAGATAAGGTTGCCTAACTTATCAACATAAACTTCATCAACATACCTACGCATATAGCGCATGATTATTTTGCGAAGTTCCTGTTCATATCCACTTGGGGCAAGCACACCCATTAGACGTCGAAGAAGTTCCACTAGCTAACCTCCCTGCCACAATTTACAAACTGGCAAATAGGTCCTTTGTGTTTGAATGAAGGGCGTAGGCAACGTAAAACTGATAATTTAATAATCTCAATAGCTTGGTCAATTTCTCTTTCAGTGATAATATAAGGTGGGATAAGCCGAACACCTCGCTTGCCGCACCCTAAAAGTACAAGGCCTCTTCTAAGACATTCAATTATTAGATTATTCCTTTGTTGTAAGCTTTGAACATCAAAAGCCTGCATAAGTCCAAACCCCCTTATATTGAAGATTGGAGCTTTGCTTTGAAGTTCAATTAATTGCTCTCGAAGATATACACCCATTTTAGTAATATGGGAAAGTAGGCGTTCCTTTTTAATTATTCGAATTATAGCTGTTCCAAGGGCAAGGTCTAAGATAGAACCCCCTCCCCAAGTACTAGAAATGGCTCCAGCTTCAGGAAAGTATGTGCGTCTGGCAATTGCTGCACCAACCTGCAAGGCCTTTGCACTGGTCATAACGTCTGGAGAAATTGAGAAGTGCTCGTGTGCCCACCACTTCCCTGTTCTACCCATTCCAGCTTGAACCTCATCAACAATGAATGGAATTTTGTATTTTTTGGTAATGTTTCGGATATCTTTGACCATTTGTTTTTCAGGAACATGATATCCCCCTTCGCCTTGAATAGGTTCCAATACTACAAAACCAACATTATCAGGTCCACCCTCTTCTTCAATAATTCTTTTTAATTTCTCTCCAGCTTCTATATGAAAAGGCAGCCTGTGAATAGGGAATGTAAAAAAGTTTTTTTTCTGCACAGCCTTCGAGTTTGTCAAAGACAGGGCCCCAAGAGTCCGTCCATGGAATGCAGATTCAAAAGAGATCCCAACTTTCGCACCAGGCCTGCGTCTTAAACATATTTTAATCGCATTCTCTACAGCTTCAGCGCCACTATTGATAAAAAACGCAGCATTCAATCCCTTGGGGGTGATTTTAGTAAGCTCTTCAAGAAGATCGAGATGCTCTTTTATAACAAAGTCTTGTCCGGCATATTTGATTGGGCTTCTTCCGGTATGCTCTTTAATAGTTTTCATAAGTTCATGATGGTTATATCCAAGGGGATTAGATGCAATCTGTGAACCGAAGTCAAGAAACACATTTCCATCAATATCATAAAAATAACAACCATCGCCCTTTCTTGAATGAATAAATGGGTATGGGAATGACCATCCTCCATTGAGTGTTTTGAACCGCCGAAGAATAATTTTTGCTTTCTTACCAGGTACTTGCTTTACAGATGGTCGCATGAATCACCTCTTCTAATTAAAAAGATGATTGCCTATTATATATTTTTCTATATGGTTTTACATCAAGAAAGACCTTGCTCTTTTGTTCTCGAAGGTCCGCCGCGCTTGTAAACACGATACCTCCGTTTCAGTTTTTTCTCTTTCTTGCTCTTCCTCTTTGAAGAGGAAGCATACCCATCATCTGACCATGACATCGTCAATTTGTGCTTTTTGAAGTTTTCCAGAATAATCAACATAAATAGTTTTCGTTTCGGAAAATTCATAAATGCCTTCGATACCAGCTTCGCGTGTTCCATTACCAGTCAGTTTTACTCCACCAAATGGGAGGTGTACTTCTGACCCTATTGTGCTTGCATTAACATAGGTTATACCAGCTTCAATCTTTTCAATAGCAAGGAATGCATTCTGGATGTTATTGGTATAAATCGAAGAACTTAACCCATATTCAATACGGTTACAAACATCAATAGCCTCTTTAATGTCTTTAACGGCAATGATAGAAATACTTGGTCCGAAAATCTCTTCTTGTGCAATGCGCATAGAAGGAGACACATCGCTAAATACTGTAGGTTCATAAAAGAAGCCCTTTTTGTTCAGAAAGCGACCACCATGTAAGAGGCGAGCACCTTCTTGCTTTCCAATAAGGGTGTAGCCGTGTACTTTTTCAACAGCTTTCTGATTAATTAATGGACCAACATCTGTTGTTTTTTTGATACCATCGCCAACTCTTAATTTTTTTATATGATCAAGAAGCCTTTTCTCAAACTGTTTTTTCACCTTGTGATGGACAATAACTCGCGAGGCTGCCGTACATCTTTGACCAGTGGTACCAAATCCGCCCCAAATGACACCTTCAACTGCAAGTTCAAGGTCAGCATCTTCCATGATAATGATAGGGTTCTTTCCACCAAGTTCCAGACCAACCCTTTTTAGTCCTGCATATTGGACTATTTTTTCACCAACTGTTCGCGACCCAGTAAATGATATGCCGCGGATAGAAGGGTGTTTTACAAGAGCCATGCCAACATCATTGCCACTTCCAGTCACAAGGTTCAAAACCCCAGAAGGTATCCCCGCTTCAATAAGAAGTGCAACCAGCTTTGTTGCACAAAGAGGGGTATCAGAAGACGGTTTAAATATGACACTATTGCCGCAGATAAGTGCCGGTGCAAGCTTCCACGCAGGTATGGCAATAGGGAAATTCCAAGGGGTGATAAGACCAACAACCCCCAATGGTTGGCGGAAGGTCATACAAAACTTGTTCCGAAGTTCAGAAGGTGTGGTGTGACCAAAGAGACGCCTTCCTTCACCAGCCATATACTCAAAGATATCGATAGCCTCTTGCACGTCACCGCGTCCCTCAGAGATGACTTTTCCCATTTCCTTGGTAACAATTCGCGCGAACTTTTCTTTTCTCTTTCGAAGAATCTGTGCAGCTCGCAATAGTATTTCTCCCCGCTTTGGAGCAGGAACATCTTTCCAAGATTTGAAAGCAGACGTCGCAGCACGGACAGCCGCATCTATATCTTGCCTGTTCCCCTGCTGAAATTTACCTACTGGCGCTTTATTTGCTGGATTGATACTCATAAAAGTTTTTCCTGAAAAAGAGCGAATCCACTTACCACCAATATGGTGTTTGTAGGTTGTTACCATCTAACCCCCTTAAAATGTTGAATCTTTAAATAGGTTTTGTTCAATACAACCAACTATTTAGCTGTGCCAAGAAATTCTACAATACTCTTTACTGCAAGGTGGCTGGTCATATTTTGAATGTCATAAGTTGGACAAACCTCCACAATGTCAAAACCGACAATGCGAAGTGTAGCAATTCTTCTTAAAAGGCTAAGAAGTGTGATGCTTGAAATGCCCCCTGGAACAGGAGTACTAACACCAGGAGCAAAGGCTGGGTCGACAACATCCATGTCCAATGAGATATAGACCGGTATGCCCCCAACTCTTTTTTTGATTATAGAGAAGGTTTTCTCAACATCCTGAATAGGATAATGGTACGGATTAATGCTAAAAAGGTGTCGTGTGCGAAGCGCACGGAGTTCTTCAGCTTCTGGCTCACGAACACCTATCTCAAGACTGCGGGAAAGGTCAATATATGGAAAGTCACTAATATCGCAAACAACAGACCCATAATATTTTCTCGTTGAACAGACAAAGTCTGGATGGGCATCGAAATAAATAAAGGCCAATCTTTTAAAGTGGTGTTGAAAGCCACGCAATATCTCTACGGTGATAGAGTGGTCTCCTCCAAGGATTATAGGAAACTTATTTTTTCTAAGAATTAAATCTACTTTTGAAGAAACTTCAGATTTTTTTATATTTCCCGCATCAAAAAGTGACATTTTTAGTAACTTATCTGATGATTGTACAATGCTAGTCTTTTTCTGACGATAGAAAGTGCTGCGTAAACAAGATACACGCCTAATGCGGGTGGGTGCCAAGGATGACCCCTTGCGCATGGCATGACTGCCTCGCTCATCAGGAACTCCAAGAAGGACGTACTGTGCCGAAGATAGTTTTGAAACATTATTATAGGCAAATTTCATAGTTAGACAAGAAGCAACGCTCCAGGATTTTCAATATATTTTCTAATGGTTTGTAAGAATCGTGCAGCTTCAGCTCCATCAAGGATGCGATGGTCAAAGGTAAGAGAAAGTGGAAGAATATGCCTCGCCGCAACACTACCTTCTTTTAATATAACCCTTTCAAAGATTCGGCCAATACCTAAAATTCCCGACTCTCCTGGGTTTAAAATAGGTGTTCCGTAAATTCCTCCAATTGATCCATAGTTCGTTATCGTAAATGAACCTCCCTTGAGTTCAGCAATATCAATCTTATGACTACGTACTTTCTCTGCAAGCGAAGAGATTTCTTTAGCAAGGTCTAAAGCATTCTTTTGGTCAGCACCCTTGATAACTGGGACTAAAAGCCCGTCACCGCTGTCTACAGCAACACCGATGTTGTAATATTTCTTGACAATTATGTCTTCATCTTCAATACTGGCGTTTAATAGGGGGTGTTCTTTTAGTGCAGCAACGGCAGCTTTGATTATAAAAGGCAAATATGTAAGTTTTATTCCCTTTTTCTCAACATCTTCTTTTTGCGAATTGCGAAAGGAAACAAGTTCTGTGATATCTGCATCATCCATTGAAGTTACTTGAGCGCTAGTGCGGATTGAATCAACCATGCGCTCTGCAATCGTCTTTCGAATGCCTTTCATAGGAATTCTGTCAATATATCCATACATATCATATTTTCTGGTAACCTTTAATTTAGATGACTTTTGCGTATTTTGAGCAATTGTTGCACCATTATTGTCAAGATCTTCCTCCAGAATACGCCCTTCCCTGCCGCTCCCCTTGATATTTAAAAGGTCAACATCCCCCACTTTTGCAAGTTGTCTTACTTTTGGTGTTGCAAGCACAGCTAGTTTGTTTTTCGATGTTGCTCTGGTTTGCTCATTTCGTATTGGTTCTTCATCAGGAGCTTCTTCTAGTTCTCCGACAACCCCCACAGAGGTGTGTCTTTGTTCTTTCTCTTTCGTCACACTCTCTTGTTGTTCAGGTACATAGGGTTCTTTACCCTCATCAATGCTTACAAGAGGCTCGCCTACTTTTACTTTATCCCCTTCTTGTACATGTATTTTAACAATCTTACCCGCCTTAGGGGAAGGTATATCAACAATAGCCTTATCAGTTTCAATTTCTCCAAGGGTTTGATCTTGAAAAACAGAATCTCCTTCCTTAACCTTCCAACTGATAATCTCTCCTTCACTGATTCCTTCTCCAACATCTGGAAAACGAAATACAAAAACCATGTTAAAACTCCAGCACCTTTTTGATACCAGCAGTGATGCGCTCATCAGGAAGATAACTTTTCTCTAATTTGGCTAACGGAAATATGGTGTCAAATCCCGTAACACGCATTATTGGTGCCTCAAGGTGCAAAAGCCCATGTTCAGCAATAAGCGATGCAATCTCAGCACCGAATCCTCCTGTTCGCGGAGCTTCATGAACAATGACAACGCGTCCTGTCTTCTTGACAGAATTAAGAATCGTTTTAAAGTCTAATGGTTTAAGTGTGCGGATGTCAATAAGTTCAGCAGATGCATCAATCTTATCAATTGCTTCTTTGCACTCTCGAATCATCGCTCCCCATGAAATTATAGTTACATCATTTCCATTTTGGATAACCTTGGCCTCTCCGATAGGGATTGTATATGCCTTCTCAGGAACCTCTTCTTTGATAGCACGATAGACTCGTTTGGGTTCATAGAAAATAACAGGGTCAGGATCACGAATCGCACTGCTAAGAAGACCTTTTGCATCATAAGGTCCACTTGGAATGACAACTTTGAGGCCTGGAACATGGGCATAAAGTGCTTCCATACTCTCAGAATGGTGTTCAAGTGCGCGAACGCCTCCACCATATGGGGTGCGCACTACAAGTGGGCAGCTGAACCTTCCCCTGCTGCGGTTACGAAGGCGTGACGCGTGGCTGATAAGCTGGTCAAATGCAGGGTAACTGAATCCTGAAAATTGGATCTCAACAACAGGCCTAAGGCCATATGCGGCCATTCCAATAGCTACTCCGACAATTCCAGATTCCCCAAGAGGCGTGTCTATAATGCGTTCACTTCCAAATCGTTGCCATAATCCTTCAGTTACACGAAATACGCCACCATCAATTCCAACATCTTCTCCAAGAACAACTATGTTCTCATCTAGTTCCATTTCACAAAAGAGTGCTTGGTTGAGTGCACTAACCATATTTATTGATGTAATAATGACACCCCCGATAACCCAAGTTTATCATAAAGTACTTTCTCAGAAATATTTTCAAGTCTCGAATAGGAAAACAGTTGTTGAATAGCTTCTTGCACCCTGTCTTTGATATCAGCCATATGTGGCGCTTCTCCTAGAATCGCTTCCATTGAGATAACACTCACATCATCGTGGTCATATCCACACGGGTTAACCATCCAAAAGTCTAACATACCCTTTTGATGTACATAAATGACAAATCCTCCTTCAGCAATACCCCCTCTATGGGTATGAATCCCCTTTGAGCCTATTTTGTAATCTTTTCCGTGTATGCTTACCCAAACATCACGGCGTTCTCGTTCAAGTCTTAAATTCATTCCGTTTGCAATATAGCTTGAAATATTGTAAGACGAAATAACCTGTTGCATAACCTCATCTAATCTGGATTTGTATGCTCCAATCCCAAAAGGATGTCCAACAATTCGCTCAAAGTTGACAACTGGATAAACAACAAGTTGACCAGGAGCAATGACTGTCGCACCTCCAGCGCGCCGCTTTTCTCTTAAAGCAATACCCCCATCTAAAAGATGGTGGGAGATTGAAATAAAATCTTCCGGGCATATCCCTGCCTCCCAAAGGGCATCATTAAGCTTAGGGCTAAATTGATTTTTTTTATTATCCATTCCAAACTCAATTACAGGTGAATTATACTCAACTACAAGAAGAATGTCGTCTTGGATTTGCCCAGTAAGTCTGGCTTCTGCAACTCTCATTTGGATTTCTTGAACTTCATCATAGGGTCTCTGACCAAGGTCAACCCAATACGCATGTGCTTTTGTTTCCAAAGTCATTCACCCTCAGATGTTCGCTCTTTAAGCGAGGAAAGCTGTTCTTGCAAATACCAAGGCATCTTTTCGTACATAAATTTAAACATATCATCAACACAAGGCGGTTCTTTGTTCTCCATACTTTTCACAGCAGATTCAATCTTCTCAGCTATGTCTTTGAGAAGTGCATCCTCCTCCTTTGCTGACCACATCTTCATATTTTCAAGATATTTCCTAAGGCGCAAAATTGGATCCTTTTTGCTCCACTCATCAACTTCTTTCTGTTGCCTATATTTTGAGGCATCATCTGCAGTTGTGTGGTCTCCTAACCTATAGGTAACGCATTCAATAAACGTTGGTCCATTTCCATCCCGTGCGCGCTTAACAGCATCCAATGTCGCTTTATATACTGCAAAGACATCATTCCCGTCAACTTGGATACCTGGAAAGCCATAAGAAATCGCTTTTTGTGCAATTGTTGAAGCGCGGGTTTGTTTGCTCCTAGGAACAGAAATTGCGTATTGATTATTCTGACAGATAAAAACAACAGGTGCAAAGAAAATGCCCGCGAAATTCATAGCTTCATGAAAATCTCCCTCTGAAGTACCTCCGTCTCCAAAGTAAGTGATAACAACTAGATTTTCTTTCTTCATTCTTGCAGCAATAGCAAAGCCAACAGCATGAGCCGGTTGTGTCCCAACAGGAATTGAAGTGGGAAATATGTTTATCCCTTTTGGAAGATTACTTCCTCTCTCATCCCCAGCATAATAAAGTAGATACTGGTCAATAGGCATGCCCCTTACCAAAAGACCACCTATTTCGCGAAAGGAAGGGATTATCCAGTCTTTAGGTTCGAGAGCATAGGCACTTCCAACGCTTGAAGCTTCTTGTCCCTTACTTGGGGCAAAGGTTCCGATACGACCTTGTCGCTGGAGGTTAAGCATTCTCTCATCAAGCTTACGTGCAAGAACCATGAAAAAGTAAATCTCTTGAATCTGCCTTTTTGAAAGATAAGGCATGTCCTTTTCATCGCATTCTCCATTCCCCATTAATATTTGAAGATATAGCACAGAGAATTTTTCAACTGTTTTTTGCATGCTTTTTCTCCTTAGTCTCCAACCGCCCATTCCTTGATCTGTGGGTAATTTGCAGGTCCACAAATATATTTTCCATTTTTCTCGTTAAAAAGAAAAGGGACGCTGCCGCACTTGCCATCTGCAAGTTTATGCATCAACTGGGCATTCTTTTCATTATGCCATACTTCCAGAAGTTCGACATGAATGCCTTCTTCAATTTCAAGTCGCTCCAAGAGAGGTTGCATAGCATGACAATGAGCGCATTCTGTTCCAAAAAACATCAAAAAACGGTTTCCTTCACTCAAAAGAATCACCCCTCTCCATCAGTAAGGACAAAAAAAGAGACAGTCTATATAAAATTTTTCTTTTAATTCATGGTTGTATTTCCTTATTAGGAAAGACAAGAAAGGAATATTTTTTTAAAAAGAGGAATTAAACTTGCAATCTATGAAAGGTGTTGTACCGACGGTATTCAGCTCAATAGCTTTAGCGGTTGTAGGGGTTGCAGTGAAACTTACAGGCGAAAGCGTGCATTCACTTTCACTAAGTGCAATGCGTTTATTTTTGGCTTTTCTAACTGTTCTGATAATTCTCCCGTTTGTTGACAGTAAATTCCTTATGATAAAAAAGAGCGATCTTCCTCATTATGTACTTATAGGCCTTTTATTAGCGTTTAGTACATCTTCATTTGTAGCAAGTCTACAACGCACCACTATTGCAAGTGCTGTTCTCATCATCTTTACAGCACCCTTTTTTCTAATGATATTCAGCCATTTTTTTCTTAAAGAGAAAGTAACAAAAAAAATGATTGCCATAACCCTTCTGGCCTTTGCTGGCATTGTAATAATGAATCCATTGCAAAAGGAGCAATTGTTTGGAAATGCGCTTGCTTTTTCGGCAGCAATTTTTGGTGCTGCAACAACAGCCTATATGCGTCATGAAGAGAAGACCCATTCAGTTGGAACTATCTTCTGGTTTCTCCTCTTTGCAACGATCTTTCTCATGCCTTCCATATTTATTTATGGGACTGCAGGAGTCACAGAGAATATTCACTGGATATTGCTTTTAGGGGTATTTACAGGCATAGCTTATCTTTTCTATACCGAAGCCCTTGAGTATCTTAACGCAGTTATTACAAGTATGATTGGGATGGTGGTGGAGCCGCTTGTGGCCATTTTCCTTGCATTTATTGTGTTAAACGAAGTACCAACAATCCCTACAATGATTGGAGGGGGCCTACTGATATTTGGGGGTGTGCTTCTTCAAGAAAGAATATTAAAAAAGCAAAAGGGTTTTAATATTCACAAGATTATATGGTTTCAAAAGAGGTGATTATGACCCATATTTCCGAACGCGAGCAGGAACTTCCTGATGCAGTCATTGGAGAAATCTTCCGCCTTACTGCAGAAGACAAGAGCATAATCTCCTTAGGTCCTGGGCAACCAGATTTCCCAACACCAAGACCAATTCTTGACGAATGTAAAAGGGCAATCTATAAGGCAACAAGGTACAGCTCCCCCGGAGGGGTTATAGAATTAAGAGAGGCACTCGTAAAGAAACTAAGAAAAGAGAACAACATAAAGTTAGGTCCCGAAAACATTATTGTAACTACTGGAAGTCAGGAGGCGATTTTTACAGCAATGCTCTGTACTCTTGATCCAGCGGAGGAGATTATTGTTCCAAACCCAGGTTACCTCGCTTATATCCCTGCAGCAAACCTTATTCATGCAGTCCCTGTACCATTAAAGCTTAATGAGGAAGATGGTTTTGAAGTAAACCCTGATGAGTTAAGAAAGTTAATAAACAAAAAGCGCACAAAAGTGATCCTAATAAACTCTCCGGCAAATCCAACCGGGAATGTCCTGAAAAAAAGGACGCTTGAAGAGATTGCAGGTATTGCAAGGGAGCACGACCTATACATTTTTTCAGATGAAGCTTACGAAAGGCTAACTTACGGAACCAAACATGTAAGCATCGGTTCTCTTAACGGTATGGGGGACCATGTCATTACTTTTCAGACCTTCTCTAAAACCTTCTCTATGTGTGGTTTTAGGGTTGGATACTGCGCAGGACCAAAAAAATTAATGCAGGCAATAGAAAAAGCACATCATTATCTTACCTTGGCAGCTCCACATATTTCTCAGCTGCTTGCTATAAAAGCACTTACAATAAAGAAAAGCTATATTGAAAAGATGAGAAAGGAATATGAGAGAAGAAGAAATTTTCTTGTAGAAAGGCTAAACGAGATTGGTTTGAGAACTACACTTCCTAAAGGGGCATTTTATACCTTTTCAAACATAAGCGAATTTTCAAAAGACAGTACAAGGTTTGCAAGGGATCTATTAAAAAAGTCAAGGGTGGCTGTAATTCCAGGGGTAGAATTTGGAAAGTTTGGAGAGGGGTACATTCGTTGCTCTTATGCAACTGCCTATCCTATGTTAGAAAAAGCAACAGCAAGAATTGAAAAGTATCTCAAAAAGTATGATAAATCACTTCGCTCTTGAGTAATATTGGATGAGCCCCCTTAAAGCAATGGCTGCCTGCTCAGGAAAGGTGTAACACGGAACACCATGCTCCTCAAGATTTTCTTTGAGGATATGGGTAAATTCCCCACCTGCTGAAACAACAACCAGCGGTTTTTTGCCTTCTTCTGATGCCTCTACAAGCACATCAATTATATCTGCAGTTATGAGTGGTGTTTGATATAACAATATAACAATAACCATATCCACATTTTCATCTCTAAGGGCGTATTCAATAGCAATACGATATCGTTCGGTTGTGGCATCTCCAGCAAGATCAATAGGGTTTTTGATGGTGACTATTTTTGGTAATGCCTTCTCAAGCGCACGGCAATTATCTTTGTGCATGTGTGCTAACAAAAGACCGGCAGAAAGCACAGCGTCTGCACAAATAATCCCAAAACCCCCTCCATTGGTGATAATCTGTACTCTGGAACCAGAAGGCGATGTTGAATATTCAAATATTTTAGCGTAATAGAACATTTCATCAAGCGAAGAGGCATAAAGCACTCCTGCTTGACGAAATGCTGCAAAGTACACCTCTTTGTCCCCAGCAAGAGAACCAGTATGAGAAAGTGTTGCTTGTGAACTTGATTCATGAAGTCCACCTTTGATAACAATGACTGGTTTCTTTTTTGAAACTTCCTTTGCTGTTTCAAGGAATTTTCTTCCATTGCAAAGTCCTTCAATATAAAGGCATATGACTCTTGTCTGTTTGTCAGAACCAAGATATGAAAGAAGATCACTTTCATCAACGTTTACAGCATTACCATAACTGATGAATTTTGAAAACCCATAACCATCTTCAGCAGCAAGGTCCAAGATTGTAGAACCAACAGCACCAGATTGGCTAACAAAAGCAATCCCCCCTGCTTTTGGACGTTTCATGCGATACTGTGGGATAAAAAGAGAGTCAAAGCCACTATGGGCATCAAATGTACCCAAACAATTCGGACCTATACAAAGTATATTATGTTGTTTAAGCGCGCGTGCAAGCCTTTCTTCAAGTTTGACATTGCCAACTTCACGAAAACCAGCACTAACAATGATAACGTGCTTGATTTTCTTTTTTCCACAGTCTTCAATAATCTTTAAGACATAAGGGGCTGGTACGGCAATAATTGCAAGTTCGGGGCGTGACGGTAAGACCCCAACAGATCGGTAGACCTTGTGGTTGAGGATTTCACCTGCATTGCGATTAACAAGAAAAATCTCCCCATCAAACTCGGAGTCAAGGAGGTTGCGAAATATTACATGACCGACTTTCTTTGGGTCACGGGATGCACCAACAATTACAATACTTCTTGCATGAAAAAATGGACTAAGGTTCATAATGTTGCCTCTTTTTTAAAAGAAGAAGCACATGGTTCTTAAATAGGTTTTGATTGAGGGTATCAAAGAGAAACCTATTTAAGCAAAAAATATTGAAGACTATTATGGGCCCGTAGCATAACCTGGATAGTGCGACCGGCTTCGGTTGCTATTGTAGATGACACCGGTTGATGGGGGTTCAAATCCTCCCGGGCTCGATTAATTACAATAGGGGACATTAGTATGCAATGGCAATAAAACAAATTCCATCTGGGGGTGACAGGAATCTCTCTTATATTATTATAGATGAAAATTCAAAAAAATCAGCAGTTATTGACCCTTCCTATAGAATAGGTGAAATCATAGATGAGATAGAAAACCAATGTCTTAAGGTATTATATATTATTAATACACATACCCACCACGACCATATTGCAGGGAATACTCTTGTTAAGGAGAAAACAGGGGCAAAGATAGTTGCGCACAGATTGGCTTCTATATATCACGACATTTCTGTAGATGAAGGGGCTGTGTTAGATTTAGGGGAAAAGAAGCTAGAAATAATATTTACTCCGGGCCATTATAAGGACCACATTTGTGTCTTGGAAGGAGAGAATCTCTTTACAGGCGATACACTGTTTATTGGGTGTATTGGTGGTACTCATTTTATGGGAAGTAGCGCCAAGGACCAGTATCAAAGCATATTTGAAAAACTATTAAAACTTAATGATAAAACGAAAATATACCCTGGTCATGATTATGGCAAGGCACCTGCAGCAACGTTAGGAAGTGAGAAGAAAACAAATCCGTTTCTTCTGCAGAAAACCTTTGAAGATTTTTGCTGGTTAAAAGAGCATTGGGAAGACTACAAGAAGAAGCACAATCTAACTTAAAAAGATTTTTAAAATGAAAAGTAAACAGAAAAATGTGGTAAAGGAAAGTGAACTTGGTTTGACAGTAAAAAAAGAATCTGACTTTTCGGAATGGTATACTCAGGTCGTGCAAAAAGCCGAACTTGTAGATGTGCGTTTTGGGATACAGGGATTTGTTGTTCACAGGCCATGGGGCTTTGCAATCATAAAAAAAATTTATGAATACTTCGAAAAGGAAGTTGAAGAGCAAGGTCACCAGCAGTTTCTTTTTCCAACGGTTGTTAAAGAAAAAGCGCTTAATCAAGAGAAAGAGCACGCAGGTTTTACACCAGAAGTATTCTGGGTATCTGAAGCAGGAGACCAAAAGATAGAGGAGCGTTTTGCTCTTCGTCCAACAGGCGAAGCACAAATTTATCCTATTTATGCCTTATGGTTAAGAAGTTACAGGGACCTACCATTTAGGGGATATCAGGACAGGATTTCTGTGTTTAGAAATGAAATGACAACACGCCCGTTTTTGCGGGGAAGGGAATTTCTTTTCTTTGAAACACATGATGTCTTCAATAAACACGAAGAGTCGTTAAAACAGATTCAAAACGACCTTGAAACTTGCTGGAAAGTCATCTATGAGAAATTGAAAATTCCTTTCTTTTACTTTAAGAGACCATTCTGGGATAAGTTCAATGGAGCAGATGCAACATTCACCCCAGATACACTGATGCCTGATGGAAAAAGAAACCAGCTTGCGTCAACGCACGACCTAGGACAAAATTTTTCAAAAGCATTCGAAATAAAGGTGGCTGGAGAAGACGAAAAGGAGCACTATGTCTGGCAAACCTGTTTTGGACCTGGAATATGGCGTATAATGGCCGCACTAATTGGCATCCATGGGGATGATAAAGGACTGGTCCTGCCTTTTGAAGTGGCTCCTGTCCAAGTAGTGATTATTCCAATATTTCTAAAGAAAACAAAAATGGAAGAAACACGAGTAAGTAAATTGGCAAATCTTGTAAAAGAAAAGCTCCAAAAAGAAGGTTATAGGGTAAAACTGGATGAAGGTGAAGAAACACCTGGTTATAAATATCATCATTGGGAGCTGCTTGGTGTCCCAATTCGAATAGAGATAGGTCCAAAAGAAGTTCAAGAGATGAAATTAACTTTAGTGAAAAGAACGGATACAAGGAAACTTGGGATTAAGCTTGAAAGTCTTCAAAAAGAGATAAAGAAGAACGCAAATTCAGTTGATGTAAACATCAAAGAAAGGGCGAACACTTATTTTAAAGGAAGCGTGAAAAATGCAGATACCCTTGAACAACTTAAGAGAATAATAAAGGTTCATCTTGGTTTTACAAAGGTTCCTTTCTGCTCTGTTGAAAAGCAAGGAGAAAAGTGTGCCGAGAAACTACAAAAGGAGACAGACGGTGTAAAGGTCTGCGGAACTTTCTATCCTAAACCTGAGAAACCAAAGCAGGGTCAAAAATGCCTTGTTTGTAATAGGAAGGCATTCTGTATTGTTTACGTTGCAAAGAGTTATTAAGTAAAAAGTGAGCGAACAGCCCTCAAAGCACGTGCGTATCTTGGAACATCAGTTACGACAATTGGAATGTTTTCTTCAAAATTATATTGTTTGCCAAGCACGTCTTCATAAGTCGCATAAGCACGAATCCCATCCCTAGGGAGGTCTTTTCCATTAACTAAAATCTCATATTGTTTTGACCCACCAAATTCACGGAGTTCAAAGGTTCCAACATCTTCAAGTGTTATTTGTACATTCTTTACCTTGGTATTGCTTGTAATATTAAGAATAAGGGGAAGTGATTCATAGTAAGAAACGCTCTCTGGCTGCAGTGAAATGTTAACTTGGGGAATGCTCACTATGCTAACATCAACATAGGCATAGCGTATTGTCTCCCCGTTTCCTACACGAATTGAGAGCCTTCTGCCATCGTCCAGAGAAGTTTGAAAGGTAATATTTTTCTCATCAGCAATATTAAGGGATATTGGTTTGCACTCATCAAAAAGACAAACCTTCCCATTTTGGATTTCTGTATTTCCTTCATTTGTTACCCTACAATTTACATTAATTGTTTCTCTAACATAATATGTGGGTCTATCACTTAGACAGGATAGGTCTATGTTGCGCAAGAAAAGTTTATTCTCTTTCTCTGCAAGAGCATCAACCATCTCCCTTGCTTCTTCAAGAGATATTGTGTTTGCATCTTGCCGTATAACAAGCTCACTTTCTGCGGTGCTCCCGAAACTTGTCTCTGCAGAAAGTTTTGAAGTATATATGAATCCGTCTTCAAATTTGTTTCCAGTTGAAGCAATAAAATAAAGTCGTTTTGTCTCCTCGGGTCTAAGAAGAACAGATCGTGAGAATCCGTCTGGAAAGCCAGGACCTTTAGTAAAGGAAATTTGGAGCGGGAGATAAAATTGATACGGATTGCTGGCAATGGCCTCGATAGGTACAAAACTATCAAGCCCGACTTCTGTAGCAAGAGGTGTGATTCTAAGGGTAGCATACGGTTCAATAGTTCCTGAGGCCTCTAGAACTTTCGTAGTAATTGAGATGGGTTCTGGTTCAATAGATATCCCTCTGGAGCGCCAAGAGTAAGACACCGCTGGTTCGCCAGAATCAGCTGTTTGTGCAAGCCTAATGTGGCTCGGGTCAACCCACCCATATTGTGCGAAAGTTACGTCAAAAGGGACCCATCCGTATCCAGGAAAGTAGACCTCGGCCCATCCATGACTCCCAAAATCATTATTTAGGTTAGTATACACCACCCCAGATACAAATCTAGCTGGAATCCCGACTGAGCGGGCCATAGAAATAAATAGGTTTGTCAATTCATCGCAAACACCAATCCGGTTTGCAAGAACCCAACTAGACTTCTGAACGGTTTCTGCAGTTAATGTGCTTAGGTTGTATTCAATGTTGTTTGTTACCCACTGGGCGAGGTTATGGACTGCAGTATAATAGTCAGTCTCTCCCGTAACAATGTCGTTGGCAATAGCGCGGATATCCCCAGTAATATCAATAAATTCAGTTTCATGGTCATAAAGAAGAAATTGTTCTTCAATCTCTTTAGATGGAAAAAAAATGCGTTCTTTAATCTTTGGGAAGTTGTTTATAGAGGTAATGTTTGATGAAATACCATATGTGAATTTGTCTACGCGCGGTTTTTTCCATGTAAAAACAAAATTGTTGTTTTTAATTATAGAACTTGGCGGAGAACTATGCCCCAGGATGGATGTAACTTGGTGCTGGTCATCGTTTAATGGATAATACTGAAGGTTAACTTGGAGTTCTTCAAGAAAGGCATCTTCAGATTCTTTTTGAATATTGAGTGAACCAGATACATTGACTTGTGCTGTAATTCGTAAGACGGCATTATAGTTATTAACTTCCTGTGCAAATATGTTTGGGAAAATACTAAGAAATAATAAAGATAGGGATATAGCGGCAAGTGCCTTTGCCAGTGGGTGCATGAAAAGAGCGGGTAGGTAATATTTAAATAGTTTTACCCAATATGGGTTGCCATGCGGATCATGTTGGAAAAAGAGGCTGAGGATTTTCTGGAAAAGAATAAATTTTCGGTTGTTAAAAGAACGGTTGTTACTAAAGAAAAGGACGTAAAGAAAGAAGCTAAAAGAATTGGTTTCCCTCTTGTGATGAAAGTAACAAACACACTACATAAAACAGAAAAGAAAGGGGTGGTTGTAGGAATAACAGAAGAATCAATACAGGAGAATTACAAGAAGATAGCAAAGAAATCAAAGAAAGTTATGTTTCAAAGGCAATTGGATGGGAAAGAATTGATATTGGGGATAAAGAAAGATCCTGTCTTTGGGCACACAATCTTGGTTGGTGCAGGAGGGGTTTACACCGAATTTGTTAGGGATATTGCTTTGCGTATCTGTCCGATAACAAGGGTAGACGCACAGGAGATGCTTGAAGAACTCAAAATATATAAAATCCTTACTGGTACAAGAAAAACCAAGGTTGTGAACACTGCTTCAGTGATAAATGTGCTGATAAAGTTATCTAAACTTGTAGAGAAATATAAGAAAATAAAAGAGCTAGACATTAACCCCCTCATTGTAAACGAAGTAGAGGCGAGAATTGCTGATGCAAGAATTATTTTTGAATAATTCCAATCTCTCGCTCAACAGCCTCGCAAAATTTAGGAACGTCTTCTTTGGCAACAAAAGCCCCGCATGCTTGGACGTGCCCTCCACCATTGCCATTAAGTTCGGCAAGGGATTTCTTCAGGATGTTGAGTACATGATGGGTTTTACTTCGAAGGCTAAAATAGTAAAATCCTTCTTTCTCCCGTCCAACAACCACAAGTTTTTCAGGATTGCGGTAAGATAATTCCTCAGCAACCTCACCAGAAAGACTGTAATTGCTAACAACATAGGTAAAGAAAACAAGCTGGCTGTCCTCCCTTACAAATTCTGTAGCGTTATTGTAGATGTCCTTATATTCACGTAGAACTTTAGAATATCTGCTATAAAGTCTCTTTGCAGCCGCGCTTTTTTGTTCTAAAAGTTCAAACGGGTCAGAGATTCCTTCAAGAAGACGACAAGCACTGTGCACGTCTTCAACCTTTCCTTTTAAGTTGTATTCAAAAATCTTAATAATTTCTCCAAACCTGCTCTCGTATATTATTGAACCAGGGGTGTTTTTATCCTCAAAAAGAGAAGGATATTCCCTTCTTGCTTCATCAATAAAAGATGGCACATACCAATCACCAATTATGCCTATCAAAGCAAGCCAAAGGGGTCCTCCAACCGCCAAGTAACAAATAAAACTGGTTGGGTGGTAGGCAAGGGGGTCATTCATTTTTGGGTTAAAATAGAGGACACCTTTCAAGTTAAGGTGCAGTTCATGATGGTCAATAACAACAACAGGGCAACTGCAAGCATCTATAAATTCTTGTTCAACCGTCGCCATATCCAGTGTAAAGATAATATCTGGTTTATTGGCTTCAATAGAGTCAAGATATTGCTTCCCCACGCTACGGCTTCCACCCTTATTGATGACTCCAATCGCATGCGGCTGAAAACGCTTGAGAAGAAGATATGAAACAAAACCATCTGTATCTCGGTCATAAATGAGGAGAGGCTTCTTCGCACCATGAAGGAGTGTGCGTATTTTTTGATAATCTGCTTTGCTAAGACTCATTGCGTTGCCTCCTCAAATGCTCTTGAAACTTGTTTTTTTGTCCAACCTTTTTTTAGTAGTGTCGCAGTAATTTCATCTCGGGTTACGCCCCTTGAAAGTTTATCTTTGATAAATGAAACTGCGCGCTGGTCTGCAGGTAGGGGCGGATTTGAAAGTCCAATTTCATGGTTTCTATGTCGCCAACTAAAAAAGACAATGGCTAAGGTAGCAAAGAGTGTACCTATACCAATTAAAATTACCCTAAAGTTATTTGAGGGTTGTTGCAATGTGCATTTGTTGTTGATACATACTTCGCCTTCAATGCAAACAACGTCTGTAGGACAATTGTTACAGTGTTCTCCTGGCTCAACAACCCTATTGCCGCAGGTTGTTGGCGAAGGTATATCTTCATGAGGGGGGAGGGCTCGTTGTTTTTCAGATTGTGCAAAAGCGAACAATGGAGAGGTAAGTAACAAAAAAACAAATGCAACGGATAGATTACGCATCAAAAAAATGAAGGTGCATAGTTTAAAATTGTTTTGAATCTTATTTTCCTAATCGTTTGTGTGCACGTAGGCTTGGCCTAATCTTCTCAGCTCCTGTTCCTTTGTGAAGAAGGCCTCTGCTCTTTTGTCCGGCAGATGTTTTTCCACGAAAAACCCTTCCTCTTTCAGTAGCAACCCAACGCATACCAGGGTATTTGCTTACTTGGACTTGGTCTGCTAAGATGGTTTCAAACCAATAATAGCGCCCATCTTTTGCAACAGGGTAACTTCCAAGCACTTCACAGTTTGGAAAAGAGCGGTTACATCTCTCTTCTGCAATCCACTGATAACTTTTCTTTAGAACAAGTTTACGCCTACTTGTCTTTGACCGTCTTCCACTTTTTTGTCGCGGTCGTTGCTTTCCTCCTCTTGGAACGCGAACACGTGCAACAATATAACCTTGCTTAGCTTTATAGCCAAGAGATCGTGCACGGTCAAGACGGGTTGGTCGCTCAATGCGTACAACGCTCTCATCACGTCGCAAAGCAACAAGTCTCTCTTTCCAAAGAGGACCAAGGAACTTTTTAGGTTGTTGCCATGTTTGTTGAATGTATTTATATATGCCCAAGGTAAATTCCTCCAAGATTCAGGTCGCTCTGCGAAAATCCCACCTTTCTTGTAAGAAAAAGCCGGTAAAACTCTTTTTAAAACTTTCTGCTCATCATTAGAAAAAATATGAGCCTTGCCGATATATTTATAAAACGTCTATTGTCTGTAGGTATGGCATGGCGACAAAACAGGCATATGCATCAAGTCTTAAATCAGGTCGTTTTGTTGTCTTTGATAATCATGTCTATAGGGTTGTAAGAACAGATACATCAAAAACAGGAAAGCATGGTCATGCAAAGACGCGCATAGAGGCAGTTAGCGTTCTTGATGGTAAGAAGATAATAAAGATAATGCCTGGGCACGATACTGTAGATACTCCAATAATAGAAAAGAAAACAGCCCAGGTCCTTGCAGTTCAGGGAAACATGGCAAACCTTATGGATGTTGAAACTTATGAAAGCTTTGAACTACCAATCCCTGAAGAGTTACAGGATAAAGTAAGTGAAGGTAGTCAGGTAATATATTGGATCATGCTTGATGAGAAGGTAATCAAAGAGGTAAAATAAAAGAGAGGTAATATGGCAAAATTCCCTGAAGCAATGGCAAGGATGTATCACAATGTCTTCGTGTGTAAGAAATGTAAGACAAAAAAGAAGACAACAATCACAAAGGTGCTCCAGGGGAAGGTAACTTGTCGCAAATGCGGGAGTAAATCCTTTCGTGCAATAAAGAAAGGGAAATGAATATAAATATTGATCTATTACTATTCTTTGTTTTTCTTAGTATCATAGTTGTATCTCTTTTTATCAGACGAAAACATGTAACAGTTCAGAAAATAGTCTTTCCTATTCTATATTTGGTGCTCTATCGGACAAATCTTGGATTATCTGCAATGGATAATATTTCAAGGCGTTTCAAAAAGAGTGTAAAAATACTGGGGTATTTTGGTATTTTCATTGGTTTTGTTGGGATGGTCGTTATAGCAACAATGCTCACAATAAACACGATAAGTATATTTTCTCAACCAGATATAGCCCAACCAGGGGCGCAGCTTCTGTTACCTGGCTCTAAAATTCCAGGTCTGCCATCACTCTCGTTTGTCTATTGGATCATTGCCATCTCCTCTCTGGTTTTTGTTCATGAATTAAGTCACGGTATCTTGGCAAGGTTCAACAAAATAAAGGTAAAGTCTTCAGGTGTTGGTGTGCTTGCACTGCTGATACCGATTCTTCCTATAGCTTTTGTAGAGCCAGATGATCGTGAAATGGAGAGAAGCAAAAAAAGCTCCCAACTAGGGGTCCTTGCAGCAGGTTCACTCGCAAATTTTATTCTCGCCTTTTTGGCATTCCTTGTTTTCTCTTTTGCGCTACTTCCGGCAGTCGGAAGCATGTACGAATCAAAAGGACTGGTGGTTGCTTCTGTTGTGGAAGGTTCTCCTATTGCAAATGAAGGTATAAAGCATGGAGAGTTAATCTTAAAAGTCAACGGAAACACAGTTGACACGCCGGAAGATTTTCTCAAAGCGCTTGACGGTCTTAAGCCAAACGAAAAAGTAGTAATGCAGACAGATAAGAAAACTCACGAAGTTATAGCGACAACAAGCAAAGATGACCCCCAAAAAGGATATTTGGGTCTTTTTGTACAGCCAAATGAAGTTGCGGTTACAAATGATGCAAGAGAGAAATACGGATCAATTATTCCTCCTGTATTGCGATGGATTAGCGGACTTTTCTTGTGGGTATATCTTGTAAATCTTTTTGTTGGTCTTTTTAATCTGCTCCCGATTTCCATTCCTCCTGTTGCAACAGACGGAACAAGGATGTTTTATCTTGGAATTCTTTCTGTATTAAAAAAAGAAAGACTCGTGAAAGGGATCTGGATTGTTGTTAACGTTTCTTTTGTAGGTATGTTGTTTGTAAACTTCTTCCCAAGAATTTTAACAATCTTTTCATAGGATGAACATGTTCGTAGACGTACATGCCCACATAGATTATGAAGATTTCAAAAAAGATAGAAAGGAGGTTCTTGATCGTGCAATAAAAGCAGGACTTATTGCAGTAATAACAAACGGGACAAATGAGAAAAGTAATGAGCAGGTACTTAAACTTGCAAGGCAATATGGATTACTGAAGCCCGCACTGGGTTTATATCCACTTGAAGCAATAAAACTAGAAGAAGAAGGTATTGAAAGAGTATTTGCTCAAATAAAAATAAATGCAAAAAAGATAATCGCTATTGGAGAAATTGGTCTTGATTATGCATATGATAAAGAAAATCAAGAAAATCAGAAAAGACTGTTTAGGAATTTACTCCATATTGCAAAAGAGTATGATCTGCCGGTGATAGTTCATTCAAGAAAAGCAGAGATGCAGGCAATCGATGTTCTGGAAGAAGAGAAAATGAAAAAAGTAGTGATGCACTGTTTCTCTGGAAGTATGAAATTGGTAAAAAGAATAGAAGATAATGGTTGGTATGTATCTATACCTGCAAATGTTGTGTTCTCAACTCACTTTCAGGAGGTCGTTAAGCGCACAGGTCTGCAATATATCTTGACAGAAACTGATGCACCTTTCCTTTCTCCACAGAAAAATGAAAGAAACGAACCAAAAAATGTTGTGAACACTGTAAAAGTTATCGCAGATCTAAAAGGTTTAGATAAAGGTGAAACGAAAAAAATCATCTTCACAAACTTTCAGAAACTTTTTCACAAAAAATAATGAAATAGAAACCTTTTTAAAGAAATGTGACACTAAAAAATTAATTAATTATGAAGTAAAAAACAAAAAGAGGTGATATTCCGAAATGGCTGCAAAAAGAAAATCGAGTAGCAGAAAAACAAGTAGTACAAGAAGAAAGTCAACAGCAAAAAAATCTACAAGCTCGAAGGGAAAGGGTAGTTCTAGAAAATCTGCTTCTCGAAAAAAGAAGAGATAGGCGTTTAAACTTTTTCTTTTTCTTTTTTTAATTCTTACACAATATTTTTATATCCTAAGTAGTACATTAAACAAAAAGAGGTTATATGGTCTACACAGAGATAGCAATCTTTCTTGTGGCTTTGTTGGTTCTTGCAAAGGCCGCAGATTACCTTGTTGATGCTGCCTCAAGGCTAGCACGCCTTGCAGGGGTGACAGAGACCGTCATCGGTCTTACAATTGTTGCTTTTGGAACAACAGTGCCGGAATTGAGTACTTCCATAATTGCTTCCATAGAGCGAGAAGGGGGAATTGTTCTTGGTAATGCAGTCGGAAGCACAATAGCAAATGTTGGGCTTGTGCTTGGTCTTGCTGCAGTCTTTGGTGTAATTAAATTCAAGGACCATGAATTCATTAAAGATTTGTTATTCCTTCTTGGGGCATCATTGATTCTTTTCATACTCTCGCTTGATGGAAGCCTTGGCTGGACAGAGGGTCTTTTGTTCATTGCAATCTTCGTAGTATATATTTATGTAAAAATAAGAGAGATTATCACAAAAAAGAAAGCAGACAGGCAAGTGCAAGAGGTGCAGGTCGGGAATAATCATCTATGGAAAATATCTCGAGACATATTTCTTATTTTTCTTTTTGGAGCTGTTGTTGTTGTTGCAACACGTGCGATGGTTGATTCAGCAGTAATCATTTCTATTTTCTTTGGGATACCTGAGGATATAATTGCCCTTACAGTTATTGCAGTAGGAACATCACTCCCCGAGTTGAGTATTGCAGTTGTAGGTACAAGAAAGGGAATGAGTGGTTTAGTAATAGGAGATATTATTGGGAGCAGCATTAGCAATATTTTGTTGATTCTTGGAGTTGGTGTACTCATTTCCCCAATTGTGGTATCTCCACTCGCTATTCTGTTTACAATCCCAGCAATGATTCTTTTATCTATTATGTTGTTTCGCTTTATCAAAGCAGCGTGGGCGGTGCGCCCATTTGAAGGCATATTATTAATTTCTTTTTATGCCATATTCGTTCTGGGTGTATTTATTTTCCCGGTCCTCTTTAAAACATAAATTTAATAAAAAGGGAAATAGGTATAATATCATGCCAATAGCAATCCCAATTATCCAATCGGGGTTTAAGCGTTCTTTAGAGAGCCAAGGCTATCGTTTTACAGGAAACCACAGTGCAACAAAGGTTTGTCATTGGACAAAGGCTTCTCTTAGAGGGGAAGGCTCATGCTATAAAAGTAAATTCTATGGTATCAACAGCCACCAGTGTGTCCAGATGACACCAAATATGTTCTGTCCGAATAAGTGTGACTTCTGTTGGAGAGATATGGATGCGTGCAATGAGGTAAAGATGGGGCCTGAACTTGATGACCCAAATAAAATTATAGATAATAGCATAACAGAGCAGTACAAGGCACTGACTGGCTTCAAGGGAAATCCAGAAGTAGAAGTAATAAGGTATGTGGAATCCCTTCAGACTAAGCACTTTGCAATATCACTTACTGGAGAGCCGACTATGTACCCATACCTTCCAACATTTATTAAGACTCTCAGGCAGAGAGGGATTACATCTTTTCTTGTTAGTAATGGGCAATTCCCAGACGCTATTGAAAGGTTGAAAGAAGAAAACGCTGAACCTACGCAGTTATATATTTCCCTAGATGCCCCAACAAAAGAGATCTACCTGAGACTAGATAAACCAATGATGCAGGATTTTTGGGAACGCTACACAAAGTCTTTGGAAATTATGGCTACATTGAAGACAAGGACGGTTCTACGTATCACGGCAGTAAAGGGACTAAACATGTGTGAGGAAGGATCATATGCTTTACTCATTAAAAGAGCAAATCCAAGGTTTGTTGAGATAAAAGGGTTTATGCTTGTCGGTGCCGCAAGTAAAAGGCTTGCTCCAGATAATATGCCGACTCACGAAGAGATACTCACCTTTGCAAGGAGAATAGAAAGAGAAAGTGGTTATAACATAGTAGATGAAGCAAAAGAATCTCGTGCAATTCTTTTAATGAAGGGAGAGGGCGGAAGGTTTTTGGAGGAGGTATAAAATCAATCTAGAAAGGAAAAAAGAGCTACTTATTCTTGGCATAGACCCGGGGACAACGGCAGGCCTTGCAATTTTTTCTATATCTGGAGAGTGTCTTCTTGTAGAAAGTAAGAAGGAATTTGACTTAAGAAAGTTAATCCAGCGCATATATCAATATGGGATGGTTGTTGCAATTGGAGCAGATAAGAAGATAAAGCCAAGATTTATAGAGGCTGTTGCAGCAAGGACAGGTGCCCGCGTTTTTCTGCCAAAAAAGGATTTAAAACTTGCTGAAAAAAGAGCTTTAGTAAGAAATGGATACAGAAATAAACATGAGCTGGATGCAATTGCTGCAGCACTTGTGGCGCAAAAAGCCATCGAACCGACCCTAAAGAAAGTGGATAGGTTTCTTGAGCACAAAGGTAGGAAGGATTTGTTTGAAGCAGTTGCAGTCAGGGCAATCAAGACCGCAACACCCTTTGCAAAAATACTTGAGCAGCTTGAAGAACCAGAAGAAAAACTAAAAAAGCCGAAAAGAAAGAAGGAAACTAGGCAAGAAAAGAAGGGGAATCAAACAGATTTTCTAGTAGGGGAAAACAAAAGGTTGATACAGAAAGTAAAGCGTCTTTTAATTAATGTAAGAAACCTCCAGGATGTTGTGGATGAAAAGGCATTTCTAAAAGCAGGAACAATAATTGGTCATAAGGACAGGAAGGTAAGCTTTCTTCAAAAGGAACTTCAAAAAAAAATTAATGAGAATAATAGCACAATCCAAGAACTCATGCGTTGTAAGAATTATCTTTTACAAAACGAGAAGTATGTCATAGCAAGAAAATATAAGGATTTTGGAAAGGATGTAGAACCAGAAGGAGGTGTTATTTTTATAGAAAATCCAAATAACTTTAGTGAAAAGGTGGTAGGGAAGATAGACCAAGACACTACAATAATACTTTGCAGCCAAAAGCCATCGCAAAAAATAAGGGAACTGCTAGATACAACCTTTATAGACATTCACAAAGTTAGGTTTCACGATGAGAATGATTTCATAGTTGTTTCAAAGATAGATATGCAAAGAGAATTGGAGAATATTGAAAGTTTGGATCTTGTCATCAAAGAATATAAAAAGAAAAGAAAGGGTTAAGCAGCAGCCTCATAACCCTGCATAAATCCCTCTTCAAAGGCAGATATTTCATCATTTTCAACTTGGAGTTCACGGAACTCACTCGTGTAAATATCTTCAAATCCCATAATGGCCACCTCCTTTTTCTTTTGAAGATTTTTCTCGATGAAGAGGAAGGTGTCTAAGCTGCTTAGAAAAAATCTCCTCAATAAAGCTAGTACTAAACTCCATATGGCACCTCCTTTTTTAAAATATTCTTATAGCTCTCTAAAGTTGTATGCTGAATGAACAAGATTAGATTTCGTGCTTGGATGAGTCTCTGATATTCTGACCACCCAAGATAGCTCTTGCTATATCTGCGTAAAAATCCCATACAATCACCTCCGAAAAAGGTTCTGAGAAAACCTTTTTCTTGATAAACTATATGGAAAGACAGTATTTAAGCGCTGCGCGACTATGACCACACTGTCTTCTAGATATCTCAGAGAATATAGAGATTAAAAAGAGTAAAAAAGAAAAAATTTAACCATTAAGGGTCTTTTCCCCCGGTTTCCAGTCAACAGGGCATAGCCCCCCTGTCTGAAGCGCCTGAAGCACACGGAGGGTTTCAGAAACACTCCTGCCGACATTTAGGTCTGATACAACCTGATATCGTAAGACCCCGTCTGGGTCAATAATAAAGGTCCCTCGAAGTGCAACACCCTCCTCTTCAATAAGAACACCATATGCCCTACTTAACTGGTGAGACGTGTCTGCCAGTACGGGAAATTTAACACCAGGCATGTCTCTCTCAAACCAAGCCTTATGAGAATGTGCACTATCTGTGCTTGCTCCAAGGACAACAGCATTCACCTTCTCAAATTCACTCTCTTGTTTGCTAAATCCCTTAATCTCAGTAGGACAGACAAATGTAAAGTCAAGAGGATAGAAGAAAAGGACAACCCACTTTCCCCTAAAATCACTCATCTTGATCCGTTTCATCTGGCCAGCCTGATATGCTTCGATAGTTAGGTCTGGGACATGTTCTCCAACTTTTACAGTCATTTTTTACCTCCTTGACACCCTCTACAGATGCCATAAACATTAATAGATGCCTTCTTGCCGGCAAAATCCTCTTTTAGTGCTCTTTTCAGCGCTGCTCTTTCCGCACCAGCTAACCTTGTGTCAAGTACTTGCTTGCAATTTGTACAAATTAGGTGTTGGTGGCTCTCTAAATTGCCATCATAACGAGGTGTGCCACCAAGGTGAACTTGTTTAATAATATTATTCTCTTCAAGGACATGAAGGTTCCTGTATACAGTTCCCTTGCTAATGTGGGGCAGTATCTTCTTAATGTCTTGGTATACTTCATCAGCTGTCGGATGTGTCTTTACCCCCCTAAGATGTGCTAAAACAGCACTTCTTTGATTAGTTTCTCTATTAGTAATCATTATTAATTAGGAATAGATACTGTTTATAAGGGTTTCGATTCGTTAACAGTTGGATTGTAGTGGGGGATGATGCCCGATATCTAAGCAAAACACTTTACGATAAGACAGTACGGCTAACTAGTCTTTAAATACTAAAATTCGCTCAATTTCCTAAGCTCTCCACCTGACGGTCTTAAGGTAAAGGTCTTTCCTCCTTTCTCAGATGTAACTTGGTTTGCAGTTATGAGCCTATTTTTTGTAAGAAAATCAACCTTGCGCATAAAAGTGCGATACGATTTAGAAAAATCTTTCTTATAGTGTTCGTAAATCTCTGCAACAGTCAATCCAGAATGTATCTTAACAATCTCCACAATTGCCTTCTCATCTTCCTCAAGAAGCGTTGTTCCTTTGGTACTGAAGTCTCGAAGGCGCTGCACAGCATCTTTCGCATGCTCCAAAAGAACTGTACGCGATGCTCGCTCTTCAGCAGCATTACCCGCTTCGCGAAGTAGAAATAGGCCGCTACGAAGGTCACCAACTTCAATAGCTTTTGATACAACCGTCTCAAATGCTTCATCAGAGAAAGTCCCGGAAACAAATGCGTGGTCTTTTCGTTGCGATAGGATCTCACGAACTTGCGATGGGCTGTAAGGTTCAAATTGAAGTTCATCAAGCGTAAGCCTTGACTGAATGCGCACATCAAGAGAAACTACCCACTCTCGGTTATTGGTAATAAGGAAAATTGATTTGTGATAAATGTCTTCTAGAAGGGAGTATAGAATAGAAAAGTCGCTTACTTTGTCAACTTCGTCTAGGCAAAACACCACAGCTGTTTTGTTTAGGATTTTGACAATTTCACGCTCAAGTTCGCCAGTGCCTTTATTGTGGGTAAAATGATAACCAATAATGCTACATATCTCAAGCGCTATTTTATGGGGGGTATCTTTCTTCCAACAGTTAATGTAGATAGGAATTACATCATCAGTTGTTTCGTCAAGTTCATTAAAAACTTGCTTAACACAGACAGTTTTTCCAACTCCTGGAGGACCATGGATGAGAATGTTGCGGCCATTACGCTTAGAGAAAAGGGGTTTCATACACCGGGCCATGTATTCTTGTTGTGCTTCCCTATAAAGAACTTTTTTTGGTTGAAAATCGTAATCAAGGGCAACACCATTAAGAAAAATACTCTCATTCTCATGAAGATATTTATCAAAAAGGCTACTCATTATAAAATAAAGAAGGCCTCTAGGTTTTTATGCTTTATTGCGCTAAAAGGAGAGGCATCTGAACTTGAGGACGAAGGCTTACACCCATTCCTCGTCCAAGATTATAAAATGCAGAGGATGATAACCCACCAAAAAAATCAAGAAGTCCAGAACGACCTCCATATGATGCAATCTCTGCATCTGGAGACTGGGATAGCTCTTTTGCAAGTCTAAAAGCAGTATCAAAATTTCCAAGTTCATCGACAAATCCTGCCTCTTGTGCTTCAATGCCAAGCATAACTGCACCATTGCTGAATTTTTGAACCTCTTCCTCGCTAAGGTCTCGGTTTTCTGCAACAGCCTGGATAAAATATTTGTGAACAACTTCAAGTCTCTCAAGAAGCCTTTCGCGCTCAGAAGGTCCGAGTGGTCTAAATGGGGTTCCCATGTCTTTTGATTCTCCTGAAACAAGGCGCTCATATGAAACGCCGTATCGCCCCAAAAGTTCAGAAAATTCAAGGTATGAACTCGTAACACCAATGCTTCCAACCATAGAAAGAGGGTCTGCAACCACCGTGTCAGCAGTGGTAGCAATCCAGAAGCCGCCAGATGCGCCAACATCGCGAATCCATGCAACAACCGGCTTTTCAGATTCTTGCACTGCAGAGGCAATTTCCCGTGTTCCGACTACGGTGCCTCCCGGGCTGTCGATTTCAAGGATTATCGCCTTGATTGCCTTTCGCTCATTAGCATTTTTAATATTCTCAACAACTTCTCCAGAGGAAACACTCCCACCAAAGGAGAAAGGGTCAACAGCATCCGAAGTAATGATAACACCATTGACGGGTATGACCGCAATCTTGTCCCCAAATTCTGTCGCAGATGTTCCAAGAATAAAGGATATAACCGAAGATAAGATAAAAAATCCCAAGACAAGGAGTATAACAATAAAAATCTTTTTCAAGATAAAACCACCTCTGTTTTGGCAACAACATCTGAAAAGCGCAGACGTTCTCCTTTAACGAGTAGGTAGATGGTATCAATAAAAAGAATAAACGAGAATATTTTTGCAAGATTGCGAATTAGAATCTGGGAGAATGAAACTTTCCTTCCAACAGTGCTGCGAACCTTAATGCCAAGCAGCATTTTTCCTACAGTCTGCCCAAAATAAAATTCGAAAACAACCCAATAAGCAAAAGTAACTACAATGACAGATAAGACAAAAACAAAGGCCGGACCAAGAAGTGACGGTGCGATATTTGCAATTGAAGAGATATCCTGGGGAACCAGATGTTCAACCTTTCGGTCAATTGGACGGAGAATAATAAAAAGCAGTAGTGAGTCAAGGACATAGGCAGAAAAACGCCGCCAGAATCCAGCACGCTCCTGCAACCCAGTTAGGGCAAAAACGTCCCTTTGAGAAGCCATAGATATTAAATGGAAAAGGAACATATTTAAACTTTTGGTTGGAAAAAACAGTATGCAGGCAAAACCAATCCTAGAAGAATTCGCTAAGAAAAGCAAAGGTCTTACAACACAAAAGGAGCTACGTGCACTCCAAAGAGAACTTGTAAGAAAGTACAAACCCGAGAGGATGTTCTCCCTAAGCGAAATGGGTTTGTATGTGAAAGCTATGATAACAAGTAAACCAGCAAGAACCCTCTCAGGCGTTGCACCTGTGGCAATCATGACAGAGCCGAGAGCCTGTCCACATGGAAAATGCACCTTCTGCCCCGGGGGACCAGGCTCTTATTTCGGGGACGTTCCGCAATCATACACAGGCAACGAACCAGCCTCAATGAGAACAAAGAGAAATAATCATGACGCCTATCTACAAACATTTAATCGCCTGCAGCAATATGCCATTCTGGGCCACACACCAGATAAAATCGAACTTATTATAATGGGGGGAACATTTCCTGCATATGATACCCCCTATCAGGACAAATTCGTAAAGGAGGCTTTACAGGGAATAAATGATTTTGGAGCAATTTTTTATCCAGATGGCATTCTTGAAAAGAATAAATTTATAGATTTCTTTGAACTTCCACATGATAAGGATAATCCAGAGCTCAAATATAGGCTCCAACGGAAAATAAATAATCAGAAAAAAGAAAGCACCCTTGAGAATACGCAGTCTGAAAACGAAACCGCAAAACTTCGTTGCGTTGCCCTTTGTATAGAAACAAAACCAGACTGGTGCAGGAAAAACCACATAAATCAGATGTTAAAACTTGGAGCAACAAGGGTTGAACTTGGGGTCCAGACACTTTATGAGCAGGTTCTCAAAAAAACAAACAGGGGGCATACCCTCAAAGATACAATAAAAGCCACCCAACTTCTTAAAGACAGTCTCTTAAAGGTGTGCTACCATATGATGCCGGGGCTTATAGATACCACTGAAGAGATGGATATGTATAATCTGACAGAGATTTTTAAAAGTGAAAGTTATAGACCGGATGCACTGAAAATTTATCCAACTATGGTAATGCCTGGAACTCCCCTACTAGAACAGTACAAGAAAGGGGAGTTTATACCATTGCGTACAGAAAAAGCAGCAGACCTTCTTGTAAAGGCGAAAGAAAACATACCCCCCTATTGCAGAGTGATGCGTGTTCAAAGGGATATTCCAACAAAAGTAACAGTAGATGGTGTGGATATAACCAACTTCAGGCAATACGTTCATGCTTTGATGAAAAAACAAAAAAAGCTTTGCCGCTGTATTCGCTGTAGAGAACCGAGGCAAAAAGAGGTGCATGAAAAAGACCTTACAACAAGAAAAATGATTTATAATGCATCTCAAGGAACTGAAGTTTTCATCTCAAAAGAAGACAAGAAAAATGATTTTATCGTTGGATTCTGTCGTCTTAGGATACCATTTGAACCATTTAGAGAAGAAATCACACCAAAAACAGCTGGAATCCGCCAATTGCATGTCTACGGTCAAGCGGTAAGGATTGGGGTATCAAAAAAAGAGGCAATACAGCACAAGGGTATTGGCACAGAGTTGGTAGACGAAGCAGAAAAGATAGCTAGGGAAGGCTTTGACTGTAGAAAAATGGCTGTCATTGCCGGAGTTGGTGCAAGGGAATACTATAAAAAGAAGTGGAAATACAAAAAAGAAGGACCTTATATGGTAAAGGGGTTATGAATATGGTGATGTGTGTTGGATGTTTTGAAAGTTTTGACCGCGATGATGTTAATCGGGTTAAAACCGACAATGAGGCCGCATTCTATTGTACGCGCTGCTCTGAAAAATATACTCTAAAGGAGGAATGATGATTGAACTTGGAGGAAACATACGCTTGGCGGGTTTTAAAGACCTTGAACCAGCTAAGCTTGTTGTAGTCAAAAAAGTTGTAGGAAATTATGCAAAAAAACTTGAAGGAAGGACAGGTGGATTTAGTGAGCTTAGTCTGCATTTAAAAGAAGTGCACAAAACAGAAAAGAGCAGTAAATTTGAGGTCCAAGGAAAGCTTATTGTCGAAGGAAAACAACCCATGGCAGCAGAAGTTGTTGATTATAACCTGTTCTTCGCTATTGATAAGGTGTTAGCAAGAATCCTTAATGAACTTTCTTAATATTGCTGATAGCCTGTAATGCTTGTAAAAACCACAATGGCTCAATACCCTGACAATACATTGTTGCATCTAGGGACTTAGGTTATATTGAATAAGGTAATTGTAAAATAATGGATTATGCATAGCGCAATTAAAATATAGCTAAGGTATGGTTATTTAGCTATTTTCCAAAGTAACTCAAATTGTTTTCTATACGCATCTGCAACAGATTTACTTCTTATAATGATTAAGTAATCCGGATTTCCCCAGACAATAAACTGAACATTATCCCCATAAATCTGAATTGGATTTTTGTTAAAAAATTTCTCTGGAATTTTCCTATAGATAGATGTTCCTTTTAGAAAAATTCCTTTAGAACCCCCTTTGATAATTACTCTTTCTTGGATTTTATAATGAATCATATCTCTTTCATACTGGTCTAAAATTAGTTTATATTTAAATAAAGGAATAGATTCGTCTACAGCAGTGCATAAAACAGTCCCTCCTTTTTCTTTTAAATTATTGATTATGTCTCTCAAAGCAATTCCTGTGATGTTTTTTCCTTTATAGGTTTCAACGATTAAAGGCTGTTTAGATTCTTTTTCTAATTTATTTAGTTCTGGAAGCAACTGCTTGTAATTTTCCACTTTTTCATTTAAGTACTCTAAAATTAACTCTGGATTGGTCGCTTTATATAACTGAGATTTACCTTCTTTTACAGAGCTAACAAACCCCTTTTCTATTAATCTGTTTAAAGCATCATAAGTAGCTTGTCGGTATAATCCAGTTTTTTTTGCTAGTTCATAAGCTGAAATCTGTCCGTATTGTAATAATGCTATAAAAATATCTGATTCATAATCTGTCAGTCCAATTTCCTTTAAAATATCCTTATTCATAGTAGTATGATATCATACGAATTAAGTTTATAAATATGTTGATAAACTGCTATTACAGGTAAGTAATAAAATGAAAGTTAAACCATTTTCAGTAAATAAAATCAGAATTCCGACAGATTTTTCAGAATTTGGTCAACAAAAAGAAGAAGTAGTTGACCTAGCAGGTTGTGAAAACTGTAGGACTTCTGAAAAAGCATTAGCTGCACTTAGAAAATGTAGCCCAAATATGCTTATTGAACATTGGCAATCTCAAGATAGGTTAATTAAAGAGAGATTGGGAGATATTCATAATGTTGATCCTTCAAATGTATATTTAACATCTGGAGCTATGGGGGCAATTGGATATTCTTTCGATGTCTTTGTAGATCAAAATACAAGAGTTGGGCTTTTAAGACCCGACTTTTCTGGGTTTCAATATTATGCAGATAAAGCTAGAGCAAATATTGGTTGGCTGGAAAGTTTAAATTTTCCTTATAATCATATGACTCGAGATGTTATTGATTTTATTAGAGATGAGGATATTGGATTTGTTATAACTTCTAATCCCAGTGCAGTAACAGGAACTCTAAGAGACACAATTGATATAGAAGGAATAGTCAAGTCTAATCCAGAAACTATGCATATCATAGATGAAGCAGACGCCATTTATCCTGATTTATCTAGCGCTCACTTAACAAGAAGATATGATAATGTGATGCATCTTGGAAGCTTTTCAAAATTTTACGGACTTTCAGGTTTAAGGATAGGATATTTGATAACTCCCGAATCATATTCAGACCATTTTGATAGGATGGTAAATCCTATTGAAGTAACTAGTGCTGCAATCTTAGCTGCTCAAATGGCAATTAGTGATAAAGAATATCAGAGAGATACTCAAGATAGGGTGGAAAGGAATCTATCAAAAATGGAAATGGTTTGTAAAGACTCACCATATAAAATTGTTCCTGGAAGTAAATGTTTTGCTTCTTACTTGGACGCTGATCTATCTTTAGAAGATCCATATGAAACCTTAGGTAGATTTGGGATAAAAATAGCTAAAGGGTCAACCTTTGGTTTATCTAGGGGAGGTAGGGTAAACCTTGCTAATGAAACTAAGGTTAATAAACTTGTTAAAATACTTCAGGAGATGAAATAATTTCAATAAATTAGAAAAATTAATATATACAATTAATTATCCATATAGGAGAGAAAATGATTAAAAAAACGAAAATATTGGCGAGCGTTATAATTTTAGCTATGGTTGTTGTTGCTGTAATATGGGCATTTACATCAACAAATGTTCAAAATCAAGAACCATTGAAAATCGGGGTTATTGTATATCCTGGTTTTGCACCTTTCTTTATAGCAGATGAAAAGGATTTTTTTGAAAAAGAAGATGTAAATGCAGAAGTTGTTTTAATTAATGATCCCAATCAAGCAATCTCTCTTTTAGAAAGTAATCAAGTTCATTTGTTATTTAGTTCTGCTGATTTTACCGCAATTATTTCTGACGCTGGAGTTGATATGAAAGAAATTTTTGCTTCAGATATTGGTTATGGTTCTGACGGATTGTTAGTCAAAGATGATGTTAATGATATTTCTGATTTGAAAGGAAAAACTGTTTATCTTGGGATGGGTTATCCGTCTCATTTTTTGTTTAGATATTTAACTAAACAAGCAGGATTAAAAAATGATGATGTAACTTTAATAGATATGGGAGCAGACCAAGTTGGTGCCGCTTTTGTCGCAGGACAAATTGATTATGGTATGAGTTGGGAGCCGTGGCTTTCTCAAGCATCTGAAAGAGAAGACGGTAAACTCTTATTTTCAAGTAAAGATGAGCCAGGAATAATTACAGATACTTTTGTTATTAGAACCAATACTTTGAACTCAAGAAATGAAGATGTTAAAGCAGTTGTTAGAGCATGGTTTGACTCTATTGATTTCATAAATTCTAATCCAAGCGAAGCAAACTCTATAATGGCTAAAAATATGGGTTTATCTGTTGCAGATTTTGAAGCACAAGCCTCAACAATTAAATTTTTGAGTTATCAAGAAAACCTCAATAAATTTAACAAAGCAACATCATTAAACCTTTATGATTTGACGGACAAAGCCATTGAAATTTATACCGAAGATGGAATCCTTCAAGGAGAAGTTTCAATAGAAAACATAATCGATTCATCAGTTTTAAATAGTCTCTATAATTAAAATGATAAAATGCAAATCCAAAAACAGATTAAAAAGAGTAATTACTTACTTAAAGGATTAATTGGATTTTTATCGTTCTTACTTCTTTGGGTTTTATTGACTTCAACGGGATTGGTTAAACCTTTCTTTTTACCTTCTCCATTAAGCGTTATTGAGGCAACAATAAAATTATTTACTGAATTTAATCTTTTCTCAGATATTCTTGTGAGTGTTTATAGAATATTAACAGGATTTATTTTGGTTGTTTTGATTGCTGTCCCATTAGGTATTTTAATAGGTGTAAACAATAAATTTGGTGAATATCTAGAGCACATAGCGATTTTTTTTAGATATATCCCTCCAGCAGCATTTATTCCGCTTTCAATTCTTTGGTTTGGTGTGGGGGAAATAGAGAAGTTATTTATTCTTTTTATTAGTGGTGCCCCTTGGATGTTTTTCTTGACATTAGACAGCGTTAGAAATACAAAGAAAGAGTTGATTGAAGCAGGATATACTTTAGGAGCTTCAGAAAGACAAATATATTTTAAAATTATATTTCCAGGTTCTCTTCCTAGTATTTGGGACGCAATGAGATTAATGATTAGTACACTCTGGACTTTTGTTATAGTCGCAGAGCTTATCGCGGCAAATTCTGGTTTAGGACATGTTATTATTCAATCTCAAAGATTTTTACAAACTGCAAATGTTATCGCAGTAATTATAATAATAGGGATACTCGGACTAATTACAGACTACTTATTTAAAGTCGGCTATAAAAAATTCTTTCCTTGGACGGAAAGAGTAAGAGGATAAAAATGTTAAAGATAAATAAACTCTCAAAAAACTTCCAAAATGGAGAGAAGATAACAGAAGTTATCAAAGACATTTCTTTTAATATTAAAAGGGGAAATTTTGTTTCTTTTGTTGGTCAAAGTGGCTGTGGAAAAACAACTTTGTTAAAAATAATTTCTGGCTTAATAGATAAAGACCAAGGAGAAATTCTTGTCAATGACAAAAAAATATTCAGAGCTAGTAAAGATATTGGAATGATTTTTCAAGACTTCTCTTTATTTCCATGGCTAAATGTTAGAGAAAATATCGCTTTTGGATTGAGATTAAAAAATATTTCTCAAGAAAAAATAAACAAAATTGTAAATCACTATCTTGAAATTACTGGATTGAAAGATTTTGCCGATGCTTTCCCGAATTCTTTGTCTGGAGGAATGAAGCAAAGAGTGGCTATAGCGAGAACATTAGCAAATGACCCTCAATTAATTTTAATGGATGAGCCATTCGGTTCATTAGATAATTTTACAAGATCATCAATGCAAGAATTTTTGACAAACCTTTGGGAAAAAGAGCATAAAACAATTATTTTTGTTACCCACGATATTGAAGAAGCAATATTTTTATCAAATAAAGTTTATCTGTTGTCAAAGCGACCAACTTCAATAAAAAAAGAATTTGATGTTAATTTCAAAAGACCAAGAAAACATTCGCTGAAAAAAACCAAAGAATTTTTTGATTTAAGAAACAAATTAACTGAAGAATTTTTATAAGAATCTTCTTTTTTTAGAAAAAAGATAAAACTAAGTTCTACTGTTTAGGATAAATTAAACCTTGCTCATCTTAATCAAATCCAACCATCTATTTTTACCTAACTCTAAATTAGGAATGGCTAATTCATAAGGACAGCAATTTATTCCTTGATGTTTTCTTATGAAGTTATAATAAATTTCATAACCCTTCATTATTGCGGAAGCAGACCCCATGCAACCATGAAAACCACGCATGACTTTTGTTCTTTCTCTTATTGAATTATGTAATCTTTCTATTGGGTGATTAAAACCTCTTTCTGAAGCAATAACAATATTATGAATTATTGGACTTTTATGGTTCCAATGAGTTTCTAATCCAAAACTTTTTTTCAACATTTTAGGATAACCCTTTAATCCATCTGTTGTAATTATTTTAACTTGCTTTCCTGTTACAAATTTTCCTTTTTTCAAAACCTTAACCATATTGTCTATTGTTCTGCTTTTCATATATCCAGAAGAAACCATAAACCGAGTTGTTGTGTCCATCACATCAACAAACCAATTCTGTTCTCTTCCTTTTTGATATTTGCAAATTCTTCTGTGATATTCCATCTCATCAGATTGTAACTCAATACCAGATTTTATTTGTAAATTATCGGTAAGTTTACTAATCATCATTGAATATTTTACAATCCAACGATATGCAGTAGAGTAATGACAATTTTTAGGATAAAACGCTTTTAGATGCTCTTGGATTTTCCTAAAAGACATTCCATTATAATACAAATCCATGCAAAGTGTTATTTTCTTCTCATGATTTTTCATCTTGTAAAAACCATCGTCAATAGAAAATCTCTTCCCCCAGTTCCTACATCCAAATCTTTGAACATTACCCCCTATATCCTGTTTTTCTTATCCCTCTCTTAATAATATTGTTAGAACTACAAAAGATACAAGAAACTTTTTTATACTTCTGTGCTATTATTTCTTTGGATTTCATTTGTTTAGCGACGATTGGAATCTGGGGGGTTCTTCGGAACCCTCTTAATTACTTTAATTAGTATAACTATATAAGGTGATACCTCTATATAAATGTTTCTGTTGTAAAGTAACTACTAGCAAAGTAATACTATAAATAGTAAGATTTATATAATCTAGAAGATAAATAATCTTATGCCAGAAGTAGAAATTAAAGTTAAAGGATACAAATGTAATAATTGTGGATATGAATGGTTGCCTCGTTCAAAAAAAGAGAAGCCATTAATCTGCCCTAAATGCAAATCTGCAAGATGGGATAAACCACCAAGAAGGAAAACTTAATTTTTTTCACTTACCCCAGTCCCGTAGATGCAACAATGCAACCTGACAAAAACATTTATAAACCAAATTTAGCTATTTTCTATTATGGCAAAGCGCGTTGGTGGATTTAGAAGGAAAACAAGGAGCAAACTAAGAAAGAACGTTGCAGAAAAAGGAAAACTATCGATTGGGCGCTATCTGCAGCAATTTAATGAAGGAGAAATGGTATACCTCAATGCTGAACCAGCAGTCCAGAAAGGGATGTATTTCCCACGCTTTCATGCAAAAGCAGGGACCATCTTAAAAAAACAGGGAGCCTGCTATCATGTTGCTATAAAAGATGGCAAAAAACAGAAAACATTTATCATTCATCCAGTACATTTGAAGAGGGTATAAAATGGAAATCCAGATACTTGAAGAGCAGCCACTTGGGCTCATAAATATGAAAGGCAAAATCCTAGAGATAGAAAAAAGAGATAGTGAGCTCAATCTCAGGCTGAAAAAGGTAAAAGGGTATATTGATATATTTGCGACAACCCCAAAAGAAGAGGTAGAAGAAATTAAAAAGAAACTTGAAAACCTGAATATTCCCCGCGTCAAGGATAAGCATATCGCAAAGATGATAGATATTATGCCCGAAGACCTTGATGGTCTCAAGGCAATTATCAGTGGCGAAAACATTACAATAAAACAAGAGGATCTTCAAAAGATGCTTGACGTGCTAAAAGCTAAATAAAATGCTAAGAGAAAATAAGGATGGCAGCGCAACAACAAAAGGAAGAGTATGCAATTATCTTAGACTTCCTTCCAAACGGGTACCCATTCGATACTCGTCCATCACACAGGAAGTCTCCCATAGCGCAAGCTATAGGAAAACGTTATTTCTACCTGCTTGAACTTATTCCAAAAAAAGAATCAACTTTGCAGCTTCATGAAGAAGTTTATCTTGGAGAAGGAAAAAGAGACAAGATACATCACATTCTTGGAAGGATTCCTATGGAGAAGCTAACCCAGACAGCAAAAGGTGAAGCAAGCTACATTGTAGATGGGCTTGTCAGCAAAGATGAGCAGCGATTTGTTGCATTTTTTAATAGCGCAGGCCCAATCACTGCAAGAAGGCATCAAATTGAACTCCTTCCAGGGATAGGGAAAAAGCATATGTTGGAAATACTGGAGAAAAGAAAAGAAGCACCATTTACCAGTTTTGAGGACATAAAAAAGCGCCTTACATTGATGCCAGAACCAAAAAAAATTATTATAAAAAGGGTTCTTATGGAGCTTAACGAAGAGGATAAGTATCGCCTCTTTGTTGGAGTCTAAAACACCTAAATAGCCGTTCTGTGTGCAGAAAAGGGGCAAAGCTTTTTAAAGGGTCATTAGCTCCAAGGAACCATTCTAGGCAAAAATGGAAGAGAAAGCACAATTAAGGCAACTGATAAGAATAGCAGACGCAGACCTTCAGGGAGCAAGGCCTATTTACCATGCCCTAAGAAAGATAAAAGGTGTTAGTTATGCCTTCTCAAACACGATATGCCATGTTGCAAGCCTTGACAGGTCAAGAAAAGTAGGAGCACTTTCACCTGAAGAAGTGAAAAAGGTTGAGGAAGTCATAAAAAATCCGCTAAAATACAATGTTCCGTTGCATCTTCTCAACAGGAGAAAGGATTATGATAGCGGAGAAGACAAACACCTCTCATCAACAACGCTCAAACTTCAAAAAGATTTTGACATAAAGCGTTTGCGAATGATAAAAAGCTACCGTGGTTTTCGCCATCAATATGGCTTGCCTGTTCGCGGCCAGAGGACAAAATCCAACTTTAGAAAAGGAGCAGCTTTGGGTGTCAAAAAGAAGAAAGAGGCAAAGAAAGGAAGGACATAAAGATGGGTGACCCCAAAAAACACAGGAAGAAGTATACTACCCCCAAGCATCCATGGCAAAAAGCCCGCATTAACGCAGAAAAGGAAATTATTGTAAAGTATGGTCTTAAAAATAAAAAAGAAATATGGAAAGCAGATTCTGCCTTGCGAAAATTTAAATATCAGGGAAAGAAGGTTACAGCTCTTAGGACAGAGCAGGCAAAAAAAGAAGAGAAACAACTCTTGGATTATCTAAAAAAGATAGGCCTGCTTGGAGAAAAAAGCACTATTGATGATGTGCTCGCCCTTGAAATAAAAGACATGCTTGACCGCAGACTCCAGTCTCAGGTGCTAAAACAAGGCCTTGCACGAACGTCAAAACAGGCACGCCAGATGGTGATACATGGGCACATCGCGGTTGCAGGAAGAAAAGTCTCAATACCATCTTACCTTCTTACAGCAGGTGAAGAGTCAAAAATATCCTATGTTAATCGCTCTTCATTTAAAAATGAAGACCATCCGGAAAGAACAGTAGGAAAGAAACAGGAAGAAGAAAAGCCAAAACAAGAAGAAAACGAAAAGAAAAGTGAGACAAAAAACCAAGTAGAGGAAAAAGTTAATGAAAATGCAATCAGAGCCTAAAGTACAGAAAAAGGAGCAGCCCCAACAAGCGCAGCCGGTTGTGCAGGAGAAAAGAAGGGTTCGCTGGGGTGTAGTGCACATTTATGCAAGTTATAATAATACAATCCTACATATTACCGACACTACGGGTGCAGAGACAATTGCTAGAGCTTCAGGTGGGATGATGGTGAAGGCACATCGTCTTGAAAGCTCACCAACAGCAGCTATGGGTGCAGCAAAACGAGCAGCCGAAGAGGCAATGAGTAAGGGTGTTAACGCGCTCCATGTGCGTATTAGGGCGCCTGGAGGACATGAAGGTCCGAGTACACCTGGTCCGGGTGCACAAGCCGCAGTTCGTGCACTCTCCCGTGCAGGAATCCAAATTGGGGTGATAGAGGATGTAACTGCAGTCCCACATGATGGTTGTAGAAAAGCACACGCCAGGCGTGGAAGGAGAGTATAAATGGAATTGATGCTAAAAGAAAGGGTAAAAGATAAGCTAATTCTTAGGATGGAAGGTGTAGACCCAACCTATATGAATGCCCTTAGAAGAACAGTAATGAATGATGTTCCAACACTTGCAATCCATAAAGTAACATTTTACAAGAACTCTTCAGGACTATATGATGAGATGATTGCCCATCGCCTCGGGCTTGTTGTTCTCAAAGCAGATGCAAAAAACTACAAATTAAGAAAGTCATGCAAGTGCGAAGGAAAAGGATGTGTTAACTGCGAGTCAATAATAACCTTAGATGCCAAGGGTCCGACAATAGTCTACGCAGAGCATCTAAAGCCAAAAGACCCAAAGGTAAAACCAGCCCATGAAAAAACAGTAATTGTTAAGCTCCTTAAAGATCAAGAATTGAAAATAGAGGCAAAGGCAATCCTTGGTACGGGTAAGAGGCACACCAAATTTATTCCAGGTCATGTTTTTTACTATGGGTACCCTGAAATAAAGATTAATAAACCATCTGCAGCACAGGAAGCAGCATCGGTCTGCCCTAAGAATGTTTTCAAAAAAGAGCAAAATAAAATCAGCGTCCAAAATCTTGAAGCTTGTAACCTTTGTATGGCTTGCGTCGAGACCTGTGGAAAAGATATTGTTGAAGTAAGCTCCAAGAAGGATGATTTTTTGCTTTTTATAGAATCATGGGGTCAGTTAAAGCCGGAAGAGTTAATGCTAAAGGCGATAACCATTCTTGATAAAAAGCTCGCAACATTTCAAAAACAGGTTGATAAGATAAAATAATCAGTTAAATTAATAAATTACAAGAATGGCTTTCCCCACAGGCGGGGATGCCGGAGCGGTCAAACGGGCTGGGCTAAGGACCCAGTGGCTTAGTGCCTACGCAGGTTCGAGTCCTGTTCCCCGCATAGAAGGTAAAAAATGGACAAAAAGACAACAAATCTGGTATTAGAAAACCTTATTGCTAAGCTCAAAGAGGTGTCTGCAAAGGAAAAAAGACCACTCTGGAAACGGGTTGCAAATGACCTTTCAAGAGCAAGAAGGCAGAGAAGGGAAGTCAATCTCAACAAGATTAACAATGCAATTCGGGATGGAGAAACAGCTATTGTGCCTGGAAAGGTTCTATCTGATGGGGAATTGACAAAAAAGGTAAGTGTTGCTGCCTGGCAGTTTACAAAAAAAGCAAAAGAAAAAGTTAAGCAAAATGGGAGAGTGCTTACCATTCAGGAACTTATCAAGGAAAATCCAAAGGGGAGCAAAATAAGGATTGTAGGATGAATATGATAATTGATGCAAAAGATACTGTTCTGGGAAGGCTTGCAACCTTTGCAGCAAAAAAGGCCTTGCTAGGAGAGTCTGTAGATGTTATTAACTCGGAAAAGGCTGTGATTATTGGAAGAAAAGAAGTGATACTTGCAAAATATAAACAAAGGCGCGCCCGCGGTGGACCACACACAGGGCCATATATACTAAGAAGTCCAGAACGTCTTGTCAAAAGAACTATTCGTGGCATGCTTCCGCATAAGCAGGAGAAAGGAGAGCTAGCATTAAAAAAGGTGCGGTGCTATAATGGTATTCCGCAGTCTTGTGTAGGAAAAGAGGCTGTAACTTTAGAGAATGCAAAGCTTTGCGATCGACACATGAGATATATTACAGTAAAACAATTAGCCTTAGAGCTAGGACATAAAGATGCCTAAAATTGTTATGGTTTCAGGAAAACGCAAGAGGGCCATAGCGCGCGCAACTATTCGGGAAGGCAAAGGAAGTATTAGGGTTAATCGCCAGCGCCTTGATGCGGTTGCGCCAAAACTTGCCAGATTGCGTATCGGAGAGCCACTGCAGTTAGCAGGAGATGTTGCAAAGAAAGTAAACATTACTGTTAACGTTCATGGCGGCGGCTGGCAGTCCCAAACAGAAGCTACGCGCCTTGCAATTGCAAGAGGTCTTCTTGAGTTTTCTGGTGACAAGGGTCTTCGTCAGACTTTTCTTGACTATGACAGGCATCTTCTTGTTGCAGATACAAGGCACAACGAGCCGCATAAACCAAACGATTCAAAGCCAAGAAAGAAAAGGCAGAAATCTTATCGTTAGTTACATCTTTTTAAATAAATGTCTATAAGGTCTCTCAAGTGAACAAGTTCATCTTCAGATAATTCACCAAAAGATTCTTTGGGAATCTTAGGTAGTAAACCGTTCTTTCTCAATATTTGATAAAAACTTTGATCAGCCCTTCTCAATTCACCCTGGGACATTCCTAAATAATTATCTCGATAATAACGCAAAATATAATCTGGGTCATCACCGAAAACGCGTGGAGATTTCCTTTTAGGAATCTTTGAGTACAATTCAGGATTAATGCTTATGATGTAGTAAAGGACGGGGTCTAATTTTACCAACTCATTATATATAACACCCTTATAATGGTCTTCATAATGCCTTAGAGGGTGGACGCCTGATTTTACATCGTACCAATGAGGTTCGCCTTCTACACCCTTCCAAGGAGATTCAATAATTAGTCCATCCAATTTCTCAGCCATAAGATATCCTAAAACCAGTGCTTTATAATGCTTACCTCGACTAACAAATTCTTAAAAAGAATAACCGATATTCAACCCGAAAATAGTGGTATTTTCAAATCTGCCCTTTCCGTCATGGTATTCAATTTTCACACCAGTATCAACATTTCCCTTTCTCATGTTAAGAGAAAGGCCGCCAACAATGCCGCTTGGACAGTTTGTAACACCAAAAAAGTCATCAAGACAAACAGCTCTGACTTCAGGTCTCAAGGAAATTGAAGCTTCTCCAACCTTTCTAAGTTGAAAATCCTTAAAAGCAGTTGCTTTAAGTTCAAGCCCGTCTGCATCAAGAAGTTTTGTAGCCTTGAGGCTTAGTCCAACAGGAAGACCAGTGTAGCTTGCACTTGCAATGGCTGCATCATTTTTTCCGCCAGTCTCGGTGAACTCCCACCTTGCAAGACCAATTCTTCCCGAAAGACTAAGACCTATTTTTCCAGAATATCCTACATCAATATCAACTTCATTCATTCTCCCCACTTCATCATTATAAGCACTCCAAATAGAAGCATCAAAATTGCCGCAGCTAACACCAACAGAACCCTCAGTAATTGGACCTTTAACAGCGCTAAATCCTGCATCAGCGCGATATTCGCTTTTTTGAGCAAAAGATATGTTTTTTGTACATTCTGCCTTAGAAGTGCCAGCAATACCCGTAAGTATTCCAAGACCAGCGCCCAAACAAAGTAGCTTTTGTTTTATATTAAGTTTCATAAAAATCCCTCCAATCTATCTTTAAAATATGCATTTATAAATCTTTCTTATTTTTACTATCATACAGTGTTAACAAATACTATATAAGTATTACTCCCCCCTATATACGTTATAATGATAGAAGAGGTCTTGATGAAAATAGGCTTGACAAAAGGAGAAATAAAAGTTTACCTCTCTTTGCTTGAACTAGGAGCCTCTTCAACAGGCAAGATAATAAAAAAATCAAGTATTTCAGGGTCCAAAGTTTACGAGGTTCTGGATAGGTTGAAAAGCAA
>Ga0209541_10000423_pt1 | contig 82447 bp, 72 predicted proteins | sample RifCSPlowO2_01_FD_184027 | JGI IMG/M metagenome (GOLD analysis project Ga0209541, IMG submission 184027) | Groundwater microbial communities from Rifle, Colorado - Rifle CSP2_plank lowO2_0.1 (SPAdes) (version 2) | ecosystem: Environmental > Aquatic > Deep subsurface > Groundwater | place... | reverse complement strand
ACTACTATTGGAATCGAATCAATTGTGTTAATCCATGTGGTGAAGAAGGATTGCCCCCCTATGGTGTGTGTAATTTAGGATCTATTAATCTCTCGGCTTTTGTAAAGGGAGATGACATTAACAAGCCAGGCGAATTCGATTTTGCTACATTGCGAGAAACTGTGCATACTGCGGTTCGTTTTCAAGATAATGTGGTCGATATGGATCCATATATATTTGAAGGAATTCGTAAAATGCAGCTCGAAGGTGAAAGGCGTATTGGACTTGGGACGATGGGGCTTGGTGATACGCTTATTAAGCTTCACCTTCGCTACGGATCTGATGAAGCGATTAAATTTGTGAGCAGAGTATATAAGATGATCCGTGACGAGTCATATAGAGTTTCAGTGAAACTTGCTCGCGAGAAAGGAGTTTTTCCTAAGTTTGATAATAAACTTTATCCAAAAAGTGGATTTATACAACAACTTCCTAAAGACCTTCAGGACGACATTAAGAAACACGGAATAAGAAATTCTGTACTTCTTATGCAGGCGCCAACAGGATCGACGTCACTTATGGCAGGTACTACCTCTGGTATAGAACCGGTATATGAGTTTGAATTTATCCGACGAGATAGGCTTGGGACACATGCGATACGTCATCATCTATATGATGAATGGGTAGCAAAAAATCGTGCTGGACTAGAGAGTGGAGAAATAGAAAAACCAGTATGGTTTGCATCGGCAAACGATCTAACACCAGAAGATCATGTGAAGATTCAAGCCGTTATTCAACAATATGTTGATGCATCGATATCAAAAACTGTTAATGCACCAAAAACGCATACTGTAGAAGATGTAAAAAAACTCTATAACATGGCTTATGAACTTGGATGCAAAGGAGTTACTTATATGAGAGACGGTTCGCGGCCAGGAGTTTTGGAAAGAAAAGAAAAAGATAGTGAAAAGAAAATTGATCCCAAAACAAAGGTTGTACCACGCCCAATGATCGCTCATGGTTCAACATATAAGATGCATACGCCTGTTGGTACAGCATATATAACTATTAATGCAGGTGAAGACGATGATCCGCTTGAGGTCTTTATTAATGGAGTTGGGAAAGCCGGATCAGATCTTTTTGCCATGGCTGAGGGGCTTGGAAGAATGATTTCGCTTATTTTAAGAATTCATTCAAACCTTACACCTAAAGAAAAGATCAGAAAGGTGGTAGACGAGCTTGCTGAAATTGGTGGATCAAGTGTTCAGGGCTTTGGGAAGCATAGAGTCCGTAGTCTTCCAGACGCTGTTGCAAAGGCGCTTTCCATGAAGTATGGACTGAATGGGTTTGGAGCTCATCATGATAAGGATGTAGAAAATACACAAAAGCTTAATGGACACGCGAAACCAAATGGTCTCGTACATCTTAATGGTAATGGCCTAGGGCACATGGAGGAACAACGAGGTCCTCAAATGAGCACAGAACCTACAAAAGGACTTCAGGAGATTCAATCTGCTGAGGTTGCTATAGCCGTTCCTAAAGAAAATACACACTTTGATATCTGTCCGGATTGTGGTGTAGCCGCATTAGTATATGAAGAGGGGTGCAAGAAGTGCTACAACTGTGGTTATTCAGCGTGCTGAGATCATGACAATCTACACCAAGACCGGCGATAAAGGCACAACTGCTTTATTCGGTGGCAAAAGGGTTTCTAAATACGACCAACAAATAAAAGCTTACGGAAATATTGATGAACTCTCAAGTTTCATCGGCCTGGTAATAAGTAAAGATATCAAAGACAGTGATAAAGAGTTTTTGTCAGCCATCCAGAGGAATCTATATATCGCGATGTCAATGTTATGCTCAGCTCCGGTGAATCTCGATGGAGTCAGCGCCCATGTTTCTGAAATGGAGAAATACATTGATGAACAGGAGAAGAATTTGCCTGAATTGAAGAAGTTTATTCTCCCGCAAGGAACTGAAACGTCGGTTTGGTTCCATGTTTTAAGAACGGTATGTAGGCGTGCAGAGAGATCTGTTGTTGGTTTCCTTAATAATAATTCACTGATCAAGACGTCACAAAAGAATGTTGTGTTAGAATACCTCAATAGAATGTCTGATTTGTTTTTTATAATGGCAAGAAAATATAACAAGGGAAAAGAAATAGTTACATAAAATATTTACAAGGCTTTGGTAGTGGGAACACGGTGTGATTCCGTGACTGTGCCGCAACGGTAATAGTCCGACACCACCCAATAGTCTAAGAACCCCGAGCAGGGAATACTATGATAGTAGAAACAGAAGTTAGACCAGATCTCCAAGAATGGGTTCTTCCAAAAGAATTAGACCCTTCAGATAGTGGTGAACAAACACTTATAGAGCGAGGTTACAATCCTGAATTTGAGGCTCAACGTGCCCGCCTTTTATATCAAGCTCTTGGTGAAGAAGGACTTCGTATTGCAAAATACGAGCAAGTCAATAATAGAGAAGCATATATAAGAGAATTCTTAGAAGACGAACCTCTCTCACGTCCCCGCATATACTGGCATTATGGAGACGAGTTATATTCTTACCCACATCGCCACGATCTCATGAAGGTTTCAACAGGTATTGATGAGGACGAACGTGATGGAAAAACCCTAGAGGGATTCAAGCAGTATGAGCAATTAGTCACCGATGGTTTACAGCAAAACGATGTCGTGATGTGGTATTCACCAGCAGGTCCAGGCGGAGACGTTGAGCCATTCAATAAATTATTTTACGAAGCAGGACGACTTTATATAGCTTTTAAATTATCAGATGACTCCTCAGTGCATTTTGATATAAAAGTTCAGGAAGGAGAAAACATACAGTTTCCCATTAGAGATGCTTTAAGAGATTATTCAGGAAGCAATGAAACTGACCTTTATGTTTATTTACAAAATCCATTTCTTATTGACTCACAAACATTTTTCCACAATAGGCTTGATCCTTCGACTCCTCTATATATGTCACGAAGGAAATCAGATGACGCCCAGCTCCATACGTGGGGTGAAGTCCTTCAAGAGATGCGTGCTGCGCTTAAATATGTTTCTCTCGATAGAGAAACCCCAGCTCTCCGAAATGCTCAAGACATCGCACATGATGAAATGTACTCACTTATGAATAGTCAAGCTATTGACCAAGGCTATCGAGAGGATATATGGTTTTTTGCTGATGAAAACGGTCTTGATGAGGTAATGCTTTATGGTTGTTCTACAACAAGCATTGTTGGTATGGAGCGACAAGATCCTACGCAAAATACATCAACGCAATTTAGTACCGCGGCACGACTTACTGATGCTAAAAATATTACATCTGTTGAAGGTGATTCTCATAAAAATCAAGATAGAATTCTTTGCTGTAAATGTCCATATTGTAATAAACAAGTTGAAGCCCATATTAAGGATGGGAAGATCACCTGTCCAAGCTGTAAAGTAACAGTAGAGTGGCAGGATGAGGAATAATGCGAGGTTCCCACCTCGGGATTTTGATGTAGAAATTCTCAAATTCCCATGCACAATGGGGTATACTAATTACTATGCATCCTGTAAATTTTACGGACATTTCTGATTTAATTGGTAAATCAAACACACATCCTTCGCCATTTTTTAGCTACGGTGGGAGTCCTGAACAAGAAAAAACACCACTAGAAAACAAACAGGAAGATAGTGAACATATCGAAATGCATGAAGTTGTTGAACATGAACCTGATAAAGAAGTGCAAGAATACGTTCAACATAGAAAAGACGTTGTTGAAGTACCACCTGAGCTTAAACAACTAGGAGTACAGGCTAATACTGCAACGAATTTTCCTACATATCAGAAAGTGGAGCTGCCCATAAGTGACGAGAAAGTCATGGTTGGGTTAAAGGCACCAATATCTTCATCGCTACGCTGGCTTGCTGAAATTTGTATATTTTTTTTAAAACAGGCACATCTTACGCTTAAGATGGTACATGGGAAGGTTGTAAGAGTGTTGATGAGGGGTTGATGAGATGTGAGAAAATCAGACTAAGACTTTCTTAAGCTCATCTTCAAATCCCGTCTTATCCCGAGCTCCAACAAATTGGTTTACTGGTTCTCCATCTTTAAAGATGATGAAGGTGGGGATTGAAAAGACATTATATTTTCCTGCTAATTCTTGATTTTCATCGACATCAATCTCAACAAATTTTATTTTATCTTTATATGCACCACTTGTAGCAAGTTCCTCGATAAGTGGAGACGTTACTTTACATGGACCACACCAATCAGCATAGAAATCAACAAAAACAAGCCCTTTATGGTCTAAAACATCATTTTGGAATGTACCCTGATTTGTTTGAACAACTGACATAAAAAAATTTAAATTTATAACTAGAATGTATTTCAGAACCAATACAATTACTCTGCTTTCCCTGCTGCTTTAGAGGTGGGTTTTGAAATGAATTCTATACATTATAGTAAACAATTTCGGTTCAACTGTCAATGAGTAGTAGTGTGATTAATTAACTGTTTTTTTCTCAAGCAATATCTTATTGTTTTTGAAATCGATCGTAATTCTATCCTTTTTCTCACTAGACGGTAGATTGATTTTTCCTTCCAAAATCTGTAGAGCTATCTCATCAACAATAAGCTCATTAATAATACGTTTAAGAGGTCTTGCGCCGTAAACTTCATCAAAACCAACTTCAAAAAGGTGTTTTTTCACAGCATCTGTGAATTCGATTTTTAGATGTTTAATTTCCAATCTTTTTGCAACTTCTCCAATTTGTAAATCAACAATTTTTTTCATAACTTCTGCACTTAATGGGTTATAAACAATAATTGAATCAAGCCTGTTGACGAATTCAGGCTTGAAGATTTTTTTAACTTCTTCGAGGATTTTATCAGTAGAGGAGCCGGAACCAAGATTTGATGTCATGATAAGAATAGTGTTTTTGAAATTTACTGTTCTTCCTTTCCCATCTGTTAGGCGTCCATCATCTAATATTTGGAGAAAAATATTAAATACCTGCGGATGTGCTTTTTCTATTTCATCAAATAAAATAACCGAGTACGGTTTCCGTCTCACTGCTTCTGTCAGCTGTCCACCTTCGTCGTATCCCACGTATCCTGGAGGGGCACCGATAAGTCGTGCCACAGTATGTTGCTCCTGATACTCTGACATATCTATTCGTATAAGAGATTTTTCATCATTAAAAAGAGCTTCTGCAAGAGCCTTGGCTGTCTCTGTTTTTCCAACCCCGGTTGGCCCAAGGAATAAAAATGAACCAATTGGGCGGTCTTCTTCTGCAAGCCCCACACGAGATCGACGAATGGCGCTACTGAGTTTTTCAAGCGCATGGTCTTGACCAATTGCTCGTTTTTTGAGCTCATTTTCGAGGTGCACAAGTTTTTCTGATTCAGAAGAAAGTAATCGTGTTGCAGGAATTCCAGTCCAGCGAGAAACAATTTTTGCAATATCTTCTTCATTCACTTGTTCTTTAAGTAAACGGTTGTCTGGATTAGTCGCATTCCATTGTTTTTCAAGTTGTATAAGCTGCTTTTCGATTTCAGGAATTTTGCTGTATTTTAATTCTGCTGCTTTTTCAAGTTCTGCGTCTCGTTCTGCAATATCGAGCTCTGATTTTAATCTGTCGAGTTTTACTCGTTGCTCCTGAAGTTTGCCGATAATATCTTTTTCTTCTTTCCATTTTTTCTCAAGGGAATCAAATTCAGTTTGAAGTTTTTTTCTTTCTTCTTCGAGTTCCTTTTTTCTCTCTTCAATACCTTTTTCTTTTTTGAGTGCTGCTAATTCTATATCAATTTGAATAATTTTCCGTTTAATTTCATCGAGAGCGATAGGCATAGATTCAACCTCGATTTTTGAAGCAGCAGCAGCTTCGTCAACAAGATCTATAGCTTTATCAGGGAGAAAACGGTCTGTGATGTATCTTTCAGAAAGACTTACTGCAGCAATAATCGCATCGTCTGAGATTTTGATTCCATGGTGTGTTTCATATTTTTCTTTTATTCCACGTAAAATTGTTATAGAGTCTTCAATAGTGGGTTCTTCTACTAGAATGGGTTGGAATCGGCGCTCCAAAGCTGGATCTTTTTCAATATATTGACGATATTCTCTTATTGTGGTTGCTCCAATTGCATGAAGTGTTCCTCGTGCAAGTGCTGGTTTTAGAATATTGCCAGCATCAGCAGATCCTTGTGCAGATCCTGCGCCAACAATGGTGTGAAGTTCATCTATAAAAAGGATATATTTTCCTTCTGCTTTTTCGATATTAGTGATGAGGTCTTTGATACGCTGTTCAAATTCACCTCTGAATGCTGATCCGGCAATAAGACCGGTAAGGTCTAGTGTAATAAGCTCTTTATGCTTAAGTGTATTTGGGACGTCTCCTGAAACGATTCGTTGTGCAAGTCCTTCAATAATTGCTGTTTTCCCAACGCCAGGATCTCCTAGAAGAACAGGATTATTTTTCGTCCTTCGAGAAAGAATTTGTATGAGCCGACGGATTTCGTTATCTCGGCCGATAATAGGATCGAGTTTCCCGTCTTTAGCAAGTTTGGTTAAATTAATGGTAAAAGCTTCAATCGGGTTTTTCTGATCCTGATCCGGTGGTACGTATGTTGCGCGCATAGGAATTGGTACGAGATACCTAAGACGTATTATGTATTAAGTATTAGGTATTACGTATCGATTATTTTATACTATACTGAACAAATTAGCAAGCGGTAGTTTAGTCTGCTAACTTAAAATCCCCAAGGTTGCGAACCTAAACAACCTTAGAGGTTCTCTAGATTTAATCTTTCCCCCTTGACAAATCATCTCAGTAGTATCATTATGAAGTATATGGAAGCAGAAATCGCCAAGCTTCATCGGCGATTAAGAAGAAGCAAGCTAGCTATTTACGTCATCATCGCATTTGTCGCCCTCTTAACGTATTTACTTATCATTGTTTCGCGTGAGCTTGCAAGTGTGCAGACATCAGATACAATGGCGCAAACTGGACCGATCAAAGTTGGACAAGTTAGCCCCGGCTGTTTAACAGAGGAATTGGAAGTGAACAACCGAACGATTCAAGCATTTGGACATCCCGAACTGTGTGAAAGGACTTATGTAAATGGGAAAACTCATGATTATGAAGAATTCTTTAATGGAATTCTAGGTTGGAGCGACGTGAAGGATCTCGACTTGTATATCATCTACATACCGGATCAGCAGCCAAGGAAAGTTAAGTTTTCTTTGTCGACTGTGCCGTGGTTAAGAATGAATGAAAATGACCCATCCCTTTTTGAAGGCATGCGCTTAGGTTTTGGATTAGCGAGGATAGTTGACGAAAAAACTTTGGAGAGAAGATGGGAATTTCAGTATCAAGACAACAGCGACTATCAAGTGGTGAGGAATCTAAATAAAGGATACTATGTTTTAGCAGTTTGGCACTTTGAAGACATAAAGGACATAAGTTATACTGTGAATTGGGATTACTACTCAGAGGAAGGTCAGTTTGGGACACAATCATTGCCATCTTCAGACGTGCAAGACGTTGAATTTGAAAAGGCAAACCCGTTACCGTAGCTGTTCTAATTTCAGAGATTACACAGTGACACAGTCTAGATGACTATGTCTCATATGTGGTGGGAGAATAAGAATAACTTGACTTTAGTTACTGTAAGACTTACATTATAAGTATGGAAAAGGAGATCGCTAAGGTTCACCGGCGATTAAGAAGAAGCAAGCTAGCTATTTACGTCATCATCGCATTTGTCGCCCTCTTAACATATTTGCTTATTGTTGTATCACAAGAAATTAATCAGCAAGCAGTAATCTATCAACCAAAAGCTGCTACCGTAGATTATTATAGAAGAAATCCCCGGTTCAACCCCACAAATCCAACCATTAAACCCACTGAACCTACAGTTACTCCTACAAGTTTTCCAGCAACTCCTCCCAAAGAGTGTTCGGGTAATTTGCTTAAAGGTCCTCCAGAATTAGGATCTGATTTAATACGTTGCACAGATGGAAGAGAATATAATATCCCTTCAGGATCAGGTGCGGATGAAGAATATGCTAAAGAGGTATGCTGTAATTACGAGAGTGTTACGGACACCGGGTTTAAATGTAAATTTTGGCAGTATTACTCGCCAAGTTTATCTAAACCATCTATTGAAAGCGCTGTTAATCAAGCTTGCAGTTTGCTTTGTACGATAAAAGGTGGCGGTAATTGTAACCAATATCCGAGAGGAGATGGAGGGTATTATTATTGTGATTCTCCAGTATGTCCAAGTGCTGAAGAAGTAGATAATATGTGTAAAACTTATCCTGATGCACCATCATGTGACTCAAATATAAAATGCAGAGCCTACTATTTTTGTGCAAGTCAATGTCGAACAAGATTGGTTCAGGGATGCATGGTCTGTCCTCAAATATATCAGTGTCCTTGGTAATTTACTGCTTTTCGTATTAATCTAAAGAATTTATCCTACATATGTTTTCCTGTATACTAGCTCTATGATTTCGGTTAAGAATCTTACCAAGACTTATAGGACCACCAAACACACGGAAGGGCTTCTTGATTTTGTGCGAAATACATTTCACCGCCAATACGAGATGACTACAGCGGTTGATAATATTTCATTTGAAATTGAACAAGGGGAATTGGTTGGTTTCTTGGGCCCAAATGGTGCAGGAAAGACAACAACTATGAAGATGCTTGCTGGCATTCTTTTCCCAACAAAAGGAGTATTAAATGTTTTAGATTTTACTCCCTTTGAAAAACAAAGAGCATTTCTCAAGCAGATTGCTTTTGTTATGGGGCAGAGAAACCAGCTTTTATGGGAGCTCCCAGCAATTGATACATTTAGATTGAATAAAGAAATTTACGAAATTCCCGATCAAGTATATACAAAAACACTTAATGAATTGACCGAACTCCTTGATGCTAAAAAAATTATATATCAGCCTGCTAAAACATTATCACTTGGTCAGCGTATGAAGATGGAGCTTATTGCATCACTTCTTCATCGGCCAAAAGTTCTATTTTTAGATGAGCCAACCATCGGTCTTGATATCGTTGCACAAAAAACGATTCGGGATTTCATCAAAGATTATCAGCGCTTGTATGGTGCAACGATTTTATTAACAAGTCATTATATGGAAGATGTTCGAGAACTCTGCAAGCGAGTTATGATTATAGATCATGGAAAAATTATTTATGATGGCTATCTAGAAAAGTTGATTAAAAAATATGCAACAAAGAAGACAATCGAAGTCATAGTTGAGGATATGCCCGATGTTAAAGTTTTGGAAAAGTTAGATAACAATATTGAAATTGAATTTCCGCGACTTTTTTTTCAAGTAAAAAGAAGTGAGATTTCAAAGACAATCGAAAAAATTACTAAAAATATTGAATTCGTAGACCTTAATATTTATGAAGAGAAAATAGAGGATATTGTTAGAAAGATATTTTCAGCTACTTCTTCTCCACATTAAATAAAGGACCGACGATCTGGATATTTGCAGGTGCTCGAAGATTAAACCAATCCTTAAATTCGCCTGCGTCGAAACTCGTACCTCCAACATTTACAGAAGAAGTTTTTCCTGAGCCAAAATCGACAGATACCGATGTATTTGAACCATCTCCTACGGGATTACCTCCACGAGCACGAATTTCAGATTTTACTTTTTCCGCATCCCATGTTTCTTTTCCTGCGGGATTTGGTTTATCAACTTGATATAGATGTTCTTTATCAACGTCAGAATATCGTGCAAGGAGAATCACATTTGCGATATCAGCAACTTCTTCGGACTTGAGCCATGCAGTGCCCCCGTATTGGCTTCGAGCTCCCCAATTGCAATAAAACCATGGAGATTCTCTATCATACGCTCGTTCGTTAAGTTCTGAAAAATTTGTCGGATTTCCTCCTGAACCATCAAACTTTCCAAGATTTAATATATAACCACCATGTGTTGAAGCATACTGTGTAAATCCAGGATTTCCTCCATCCATTAGCACCCATCCTTTTGTAGCTTCAACAGCTTGTTCCCAATTACCACCTTTTGGTTCGGCCTTAAATACTTGGCATGCTTCTGTTGTACAAATATGACCGTTCCTTTGCATAGAATTAAGACCATACGTTCTTGCTGCGACTGCTTGCGCTTTAAGTACAGCAAGATTATTGTCAGTCCACGAATCTGGAACTTCATAAATGCGCCTCACATAATCTTCGATAGAGAATGTTCCATATCCATCAACATTAATTTGAGTTCCTTGGTCAAAATCCTTTTTCAAACTCATATTCGGATAGTATTCTGCGAGAATCTGTTCTTCGTTTTGTCCTGATTTAGCTCGTCCCCAAGCACCATATTGATTCATGCCATTACGGTGTGGAGCTCCATATGTAAAGAAACCTATTGCAGGAGAAAATCCGGGATCGCGGCCGTTTGTAAGATCGCTTGAGCATCCTCGGGAAGACGTACCAGCCGAACGGGGAATATTTAAGCTCGCCAGTTTCTGCCCAATCAATTGTTGCTGACGGGTGGTCAATGACGCGATACGTCCTGATAATTCAGCTTGAAAGTCCTTTGCTTTTCCTATTTCACCTGAGAGAAATTGCGATTGCTCGTCTACAGTTTGTTTTACTTGAGCCAATCTATTTTTTTCTGAAGCGAGCTCTGTTTTTTTATCGTCAATATTTTTGATATAAAGGACGATGCGGAGTATTGTCTGTTTATCATTATCCGCTGCTTTTTTTTGGTAGAAAAAATTCTGAAGAGAGATGGAAAGGTTATCTGTAATAAGGATATCAATCAAAGATGCTTCTGCTTTTTTAATATTTTTATAATGTGCGTTAATTCGTTCATCAATTATTTCCTTTTGTTTTTCTAAAGCTTTTTCTGCGGTAACAATCTGTTTTTCTCTTAGGACAATATCGGATTCGATATTTGATATTTGAGATTTGATATTTGAAAGTTGTTTACGAAGTCTGTCAAGATCCTCTTCAAGAGGTTTTGTTGCTTTTTTTGAATCCTCGAGTTCTCTATTCAGCTTATCAAGTTCATGACTGATATCATCAAGCTCGTCTGCGTTTACGGAAAAGCATAACCCAAAAAATATTATTGTAATAAAAAGAGCTCCAAGAATTTTTTGCATACGATTATTATAGAACAATTGCAAAATTTCCCAAACATTGACTATACCCCTTCGCCCCGATTTAATCGCGGCTACGGTCGGTATATACCAATTTTTGCATAATCAAAGTAGAGTGATATATAATGAATCAAGTCCTATGAATAAAATCTTTTTATTACTTATTCTTGTTACTTCACTATTTGTGAATGTCTTTCCAGCTAATGCGCAGCAACCTCCCACACCAACACCGACGCCATATATTGGTAAAGCAAATTGTGATGTGTGTGGATACTGTGAGGGAGCAATACTTCCAGGCAGATGGCAGGACTGCCGCCGATGTCTCTATCGCGGATTTGGAGAAGGAGATATAGATCCAAGTTCAAATAGTACTCTTATTGGTTTACCAACACCGGATCCTGAACATTTTTATACAGATTTCGGTTGTATATCAACTCTCCCAGGGGAGTTTGCAACCGCAGTTTCAAGTTTTTTCTTTTCCATAATAGGGGGAATTGCATTTCTTTTCTTCCTCTATGGCGCAGGGGTTGTTGCCACATCACGTTCAGATCCAGCACGTTTGAATTACGGTAAGCGCATCATTTATGGAGCAATTATCGGGTTATTATTCGCGCTTTTCTCAGTATTTATACTTCGAGTGATCTCAACAGGATTAGGATTACCAGGATTTGGGTAAGATAAAAATCTCTTCACATGTCTATTCGCATTTTCTTAGACTCAGAGTGTAGGTGAGTTAGGAGTGTAGCTTTAAATTGAAGCTTTTCGTTTCAGATATAAGCCGCTCACGAGACCTGAGAGAGAGAAGATGATGATAGCGGCAGGAGCACCTGTAGCTGGAATCGAATTAGCCTGTTGTCCTCCTTTAGATTGAGTGGAATCAGAAGAGGTTCCACCAAGTGTTTGGCCAGCGCTTTCATTAATTGATTCTGTTAATTGAGAATCTTGTGAGCTAGTCGTTTTTTTAATGATGATTGAACCATCCGAACCCTGAGCCGGTTCTTTATTACTATCAGTCTTTTCGACAAGCTCCTTTTCTTCAGGTTTAGGAGTAGGTCTATTAGGGAACAGGACTCTTTCCAGAGCGCCTCCAATAATAGGAATATTTCCTTTTTCTTTAGCGACTCGATTCACAACTACTCCAATGATAATAATTATGAGTAGAAGAGCTGCAAATATAGCAAAAACACGTTTAGCGTCATCCATAGCCTGTAGTATAGCAGAAATCAGTTTAACTTTCAATACCTTGCTATTTTCTCCTTGACAATCGAAAAAATTCATTTATACTAAAACTATGCGTACTATTCTAACAAGCTTTTTTGCAACGGCATTTCTTTTTTTGATGAAGCTTTCTTCTTCAGTTTATGCTCAACCTGCTCCAGGAGATATACAGATTAACGAAGTAGACCTTGGATTTTCTGTACCAACCTTTGGAGAATTACTTTCGTTCATGGTACGACTCTTTTTCGTTATTGCAGGTATCGCAGCGCTCTTTTTTCTACTTTGGGGAGCATTAGCTTGGGTAACTTCAGGTGGAGATAAGGATAATGTTGCTGCGGCACGAGGTAAGATTATAGCTGCTCTTGTAGGCGTGTTGGTTATTATTACGACCTTAACGGTTATGTGGAGTCTTGAGCAGATTGTTTTTGATCAGCAACTATGTTTCGGTATTTCATGCCCGGTTACGTTGCCAAATCTTTTGGAACCCCCAGGTACACCATAAAAATGCCATTATCAGCTTCAAGCAGATTCTTTTCTCTACTTCCTTCTTTTTCTGCGTATGCCCAAATAGAAAGCCTCGAAGGGAATTCGTGTGTAGTCGATGGTGTTCCAACACTTAAATGTCTCGAGGTGGTATTCAGTAATATATTAATTCTTTCCTCAGGACTTGTTGTATTAGTACTTTTTATCATGTTTGTTGTAGGCTCATTTTTCTATTTAACTTCTGGTGGAGATCCGGAGCGTGTTAAAAAGGCGCAAGGAACCTTAAAGTATGCTCTGATTGGAACAGCACTATTCTTAGGTTCGTATCTTATTTTAAACGCAATAAATATCCTTCTTGGATTAGAACACAGTATCCTTGAGTTCGAAATACCCGGAGATACACCGTAGGATTTAACTTCCCGGTGTAATAAATATTACTTTTACTCCTTTATCTTCAGGAATAGGTGTTATAAAGCGGCTTCGCTGTCTCCAATAGGAATAGCCCAGAAAAACCAATAAAGCGAGCCCGATTGCGATAAGTAGATATCCGACACGACGCATAATGATTTGAGATTTGAAAATGGAGATTTGAAAGTTAACTCTCCAGTCTCAAATATTGACTTTTTCTTTTACTAAATACTGCGGTCGACCTTGAATCTCCGAGTATATCTTTCCAATATATTCTCCAATGATTCCAATAGTAATGAGCTGCACTCCGCCAAAAAACATTATTGCTACGAACGTGGCCGTCCATCCAGGAACCCAATAGGCAGATGGGAGAAAGAGCCTTCGATATATCGCGTAAATAATACCTACTATTCCAATAATTGATGCAAGTATACCTACATATATCGCTATGCGAAGCGGTCTTGTTGAGAAAGAAACAATGCCATTTAGTGCAAAACCAATCATTTTTGAAAGAGGATAGTGTGTTTCACCAGTTAACCTTTTCTTACGATCGAAATAAACATAGGTTGATGGAAAGCCTCCCCAAGCCACCATGCCTCGTAAAAATCTAAATCGTTCTGGCATATGATTGAGGAGTTCAACAACATGTTTGTCAATGAGTCTAAAATCACCAACATTTCGTGGGATTGGCGTTTGAGAGAGCATATTAATTACGTTGTAAAAAAAATCAGCGGTCAAAGTTTTAAAAAGCGATTCTTCACGCATTTTTCGTTTCGCGTAAACAATTTTGAACCCTTTTTCCCACTTTTTAACCATTTCATGAATAAGTTCTGGAGGATCTTGAAGGTCAGCGTCAATAGTTACTACGCAGTCACCTTTGGTGTATTGGTATCCACAGGTAAGTGCTGTTTGATGGCCAAAGTTACGCGTAAATGAAATGAGCTTAATGTTTTTATTTTCTTGGGCAAAAACTTTTATTTCCTCTTCTGTTTTATCCTGGGATCCGTCATTTACAAAAATAATCTCATATTCGTAGGTGGAAACAATTGGAATGAGTTCTTTCAGAAGTGTATTTATATTTCCTTCTTCGTTAAATACTGGAATAACAACCGAAAGCAGAAAGTCCTTTTTCATACGGATATTGTAGCATATTGTCAGCCTCTAAGGTTGCATGCCCATGCTCTAGCCTCAAATCCCACTCCCGAGGTGGGATTTGAGGCTAAGTTGAGGTTAATCTTTCCTTAAGATGACTGATATATCGTCTTTGTAGATAGTCTTCCAATCGTCTTTTTTAAGAGCTAGGAAGAACTTTTTGAATTTCTTCCGGTATTCTTTCGGAAGAAGCAGTGTATCAATTGTATATTTTGAAGCTATATTATCAAATGCGAGTTCAGTTTTAAGAATTTTTTGGAAATCATCTATTGCCTTTTTACTTTCAGAATTTGAAGCATTTTGATTTTCCCAATGTGGCATTCTTCCATCTACAAACGTTTTATGCTCGGGCAGTTTCCATAACACGTATCCTCCCCACGAAAATGAGCTAAAAATATGGCCTTGAGTAGGATGTAATTTTATAAATTCAACCGCTTTTTTGGGATAAAATCTCTCTTCAGATAGTTGTTTATAAATCGTATAAACCCGAAAACCATACGTGGAAGTATATGTGCCTGCAATAATCAGGAGGCAAGATAGAATAATATTAAGTTTCTGCGATGCAATTTTATTGTTTTTTACTTCGTATGTTAGAAACAGAAGTCCTTTTGTTGAGAAATATATGCTGTAGAGAAGCCACATGGGGTACATCTTACTGCTTGAAAAACCATTAATGAGAAGTATCACGAAAAAACATTTTTCTAAAAGTGTGAATGAGCGGAAGTATCGAGCAAAAAGTACAAGCGGTAACACTAATACAGGCGCGTGGATGAGCGATAATCGAGAAATAAATGGTTGCCATTCGTTTATTCCTATCCGTGTTCCAGGATCGAAGATGGTGATAAATATTTCTCTCCACACATATATTCCATAAGGATTAATAAATGTAGCAACGATTGAAAGGGTGCTGATAAGCGCGATTTGTTTATTTATTTTTTTCTCATGCCATGCATCAACGATGAGCTTAATTAAGATTAAGAAAAGGCCCGCTGCAAAGCCCCCATGTATATTAGTCCAAAGTATAAAAAGAAGAGGGATATACCAACAGTATTTTTTCCATAACATTTTATCGGTAGTAATTCGAAATATGAAAGCGAGGAAAAGCCAGGTAAAAAAATGTGGTCGTACGCTTGCATATGAAAAAAGTCCAGAAGTAGCTAGTAAGAGAGGAATGAGGCTAAGTGAAAATCCTTTTCGGGGGACAAGAATAAGCATGGCAAGTAAAGAAAAGCAAGAAACAATACCAGCAAGACCGACATATCCGAAGACAGGATAAATTCGTGTAATAAGGCTGCTACTAAGCCAGTAATGTGCGATTATGGGGTAGCTTGGCATAGTGTAGGAGAGCGGATCGGTGTATGGAATACCGTTTTTTAAAATATATTGTCCCATACGTATCTCCCAGCCAAAGTCAGGATCAAGAAATATGGAAGTTTTATACCAGAACGCGAGGAAGATAAAGACGATTGTTATTAAAGAGAGGGTTTTCGTAGTGAGGGTTAGTTTGTGTAAAGAAAATATATCCATTTTAGGTACCTGAATTTCTATTCTCGATTATAATATAACTGTCATGGCTAAGGAAACCGAGGATAATGTACTGGAAAAGACGAGGAAAGTGTTTGACAAAATTACTATTGGTGTTATTGCTGTTGGGGCTATATTTGGCCTCCCCATGCTTGTTGCAGGAGGGGCTTTGGATTTAGGTTTTAGTATGTCTGCTGGTAAAGAAACAAATAAACAGCTTACTAAGTGGTGGAAAGACTTCAAAGAAGCGCTTAGTGGGAAGAAAACGAAGTAACCTCATAAGTTTGACATCAGCCCGACCTCAAATCCCACTCAAATTAAAATTAAATAAAATTACTTAAAATCACGCTCAAATCCCACTCCCGAGGTGGGATTTGAGGCTAATATGAGGTTTGCAATATAGATAATCCTATAGTATAATAGTTTTATATGTCAGCTGAACTTACAGGAAGACCTTATAGTAGTCTTGAAGAAATGCTTGATGCTTCTGGGGGTGATTTTCTAGAAAAAGTTGTTTCGGGCCCTGAGATCAGTGCCCATATGTTATCTGGCAGAAATGTTTTTGTTGGAAATAGAAACTATACAGCTATTATGAGTGTTGATTCCGGTGGGAGGATAACTTCAGTACAAACCGGATGCGCAACGATTAGATATACCTACACCCCTTTGGGTGATATCGAGATTGGCCTGATAGATGAAGATATTTCCGACTAAGTTTCTTTAGAGCTTCCTATTTAAATTCTGGAGTGATTTGCGTGGATGTGTGAAAACATACCACAAAAATTTGTTCCCCACAGAACAACAAAATATCTTTACTTTGATACAATTTAAGCATGTTAGACAAGAAGTCTTCACTTAGAGAACAGGATATATTAAGGAATCTTCCTGAAAATATTTTAGTAAAAGTTAGTGAAGTTGCAAAATTGAAAACTTTTTTCCAGGGAGATGTACTTATGTGTGAAGGAGATGATTCAAAGGATATTCAATTTATTACGAAAGGCATCGTGGCAGTTTATAGTCTTTTGGAAGATGGTACTATTGTCCCTATTACTCTTCTTCACAAGGGTCAATCGGTTGGTGAATTAGGAGTAGTAACAGATAAAACCCGATCTGCAACAGTAGAAGCATTGTCAGATGTTGAAACTTTAGTTATATCGCGGGACGATTTCAAAGCTATTTTAAAATCAGACCCTGCGCTTATGCAGGAACTATTAAAAGATTTATCTGGCCGTATTCAAAAAGAAAACAACCTTTTGCTCATACAGAAAACGAAACATTTACCGGAAAAAGTGTGGATCCTGCTTCAGGAACTAAGTCATTTTTTTGAAAACAAGACCATTAATGTATCTCATGAAAGATTAGCCCAACTCGTCGGTGTCACTCGTCCACGCCTAACCGAAGCCCTACATACATTAGTAGATGAAAAGAAAATAAAACTCTCATTCAATAACATAACTGTTATATAGACACAATCTAATTTGTTCCTTCCAGAACAGTCTTTTTAAGAAACCCATAGTATTCTTTTCTCAACATGGGAAATCCAGAAGTATATGTAACATCAGGCGAGTTTTTTCTTAGAGAGACGAAGATTTTAGCTACGCATGATTTGGTGGTGAATGCATTAAAAGAAATTCAGGTTCAACACAAAGATAAACCTTACCATTCATTGGATCACACAATTTTAGTTATGAATCGTGCGGTAGCCTTTCTAGACATAGTAAGAAGTGTCCAGCCAGATCTTGTTTCTGACCGCGATTATGATCTTGTACTTATAGCAGGGGCATTTCACGATATTATCCAAGACTATGATGTGGTTGATGGGAAAAGAGTACGTAAAGCCCCACATAATGAGTACGTGAGTGCTCAAAGGGCAGCAGAAGCCATGCGAAGTGCAAAAACCCTTGATGGATTGCCAGCGTATTCAAAAGGTGAAATTAGACTCGTTGTTGCATCTATTCACGATACTGTTCCGGCCTGGGACGTTGAAAATACAACGGTTTATCAGCCAAGCTTAAATTCAGGAAGCACTTTAATTTCTAGAGCTATTGCATATGCAGACATTGGTACAGCTGCTTTGGAAGGACCTGAGGGAATTATTCGTGATGCAGACAATCTTTTTTTTGAAGATAATATCATGCTTGTTGAACAGATTGCTAAAGGTAATATTTCTGATACAGAAAAACTGACAGTTAAAGGGCAAATTTTGGGGTGGACATACCTTCAGCAGGATTTTATCGCAGGTAGGAAGCAACGTCTTAATTATGAGCTTTTTGGGCTTCCAGATGATGTACAATCCGTACTTAGAGAACAGTATTTTATACATTTTGACGAATCAATAACAGCCATGGAGATGCTTTTTGAAGAGAGAAGTATGATGGAATTTGAGGAATTAATAGGAAGTATGATGGGGTAATCGTGTTGCGGGGCCGGGAGTTGAACCTGGTCTAGGAGATTATGAGCCTCCTGTGCTACCGTACACTACCCCGCGACTGTATTATAGCAGATAGAGCGTAATTAATAATTGAATAAAAATTAGAAATTAAAAATTTTCATATGGGTATTCTCGGTGAGCAAGGTGATTGTCGTGGTAGTGCGTTATCGCTAACGCAGGATCGCTTGCTTCTGCGATCGGATTCCACGATGAGTACTTCATCACTCTTGTCACCTCGAAAGGCTTTTACCCATATGTTGTTTTAGCGTCTGCTAGCCTCAGCGAGACGTACAGCGGGATCTCATCAGATCAACAAGGAAGGTGCTGCTTCCCACTCGTGCCCATTGGGACAACGATGATTGTCCATCAGACTGTGACCATCTTTGCAGCAAAACGCGTCGCAGTGCGGACACGTGTCTGTGGACATACACCGTGTCGGTACTACTGGTGTGGTTGAAGCCTCGGAGTCGTCAGGTTTTTTTGTCATCATCGTAGTCCTTCCTAGGACCATTGGTAGAGCTACCTAATCCGCTCAGCTCGGATTTCGTTTCCGTGGATCAGGCGCCGAAGGTTCCCCCCCTGATACAGCGCGTAGAGCACTAGTGCAAGCTGTCCTACGCCGTAAAGTAGATAGGCAGGGGAAACTAACAACGCGAGACCGCCAGTTGCACCTGTGGTCGCGAGAGAGTTGATGATGGTCGCTCGCGACGCTTGTCTCCAAATGATCAGTGTAATCGCGCTGAGCCCAAGCGCGACTACGACCATTTGGGGGAAGATCGCCAGTAAGGCACCAACGTTCGGCGTCGTTCCGGCACCCCCTTTGAAACCGGCGAAGACGGACCAGTTGTGCCCGGCTATTGCGAGCACTGCGGCGAGTGAGATCACGATCGGGCTTCCGCCGGAGAGCTGGCTTGCCAAAATGACGGCAGCATAGCCCTTGGCAACATCAAACCCAACGGTGAGTATAGCTGGGATAGGCCCAGACGTCCTGTAGACGTTTGTTCCTCCGGTTCGGCTGGATCCGTGCTCTCTCGGATCACGACCGTTTGCCAGCCGGCAAAATACGATCCCCCACGGGATCGCACCGAGGAAATAGGCCAGGAACAACGCGACCACAGTGGACATCGAACTCTCCTTCTGGGTGTAGAGCTCATTACGAGCTATGTACGGACGAATTAACTAACTCGGCCAACTACACCAATCACCAACAAGAATCCCGCTTTTTCAAAGAGCGGTATTATTATATCAAAATTGTCCCGTAGTATAAGGTTATATCGCTCCGAAGTAGTATCTTAGCGTATAAGAAGTTCTAGCCACTGCTCATATGGTTTTTTTACTATAACTGGAGGCAGAGTTGGAGTTGTTGAGATTTTTGGCAGAATGAGAGCTTCTTCTTGAGGCTGAAGCAGGTTCAACTTTTCACGAATTTGTTTTTCTATAAAATAATAATCCTCACTTTTTTTAAGCTCACTTTTTAATCTTTTATTAAGCTCGTTTTCCTGCTCATATTCCCTTCTATATTCATGATAGAACTTAAGTTTATCTTTATAATCGAAGATATTTCGAGATAAAGAGAAGATGAGAAAAAGAGCTACTACGCTCAAAATTATGTTTTTTATTACTCGAAACATATCATTCTATAACATATAAATTTAGTATTGCATTTAGGCTGAAAGTATGATATTATAGGGTGTTATGATCACATCAGATCTCAGATCACTCGTAACTTCATTTATCGAGTATCTGGATAGTCAGGGCAAGTCCCAACACACCATTGTAGCATATAAAAAGGACCTCGAGCAATTCATAGGTTACCTCAGTTCTAAGGATAAAACCGATATTAAAGAGGTAGCAAAAGATGATATTGAGGGTTTTATTCAAAAACTCTTAGGTGAGAATTACACTAAAAAGTCAGCTTCCCGTAAGCTTAACTCAATCCGCACTTTTTTCAGATATCTTAAAAGAGAAGATATTATCAAGCAAAATCCTTCGCTTGAAGTTTCTCATCCCAAATATACACAAGCTCCGCCTCGAATTCTTTCAAAACTGGAATATCGTGCGTTAAGAGACTTTGCAAAAGAAGATGACAGAACTTATGCTATGGTTGAAATTCTACTTCAAACCGGTGTTCGTATTGGTGAGCTAGCCGAGATCAAGACAAATGATATTACAGATGAAGGTCTTAAAGTTGAAAACAGAGTTATACCTTTAAATAAGGCTGTACGAAAGGCAGTTAGTGACTATCTTAAGATTCGATATAGCGGAAGCACAGAGTTTTTGTTTACCACAAAGACAGGGCGTCAATTACTTGTTCGTAACATAAGAAGCATAATTACTCGTTGTTTTAGAGAGGTTGGGATCGAAAATGCAAAAGTCCAAGACCTCAGAAACACATTTATTGCATACCAACTTCAAAATGGGGCTTCAATTTCATATATTTCAAAAATCGTTGGTCATAAACGGCTTTCTTCAACCGAAAAATATCTTGATTTAGTGAAGCAGGATAACGAGAGAAAAGAGAAATTGGGAGAGTTGTAAGAGAGAATTTGATATTTGAGACCGCCGGCCGGCGGTGAAATTTGAAAATGTCCGTCCATTTTCAAATCTCATCTTTCAAATTTCCATTCACTAAGGCATCTGCGACCTTGTTTTCTTCCCGTCTAATATGATGATAATATACCGGAAGGCGTAATTCTGACTCTAAAATCCGTACTTTAAATACAAAATTACGAATATGGGCCTTTTTAATTTTAAACAAACCATTAAGTTGGTTTACCATAAGTCGCGAATCAGAGTAGAGGTCGATTCTGTTAATTTGAAATTTGAAATTTGAAATTTGAAAATGGATGAGCTCGAGAGCTTTTATTACTGCTGTGTATTCAGCTTCATTATTTGTAGCTCTGCCAATATCTTCCCTATGACGTAGAATCTCTTTTCCCTCCTCTGTGTAACCTACGATGCCAATCGCAGAAGGACCGGGATTTCCCTTGGATCCGCCGTCTGTAAAGATTTTAAGAATCATGATTATAAGTTAACGATTATTCCTCAATTCCTTCTAAAATTGAAATACTAATCCACGGATCTATTTTTTTAGCCTGAGCATAGTATGTTCGCGCTTTTCTAGGCTCGTTTTGTTCAAGATAAAGGAGCGCTAATTTGATAAGAACATCGCGACTCTTCGGATTAGTTTGTAATAATCCTTCGTATTTTTGTATTTCTTGACTAATACTAAACTTATTTTGTTGAGTCTCTTTCAAAAAAGCATCGTTATACAAATTATTAAAATAATCAAACTGATCGGCATATGCATCAGTTTTCTCTATAGAACGCAAAAATTGTTTAACCGCATTTTTATCATTAAGTTTTATGATTTTAAAAAGGAGAGGATTGTACACCTGTGACGCAAAAATATTAAGCGCAAGTAAAACGCTTAGAGCTATACCAACGAATGTTGGGAGAAAAAGGTAGCGCATGGGGAATATTATAACAAGGAATTCAACAATTCTGTATAATGCTACTATGGAGTCTGTTGGTACTGAAATTCTCAATGGGCTGATTGTATCGCTCATAATCTTCTTTGCTGTTATTATCACGCTTGCGATAGTAGCAATTGGTATATATGTATTGGTTATTTTCATTCGTTTGCGAAAGAGGGAGAAGATTTCACTCGAGATGATCACACTCGAAGTTCGATTGCCTAAAGATAACGAGATAAAAATTGATGCAGCTGAACAAATGTTTTCTTCATTTGCCTCGCTCGGAAACAGTGGGCTCTGGTCATTTTTTGAAGTTGATGACGCTCTCGCTTTTGAAATAATCGGAACTAAAGGAAAAATTGGGTTTTATGTTTCAGCTCCAGCACGGCTTAAAGACCTCGTTGAAAAACAAATTTATGCATTCTACCCCTCGTGCGATATTAGTCTGGTTGAAGAGCCCAATATTTTTCATGAAAATGGTAAGGTTGCTTTTGTTGCTTTAAAACAGAAAAACTCAGCCTTTAATCCAATAAAAACCTATAAAGAACTCCCAACAGATTCGCTTTCATTGATTTCATCACCATTTTCTAAATTAGGAGATGATGAGGGAAGCATAATACAGATCCTTATACGGTCAACAAAATCCAAACATAGAGATGAAGGGAGATCATATATATCCTCAACCAAAAAGAAGGAGGCTTCGCCTGAAGAAGCTACGTTTAGAGTTGATCAAAAGGTTCTTGAGAAGATTGATGAAAAGGTGACCAAGCCCGGTTTTGATGTAGCGATTCGTCTTGTAACATCAGCGCAAACAAAAGAAATGGCTGATCTCCACCTCAAAAATCTCAAAACAGCATTTTCTCAATTCGCGTCAGATCTCAATAGTTTCACAGGCGCTCGAGCCTTTTTTTCATACGGGTTTATGGTTAATTTTATCTATAAATTTTTCCCTGTATTTGAGTTTCCATTTATGAAAACAGTCTCAGTTTTGTCTTCTGAGGAGTTAGCTACACTTTTTCATTTCCCAAATAAAACCGTTGAAACACCCTTTATCGTATGGGTTAAGGCTAAAACTGCGCCTGTTTCTTCCGAAGTACCTCAAGAAGGTGGAACATTTATTGGTCACGGTCATTATCGAGGCGTTAGGAGACCTGTACACGTGTTGCTTGAAGACAGACGCCGACACGTCTATATTATTGGAAAAACAGGTGTTGGAAAATCAGTACTTCTCCATGATATGGCAGTACAGGATATTGAGGCAGGCCACGGCGTGTGTGTTATAGATCCTCACGGAGATTTGGTTGAAGGGTTGTTACGCTATATTCCTCCTGAGCGAGCCGAAGATGTCATTTATTTTGATCCCTCTGATACCGATAGACCAATGGGACTCAATCTTCTTGAAGCTAATTCTGAAGAAGAAAAACATTTCATGACAACAGGAATAATTAATCTTATGTATAAATTATACGATCCACAGCGCACTGGTATCGTAGGTCCGCGGTTTGAACATACTGTTCGAAATGCAATGTTGACTGTTATGGCAGAAGAGGGGGCTACTTTTATCGAAATTGTTCGTATCTTAACAGATACAAAATATGTGCAGGAAGTACTTCCTAAAGTAAAAGATCCGATTGTACGACGATTTTGGACTGATCAGATAGCCCAAACAAGCGATTTCCATAAATCAGAAACGCTTGATTATATAGTCTCAAAATTTGGACGCTTTGTAACAAATACTACTATTCGTAATATTATTGGTCAATCTAAGTCAGCATTTGATTTCCGGAAGGTTATGGATGAGAAGAAAATTCTTCTTATAAATCTAAGTAAGGGTAAGCTTGGAGAAGAAAACTCAAGCTTTCTTGGACTGGTACTTATCCCTAAAATTTTAATATCTGCGATGTCAAGACAAGAAATTCCGGAAGATGAACGTAAAGATTTTTTCCTATATGTAGATGAGTTCCAGAATTTTGCAACACCAGATTTTGCAACCATACTTTCTGAAGCACGAAAATATCGATTAGGCCTTACTGTTGCGAATCAATTTATTGGACAGATGGAAGAAGAAGTTAAAAATGCAGTGTTTGGTAACGTGGGAACCTTGTGTTGTTTTCGTGTTGGAGTGACAGACGCTTCATATATTGCACGTGAATTCCAGCCAGTTTTTTCAGAAACAGATCTTATTAATATTGATCGATATCACGCATATATGAAAACCATTGTAAGTAATGAACCTGTTCCACCATTTTCAGTTGATATGACAAAAGACATGACGAATTTCAAAGACAAGGCAAATGATAAGATAGCAAAAGCTATTATTCAGTTATCTCGTCTAAAATACGGTAAGCCTAAAGAGCTTGTTGAAGCAGAGACGGTACAACGAGCTAAGCTGTAAGCATGCTAACTACCTATGCAACAACTTTAACAACTAAAGAACAGCTCGTGGGAGATGTCTGGAGATTCGAGTTCACGCTCGATGAAGGACAGCTTGATATCAAAGCTGGTCAATACCTTTTACTTAAAATTGGCGAATTTTATAGGCAGTATTCTATAAGTTCACCTCCTTCACATAATAAGTCCTTTGAGATTATTATTGAATATATTCCAAAAGGAATAGCTTCGCTGTATTTGTCCCAGCTTCAAGTAGGTCAAAAAGCAGAATTTCGAGGTCCAGCAGGCGTTTTCATACTCCGAGACACACCCAAAGACAAAATATTTTTAGGAACGGGAACAGGTATAGCACCGATAAAAGCCATGATACAGCATCGACTAAGTCAACAAGTCGCTCAGATGGTTACTGACCAAACAAATCCTCTCGTTGAGCCAATGCACCGACTTAACGACCTCGCGGGTTCACCAAACCTCTATTTGTTTTTCGGTCTACGATATCGACAAGACGTGTATTTGTTCGATATATTTAAGAAACTTGCTGAAGAACACAAAAATTTTCACTTCAAACTTTGCTTATCAAGAGAGCAAAGTTTGGAAGGGCTTGATGGAAACCATTATGTACAAGGTAGAGTTAATGCGCATATTGAGACTTTGCTCCAAGGTAAAAATCCCAATGATTTTGAATATTATATTTGCGGAGGGAGACAAACAGTTGATTCACTCAGAGCATTTGTTGAAGGGTTTGGAGTCCTAAAAGAGAATATTTCTTTTGAAATTTTTACTTAGTCCTACAATGCAGAAGTTTCTTTTTATAACCATTGTTTTACTCGCTCTTATACTTAGACTATATGGCCTAAATTGGGATCAAAACCAACATCTTCATCCAGATGAGCGTTTCCTCACTATGGTTTCAAATGCAATGAAAATACCTGAATCAATTACTCAATACATGAATCCTACACAATCAACATTAAACCCTTATAATATTGGCTTCAGTTTTTTCGTATATGGAACATTTCCTCTCACTCTCAATAAGTTATTCGTTGTTTTTTCCAACGTAGATACGTATAACGAAACGGCCATATATGGCCGTGCATTAAGCGCAATTTTTGACGTTTTAAGCCTTATTTTTGTCATAAAGATGATGCAGTTATGGGAACAAAAGTATAAGATTGATAATCGAATAAAATATTTTGCAGGATTCTTATATGCGATTGCAGTAGTACCTATTCAAAATGCACATTTTTTTACAACAGACTCATTTCTCGTTTTTTTTGCATTAGCGTCAATATACTTTTCGCTTCGGTATTTTTACGATAAACGTACGATTGATATTGCTCTATGTGGAACAATACTTGGTCTAGCATTTGCTTCAAAGCTCTCGGCCATCCTACCAACCTTTCTCATCATTGTTTTGATTGTCTTAGCAATGATAAACGAAAAATTCCCAATCTTGTTAAGACGTAGATCCGGTAGGTTGAAGTACAAACCAACATCGAAGGTTGGTTATTACTCCAACATCGACTCACCAGCAATACATCCAATGACATTGGTTATTCATATTGGTTTGTTTTTAATAACTTTCTATATCGCTCTACGTTTAGCAGATCCACGCCTTTTTACGAATGCTAATTTTTTTGATATCCATCCAAATCCGCAGTTTATAGAAAATATTAAACAATTAAACACCTATTCGAATCCTAACGTATGGTTCCCGCCTGGCGTCCAGTGGGTCCATAAGCAATCAATCGCATTTCCTCTTATAAATTTAGCAGTCTTTGGCCTTGGAATTCCTTATTTTTTAATCGTTCTTATCGGTGTTAGAGATTTTTTGCAACATAGAAAAAAAGAATTTTATGTTATTTTTCTCTGGATTATTGGTTTTTTTCTTTATCAAAGTACGCAATTTGTTATGGGAATGAGATATTTTTATCCTTTATATCCATTTTTTGCGATTATAGGTGCTTTTGGTATCGTCACTATCATAGAGAAAGTAAAGAAATATCAAAAACTAGCTATATCAATATTGCTCATTTTCGTATCTATTTGGCCACTAGGTTTTATGGCAATTTATACTCGTCCTCACAGCAGAGTAACAGCTTCGCAATGGATATATAAGAATATTCCCGCTGGCTCTCATATTGTGACAGAGCATTGGGACGATGCTTTACCTTTGCCAATAAATTACGATTCACCTTTGCTGTATAAAATAGATCAATTACCAGTATTTGATCCTGATACACCGGATAAATGGAATCGTATTGATAGTCTTTTAAAACAAGCTGACTACTATATTTTTTCAAGTAATAGAGGATATGGGAGTATTTTAACTGCACCGGAACGGTATCCGCAAATGTCAAAATTTTATAAAGATCTTTTTGCGGGGAGAGGGGATTTTATGCAGGTCCAAGAATTTACATCTTATCCATATTTTTCAATTAATGACCAATGGGCTGATGAGTCTTTTACCGTTTATGACCACCCAAAAGTTACAATCTTCAAAAAGCTTTAATAATATATTAAGATATGGGGCTTTAGGAAGCTCTATTCTATTAAGTATCATTATTGCTTTCAAAATATATTTTGGCCACTATTATTCCTATTACATACTGCTATGGCTGCTTTCTCTGATTGGAAGTCTGTACTTTTTTTCTACAAGACTCTCTAAAGAAGATATTTCAATCTTAAAAACTGCAATTCTCATTTCACTTGTTCCAACCCTTGTTCGAGCACTTCTTTTGGATATCAACAGAGTGCATGGAGATGAGTATATACTTGCTTACTTTACATCAATATATGATTTTACTAAGGTTAATTTTTTTGGTCCATTTCCAATTGATCCCGCTGCATGGGTGAGCCAGCAGGCTACATTGTTCTTAGGTATTCAAAAATTATATTTTAGTTTTGTTGGAGAGAGTTTTCTAAGTGTAAAGTTTTCAACACTTCCCTATATATTTTTGACGGCTTTAGCCTTCTTTCTTTTAGCTCGTCTTGTTTTTTCTTTTAGAATAACCTTAATTGCAATCTTTTTGTATACCTTTTTTGCGATAAGTTTATATCACGATACTTTAGCTACTTTGCACGCAGGCACACTCGCAGCTTTTATATGGTTTTTTTATTTTCTAGCTCGGTCACTAAAAAAACCTTCCAAACTCTCTTTTTTTATGACCGGTTTTTTTGGTGGCTTCTGTTACCTTTTTGATCCGAAATCATATCATGCATTTCCCCTTATGATAATTGTGTATATTGTAGCTCTACTTTTTCAAAGATCGAAAAAGTTTCTCATAGATATCTTTATATCAATATATGGTTTTTCTATTGTTATGCTGCCCTTTATTGGTTATATGCTCGGAACAAAAAACATATACTTATTACAACGATATCAGCAAGTTGATGTTTTGAAAAGCACAGATGTACGATTGATAGATAATGTATTTTTATCACTGAAATCACTATATATAAGCGACATAGGGGGTAGTCAGGGTTTCTTTTTCGGATCTCAAGCTTTGTTTGAACCTATTTCACTGATTTTATTTCTGGTAGGTGCACTATTTTCATTGATTTTTATTAAAAAGAATTATCTTGTGGGTCTTATTCTATTTACGATCTTTACCACATTTTTTACTGGAATGGTTATGACACTTCCTCCACCTGCATTTCATAGGATCATTGTAGTATTCCCTTTGCTGGTATTACTTATGACAATGCCTTTTGAGAAAATTCTACTCAAACAGTCATTTATATTTTTTATGTTAGGAGGAGGATTACTGGTCGTGTTTGGAATATCTAATTTTATATATTTCAAGCAAGCTACAAGAAAAGATACCGATATTTCTGTTGTTGCGGCCCGTTTTATTGAACAAAATTATCCTAAAAGAAATGTGTATATCGTTGCTTTTCCAAATTATCATGTCCAAAAAGTTTTTCACTTTAGTAACGATTCGGGTATAAAACATAGCACATTAGTGAATCAGAGCGATGTTTTAGCACGATTCAATATTATTGAAAAGTATGTATATGTTATTCCACGTTTTAGTAGCGATGCAATAGGACAGATAAAAGAAAAAGATCCCAAAGCTTCAATCATTCAACTTTCGTCTGATTTAGTTGTGGTTGCTAATTAATCTTTACTTCCCACGCCTTTTCTTTAATATATAGAAAAGTGCAGCAGATTTTTTGATATCAACAGGAAGTTGGATTCTCTGTGTTATCCACGAATCGATTCTACATAAAAAATAAAGCTTAGGAAAAATTACCCACCTACCAGTAAGCATATAAAGCGGTAGAGAAAGAAAGGAAGCGTAATGCATTACATCAAGCCAGGCTGCATTTCGAGGTGAAAGATAACCGATTTCTTCAACTACTTCAAAATCTGCCTGTTTAAATACATTCCTCCATTGTTTATATGATAAAAGATTATGATGATCTTGATCGATGCGACGAATACGTGCATATGATTTACCAAAAATTTTATTACCAACGAGATAATCTTCCCAACGATCAGTCATCACAGATGTTAAGAATAGACCTCCTGGTTTTAATACTCTACTAATTTCTTTGAGTGATACCTCTAAATGAGGTATATGTTCAAGTACACAGTTTGAAATAGCTGTCTGGAAATGCTTATGTGGATAAGGAATTGTGTTTCCATCATATGTGGTGAGGTTTTTATAATTTTGTTCCTTTTCTGCTTGATTAATCCTGCTTTTTTGCAAATCAAGTCCAACGTCAATAATATCACCATGCAATGCTATTTTTGCAAAATACCCATCCCCACAGCCAAAATCTAATATTGGGTTTCGTAATGGCCTATACATATCGAAAAGATAAGCCTCTTGGGAGCGAATGAATGCAAAAAAAAGCGGATATCTTTTAAGAAATGCTTGAACATATGTACGTAATTGTTTTGGTGAATACCTTTTCATACAACGAGTTCTTCATATAAATTAAAAACCGGTTTTTGAGAAAATATAGTATGCGTTTTTTGAATAAGCTTTTCATTACTATATACATCTTTTTGTATTATGACTTTATAGAGGGCATTTACGAACTGTTGTGTATCTCGTGGATTTACAGATATACCCATATGAGTTAGTTTTACAGGCAGTTTCACACCCGCTTGATCGGAAGCGATAATCGGTGTTCCCAACATCATAGCTTCTGCTTGAACCATACCAAATGCCTCTGTTTTATTGATCGAAGGGAGAACTAGTACATCGATACTCTTATAAAAAGATCCCAATACTTCGTCTGAAATGTTACCTAAAAATTCATGGGCAATCCCATAATCGGTTAATAGCTTTTTAATTAAAAAAAAATAAGATTTTTCTCCTGAAACATCATCTCCATAAGGACCAACAAACATGAGTTTAATCTGTCGATTTTCTATTTTTAGTCTCCTTGCAGCATCAATAAGATATTCAAGTCCTTTCTCTCGAGCAATTCTACCTACAAATCCAATCCATATCGTATTTCCCTTTATTTTTTTAAAAGTTGTTAACGCTTTCTTATCTATGCTTAATTTTTTAATAGGTGGAAGTGAGTAATGGATCTTATGAGAAATATATTTGTAAACTAAGAGTGAATTGATGTAGTCAGGATAGGCGACTATGGTATCACTAAGAAAGAGTTGCACATATACTGACGTATTGAGAAAAGCATTGATGACACGCAGTACTATATTTTTACCCAAATAAACTTCGCAATGAAATATGGTGATGATTTTTTTTCTATATATTTTTGCAATAATTGCGAGAAATAATCCTTCGAAGTTAGGGATATTAAGCAATACCACATCATGATTCCGAACTTCCTTAAGGAAGAATATAAGCGATTGAGGAGAAATAAAACCTTTCGAGATCCTGAAAAGAAAAGGCATTCGTTTAATCGTTATGTTATTGATGACTTCTTCGGGTTTGAGATCGTTTGTGTGAGGGAAAGTGAGAACGGTTATAGTATGTTTATGAGCGAGATAGGTGAGTATTTGTAAAGGGTAGACGGTAATACCGGAAATATAAGGGTGAAAGTAGGGTGAAAAGAATAGAATTTTTTTCATTAAGCAATTGTATACATGGGGCCTGTCATGGCCTCCTCCGATAAAATCGGAGCCCTTCCGAGACTGCCACCCATGTTAATAGTGGTTCAATAACTTTTTATTTTTTCAACCGCTTTTTTTAGTGTTGGAAATTTGTATTCGTATTGAATTCCCCGATCAAAAATATTGTATATCCAAAATGTTTTAGCTTTTGTTGTCTGAGTAAGATGTTGAATGATATCCCAATTGTCTTCAACAAAAATGTCTAGTTTGAGCTCCTTTACGATTTGTTCCTTAAATATATGAGGTTGCTGGTTTTGCTTGTTAAGATATATCCCTTTAAACGAATCATTAATACGCATTCTTCTTATCCACGTGTTGAAATCAGGTTCGAGGAAGTCAAATCGTGCTGTTACAATATATGGTTCAATGAGGCCTTTATGGCTCATCTCTTTGATCTGGTTGAATCCTGGGGCGATAAATAAACTTGACCAATGAAACACGCGCCACATGAGTTTTTCAATTTCAGATTGTGGGACGTAAAAAGTGTGGAGTCTTTTTGGGAAAAAAAGTCGTTTTACAATTGTTATTGGGTGACGAGCAATACGAGCTGGGTTATAGAGTAGGACGCCGTCGAGGTCGAATCCTACACGGAGAGGACGCTTATTAATTTGAGATTTGAGATTTGAGAGTGGAGAATTCATATCTTATCTAAAACTTTAATTCCTAGCAGATGCAGTCCGTTTTTAATAATGTGACCGGTTGCTGCAGTGAGTGCAAGTCTCAAGTCTCTTACATCTTCTTGTGCTTGTAAAATAGGACATTTTTCATAAAAAGCATTAAATTTTTGTGCAAGATCGTATAAATATGTACAAATTAAGTGTGGGGAATATGTTGTTCCCGCATTTTCAACTACTTCTGGGAAGTGGGGAAAGGAACGAAGAAGAGCGAGCTCCTCGAGACCGATTTGAAAATTGAGATTTGAGATTTGAGAATTCCACTCTCCACTCTCAAATCTCCATTCTCCATTGCGTAAAACGCTTTGCGTTCTCGCGTAAACGTACTGTAAATACGGTCCGGAGTTGCCTTTAAGAGAAACAGACTCTTCAATATCGAAAAGAATATTTTTTCGAGCTTCGGACTTCAGAAATGCAAATTTAACTGCACCTAAAGAAATGATGTCTGCAGTTTTGTCATCTTTGTTCTCTGAAAGAAGATCATTCTGAACAATCTTTTTTACATTGGCGACAAGGTCCATCGCTGAAATGATATTACCAGTTCGTGAAGACATTTTGCCTGATTTGAGATCAATAAGGCCAAAACCGATATGAGAAATTTTATCTTTAAATTCAGGATGTACTTCTTCAATCGCCTTAATGACAACCTTAAAATATTCGTTTTGTTCAGACGCCGTAGTTATAATTGCTTTCTCAAAAGGCCAATCCTTTGCTTTCAATGTCACCAGAGCAAGATCTTTTGCCTCATAAGTTGGAGTACCTAATGTGGTAATAAATACTCGTGTGTGGAGGTTGTGTTTTTCGCCTCGGAAAACAACTGCGCCTTCACTTTCCTCAAAAATATTTCCCAAATGTTGTTGTACGATTTTTTTTCCAAGATCACTTGTTTGACTCTCAAAATAGTGTTGATCATATGAGATGTCGAGTTTCATTTCGAATTGTTGATAATATTCCAAGCTCCAAGAGCGGGTTGTTTCCCATAATTTTCTGACTAAAGGTTCTCCTTCGTAAATCTTTTTATTAATTTCATCGATTTCACCCTTTGCTTTAGGGTCTTCCTTATATACTTTTGACCCTTCTTGATAAGCTTTTTGTAGTAAGGAAACTCTTTCTTCAAGCGACTTTTTTTCAAGATCCTGAATTCTGGCTCCTGAGCTTTGAATGCCGTATAGACATTTAGCAACATGAGGCCCAACATCTCCTTGATAGCAACACCGATATATTGTATTTCCTGTCGCTTCAAGGATGCGTGCCCATGATTCGCCAACAACATACGAGAACAGGTGTCCTATGTGAGGAAGTTTGTGCGTATTTGGATCTCCATATTCCAGATTGATTCGTATACCTTTTTGGTCAATGTAACCATATTTTTCTTGTTTTTTTTGGATAGTTTGTAGCTCGTTCAGAAGAGTTTCTATTTTGATGAATACATTTATAAAGCTTCCTTTCTGCTCAATTTTTTCGAAAAGCTCGTTTTGAGCGAGTTTTTTAATGACATTCTCCACTTTCGAATCTCTCCGCCAGCTGGCGGACTCAAATCTATGGATATTCACTGCGAAATCTCCAAATTCAGGTCGAGTAGGGTTAAGAAGCGTAATTTCTTTTGTTCCGAGGGCTTCCCGAAAGGCTTCATACACTTTTTGTTTTAGCATAATCGGTATTATTGTATCAGATTTTTCCAGCCTCAGGTACAGAGGTTGGAGTACAAACCAACATCGAAGGTTGGTTACGTTCACAACCTAGGGGACATTGGGATTAGAGCATTAGAAACTTGTTATAAAGAATTCTGCTGGGAATTGGGGAAAGGACTGGAAAAGTTTGATTTTTTTAGTTACCCCTGCTGGCGATGTAGCTGTAGAAATAATCGTTCTGCCTTGTATTGGCCAGCTGTTATTAGTTGCGTTGACGATATCTAGTTTTACACCTGTAAATGCATCGTTAGGTGCAATAATACGAGTTATAAGAAGATGAGGGTCATCTGAAAAAGGAAGTGTAGGAATAACTTCCCCAAAAGTCACTTCATCAATCCCATTAGTTGTTTCTACAACGTTGCATCCAGATTCTTCAATAAGCTTGCGCGACACGATCCCTCTGGTTTTATTGACAAATGTAAGTTCGAGTGCGAATTCGTTAATAGTTCCGCACAAGGTTCCTTTTGGACTATTGACATTAACAATAATATCATCATTAAAAGCAGTAGAAATTATCTGTTTTGTTGTCGCATCATATCCTGTTAAATAAAACATATAGAGTCCGTCTTTAGATATGAGGGGGGTTGTGAAAGAATTTGTTGTTGTTGTAGTTAACTCTGCTTGTCCAGTCATGTCATTATCAACGATATCTCCGATTTGAATTGGAGTTTCCCCCACGTCTAATTGGTCGATTGCAACCTCAATTCCAGCTTCTGCAGCAGCTCGTGCTTTTTTGCCTTCTTCCTCGAGCTTCGCAATTTTGGTATCATCAACTGTAATCTGCGTAAGTGAGAGGCCAATAGTCATTAGTAAAGTTGCAACAAGCACTACGATAAGAAGTATTTGACCCGATTTTTTATTTGCTTCAGTTTTCATTTTTCAGTTCTTTAATTCTCAAATCTCAAATTTCCAATCTCCATTCCTCCCTTACGGCACAAGCTCTTCCCATTCATAAGTTCTTACTGATAACATATCCATGAGCGGGAGGTAATGATCCACAATATTGTGTACAAAGAAACATGACGGTTTATTGTTATTATCGGTGCGTTGTCGTTTTTCAGTACATTCACTTTCAGTAAACGATACGAGATTCCCATCAACTTTTAATTCATTTTCTGTTGTGTTTCCAGGAAGAATATCTGAAGCAAAATCTACATCCTGTGCAATATAAATACCATTCATTTCTTCGACGTTTGAGCGAATACTCATTTTGCCTGTTACCACAAATCCCATCGGTTTGTTTGAAGGGTTAAACTGATTATTCTGATCTACTGTTAGATTACCATCGATAATGAGAATGAAATTTGACTTTCCTTGGTGTCCGTTATTATTTATTGTATAGTCGCCAACGATATAGTTAACAGTATCATTCTGCATTTCTGAGAAGTCATTTATTTGTACATAGGTTTTTCGAGCTATCACATAATCCCGAAACGCAGTTGGGGTCATAACATTATTGAGATTATAGTTTCCATTTTCAAGTTTCCATCCTCTATACGAAATTGGAGCATGTGCCGTATCAATAAATCCATGAGCGGAAACTACACCTGGCTGATTAATATTTAGGCACGTGATTGAAAGTGGATCAGTTTGATCACACAGTCCATCATCATTATTGTCAAAAGGATCTGCATTGTCTGGATCAGGAATAGGATCAACAAGATTTCCTAGTTTATGGAACGCACCATCTTTGACTTTCCACCAAGGATCAGTTCCTATAGATGGTGCAGCCTGACAACACACAAGACCTGGTCCACAAGCTCCTCCATCAGCTATACTACCAGGAGCTCCCCCTACAGCTTGGGCAAGCTGAGTTCCCAAAACAGCTTTATCGCCTTTTGCGAGCTGTTTCCCTTTTTTGGAACCAATTGCAGAACCGGGACCGTTTGGACAACTTTGTTGATATGCTGCAGAGTTTGTGTTACATGCGCAAGGATCCATACATTGGAGACCTGGAGCGCATGATGCACCTCCTGTTGGTGTTGGAGTAGCTGTAGGTAATGGGGTAGGAGTTGGTCCACCACCACCACCCTGTTGACAAAGCACATTCACTCTTTTTGAACATAGCTGACCACCTTGATTACAATTAAGTCTTATATCGTAGACTCCTGCATTATCATATGTATGAGCTACAGGAGAACCATCTTCTACAGGTGTATCTTGTTTACCATCATCCCATGACATAACACCAGTACCTGGCCCTACTATGGTGATATCAAAGGATTGCGCTCCTCCATATTGTAAACATTGAAGACTAGAAGGAATAATTGCAAAATTGCAATTTAGATCACATATACCGATTACCTGAGGTGGAACACAAGATTGCTGACAACCTAATGTGATATTGCAGGTAAAATTTCTGGGATCATCTCCGTTTTCCAGAAGATTAGCTATGGGGGTATACACTCTTTGAAAACCTCCACTGAGCTGGTTGTATTTGTATTGTCCTCCAACTGGGACTGCAACTCCGGCTGCAAGATTATCACATTCTGTTTGTGGCTGATTTGGCCCGCCTTTGCCGATATTAAAATAATTGCCTGGCCCACATGTATATGTTTTACCAGGACCACGTTGAAGTTGGATTTGTCCTACTGCCAAAGGTATATCAGGCGCGGGAGGAGCGGGGCAGACGAGCGTAGTACTTTGAGCAGATGTTTCTGAGGGAGTATAAAAAAATACTGTTATAGCTGTGATGAGGAAAAAAATGAGTACAGTCCAAAATCGCACATATCTCATACTTTCATCTTAAAAAGATATGCGTTGAAAAGCAAGTAGTAACATTATCGTCGTCCTTGGTGTGGAGATACTAAAAGTTCGCGTCTGGGAACAAGAACCCCTTGTTGTACACGTTCAATGCCGGGAAATGCTTGTTTTATAGTGACAGGGCGTGGTCTATTTCCTTGTATACGATTACCCTTCCTAAGGGCATCTCTTACCGCTCCAAACACTTCTTCAGCGCGAAGCCCATATCCGTGTACATCAAAATCACGTACATCTCGTGGCATAGGCCCGTCAACAAAATTAGGATAAAACCCAGAGCCGTCTGCGAAAAACTCCAGATCAACAGGGATGCCTTCTGCAAGCAAAGCATAATACATCTGTAATATTTCTTGATGGTAGGCAAGCGAATAACTATAATCATACCTATCACCGCTTGTATAACTTACCAAACCAATACCCTCAAGAAGAATTCTGGTACCAGGTGTAAGATGCTCATATATTTCTTTGATAATTTCGATTCTTCTCTCAAACGGTATCCTTTCATTGCCAAACTGCACATTCCTTGTAGCTATAAGCTCAATGCGATCCAGCTTAGCAGCTTGTGCATATTCTCCAATAACATCACTCGTCAAACATACTGGTTCTTCAGGATAACAAAATCCTTGATACTCTGGTTCTACGTTGAAGTTCACAAAACGGGCACTGGTTTTAATATCAGGTTTTAATTCGCGAGCTTTTTCAAATAAGTCAACAAAAAATGTTCTAGGTTCATTATTATAGAGCCTCATAAAAGGGGAGACATCGGTATTTACATACCAACTCCCCATTCCAAGACTAAAATATCCATCTGGTGTTGTTACTTCAACAGCATCGACGATTCGTTGATTATATATTTTCTCTACTTCTCTAAGCCGATTGGCACCAGGAAGTTTTTTTAAGCGATTATATTGATCTAAAGTGAGATCGGCTGAGAACTTTCCACTTAAGTCAATACCACGTTCTACTGCAGCCACTCGAAGCTCTTGAACAACTGGACGATCAAGCCCGTAGCCCAGTGGCCATCTTCGATCTGTTTCATCCCAATACGTGGTGTAAACTGCAAGCTCATCTGCATTAATACCCGCTACATTTTGGAAGTCCGGTATTTCAATAGGATAATATATATCGTTCCAATCAGGAGCTATTGCAATGTTTGATACATTTGGATCACCCGCTCCTTGATTCTCAGCGTCTTTAAGGCCATTTCCCACTACGAGCGCGTCGTTATCGCGAGGGGCATGATCTGCAGCAACGTTTACTTCAATTTCCATATCAACTTCACCCCCAGCAGGTGTTTCAACATATGGATACACTATTTCCTGCCATCGCACATCATCTTGTGTAGGCATTTTTCCAATAGGCCGAATAGGAACAGCATCTTCACCAACTACGGCAAAGTTTCCTCCAGCTTGCGGATATTGAACTCGTATAACACCATCATCGGGAATTGGCATAGGTTCACTATTTGCTCCATGTCCTTCAAACTGAAACATACCATCTCCTAAAAATCTGACTCCTTCACCTCGAATACCGCCAAGCGTCATCATTTCTCCGCTAAAATCTTCTTGCGGCATGACGCGTTCTCCTCGTGCAAACTCCACAAATGTACCAGGTTTCGGTTCCTTTAATCCGTTTTCGGGATCACTGCTTAGATGGAGTGTGAAATCGGTTTCACCTTCTAGTCGAATAGGCTCAATGATTACTTGTTGTTTTAAAGGTTCATCAGTTGTATTAATTCTTTGGACAACTGCTTTAAAAGCCATATCTTTGTCGCATTCAGGGTCCATAGGGCGCATTTCTGAAGGATCGATTGCATCATTTAGGTCATGAATTTCTACGAATCCCTTACCATCTGGACTTTCAGGATCATCTACGCAAACAAATACTTGTTCTCCATTTTCAGGAATATCATGACCCCTATACACATATGGCTCATCTCCACCGTCGTGTCTTAGCGAATCGCCGTCTGGCACATGATAAATGAGTGCGTCGGTATCAAGCGTGACAGTATATGGCGCTGGTGTAGGTATGGGTGATGGAGAAGGAGAGGGAATAGGACTTGGCGAAGGGGTAGGAGTAAATTTAATGACTGGTGTTGGAGTGTGTAGTGGCTCAGTAGGCTCTTCAGACGGCGTTGCAAGTGAAACACGATCACCATTTATAGCTATTGGGAAAAAAATGGAATGTGGCTCGCCAGTTACATGACCACCAGGATCGGGTGTTGGTGATGGGCCCGGATCAGACTCTGTAGCCTGAGAATCAGGTTCTTTTTCTGCTCCTGGCTCATCGTCAGGATCAGGTCCGTCAAAACCGTCATACATATCATTTGCTATACCTGGTCCGCGAAGTGCGTCGAGTTCACTTTGTCCCATATGAATTTCATAACCAGGTCTTTGATTCACAGGATCTTGCTCAAGTGGGCGAGCATGAGCTGGTTGTGGGTGTAGAGCAGCGATGATCGAGAATGCAAGTGGGCCTCCATAAGCAAGAAGTCTTGTAGTCCACAAACCTCGTTCACGAGTATCCATTTCACCCCAGGATTTATCATGTCTTTCAACCACTCTAAAATCAATCGGTGCGACGCTTTCCTCCTCAACTGGTACTTCCATTTCTGCTGACATATGTATATTACAATATAAGTTTTAGCCCTTTATAACAAGAAGCTATAAGACTTTCCGTTAATATATGCGCCATGTCCGGTAAGACCGGCTTAGGCAGGAGAGAACAAACTGAATTGGTAGTGTTAATCATAATAATGATATCGATTTATAGGGTAAATATAATTAATCCTATAGGATATTATATCATGCATCCTATTCGAGTTCAATTATCTTTAACCTACCAATCCAAAATGCCTTTTATACCCTCATCATAACATTATATTATAGGAGAAGTCAAGTGGAAAGTTTATTATCTTCAAAACCCAATTAAAGCAGATTCCGTCAGGACTTTCCCTCCCACCAGTGCTCGCACAACTATTCGTATTGTAACGACTGCGCGCTGGCGGGAGCCCTTCCAGTCCTGCCACCTGCTTTTCTGCTGTTGGTTTTAAGTGAACTTAGGAGAGCTTATTAAAGTACTAAGCCTACGGCGATAATGAGTACGCCGAAAAGGAGAATTACTACAGAGAGTTCGGCTATTCCAGTTGCTGGGAGCGTGATTGTTGCTCGAGGGGTAATTGTTGTTTTTGAGCTCGAAGATGAGCTTGAAGTGGTTGGAGAAACTACTTTATTTGTACTTGTAGTTGGTGTTGGGGTTTTAGTTGCTACAGTGATATTTGATCCACCAGTACCACCTGTTTTTATTTGAGGCGTGGGTGTATTTGTTGCATGAACAACGATTATATCCGTGGGTGTTAGTCTGCCAGATGGACTTGCTGTTGGTGAAGGCGAAGTACTTACACCCTGATCAATAGGTTGAATCTCTTCTGTTGGAGCAGCTGTAGGTGTTTCAGTTGCAGGGGGGGGACTAGTAGGAGGAGCTTCGGTAACTTGACAAGAAGCTTGGCCTTCTGCACTACATCCATTTGAGGCTGTTACTGCGCATCGATATGTGTGATTAGGTTCGGGTTGATGATAAATATTAACCTGTCCGGTCTCGTTTGAGGCTGGAACAGATCCCTGCTTAACGGGTAGTGATCCATTAGTAATATCAAAAATAGTATATTCGTAGCTTACTCCGGCCTCGCGGTTCCAGCTACATGTAAGTGCTTCAGCTGGACATGCACCCCCAGCAGCTTCAGGCTTAATGTTTTGAGGTTGTTGTACTACCAGCAATCCTGTCACCACTCCAATAAGCACGATAAAAAGAGCTATGAGTATAACAAGATTTCTCCGGCTGATTTTTCCAGCTCCTGTATTGATATGTGCTGCTTTTGTTTTAGTTTCCACTACAACCTTGACAGGTAACATGAACTTCTAATATACATGCATTATCACCGGAAGGTGGTTCTGTAGGCGGATTATCTGGAGGATTTTCAGTTGGTGGTGGATTTTCTTCTTCTGGTGGTGAATTTTGATTATCGGCAGGTGTTGGTTCGGCTTGTAGTTCTTCTATGGTTTGAGCTGGTGTTTGTAGCGTTTGTCTTTGGGAAACGAGATAAACTCCTATGAGCACGGCAATAACAAAAAATACAAGTATTAATATAATAAGAAGTGTCTTTTTGTTTCCGGATTTTGCATTGAGAGGAGGTAATTTTGTGAAATTCAATGACGTCCCCGATGACTGGTTCATAGAATTCATTGTGGCAGAAAAAGGAGAGGAATTCAATAGTATCCCCATGCCCAATATCCTATATTAGAGATGGAATTCGAGTTCAAGAATGTTACTTTTTCACCTACTGAGGTTTCATCTTCAAACCATACGACATGTTTTTGGCCAGTCTCGTCTGCATACTGTATGCTTGTTTCCGCTGAAAGATTATCTCTTTGTATAGAGCATGGTGTGAATGGACAAGATTCGAGAAAGCGGTTTTTGATCTGACGTAATGTAAGCGATTGAGCTGGTTTCAACGGGCGATTTTGGTCGTCCACTGACCAATCATAACCAAACAGACCAAACAGGATAGTAAGTTTTTGAGCGTCAATATCAGAAATGAGCTGACGAATCATTATTTCCATATCGTATCCATATATTTCTTTTCCTTTAAGGGGAAAATTTGGACCCGGTTCACCGTAACTTTTATGAAAGTCGTATGCCATGATATAGAATTGATCAACGTATTGATCTAAAGCCTTAAGATCATATGGTCTTTGACGATAATATGTATCACCGTATATAGTCATACCAAATGTTAATTCTTGCTGTTTTGTTTGCAATGAGAATGTTTCTACGAAATCTGTGATCTGTTGAATAATGTCTGATGTAGGGAGAACAGAATGTTCTAAATCTAACACTATACCGTCAAAATCATATTGGGAAGCTATTTCGAGAGTTTCTTGGATGATTGTTTTTTGAGAAGTCTCATTTTCGAGAATCGTTGAAGTAACATCCTCATTTGACATCCGGATCGTCAGCAAGGCGCGATATGAGTTTTTTGAAATACTAAAAGTTGACAAATTATAGAACCCCGGCTCATTTTTGTTAATTTCCGTTTCGGTAGGGGTTATACCAAAGTAGATAAGCGTGTTGATTTGAGATTTGAAGCCGCCGTCTTGCAGAGAGATTGGAGAATTGAACTCAGTATTTTTGAGGGTCCAGTAAGGGACAAATAAAGAGGTTGAAAAAAGTTGGAATGAGTTAGTTTGAGTTGGAATAGGTGAAATGAGTTGTTGTATTTTGGTGATCTTAGGTATATCTACGATAGTTTTTTGGTAAAGATTCTTAGTTGAATAAAGCCCAATTATGACTAACGCTCCTACAAGTAGTAAGAATATGAACCTCTTTTTGTAATTTCCTTTTCTTTTGCGAGTCATGTCTTTATAGTTACGTCACAAATGCGAATAGACATACTTGTGACTTCTTATAAGATTTATCTATAAAATCGTTTCGCCTGAAACAACACGTACCATACGATAAGAGGGGAAATAAAGTAAGTGAGATTAAAGAAAATAAGACTCAGAAAGAAGTGGAAAAAGGCGATGTAGTAGAGGTTGTACCAGCCTTTTAGAGAAAGCTGCGCGAGATTTTTATATGACGTAATAAGTGCAAGTCCTAGAACAATAAGAACACCGCGTAGCATGATGGAATTAATTGAAAAGAACGTATAAGATTCGAGAATAGAGTAAGGAGGAGGTAAGAGAGCTACGATAATATGATAAATCCCCACAAGAGCGGCCAAGGGCGGAAGGTATGTAGCGATGCTTTTTCTTATATTAAGCGGTAACGAAGGCAGAAGTCTATAATAAACCTCGATAAATTCTTCGATTTGTTGGAATGACTTAATTTTACGTATATCCATTCGTTATATAATATTCTCCTTTATCGTTTTTTGCAATAAATCCCTTGATTTCAAGTGATGTAAGTATGCTTGTTATGTGTGGAATTGGCATATTCACTGTGCGGGCAATGGTGTCGATATATGAAGATTCATGGATGAGTTGTTCAAGAACCATTTTTTCATGTGCATCCACAGAGTTTAAGATAGTTTTTCGAACATGACTTTTTATCTCAGTGTTGTATGATTCAAGAATATCTTGGGGAGAAGTAATGATCGTAGCCCCGTTTTTAATAAGTAAGTTTGGGGCTCTAGAGAGGGGAGAATTTATTTCACCTGGGATTGCAAAGACGTCTCTCCCTTGTTCTGCTGCATAACGCGCAGTTATGAGAGTTCCTGATTTTTCTGTACCCTCTACGACAATGACAGCCTTAGAAAGACCAGAAACAATACGATTGCGTGAAACAAAAAGACCTTTCATCGTGGTCATCGGAGGAGGAAATTCACTTATAACAGCGCCATTACAATCTAAAATCCTTTTAAATAAGTGTGTATTTTGGTGGGGATATACTACTTCAATTCCGCATCCTAAGACAGCTATTGTTTTTCCTCCATTGTCTAATGCGCAGGAATGGGCTATGCTGTCAATCCCTAAAGCCATCCCAGAAATAATGGTATAGTCATATTCGCATAATAATTTCACACATTGTCGTGTAGTCTCTTTGCCATATGAACTAGGTTTTCGTGTACCAACAATTGCTATGAAATCATCAGGATGTTCATGTAGGATATTTATATTTCCTCTAAGATATAAACAAATAGGAGGATCAGGTATATGAACGAGTTTTTTTGGGTAATATGAAGATCCTTGGTGTAATATTTGTACATTTTTTGTTAACAAGTATTTTACTATACTATGAGGTATACATTTTTTTCTGAAGGTATCAAATTTTTCCGCGAGATTTCTTCCTAAAATTTTATAAAGATCTTTTGTTGTTGCTTGATATGCAGATTTTGGATCTCCAAAACGTTGCATAAGTTGTGCAAAATGAACAGGCCCAATACCCAGCATATATGAGAAGGCGACGTAGTAAGGGGTTTGGTCTGACATGGGAAAGATAATAGCAGACAAAGATTAAGATATGATTAAAACTACAACACACGACACCAAAGGGACAAACAAACAACAAGATACAAAACAAAAAAAACAAAAAAGCAAGAAACAAACTCTTGCCAGTATCTCGTAAACCCTTCGGTGTCGTGCAGCACAAATAGCAAAGCCCCCAAGGGAGCCACCAAACACCGGTCCCGCCCCAGAAACCGTTTGCAAGCCAGAGCTTGCGTGTTTGGTGGCTCCCTGTGGCCCAGGAAACCGGCGCTTACGTGGGGCAGGGATTCGGCATGTGCCGAAATATGATAGCGACGGGCGGGACCGCCGGGTGAGCTGGTTGGTTTGCCAGCAGACCTGTGGAGGACTGGGGACCGGCGGTCCCGCCCTACTAGCTCAAGCCGGGTGGCTCAAGCGGCGGTGGTTAGTTGGTTGTGGCGCGGTCGTCGTCGCCTTCGTTCTCGGGCTTGTCACCCTTGTCCTTGTGCGACGTGTCGCGCGGTGGGTCGTGTGGGATCCCGTAACCCCAAGGTCCGTTGTGAGAAAGGGCAGTCTCCTGGGGATCGAAGACCCCTCTGTTAGAGCCGAAGACCGGCACCGCTAGTCGTCCTCCTCGTGGCGGACCTCGGGATCGGTCTCGCCGCCGTCGCCGTCGGTCTCCTCGCCGGTCTCGACACCGTCGTCGCCCTCGTCCGGGTCCTCGGGCTCCTCGTCGCCGGGCTCGTCCTCGTCGCCGGTCTCGCCGCCGTCGCCGTCGCCGTCGGTCTCCTCGCCGTCCTCGGGATCGCCGTCCGTCTCCTCGGGCTCGTCGCTGGGCTCGCGCTCGCCGTCGTCACGATCATCCAACACGGTCTCGGTCGCGTCCATGTGTCTAACTACTCCTTGGCGTTCGTGTTTTCGACCTGAGGTCGAAAGGCGGGTAAGGTGGTTTTGCAGTGGTTCTCAGAAACTGCGACTTGGGACATGCGCCCGTTTTCATCACCTCCTCTTGGGCATATGAGAACCTTTTTCCAGATCTATAATTGAAGTGATTTATACCGCTGTGTGGGTGGCTCGCTCGGAAGGGTCTCCCGACGGAGCGGACCTCGACTCGTGTCGAGGGAGCACCGGCTGGGAGGGAGAGCGAGACAGGCCCCACTTATTCAACTATAAATACGGAAAAAGGTTCTTGCTATTGTGCGTTTTGTTAAAGAGCTTTATCCTAGAGCATACAACATATAGCAAAATACATGTCTACGCTTGAGGATTGCTTAAAATAAAGCCGTCCCATAGGACGGAAAACATATTATTATATCATTCAACTTCCCTGAAAACAAATCAACCTTAGAGGTTGATTACGTTCGCAACCTTGGGATTTGAAGAATTGATTTTGAAGCATTGAAAAATAGAAACTAGAAGAATAAAAATGAAAAAGTTATTAGAACCCGGGAGGTTGGAGTACAAACCAACATCGAAGGTTGGTTACGCTCGCAACCTCGGGGAATTAGAAAAAAGCAAATAAAGAAAAACAATTAATGAAAAGCAATTAATGAAAAGCAAATAAGGAAGGTCAAACGGAAGGATGTAAAAAGAAACAACAGAAACGGCACCGCTCGCACACACGCGAAAAATCAATAAAACCCAAAGAAGGGAATTATCAAAAAGTCACATACGTGACGAGCGGCCCCCGATTGCATCGGGGTTTTCTGTTGATATACGAGTCTGTGAAACCAGACCCTGGTCTTTCTATCTCCCGTCGAAAGATAGAAGCGCGCGAGACCAGAGTCTTGTCAAGCCAGTTTCAGATGAAACTGTGCACGAGCTTGACTATAGTGAACGCACGCGCGCAGCGTGTGATGTCTCAGAAGCCGACTCAGCCAGTCGACGCGAAAGGGAGGCGTTCCGTTTCGTGCCGAACGAGTAAGCGTTATTGCAGGCTTCTGATCCTGTCATCGCCATCTGGCCGAAAGTTTTCCCGGCAGGCCGTTCTCAACGGAACAAATTGATCGCGCGAGCGATCTCTCCGCGTCCAAGCGGCCTGCCGGGTACAAATGGTCCCCCAATCCAACGGTGCCCAGTCCGTTGTTGGCTCAGTGGTGTTGCACTTGAGCGGGGGGCCGGGGAGGATGAATGCTGATGAATGCATTTTACTCGATGAAACTCCTCGGGGACCGTCCCGGCGTGTACCGAGAACCGGCGCGTCAAGGGCCACTGGCCCGGGACGGTCCCTAACTACTGGAGGAGGTCAGCGGAGATCAGCGCTCCTGATCGTGTGCTAGAGCAGCTGCTCCACCGTCACCACTGCCGCGATCGCCACCTGGTCAGTCCGCCAGGGGGTCACGCGAGCCGTCGCGCCGTTCGCCACGAAGTCGGCCGTGAAGGTAGGCATCTTCAGCGCCAGCTGGCTCATCCTTACGTAGTGGTCATCAGACCATGCAGTAGCGCTCACCGTCGCCGTTCCGTTCGTGTTCTCGCTCGTCCACGCCGCGGTGCCGTTCCGTGCGGTTGTCGTCGAGCTCAGCGCGTTCTGGTCGTAGATGTAGATCGCTCGGCCGTCGTTCGTCGCGTAGACGGTGCCGTTGATCTCGTCGTTCGAAGTCGTGTAGCCCCGCAGGCTCTCGTACACCATGCCCTGGCCGGAGATCGACGAGCTGAAGGCCACGATCGGCACCGGATCCGCGCGAGACGCGCTCATCCTTGCGAAAGTCGCCCTGTCGTTCATCCCCACGGAGTCGTTGGTCCACGCAGCAGGCGCGCGTGCGTTCGCCATCGTCGTCTCGTTGACGTTCGGGGCGCTCGCGAGCATGGGAGCTGCGGCCGCCGCCAACGTGGTCACGAGTGCTACTGCAAGCAGTAGCGTGAGGAACCTGAGTCTCAAGGCCGTCTCCTTCGGGTTTCCCCTCACGGGGATGCGGATGACAGCAGATACGGGTCCCTAGCGGGACCTTCGGGTATTTGGTTGTATACCTCCTCTCCTTGCACTAATACCACTTACACACACCATTCGGTGTGAAGGGTCGGATTCCGGGAATAATCGAGATCCTGAATTCCGCCAGTAGGCGGATTCAGGATGACAATAGTGGTATATTCTTCCCACAATTCGACCCTACACACGAGACGTATGCAAGTAGTATCTCGTATATCAATTGCCGTTTCTTTCAAAGTGCGGCATGAGCGCGAAGAACGCAGCACGTGCGAAAAACGCAATCATGCCACCAAAAAATAATCCTATAATAGGTAATATACTATAGAAGGTTGTGAAAAGTCAATTCGTAGACATGTATCAACTAACCCTCGGGGTTACAACCCCGAGGGTTATAACACCGAGGGTTGGAAAACACAAAACGGTTTATTTTACAAGTACGCCACTTCCTAAGATTAACCAATCAGACAAATCTACTCTACTATCACAATTCAGATCTCCTGAAGAACTTTGTATCCTGTTTGAATAAGCCTGTCTAAACAAGGTAACATCGTCCATATTCACGCTTCCATCATTGTTTAAATCTCCTTGTGACCGGACGCAAAGTGTTTGATTATTCTGATAATTATTTTGGTTAAAGTTTCTTTGCTGCTGTAATTGCATTATGGTCGGTGTTAGTAAAGAACGATTGAGAACACATTCTTGAGACCCAGTAAGTGAAAGACACACATCTAAAACCGAATCATTTTCATCAAGAAGTTCTAATCTGCACGTATAGTCTGAACCATTTTCAGCTTCAAATTCATGTTCTTGCCCATTTAAAGGACCAGTACTAAACAAAGAACCATTTTTATAAATCACAAGCCGGAACCGTGAATCCTGGAGTTTTTCCAGCAAACTATTTGGTATTCTACACAACCACTTTTGACTAAATCTACATACGAGTTTTGCAGTGCCAGTTGGTAAGGGAAGCGGTATAAGCTCTAATTCTCCATCTCTATCACTTACTGGACATGCGCGTACTATCGTAGGAGTTGGGGTAGTAATAGTTACTGTAGGAGTTGGAGGTGTTACTGATGGTGATTCTGTAATTGTTATAGTTGGTGGTTCAGAGATTGAAGGAGTTGGTGGTTCAATAGTTGGTGTAACTGGTCCTGTGGGAGATGGACTTGGTGTAACGCACAAAGGTGCTTTACCTCTTGTTCGTGTAGGAACACATAGAGGATTTGAACGATCACTCGGAATAACTTCACATTCATATTCTTTTCCTTGTTGTGCATCAAAGAAAACTGCAACTTCATTTAACCCGCCTTGTTTAATCATACTTTTTACATCACCATCAATTTCATTGACTTTAATATAAAAATCACTATATTGTTCTCCAGGCAGGAGATTTACTATACAGCGCGCAGAACTCAGATTACACACAAGATCAGTATTGGCTCTATTCTCAAGAGTAAGTGTTCTTTGAATAAGCATAAAACCAGCCAATACACCAATTACAGAAGTTAGTGCAGAGATAAGTATTAGTTTATTTTTAAGTTCCTCTGTTATATGCATATCACTGTGGAACGTTTATCCGTACACAACCATACGCACACTGAAATAGTAATGTTGGTACCGGCAACTTACAAAAACCAGGTGTTGGTGAAACTGTTATGGTGAGAGGAGGAGTTATTGTAGGTGTAGGTGTAAAACAAACAACAGTCAATTCTTTTCTACACACAAGATCAATAGGTGGTGTAATGAGAGTGCTTGGAATTTTTATACCATCACCGGTTCCGGTTGGGAAACTCATTTGTTGTTGCTGTGCTGTTGGGCGATTACATGTTAAAGATATGATAATATGACCCGATCGAGAAGCAGGAAAAGTAAGGACGTCACCCTTTTTTCCACATTTCGTAATCTTAGTTCCATCAACATCGTAGGTGATACAACCGTCTTCATCAAGTCTTATACTTACTGTTTCATTGAGTGCAGGACAGCTATTGGGATCCTGAATAATGGTGAAATCACATGTCGGATCACAACTTGGCAACGTATCAGTTCCAGAAATAGGCAGAATTTTTACTGGCTCACACAACGGGCACATTGGAGTAGGTGTTGGTGTTATTGTTGTTGATATCACAGGAGTAGGTGTGGGAGAACTACTTGGAGCTCCTGTTATAGTGGGTGATGGAGTAAGCGTGAGCGGAATAACATCTGGTACACAGCATACTCCCTGACCAATTTTTTGTATATCACCGAGGTCACCTGTTTGCGAGCCATCATCGACCGTTCCTTTTTGTGTATATCCAGGAGGACACGATTGACTTGGATATACAATTCCTCCCAGAGCTAAACATTGTTGTGGAAGTATATCTGCGGCACCCACATCTCTTTGTTGTCTAACTTGTATATACGAATACGTGACAAGTCCTGTAAGAGCTAGAAATACAATTCCGATAATGGCAAAAATTTTATTATTCAACATAAACGCCAAGTTCTACGACATCAAATCCATTTCGATGTATTGATGTAACTTTTGGAGCTTCTACATAGTTTTTTGTATCCATAAAAGAAATATACAGATGTTTTCTCGATATATTCTGGGGCTTTGGATTGATCTCAAAGGGAAGTTTTTCACCCAATTGTTTCTCAGGAATAAGTCCGATAAACATATACGGTTTTTGATTTTTACCAGCAAGACTCCCTCTTACATCTTGTATTAAGTCAGTCAACTCATTATCTTGTAATCCAAGCTTCGGGGCAAGATTGTATTGAAGATAAGAAAAGACATTTTCAGAAGGAATAATCCATCCTTGTTGTGGTTTGTCAAATTTCACAGAGCTATATTCGTAATGATATTTATCTCTCTCAATCCCATCAAATAATAATTTTCCCGATGGATATGCGTTAAATACAAGATTTTTGTTAAGAATGGGTTCACCATAAACCACATACGGATGCAAGAAGGATAATGTTATACGTAATGGTTGTTCAGGATAAAAATACAAGAGTGGTGATACAGGCGATAAGAATTTACATCGAGCATCTAAAACAAATTGATTAGCATCCCGACCTATTGGATTATCTCCATATGTTGCTCTTCGAGCTCCAATAAGCATTCTCGTGGGCACCTCAGCAAGTTCTTGTGTAGTGTTTGCTAGTTGTTCGAGTGTCCAGCCGTTATATTCTTCCACTGCCTGCTGGATATTCCAATGTATTCCAAAACTATTCATGATTCTATTATCAAGCATGTCGTACCCAACTTCAGGAAATATATGATTTAGATCAATCATTTCCACTTGATAACGAGGATGATCGATATATCTAAGAAGTGAAGGATCTTGCTGAATTCTTTGTGCCGCGCGAATTGCTACTTCTAACTCTACCTGTATTTGTAGAGAATCAAATTGCCTTCCATAAAGCACTTCACCCCCGGCCAATGGTGTTCCTGGTCGCGCATTTGTGCTTCGTGAAATTCTTACAGCAATAGGACCATCAGGAAGAGAAACAGGGAAATAAGCAATAACACCTATGCCTGGTATATCATACCTCCACCCAAAAGGATTAATCGGACTATTAAGATCAGGAGCATCAATAGCAAATTCATTTGCAAGTTCTACAATATCATATTCATCCTCTTCATTTAGTCGATATAAAACACAAGGTCCTGGAAGATCTGGTACAGGGGTTGATGAAGGTTCCTGAGGAGGTGTTATATATGGAGTTGCTGTAGGGACTGTTACCGTAGGCACTGTTGTAGTAGGTGTGATGCATCTTTTTAACGTAAAAGTACACTGAACAGAATCTTCGCCTTCTCCACAAGGATAGATAATTTCAGTAAAACATTTTTGGGAATCCGATTGTGCATAGACTTGCTTAACTGAGAATTTCCCAAAATACGATATAACCTTTTCCAATAATGATGTTTGAGATAATTTACTAATATCATTTATAGCTGGTACAGTTTGCGCAAATTTTGTTCGCACCCCTGTTTCTGTTTCAGCAACACCGCGAACAATATATGAAGGATATAAATATTTTTGAGTAACATCCCCGTGTTTTTCTGTAAACACTAAAGAAACGTCAGTAATTTCTGCAACTTTTGCTTTAAGTTCATGATTCGGGAATGTTTTTTCAAGACTTATAAATCCCTCTCCTGAAGGAAGGGCGATATTGAAGTATGAGCCGTCATGTTTAATTTCATCGATAACTTTATTTGGATCAAGGAGTGTTAGTCCTGCATCAGCGAGCGTTCTTTCTTCAGTTATAAGCCGGATGTTTGAATCAATAGAAACGACATAACCTTCCTGTGAAACAGCGACGGTCATGGTGTTAAAATCATCATTTCTCTTTTTCCCCGGAACATCTGAAGCAAATGTAATTGTTGTATCATCTGGGCTAAATTCATCAAATCCCGTGAGACTCAGTTGACTTACGCTCTTGGAAGTAGGCAGGTTTATAACACCCACCGGATTAATAATAGCGAGTCCTACTTTATCCCAGTCACGATGGAATTCATAATACGTGATATTAGAATTAGTGCTCCTTGTGTAATATGCAGTTGCTGTTATGGTATCGTCAATAACCCCTAGTGAATTTTTTAGATACTGCGTAAGTTGTGGTCGAATATCAGGTTGATCTTGTGTTGTTTGAAACGGGAGTTTTGTGAGAAGTGAATAAAACGAAAATGCTCCCGTTGTTGTGTTAAATGTTAACGTGCCATGTTTGGAATTGAGAGAAACGAAATTTTTATCACTGAGGTATTCTGTTGACACATTAGGTCCAAGGAGTTTTGTAGCGAGTTGATTTATCTCTGCATGAGTGAATCGGGTTTTCAATGCATAAATACGAGGGTTCTGAGGAATAGAAGGAAGTTGGGCACCAAGCTCATATGAATCAATAATAAAAGAAAGTGTATTCTCAGATGAAGCTGTTTCAGGAGGAACGAGATCCTCAAAATATTGAGCTATTTTTTTATTTCTAAGAGCTTCTTGGATCCTGGTTGAAGAAGGGTGTCCTTGTTGTGTTGAAGAACTTTGATAAAAATATACAACAGCAAGCAATAGAGAAATACCTAAAATTACTGAAGCGATAACAAATTTTCTTTTACTCATTGGATACTATTAGAGTAGCATGAGCTGAAGAAGAAAACAAGACGATACGTAATACCTAATACTTACTACCTCTCGTGCTGTATACTATTGGCTCAACGCACAGGCGTCTGAAATATATGAGTTTCAATGAGCGCGTAGGGCCTTCGCTTGTTAGGCAAATGGTTCTTCTTGGACAAGAAGGGGCGAGAATAGTACCACAACATATCCGTACTCCAGAACCTACTCGATATGCCGGTTCTGCGCGTGATATCTGTAGAGCAATTGTTGAGAAGCGTTGGAATGGAGTTTATTTTGAAGCTGGAGAATCACCAATAAATCAATTCTGGATTCGCGATTTTGGATTTGTTCTTGCAGATTTAATGCGCGCCGGATATGAGGAGCAAGCTCGACAATCACTTCAATGGGCAATGCAACAGTACGCTTTATACGGTCGTGTCTCTACGACTATTGCACCAAATAGCTTACCATTCAATGTGTATTCATATGCGGCTGATTCAATGGTATGGTTATTACAATCAATCAAAACCCTCCAAGCGCAAGAAATACTAGATAGTTACGGCGATTTTCTTCAGGCACAGGTTGATGCATATGTAGCAAAAGTCTACGATCCGAAAACTAATGGTGTTCGCCGAGATCGTCATTTTCCCACAATCAAAGACATGATTACTCGTCGAGCAACCTCATCATCAAATGCTTTTCTTCTTAAATTTCAAGAACTTCTTGATAACGATTTTGCTGATTCCATTGAAAACCCACTTTGTGGTATTGACTTACGGTCGACGTTTTTGGAACGTTTTTGGAATGGAAAGCACTTTATTGATAATGATTCAGGAAAACGACCGCAACTTTCTGGAGATACAGCAATAATACCGTTTATGCTCGGTATCGTTTCAGATGATAAAATGCTTGCCTCGACCATCGATACTATTCGAGATGCAGGATTTGATCATCCTTTTGCATTACGGTACCATGTTGCTGAGGATCACGATGATCGAGATTTGGAATTAATTGCTCAAGCAGTTGCGCCTAATTTTCAAGGAACAACAGTTTGGTCAATGCTTGGTCCCCGTTATATCCAATTGGCCGCGCGCGTTGATCCTGCATATGCAAAAGCTCAGCTACAAGAATATGAACAGTGGATTTTAAGAGAGGGGACATATGTTGAAGTATTTGAACCTGATGGACGTCAACCTTATCGTGGAAGACCCTTTTATCATGGGGCACATACTGGCATGATCTGGGCTGCTGAGATGTTAGAGCTGTTATAATACTTTTATGTCAAAATTCTATCTCACCACTGCTATACCATATGTTAATGCAAAGCCTCATATCGGTCATGCACTAGAATTTGTACAATGTGATGTCATTGCTCGATATCACCGTCTTATCGGTGACGAGACGCGCCTTCTTTCTGGGGCTGATGAAAACGCGCTGAAGAATGTTCAAGCCGCTGAGAAAGCAGGAAAACCTATTCAGGAATTTGTTGATGAGAATTCCCAGGCTTTTATTGATTTATCAAAAGCTTACCATGTCCAGATCGATGTGTTCCAGCGTGGCAGCGATAAAGAAAAACACTATCCCGCTAGTCAGAAATTATGGGAACTATGTAATAACAACGGTGATATTTATCAAAAAGAATACGAAGGGCTTTATTGTGTAGGATGCGAAATGTTTTACGCAGAAGACGAATTAGATGAACAAGGCGAATGCTTTCATCATCCTGGAAAAAAACTTGAAAAAGTATCTGAAAAGAATTATTTTTTCAAACTCTCAAAATACCAAGAGCAGATTCTTGATTTAATTACAAAAGACACCCTCAAAATTATTCCTAGGGAAAGAAAAAACGAGATTCTGGGATTTCTCAAAGAACCTTTGCAAGACATTAGTATTTCAAGAACAAATGAACGTGCGAAAAATTGGGGCGTTCCAGTGCCCGGTGACGATACACAAAAAATGTATGTGTGGTTTGATGCCCTCAATATTTATCAATCAGGTGTGGGATTTGGTTGGGATGATGAGCAATATAAAACATGGTGGCCAGCTGATGCACAGGTAATTGGTAAAGATATCATACGCTTTCATGCAGTATACTGGCCGGCATTCTTGCTGTCCGCAGGCCTTCAACCACCACGACAATTATATGTACATGGTTTTATTACTTCGCAGGGTCAAAAAATGAGCAAAACAGTAGGGAATGTTATTGATCCAATTACTTTTTTGGAGAAGTACGGCGTTGATGCTGTACGATATTATCTTCTTCGTGAAGTTCCTTCGGGGAAAGATGGAGACGTATCAGACGATCGTTTTAAAGAAGTATATAATGCAGATTTAGCTAATGGGTTGGGGAATTTGATTTCAAGAGTTGCGAAGCTTGCTCATAAGCATGACTTAATGATTCCTGTAAGAAATAGGCCTAATCAGTTAATGGAGGATGTCGGAGCTCTCGTTAGGGATTTTAAATTTGATAAAGCATTAGAGGTAATCTGGATGTCTATAGCGAATCTAGATAAGTATATAAATCGTAAAGAACCATGGAGACAAACAAAGCAAGAGTCTCTTAAAACATTACAGGAAATAATTATTGGTATAGAAGGACTAGCTTCCTTGGTAGATATTGGCGAGGCGCTCCAGCCATTTTTGCCTCAAACTGCGGAAAAAATGCTCAAGCAGTTTGGGGGAGAAAAAGTTACTATTCAACAACCTTATTTCAAAAGATTATAATTTCAAAAGATCATGAAAGGCTCGAATCATTCTTCAAAGTGTGTCAAATGATGTGTGAGCCTCATCACACCTGTCAGGTGTGAGGTACGAAACTATTCGCTTCTTTCGAAGTAGAATTTCAAAATTTCTTTTGCGATTGGTGCAGCAATATTTGATCCTTCACCTGATTCTTCAACCATGACAGTGAGTGCAATCTCTGGTTTATCAAATGGCGCGAAAATAGTAAACCACGCGTGGGGAAGATCTGCGCCCGGAGCTTCTGCGGTGCCTGTTTTACAACCGACGTGAATTCGCTTTAAATCGGCTGACGATGTTGCTCCATCATCGCTTACACCAAAATTGAAAAATGGCCAACCAGTTCCACCAGATTCACAGGCTTGTTTCATTCCTTCACGAATAGTAGAAAGCGTTTTTTTTGAGAGGTTGAGCGATGTACATTTAGGTTGGGAATCTTCAAGAAGTTCTTGATTGTGTTTTGCAGTTAATTTTAAGAGTTGGGGTTTACATAGATTACCACCGTTTGCAAAAACAGATGTTGCGAGATTCATTTGGAGCGGTGTTGTTAATAAATACCCTTGTCCGATCGATAAGTTATAGGTATCACCCAAGAACCATCTATCGCCGATAATTTCTCGCTTCCAGAAGTCTGATGGAACAACACCTGTTTTTTCATCAAATTCGATTCCAGTATGTTTTCCTAGCCCAAAACGTTCTGCCCACACTTTGATTTTTTCTGCAGTTAATTTTTCCCCAGCTTTATAAAAGTATGTATCTGTTGAGCGTTTAAGTGCTCTAACCATATCTACTGCACCCTCGACACGGCCGTATTGACGATAATACCAATTATTGAATTTTATTGGCCCTGCTTCTATAAATCCAACATCAACATATATGTCGGAAGGATCTAGAACAGATTCTTCTAGAGCCCCAGCTGCAACTATTGGTTTAAAAATTGAACCTGGTGGATATGTGCCTTGTAACACTCTATTGAAAAGCGGTTTGCGTTTATCTTTGAAATATTGTTGTGTTAATTCTTTATTTCCCTCTTCAAAAGCCACAGGATCAAAGGTAGGATAAGAAAGCATCATAAGCACCTCTCCGGTATCAGGTTGTGTCGCGATAATGGCGATATTTTTATCTCTCAAATCCACTTCAACGGACGTTGTAATCTGATTCTGTTCAATAATCTCTAGCGCTTTGTTCTGTAGCTCTACATCAATACTTAACTTGATCGGTTTTCCTGAAATAGGAGGAATCATTGAGAGTGTCTTTGTATACTTACCTACTGCGTCAACTTCCACAAGTTTTTTCCCTTTTTCAGCACGTAGATGACACTCATATAATGCTTCTACTCCTTTGACGCCAACTTTATCATTGAGCCGCAAAGGCTCTTTGCAAAGATCATTTTTGATATCTTTTTCTGAGGCGATTGATCGATAACCAATAACATGCGCGAGCGCTGATTGATCGTTATACATACGTTTGAACGTTTCAACCCCGTTTTTTTCCTGTGTGTCAGATTTCGAGTATGCGAGAACATAACCCTTTCGATCGTAGATTGTACCCCTATTGCCCTCGCTATACACTTCACGTATTCTATTATTTTCAGCAGCAAAACGATAATATGCACCTTTTACGATAGTAAGCTGGAAAAGACGTACAAAAAGAATCGATATCAGTAGAATTAACAAAAGCGGAATCATATAGATCCTTGATCCTTCTTGGGGAACTGTGTCTTTTTTAAATGAAATGTTGCCCGAAATAGTATGAAAAGGTGGAAGTCGTGATTTCATCACGAGTATAATTATAGCGCAACGAAACGTAACGAGAGGCACGGATAACGTAGAAATAACATGGGAGATAACGTAGAAAGATTAAAAAAACATTAACTTTTTAAAATTTAGCCTCAAATCCCACCTCGGGAGTGGGAATGTCAGCGATACTCAATACTCAATGTATAATATGTAATATGAGAAAATATATTGCTTTACTGTTTTTGATGGCTTGTACCCTTTTTTTAACACCACATGTATTGGCTCAAGGACGACCACGGAATATTTACGGCGCTCATCTTATCTCTCCGACGCATGATGAAATTCGTCAGGCATGTAGAACAGTAAATGCAAATAGTGGAGAGTGGGGAAGTCTTGTACGTGTTATTCGAGAAGGAGAGATGAAACCAGAGGATTTGCAAGCTGAATACAATATTGCATTTGAAGAGAAGTGTCTTTATATCATCCGTTTTGCCACGAATATCGATGATGGTGGGAATTGGCAATTACCAACTGAGAGCACAACCGAATACATCGTAAATGTTATCAAAAACACACGTGCTCCATCGCATGGGTATTACCAACTTGGAAACGAACTTAATAGGGGTGATGAACTCGCTGGAGATTGCTTAGGTAATATTCCAGCATATGCACAGTGGTTTGAGATAACGAAACAAAAAATTCTTGAGGTCGATAAAGATGCAGAAGTTATGGTAGCTCCAGTTGATAAAGCCTCACCGCATAGACCTCCAACTTTTTGCGATGCTAAGATTTTTTATCGAGAGCTTTTGAATGCCCAGCCAACAATTTTTAACAATGTCTCAACGCTTGCTACTCATACGTATTTTAATGGCCATAATATGTTTGGCGGTCCTCTTATCTCTAGTTATATTGCTGAAAAGAAATATTTATTTCAAATTGGTGTCGATCATGCACTTGGCATGAATGTTATAGTTACTGAGACAGGTGGGGATACTGGAGAAGAAACACTTGCAAATATACAAAAAGCGATATCAGCTTGGGAAAAGGACGAAAAGTTATTATCGTTCAATATTTTTACATATAATGCCTGTGATGGAAATTTTGCGTCTTTCTCCATGGTTAATTGTTCAGATAAAAGTCGGACACCATTAGGAGAATTTATATATTCTTCTCAAAAGATTGTCGGTGAGCCAGAATTTACTTTTGGAGCAACAACAACAGGCACATTTGTTCGCGATCTTGCTGAAAACCTCGATTTTTCCACAGAGATTTCTCTCATAAACAAAAGCACCGATGCAATCCGCCGAGGTGAATATGAGCTTGTATTGCTTGGACCGTCATTTGAGTATTCTTTTTCAGATTTCCACATTGTTTTGCCAGGAAAAGAGCTTAAGACAACTTTTACCATGAATCCGGGGAGAACGGTGGGTTGTCCTACATTAAGGTTTGGATTAGCTCGAAAAGGTCGAGTTGTTCTCGAGCTTGCTGAATGGACACCGTGTATTCACCAAGCCCCAATTCTTGAGTTTCCAGATTTACGCTATCCTACTGGCCAAGTCGAATTAGCCAACGCCGAGGTTCAGTGTTTTGATAAAAACGAACAAATCGTAGCGCGCGAAAACGGCCAGATTAAAGCTGGAAGATTAGTAATTGAGCATGTGGAAGGCGTAAACTTCGTTGACGAGTATCGGTGTGTATTAATAGCAGAAGGTAGTTTGCCACAACAATGGTTTATGCATTTTGCTCCGGGAGAAAACATTGAGGAAGCGAATACCCTGTGGCCAATTGATAAAAATCAGGATGGGCAGTTTAGCTTAACTGATATTCTTAACTTGTATAGTCAATGATTGTTTTAGACAACTTCTCGAGTTGTTGTTTTGGATTGTGCTTAAAATAACTTCCTGGACAGATGGCGTCTGGCCAATATTTCTTACTAAGAATGATAGGTAGCGTTTTATCGTTCATTGCACCATCAAGAATAATTTCTCCTTTAAAACCTTTTTCGCGTAAAATAGTGATTTTATCTAGAACCTCAGGAACAAAAGGGGAGCCTTGTTGTCCAGGATGGACTGTCATAAGTTGGACAGTAGTGTGTTGTTGTATGATCGGCCAGTGGGACTCAATTGAGGTATCAGGGTTGAGCGCAAGGCCGAGTTCGAACGAACTGTGATTTGTAGATTGCGGATTGTGAGTTATTTGCGAGTTGGAGCTTATAGCTTGTATCTTTTGAAGCGCTTCCACATGTATCAATACCAGTTGAATACGCACGCGCTCTTTAAGCTTCTCCAGTTTCTTAAGCTCGTTTTCATAATCTTTGACCATAAGATGAAATTCAAATGTTTTGTTTTCGGTTTTGAAGTCTGAATTTTGAATACTTTTTATTATTTCCTCTATCTGCACGGTTTTACTTTGTACAAACTTTCCATCTGCGATATCGATCTGGAAATGATTAAAGACGGGAAAAAGTGTTTGAAGATAGGTAAAAAGGTCGTCAACTGTCGGTTCAAGGATAGATGGGTAGATAAGCATCGTTGTTAAAAATAAATTATAACTGATTATAAATCATTCCAACTGGTATATACTTTGTAGCCCATAGTTTTGACATTCTTCGCCTCAAGTAATATAATTGTTTCACTCTTTGAATCATTATTTCCTTTTCGCATGGGAATAATTGATTCATAGGATTTTTTAAAAAGCACCTTAACACATTGTGGAATCGTAAGATAGATTTATATAGAGTCACGGAAATAGAGGATGAATTCTGCCTCAAATCCCACCTCGGGAGTGGGATTCGAGTCTAATTTCGGGAGTTTTAATAAACTTTTCATCTTTTGTTCCCGTGGTTCTATATGTGTTCGTACATCGAGATAGAGAGGCGGAGGTTTGTACTAAAGCCTACAATCTATCAATCAAGAGAAAAACAGCAGCATACCATCTGCGATGGAATGCTGTGGAAAATACAGATGTTTGGAACATGCTCTTCAGAATAGACTGAAGTTTCACCAACACGAAGATCCATCATACGACACGACCAAAAGACTGTGCCAGAGTATCGCCGTAGACATAAGAGTCAGCATCGCGAAAACGCGAAAGGAGCAGGTCATGCATTGTCCAATCCACGGTGAGCGTAGGAGTGACCAAGAACGCGAACAGGGTGTTTGTCTTCAGCGGATCCCCGCCCTGGTATGCGCTAAGTGTTATGCGCATGTCAATGACGGAGATCTCGTCGTAGACACACTCATCCATGCGGACTGCGGAGGCCACTGCGAGCGCAGAGCCGTATTCTGCGATCACGACTTGGTCTCTTAAAGGAGACTAACCAACCAAAGAAAGGACTTCGTATTCATGCCAAGACCAGGGAGGAAACAAAAGGGCCGGAGCAGACAAGGCCCCTTCATAATACGGTGTCCAGATTGCCAAAAGGTATGGCGGCACCACTTCAAGGTTTGTCCGGAGTGCGGAAGCTACGACATGATTTGGATTACAACAGGTAGGCGTGTGATGCCTGAGGATCCAAGTCAACCCTTCGGTTCGGCGATCTAAAGGAGGTCGACGAAATGAAGTGTGGACCGACCGGATGATGGCGATCGTTGCGCCAAAGTGGTGGCAGACTTCGTCTGCAACAGATGCCACCAGTCAGTGCCCCCAAGTGGTGTGGATTGGAACACCATGACACACTACGGCTGCGGAGGGAGCCTCAAGAAGCTGGAAGTACACTGCGGCAGCCGGCTGTCCTAGCGCGATATCGCGATTCCACAACAATTCGGCACGAGCCGATACATAAGGTGCTTGTCTCGGGCAAGTGGCTATACCGCTTCGCGGAAACCGTCTTCACGACGTAAAAGCTCCTTGCCCGGACAACACCATATCAAAGCTGCAACAGGTTACGAATCTAAACAACCTTGGGTAATTCTACGTGGAGATGACTTCTACAGAATATCCTATAAATAGACCTGATTCAATAACTCCTGGTATCTTCTTTATGTCTACCTCTGTTTGATCTCCGATATTTTCAAATCTTACATCAAGAATAAAATTTCCACCTTCAGTTATCACTGGGCCATCTTTTGACTTTGCAAGTCTAAGCACTATTTCTTTTGCTCCTATCTTCATAAGTCTCTCTTCGACAACATTAATAGCCATAGGATAGATTTCAATAGGAACAGGAAATTTTATTCCAAGCTTTTCAACAAGCTTTGTGTCATCAACAAGAATGAATGTTTTTGGAGCGCTCACAATCATAATTTTTTCAATAAACATTGCACCCCCGCGACCTTTGATTAGGTTATTGTTTGGATCTACTTCATCCGCACCATCAAAAGACCAATCTGGTCGGTCATGCAAAAGAGTTGTTGTCGGAATATTGAGTGCTGAGCATGTTATTAACATCTCATATGAAGTTGTGATTGCAGTTATCGAAAGATTTTCTTTTTGGACCCGTTCTCCTATAGCTTGGAGTGCTAGGAAAGAGGTTGATCCTGAGCCTATTCCAATAATATCTCCGTTTTTTACCTGTGCTGCAATTTTTTGAGCCACTACTTGTTTTTTTTCTTTATTTGAGATATCACCTGACCATCGAACCTGATTTGTTATATTACTTTTCCATTTCATATTATTGTAATTCTAACTCATTCTATCAGAATTCTAAACCATTAGAAAACATAATTGACATTCTTTACAGAGTTCTTTTATACTAAATCTAGTATGGCTACCAACAACCCCTGGCAGATAGAAAATCTTATACGAAAAGCTCTACAACGAACCAAAGATCGCTTCCTAAGTTTCCTTATCGCAGCAATAATCCAATATATTATTATTTTCGTTGGTATAGCCGTCGTTTTCCTCATTGTCGGGCTTTTTGCAGCAGTTCTTTTTACTCTTAAAACAACAATATCGACCATTATTATTGCGTTTCTTGCAATTATTGGGATTATATACGGGGCTCTCGTCATCATTTATCTTGTTTCTTGGTCCCAACTCACGCTAACAACCATAATAATTCAAAAAGAAAATATTGGTGTTATTGATACGTATAAAAAAACACGTCCTCGAGTATGGGGATTTGTGTGGTTTAATATTGCTTTGAATCTTTTCCTTCTGGGACTTGTGCCATTTGGCATTATGAGTCTTGGATTAATATTCTTTCTCTGGGTTTTCTGGAATGCTTTTTCAGTCATTGTTTTCATTGAGAAACAAAAGATTGGACTTGATAATCTATGGATAAGTAGGTCACTTATTAATCAGAGATTTTGGGGAATTGCTGGTCGGTTGGTTCTCATATATGCGTTGTTTTATATAATTGTTATTTCTCTTGCTTCAGTCGACAGCGCTGTTCTCAATGCAATTAATTTTGTACTGTCCATTTTCTTTGGTCCATTTCTCATAAGCTATATGTATGAAATATATTCCTTGTTGAAAATACCAAAGGTTATAGAGAGACCTAAAGGATGGATAATACTTTCGATTATTGGTTATTTCCTCGCTGTTGTCATGTTTATTATTGGTTTTAGTCTTTTACCACAAATTATGAATACATTTATCAAAAAAGCTCCATATATCCCTCCAAAAGTGGTAGATTATCCTGCAACGTAGATTACGATCAGTTATAATCAATTAGTTAAAATCGGAACCTATTGCAACCTGTTGTAACTTATTACAACTTATTCCAACCTATTTTAACCATGTTTGATACCCACGCGCACCTCAATTTTAAACGCTTTGCAAAAACCCTTGATGATGTGTTGAGGCTATCACACCTGTCAGGCGTGAAGTACATTGTGGTTCCGGGGACAGACGAGGAATCATCACAGAAAGCTGTGGAAATTGCTTCACGCGATGAGTCAGTTTTTGCGGCGGTGGGAATACATCCGCATCATGTGTTTTTAGCTCATACTGAATTTACTTCACGACTACAATTTATTGAAAATTTTCTCCAGGAAAAGAAGGTTTTAGCGGTTGGTGAGATTGGACTTGATAAACATGTATATGAAGATACTAAATATCAAAACTACCACATTGACGAAATGTTTTTCAATCTTCAGAAAGAATTTTTAATTAAACAATTACAACTTGCAAAGAATTACAAAAAATCTGTTATTCTACATAATAGAGAAGCAAAAAATGATCTTCTGGGGCTTCTCAATGAGCATTGGGAGGAATATTTCAGAGGAAGAATAGTCTTTCATTGCTGTGAACCAGAGGAAGAATTATTAGGTTTTGCTAAAAACCATGATATTTTTATTGGTGTTGATGGAGATATAACGTATGATTCACCTCCAGGACGGAAAAAACAGGAATTTATTATGCGGGTCCCTCAAGAACATCTTGTCTTAGAAACAGACTCGCCATTTCTTCTACCAGAACCTTTACGATCCCAAAAACAATACCCAAATACACCTGTGAATCTTCCGATTATCGCTGAATTTGTAGCGAAGTTACGAGGAGAGAGCATCGAAGATTTAGTAAAAATAACGACAGAAAATGCACTGAGACTTTTTAATATTCATTAATATTTGCCTCAAATCCCACTCCCGAGGTGGGATTTGAGGCAGGGTTGAGGCTAATGAAACAAGTAGTGTGATATAATAGTCCACAATGGGTCGTGCTGAATTAGTAGACACTATAGATGTCCCGCCTGGTTTGGAAGCTACACCTTCTCTTTTCGTCTTAAGACCCGATTCCGCTGAGCCAGGAGATGCATATGTTAATGTTCCAATAGTAGTTCCTTATGGACCCCAGACCATTATCGCGAACTCCGAATTTACAGGTGAAGAGCGTCAATTGCGCGTAACTGATCGATATATTGGAGCCTTGTTTACCGGAGTTGCAACGGCTCTTACAGATCAGGGCGTTGACCCATGGATTACTGCAAGACGTGTTTCTGAGATGACACAAGGTGCGCAAACAAATTTTGAAGTTAGACATGCTTTAGATAAGCTAACTGCACTTGGCGTTGTTAAAAAGAGAACTGGAACATATTCATCAGGCTATCGCCCGACGGTACCCATACCAACACTCCAAGAACTCCTTGTTTCAAGAACAAATATAAGAAAGGTTCCACCTCCTCAGCCCGATTTATGGCAAGATAAAATCCATGAGTATCATCGTGATCTTGTTGCATCGATATTACGATACATTCAAAGTCACCAAGTCTTTTTACCACATCACGATATGGCCGATCTTGATATAGAAGTTCCCTTTAGAGAAGAGTATGTAAGAGAAATACTGCATAAAATAGCGACGCATGGAGAAGAACCGCTTCTTGGAATTGTGCGTCAAAAGACAGCATTTGGATACGGGATTAGAAATGGAATTGCTGCAGAAAGAATATTAAGAGGTCAGACTACCGAATACACAATCCACCCAGTTCTTTTGGCACGAACTGTTCGAACCACTCCAGAAACAGAGGTCGCATCTGAATCTCGTGTGATTAATCCGTATAGTGGGACAATCCAATTTGAACAAGTGGATGGAACTGAAAAATCAATCTCTCCGTCGATGGTTGCACGCCTAACCCTTCTGGCTGCGCGAACTGATGAAAAAGAGCGGAGAAACATTGTTCGAGCTGTTTCACTTCGTGACATGTATCAAGGAACTGGTTTTTCAAAAGAACAAATTATCAGAGCAATGGATTTAGCTAAGCAAATTGGCATAGTCCATGAAGATACTCGAGGTGGTTATAGGCTCATGATTCCAACAAAAGATTTCTATGATATGCTAACTGGGGAAGCTGATATGACCATACCTTATCCCGATAATACAGTTGCAGCGGATGTTGGTTATCCCCAGTATCAACTAGAAATTTTAACCGTGGTAAATGAATATCTAAGTCGATATGGACAATTCGTTTTTAGAGATCATGGTAGGGCTGCAGCTCAAAGATTAGGTTTAGAATTAGAAACATTACGAGAGACTCTTAATAAGAGACTTACCCAAGGAGATAGTCCTTTACTCATGCGTATAACGGATGGTATTTATGTCACAACACCATTAGGTGAGTCTTCGATACAAAGCGTTGTTACTGCTTATAACACATATCAATCCGTTGAAGTAATTGTGCCAGAACCAACTCAAAAAACTAAGCGGGTGGAATTTGCAGAGCCACCGCCTGATATACTCGCTGAACATATTCGACTCAGCTTGCTTCAACATACACACAATCCAGCAGTACGCGAAAAATTAGAAGATCCAGCTCTATTCTTAGCAATGCTCCAAGATCTGGAGCCAGAACAACGAACATTATTGTGGAATAGATTATGGCGAGGTTTACGATCTGATCAAATAGCTCGGGTAATGGGAACATCTTACGGAGCAGCAAAAGCACGTCAGCATCGGGCCATTGCCCATCTTGAGAGGTATTTAGGAAAAGGTTCTATGCAATTAGATAAATTTGAAAAACCAAGAGAAGTTAAGAAAAGAAGGAACAGGAGGAGACCAAGATCCATTAGAGAATTCCGCGGTCAAAATAGGGGAAATATTGAAATATTGAGAGGCGAATTAGCGACTCGGAATGTTCGCGAATTAGGTACTTTTGCGCAAGATGATCCAACTAGATTCACCAGATTTCTAGAAAGCCTTAATGCACACCAACAAAGGTATCTCTATTATCGATATGTACAAGGGAAGTCAGTTCAAGAACTTGGAAGAGTCTTTCAATGGGAGAATCCCTATCCTGCAGACTTCCAACAAATAAAGAGAATCAAAGATGCATTGCGAGTGTTTCTCGGTGGGATGGAAACAGGAACATCTGATGCAGGACAAGAGCATGTCGTTTTTGATGCTTCTACACACCAACCTTAAAATCTACAACATCTCCATCCTGCATTTCGTAGTCTCGTCCACACATTTTTGCCAGACCTTTTTCGCGTGCATGGATCCAGCCGCCAACTTCAACAAACTGCTGATAGGGAACTATCTCTGCTTTTATAAAATGCTGTATAAAATCTGTATGAATTACACCAGCTGCATTTTGAGCAGTGGTCCCTTTCTTGATCGGCCATGCACGAACTTCTTTTTTCCCCGCTGTTAAGAATGAAATAAGACCAAGAAGGTCATATGCTGCATTGATAAGTCTATTAAGACCAGGTTCTTCAAGGTTGTATTGCTGTAAATATTCTTTTTGCTCATCAGGGGAGAGGACAACAATATCTGATTCGAGTTTGGCACAGAGAGTGAGAATCGGTTGAAATTCGTTGAAATGAGTTGAAATAAGTTTTTTAATCTCAGGTAAATTAATCAGTTGTTTCTCAGAGAGATTAAGTACATACAGAACGGGTTTAATGGTAAGCAAATTAAGTTTTTTCACAGACTCTTTTTGTATGTCGGAAAGCTGCACCTCTTTTGCTGCAATATTTTTGTTCAGTTTTTCTTTGAGGATTTCAACAGCATCATAATAGATATCATCTTCTTTTGATAATTTTTTATTAGGTTTCTCTTGACGTGAAAGTGTTTCGAGATCTTTGAGAATAAGTTCTGTTTCAATTGTTTCAATATCATCTTTCGGATCTAATTTTTGAGAAACATGTGTTACATTTTCATCTTCGAAGAGTCTTACTACATGAATAATCGCATCGACTTCACGTATATGGCTCAGAAATTGATTACCAAGTCCTTCGCCTTTGGAAGCCCCGCGGACAAGTCCTGCGATATCACAAAACTCAACAGCAGACGGTACTATTTTTTCAGTTTCAACAATCTTTGCAAGTTTTGGAAGCCGTTCATCAGGCACTTCTACAACACCAATATTTGGGTCGATGGTACAAAAAGGATAATTGGCAGCATCAGCCACTTGCTTTTTCAAAAGTGCGTTAAAAAGCGTGGACTTCCCAACGTTAGGAAGACCAACGATCCCAGCAGTAAGCATAGTGAGAAATTATAGCATGTAATAGGAAGTTAATGCCCCAAGTACAGAGGTTGGAGTACAAACCAACATCGAAGGTTGAAGTGAGGCCCAACATCTCCTACATATTTTAGGTACAAAAATTAAAAAATTAAATTAAAATACCCAAGGTTGTGAACCTAAACAATCTTAGAGGTTGAAACTATAAGAAGGATAAATGATAATCATTGTATGGATAAGCTTTCTGTTTTGACAAAACGTATAGAAATAGATTTTCTTAAAACAGTTGCAGAAGCACTTAAAAAAGGAACTATCACTTTACCGATTTCTAAGCAAGCGGGAAAAGAATTTTTAACGCTTTTACCTTTTACCTCCGACGATGACATGCATGAAAAAATAAAAAAGTATATTGATAAGTTTCCGCAATTGGAAAAAATATATCCCATGTTGCTTACCTATATTGATGAAGAAAAAACAGACGAAATTTTGGATAAATTACGATTATACATTCATAATAACGAATAAATTTACTCATGGTTGAGCCGATTACTGACACATTATTGGCAGTAGCAGAAGCAGCAGGATCAGTTGGGGCTGCTGCACCAGTAGTCGCTGAAACAACTGCAGTGGTTACTGAAGGAGCTGGAGTAGCAGCAGCTGCCACAGAGACAGCAGGTCTTGCAAAAGAAGCATCACCATTCGCAGCTCAAGAAGTAATGGATCTTGCACGAGGTGCAGAAGCTTCTGTAGATCTCTTAGCTGGAGAGCATGCAATTAGAGCATTAACAGAATTTCCTGATAGTTTAGGAGGACCCGTAGAAACTGCGCCTGATGTTGTTAATGCCTTTACCGCAGAACAGGAAGGCGCCGTACATGCAATAACAGAATCAAGCTTGCAAAAATGGAATCGCGAACATCCACAACCAGATCCGAATACAAATCCAGAAGCATACAGACAATGGTGCGAGGATCAATGGAATGTCGAAACGGAATATATTGCCGATGCACGAACAGAGGTCTCCATGACACAGTGGGACCGAGAACATCCTGAGCCAAAGGCTATTAAATTCGAAGAACATAAAAGATGGCTAGAAGCCAGAGAGAAGCAAAAAAAGGAATTCCAAAAAAGGTTTAATGAGGAGGCGCGAGATACGAGGGAAGCTGAGAGAGCGTCGGTTCTTGCTGAAATAAATAGATTAAGACAACTTACTCAAGAAAGAGTCGACATTGTTGAGGGTATAAAAGCGATTCGAAGAAAATCCGACCTAGAGAAAACCGATCAAGATAAAATAGATCTTGCTCGATTTCAGGTCAGAAAATCGGAATTGGATATACAAATTGATGCAATTCAAGCAAGCTTGAGGGAAAAAGCATCGAGATCAGGACCTCTTATTGCATTATTAATTAATACAGCTCTTATGAGTGCTCTTGCAGTAGGTGCGCTTGCATATGGTGCTGCGCAGAAAGAACATTTTACTTAAATCGTACTCTCACTCCAGATATTTTTGAAAAAACTCAATCGTCCTTTGCATTGCTTGATTAAAAGAATTTCCAGTAAGGTTGTGCCCGCCTGTTGAGTATTCATATAATTCATGCGGAATTGAAGTCTGGTCAAGAATATTATTAAGATCTTTGCTGTATCCAATATTAACAACAGTATCGTTTATTGCATGATGAAGTTGAATAGCCCCTTTAATATCTGATAAGTAATTTGTTGCAGCAACTTGTTTCCAAAAGTCATTTTGTACATTAAATTCACCATACGTATCAAAAAGTTGTTGCCGTCTCCGTTGTCTTTGTGTGCTTGTGCTTGGGGGACGATAACTATTATCATTGAGTCGATACTTTTGGAAGTCCTCATATGAATATACCGCACCTGCCCATATCACCACTGCTGGTATTTCTGGTTGGGAAGCAAGACTTCGTAAAACAACATTTCCTGCCATACTATGGCCCCAAAGTCCTATCTTATCCGGATTAACAAAATCACTCTTTTGAAGCGCTGCCCTTGCATTGAGTACGTCTATGATATAGTCTGCTGAATAATACGCGCCTCCGGGTTCTCCTTCTGACTCATCATGTCCACGTAAATCAATTTTAAATACTACAAATCCATTGCGAGCTAAGTAAGTAACATGTGAAGCATAATTCTGTTGTGTCCGATATAAAGTCGGCGGAATATATCCATGAATAAATATGATTGCTGGCCAGCCCGATGAAGGCTTTTCTCCTTTTGGGATGGTAAGAAGCCCGTTTATTTTAAGTCCATCTGAATCATAACTTGTTATGTAACTCGTAAAATTTTGTGTCTCATTAATACGATCTAACTCATATAAAGAGCTCGAATAAGTTTTATTTCTTAAATAGGGGATAGTCATTTCTTGAAAAGGGAAGGGAGTTGGAGAAAGATTAAGCTTTTGTGACGAATCTGAAAGTTTTGAAATAATCGGCGAGACAACACCTGAATTTTTTAGTGAAGAAAATACCACTGAAACGATACTTGCCAGAAATATTCCTACTGCAAGAATTAAGAATGTATTTTTTTGCATTTATGTATTGTAACAATTTCCCAACGAAGGTCCAACCTGTATTAAACTTGTCTAAAATATGTCAAGAAATCAATGAGTTGGTCTTCTAAGCTAAATGGAGATGAAAAAACTTTCCTGGATCACGGATCATATTCCTGCTTCACCTATTCGTGAACTAGTTCCTTTTGCTGAAAAGGCAAAGCTTAATGGAGTGAAAATATACCATTTAAATATTGGTGAACCTGACATTGAGACGCCTGACGTTATGCTTGATGCTTTACGGTCTTGGTCTTATAAATCGGTTCCCTATGCAAATTCTCAAGGTGAAAGAGTGTTGCTACAAAGTCTCCTCAAGTATTACAAAAAGTTGGGATTCGGAAACATAGGTATAGACAATCTGCAAATTACCATGGGAGGATCTGAGGGGATTTTATGGTCGCTTATTGCAACATGCGAACCTGGAGATGAAGTTATTACCTTTGAACCATTTTATACCAACTACATAAGTTATATTATGCGGTCGAGAGCACGCCTTGTACCTATAAGAACCAGAATCGAAGATAATTTTCACGTACCACGTAAAAGCATTATCGAAAGAACAATAACAAAAAAAACCAAAGCTATTCTTCTTTGTAATCCCTCAAATCCCACAGGTACTGTTTTTGCGCAAGATGAAGTTGATATGCTCATGCAGATTGCAATAAAACACGGCTTATATGTTATTTCTGATGAAGTTTATAGGGAATTTGTTTACAATGGAACAAAACCCTATTCAGTACTTAATTATTTAGAAAAATATCCTGAAGGAGTAATTCTTGTTGATAGTTTATCCAAACGATATAGTTTGTGTGGAGCCCGTCTTGGCGTACTTCTTTCTCAAAATAAAAAGCTTATGCAGATATTTCTCCGATTTGCACAGGCACGACTATCTGCTGGTTTTATCGATCAGCATGTTGCCGCCCAACTAGATAGAGTTGATGACTCATATTTTAAGGGTGTTATCGAGGAGTATGATAAACGCCGTACAGTTTTAGTAAATGGATTACGCAAAATACCAGGGGTAGTGTGTTCGCAACCGGAAGGTGCGTTTTATGTTATTGTGAAATTACCTGTTAAGAATGCTTCACATTTTGCAAAGTGGTTGCTTACAGATTTTCATGAGCATAAGGAAACAGTTATGGTAGCACCAGCTACTGGGTTTTATGCAACCAAAGGATTAGGGAAAGACGAAGTGCGTATTGCATATGTGTTGAATGTTGGGGCTTTGGAAAGGTCTGTAGAAATATTGTCAAAAGCATTAAAGGAGTACGTTTTGCTGTCATCCTGAATTTATTTCAGGATCCCGAGATGCTGAATCAAGTCTTCGACCCCGAGGGTCTCAGACCCGATGGGTTCAGCATGACAAAAGCCGAGGTTCCGAATCGTGCCTCGTGGCAAGGCGGGCAAGTTCGGGATGACGAGGTATATGTTATAAATTTGAATTCTCTATGAGTAATAAACACATACTTTGGTATAAAGAGGTGGGCAAAGATGATGTTGAGAGGGTTGGGGGGAAAGGAGCGAATTTAGGCGAAATGTTAAATGCGAAGCTTCCTGTCCCAGATGGTTTTATAGTAACTGCGGATGCGTATTTTTATTTTCTTGAAAAACAACATCTGCAAGAGAAAATACATGAAATTCTTAAAGGTCTTGATCATGAAAACTCTAAACAGTTAGAGACAGCAGGAGAAAAACTTCGCGATCTTATTAAAAAACAGCCTATTCCAGAAGAGCTAAAAAAGGCAATCGGTAAACATTACGAAATTTTTTCAAAAAAGTATGCAAACGGACATATTCCTTTTGTTGCTGTAAGGTCATCGGCAACAGCGGAGGATCTCCCATCGGCATCTTTTGCTGGACAGCAGGAAACATATCTTAATGTGCAAGGAAAAAAGGATCTTATTGATGCAGTGAAAAAATGTTGGGCATCCTTATTTACCAATCGTGCTATTTATTACCGAGCAGAGCAGGGATTTGACCATCACAAAGTTGGTCTTGCTGCAGTTATTCAGCTTATGGTCCAGTCAGAAAAGTCCGGCGTTGCTTTTAGTAGTGATCCAGTAACCAACGATGATTCAACCATAACAATTGAGGCTATTTTTGGACTCGGTGAATATATTGTTGGTGGGCAAGTTACACCAGATCATTATGAAGTTGATAAGCATAATGTAACGATTAAGAAAAAAGAGATTAGATATCAGAATAAAGCGTTGATAAAAAAAGGTACAAGAAATGTTGAAGTAAAATTATTAAAAATTGGAAATAAGCAAAAGCTTACAGACAAAGAAATTCTTCAGATTGCAAAGCTTGTAAAAAATATTGAAAAGCATTATAAAAAACCTCAGGATGTAGAGTGGGCTATAGAAAATGGTGAGGTTTTTATCGTGCAGTCACGCCCGATAACGACCATCGGTCAAGGGGTAGGTAATGGTAAGTTGAATATCGAACATCCAGCTCTCAAACTTGAGGGATCAAAAGAAGACTTGCTTATTTCTTGCGATCCTGCTTCCCCTGGGGTTGCTACAGGAGTTCCTAAGGTTCTTAAATCTCCGAAAGAGAATTATAAAGTCAAACCTGGAGATATTTTAGTTGCAGCATATACAAGCCCTGATTACGTTCCTGCTATGAAAAAAGCAGCTGCCATAGTGACTGAAATGGGCGGAAGAACTTCGCATGCGGCAATTGTTTCCCGCGAGTTAGGCATACCGGCTGTAGTTGGAGCTGCACAAGCAACGTCATTATTAAAAAAAGAAAAAATGATTACAGTGAATGGTTCTCGCGGTGAAGTTTTTAAAGGAATTCCTTATACTCAAAAACAACGTGCCACACTCGAACAAGTAGCCTCGCGTGGTGCAAAACTTAAGACAAAAACAAAAATTTATACCAATCTGGCACAACCAGAATCAGCAGATAGAGTAGCACGAATGAATGTTGACGGAATCGGGCTTTTACGAGCAGAGTTTATTGTTGCTCATATAAATATTCATCCACGGCTTGCCATAGAGCAAGGGAAACAAAAAGAATATATTAATGCTTTAGCAAAAAAAATCACGATGTTTGCTAAACCATTTGGGAAAAGGCCTATTGTGTACCGTGCAACTGATTTTAGGACGAATGAATATCGTCACTTGAAAGGTGGGGAGAAGTATGAGTTTCATGAGGAAAATCCAATGATCGGTTATAGAGGAGCTTCGCGATACATCCGCGATACAGAAGTTTTTTCTATGGAGTTGGAGGCGCTTAAGAAAGTCCGGAAAGCAGGACATACAAATGTGTGGCTTATGATTCCATTTGTTCGTATTCCTGAAGAGATCCGGCAGATCAAAGAGGTGATCAAGGAACATGGCCTTGATAGAGATAAGAATTTTAAGCTCTGGATGATGGTTGAAGTTCCTTCATCTGCAATCATGGTAGAAGAGTTTATCAAAGAGGGCATTGATGGAATTTCCATAGGAACAAATGATTTAACCATGTTATTACTTGGTGTAGATCGGGATAACCAGGAAATTGCATATATTTATGATGAAAGAAGGTCTGTGGTTATGTGGGCTTTAAAAAGAGTTATTGAGGCTGGGAAAAAACATGGAATAACTGTTTCAATCTGTGGCCAAGCCCCATCTGATTATCCAGAACTTGCAGAAAAACTTGTGGAGTGGGGCATTACCAGCCTTTCAGTTACCCCGGATGTCGTAGATAGGACTCGAGAGATGGTGTATGAACTGGAGAAGAAACTTACATAAGAAACAAAAAATCCGCACAAGGCGGATTCTTTGACCTAAATGCACCTAGGTAAGGTTACACCCAGTCCATCATTGCTACTATATCAAATAGATAGGAACGTGTCAATATTCACGTGGACCTAGAGGGAGTTGAACCCTCGCATCCAGGTTTGATGGACCAGGTGCCTTACCCAAGTAGGCCCACGCAGGGGTACTATACTAAAAAAATATTAAGAATCTATTAAGTTGACTTTGGTTTATTGAAGATTATTTAATGGAGCATGTGTTGGATAAAGCGTAGGTCTTATTCGTGTAGGAAGCGGAGATTGAGTTTGTATTATCATTTGTGTAATCCAAAAGCCCACTATAAATGAGAGTGCAGAGAGAAAACAGATTATTATAATGCGAACAAACGAGAAACCTTTATTCATAGATTCTAAATAAAGATCAGCGATAAAATAATAGACATTAAAAGTCCTGCTTCGAGTGAATTCATAAACCAACCGATTGCCCCGCCAAGAACAAATACTCCAGCCATTTGCATAATACCAAAGTCTTTTGGGTTTGTGTTAAACATGAAGTGCCACACCATGATAATAACGACAGATACAGCTATGTAGACGGGAATGTTCATAATAATAGTATACACGAGATCTCATTCTCGACTTTTATTTTCTTAGTTTTTTATTTTTGATCTAGAGGTTAAAAAATCGTAAACTACCCAAGGTTGCGAAGCTAAACAACCTCTAAGGTTGTTTGGCCTTGTATTTTAGGCCGATAATATTTGAACGATTTTCGATTCTGGAGTATAATATAGGCCTTTGACGAAATACCAGAGAAAGCTTCTGGCTATTTTGTCGTGTACTTTAACAATCAGACTCAGGAAAGGAAAAATACATGCGACGAGTTCGCGAATTTGGGAATAATGGATTATTTGTAAAACCATTCGTCATCCCGAATCCGCCGGCTGGCGGAATTCGGGATCTAAGAAGTTATTTCCAGCTCCGCGAATATCGTCGCGAAATACTCCCTTTAGGAGGGAAAGCGTGAAGCATGTACGAGTCGTTATGGTCGCGATATTGTTCGCGGCCGCCGCCATGCTGGGAGGGGTCTACGGACCCATCCTCCTGGCCCAACAGCCCAACTCTTCGTCAGCGGCGGTTCCCGAGGCTCGTGTCACGTCGAGTCCTCAGTGGGAGATCGACTTTAACGCCGGCTTGACCGGCATCTACCAGGAGAAGAGCAACGGCCAGTTCGCCTTGATGGCGGAGGATTCACTCCAGCAGAGCGGTGACTCCGTCGTGGTCGTCGGCGTACTGTCCAAGACCATCCAGGGTGGCTGGATCTCAACGAGGTGCGACAACTCAATCTTCGGTGTGATCCGGCCTGCCGCGGAAGTCGTGACCGAGTTCGAGAAGTGGATGATCTCCGGTAAGCGACATGTGGCTTTGGAGGTCGTCATCAGCACCGAGCGGGTGTACGAGGTGAACGGCCTCGGCCAGGTAGTCGGTCTCGGAAGAACTGGCTACTGCAAGATTCCGCCGAACAAGAATCTCACACAGCGCTTGGTCAGCGGTCCGCTGGGTAGCCCGGAAGGGCCATACCCAAGAGCGTTGTACCCCTGCTTTGAGCCGATGGCGAGTCGCACGATGCCCTACGGGCTTGTTCCTCAGTCGGATGAGGTGGCGCTCCTCGATGCCCACCACCGTCACGAAGTGGAGATCCAGGGTCGATTCGACCCTGCACCCAAGGGGTTCGCGTCGCGGTTCCTCGGGGGCATCAGCGAGTTCGATCGCATTACCTTCATCACACCTCGGGACTGCAAGGATCGCCACGTGGCGTTCCTCCCGAACGTGCCTCGGCCTTTCGTCAAGGCCTGGACTCTGTTCTTCCCGCTGGTCGGTAGGAGTGAGCTGAAGGGATGGAACCCCAACACCCTGCAGTGGGAGGCGTTCCTACCTCTGGTTCACATGGCCCCGGCGCCTCAGGAGGCTACCGGCGCCTACCCCGGCCCGAGTTCAAAGCTGCCGCTAGCAGGCACGCTGAGCGCGGACGTCGTGGCTTTCGCGCCACAACAGGCGTTCAACTACCTTGAGGTGGCCGGACGTTCGGTCATCGGGACTGACGACGGAGGTGCCGTCACCGACACCCACAAGGCAAGGGATCCGATTTCCAACGGAGACGGACCACACGTGATGAACGAGAGTGGTTCGTATCGGATGACCTGGCCCGCGTGGATCAGTCCTGGGCGGGTCGACGCCCGACCGAAGGTCATGCTCATCACGAACAACAGCAATGCCCAGTACGGGTGGCTGACGCTCACTGACGAGGGCTGGCAGGTCTACATCATCTTCGGCGGTGACCGTCGCGTCCTGCGCAACGGCGCGGTTCTCGTCGGATTCAAGACCGGCAAGGTCTACGAATGGTGGGGGGCGACCGACACAGGTTACTCCTCGGCACCGGAGACCGCCAGCGGACCCTTCGGATTCGGGCGTTACGAGATGGATATGTCGAATCCGATGGCAGTAGGAGTAAGGGAAACTGCTTGGATCGAGACCAACAGTCCGGTCTACGAAGTGGAAGAGGACCGAGATCCGAACGGTCGCCGTATCCTGCACCTTGTCGAAGACGAGGGCGTCGTCCGTACGGTCGATGCCGAGACGCTCGTCGAGGTTGAAGTGCCCATCTACTTCGATCCGATCTGGAGGTGGAGAGACCAAGAGGACCGCTACCTCACCGCGCATCGTGGAAACTGGACACACTCGTCGAAGTGGGAGAAGAAGCTCGCCATCGGTTCCGGCCGAAACGGTTTCAATCTCGCTGATCTCGAGACACGCCAGTCGAGATTCATCCCTGTCGAGGGCACGAAGCGCGTGTACGGCGTGGCGTTCGACTTCCATCCTAGTGCGGCGACGTACGGAATGCTAGCCTTGAACGCGCTGGATCGGCTGGTCGTCCTGCGGCCGTCACCTGACTTCAGTAGTTACGAAGTGGTCAAGACCATCATGCTCAACGAGTCCGTCCTGGACCCAATGAGCTACTTGGCCGGACCGCAGGCGCCTGTGGCGTGGCTACCGAATGGGAAGCTGGTCAGTTCGTTCGGACAGGCCCAGAAGCCTGGCGAAGTCATGCAGTACGAATTCGCGATGTGGGATGCGCTTTCGGGCGCTCTCCTTCGCGTCTTCGATCTGGACCAGGCACCGGCGGCCTGGCCCAACGACTTAGATCAGTGCAAGGAGTTCTCAGGCAACTGCGAGCCCCCGCCGTCTACGGATACGCCGCCACCGCCACCGACGTCCACACTCACACCGACGTCAACCCTGCCTCCGTCGGAGACTCCGGTCCCGACACCTACGCCCACGTGCGTCCCAATCTCACAAAGAGGCGACATCGTGCTCGTGATGGACACCTCAAGCAGTATGGGGGAGTCCATCCCTGGTGGTGGAACCAAGTTCGAGGCGCTCAAGGTAGCGGCGCGCGTGTTTCTGGAGCAGATCATTGCTCCGCCGAACCAGGTCTCGCTGGTATCGTTCTCGAACACCGCGGGGCTCCACGTTGCGTTGACTACAGACAAGACGCGAGTCGTTCGCGAGATGGAAAACAGGTCGACTGGAGCAGGAACCAGGATCGACCTCGGGATCGACAAGGCTCGCGAGGAGCTGATGAGCAGTCGGCGCATCCCAACGAACACGCCAGTGATCGTGCTGATCTCCGACGGAATCCAGATCCGCGACCTGCCCATCGCGTCTGCAAAGGCTGCGAAGGACGCAGGAATCGTGATCTGGACCATCGGACTCGGGGCGAACGCGGACCGTGCGTTACTTGAGGCCTTGGCCTCTGACCCCGGGAAGTTCCGATACGCGCCCACAAGGAACGACCTGATCGACATCTACCGACAGATAGCACGGGAAATCCCGTGCCCCACACCGGTTCCGTAGAGGAGCGAGAGCCGGGTACCTGACCTGAGTCTGAGCCGCGGTGGTGCTCTCTGCGTAGCATCAAGCTACTTTGCCGCAAGGCAAGCAGCCGTAAGGCTACGTAGAGACACCACCGCACTCAGATTTAACAAATCTGAGCACAAAATATCTTTCCTACATATCAACCTTCAGTTAATAGAAATTTAATCTTCGTAGTGTATACTCGGGTTTGTATGATTGAAATGAAAATTTTACATCTTGTTTTATCAGATATATTTACTAATCTTTCTGCTGGCTGGATCGGGGTGATTTTTATTACGCCAAACCTTCCTGGGAGAACGAAAAGAGATAAAATTATTAATTTGACATACAATACTTTCTTTGCAATAATCACGTTAGAAGTTGCGTATATTTTACGATTAGCATGAATAGAAAGAAGGACTTTTTTGACTACAATGTGCAGGTTGCTATAGCTTACGCACTTGCGCTCATTGTTTTTATTCTTCTATACGTAGTATTTTTGAGGTAGTACTAATTTTTTTGCAAAAAAAAACCCTGGCTGGGGGGGACAAATAGCTCTCGCACGGCACGCATTGCGCCGACAAGATCTCGGGTTTCCCCTTGATCCCAGCCAAGGCACTCCAAAGCGACGGGTACGTCAGTCACGGACTACGGATACCGCTTCAGCTGGACCCAGCGGCTGCGCTCGTGTCTCTCGAGCTCTCTTCCGCCTTGCTGAATCCGGCCAATCTCCGTCCAGTCCTCCAGGCTGCGAACCGTCACGACGGCGTAGCCGTCGGAAGCCCAGCCCGATGTGGCGACATAGCCTAGGTCCATGGGTTCGTCACCCACCTGCCAGTCCTCGAAGTTGGCGCACCACTTGTGTGGCTCGCCATCGATGCAGAGACTGGCCTTGACCGGCCCGATCACGGGGTGTAGCTCCGGCTGTTCCGGGCAGGGCGCCTGGTTCTGGAGCCGGTAGGCGTAGCTGTTAGCGCGCTCGTTCGCCTCGTTCAAGGCGGCTTCCAGCTCGTTGATGGCGCGCGTGTCACGGTCGCCGATCTGCTGATCGACCTCGCCGGTGACGATCTGCCACAGGTGCTGGGTTGTCGTGATGGGGTTATCGACCGTGTTCTCGGTGACGACGTTCACCATCAACCCGATCCCGTAGATCGTGGCGATGACCACCGCAGCGATGCCGGTGATCGTGCTGATCTTCCACATGACGCGGGTCAGGATGACCAGGGTGCCGATGACAGGGAGGGCCATGAACGCGGCCTTGATGAACTCATCGTGTTGTACCGTTCCGTACAACACTCCGAGACAGAAGGCCAGGAGCATGATCATGCCCCAGAACGTCCAGATGCCGAGCATCTTCATGGCGCTCCAGGTCCTACCAGCCCACTCACGGCCGATCACGAAGGGTTGTGCGAGGATCTGCGAGATGGTCTGCTCGATCGCGCTCGCCGGTGTCGGTTCTGTGTCCGGTGTTGGTGGCGCCAGCTGGGCGCCGGTGTCGTCGGTCTCCTCGTCTGAGCTGGGGACCATCTGGTCTGACATGATGCGTTCCTCCCTATGGAGCGATTTGGGTAGGACCATTCCCGTGATTGTATTCTTCGGTCCAGTACAGGGTTTGTAAATTTTTAACAGATACAAAACCTCTATTGGGCCGAAGAAAAGACGTACCTATCGGTTTGTAAAAGTACGTATATATTATACTATAGGATTTAAATATTTTCAAGTTCTTGTGAGAAGGCTACAATTGCAGCTCCAGCTTGTCTTCCTAGTTCAGAAGCCTCTCTATGAGAAGTAATTGTGGGGGATCCAGCGAATCCACGGGCGACACTCATAATAGATGTTCCGTATTGGAAACTCTTATCTAGAAGTGAAAGATGACTTTGATTACTACACCCAAAAGCCACAGAACCTACAAAATGAGTCCAAAAGTAATAGGTATCACCTGGTAGATCATATATGACGTTTGGATGGTTTGATTCAAATTGGGTCATCTTTTGTGCCCATTCCGACATGTCTTTTGGGTCTATGTGGATATTTGGATATAATCCTGTATCTCCAGCTCGAGCCATTAGCCTACTAGCCATCATCCCTGTAATTCCAGCTCTCACAATATCTCCCTCGGAAATAGTAAGTAACATTTCAAATTGCTTGTCTATAGTTAGTGGGGAAGGCGAGGCCATCACTGAATCAATGTATGTTCTAACATCAGCTTCTGATGGTAAAACTTTGTCAGATATTAGTTCGTTATGGTCATCAGTAAATTGAACTGCCATCTTCCATATTTCTAATAATTCCTGAAAAGTAAAGGACGTAAGCGGGGAGTGAGGTGAAAATTCTCGTACAACTTCGAGCATTGCAGGAATAGAATCTATGTTATTCTGAGGATTTTGTCTCTCTCGCGTTGTGTGTTCACGATATAACCTGCGTAATTCGGGATCAGTAGTACGAGTATCTCCTAGAAGTGTATAACCTACACGTACTACGGAGCGCATAGCACCTGCATTATTTTTTAAAGCTTCAATGGATGACACAGATTATATATTATAGGATATAAGTAATTTTAAGTCAATGAAGTTATTTAGTACCCTTCATCAGGATTTGTAGCTACTACGGCAAAGAGAGCCCCAGTGAAGTCAGCTTTTCTATCTTGGCCAGTTGCCTCATAATAAGTCATAAGCGCTTGATCGCCCCATCTCACCACTAAGGGAAAATCATCTGGCGCTTGCATTACGGCAATTTTTCTTTCCCGAAACCCAGCCAACTCAACAAGCTGTAAGAATGGATTTATACCAAAATCCTGTTGAAAACCCATGTCCCATTGACCTACCATCTGCCAAAGCCGTTTTTGCAACGGAGCTACAGAATGGCGTGATGGTTGGATAAATGCTGCTTTACCACCTGGTCGAAGCACTCTCCTCATTTCAATCAATGCATGAACTATGGTTGCAGCATCAACTTCATGACCGTTAAAAGGATCCTCAGTAGCAAAATGCTCAACAACACCAACTTCAAATACACCATCAAACGAAGAGTCTGCAAAAGGTAGTGTTAACATATCAGCCTGACCTACGCCTAGACCCCTTTTATACGCTGAAGCTAATGCGCGAGGTGATATATCTATACCTATCGGATTAAGTCCTCTTGCCTGAAAAATGTGTTGGAGTGTTTTTCCATGGCCTACGCCTGTTTGTAGTACGGTTGGTCTATATTCATCACCTGGTTCAATTGAGTCTAAAGTCTCCTGCGGGGGGGGGGGGGGGGGGGTGGGAAGTTGAAAAAACCAAGACGGACAAGCGTATCTACATACATTTCATGCTTTGTAGTAGGTGAACCGTCTTTCCTATCATCATCTGCTTCATTAGATACGAGTTCCCATCCTTTAATATCAGCATGGTTTCTATGTGGAGAGAGATCTGTGGGTCTGAAAACAGCCTTAACCTTATTTGGGTTATATCCATTACGACCACGTTCAATTGTCATGGTGTTATTATACTATAAGATATATATACTTCAACATTTATAGTATTTTTGAGGTAATTTGCTTTCTGAACTCTTCTGGGGAAAATTTTTTGCTTCGTTCATATGCTTTCTCTCCCATTTTTTTTCTAAAAGAGTCGTCAATAAAATATTTCTGTATAGCTTCAGCGATTTTTGCTGGATCATGGGGGTCTGCAAAAATCGCTGTATCTTCAGCAACTTCATGAAAAACAGGTATATCTGATAATACTGACGGACATTTTTGAGTTGAGGCTTCAAGATAAGATAAACCAAAACCTTCATCTCGTGAAACCAACACATTACACACAGCGCTTTGATATAATGAGATTAATGTTTCGTCTGAAACATATCCTGGAAAAACAAAGCGACTATCGTTTCTAACTTCTTGAATGAATTGATGAAATTCTTCTAATTCGGGATGCTTATAGTTGGTATTTTTTTCGTCATCCTGAATCCGCCGATTGGCGGATTTCAGGATCTCGAATTCTTTTCCCACAAACAAGCACGTCATATTAGCTTGTTTTATTGCTTTTGCGAGGTTAACAAGGTTTTTATTCCAGTTAGCGTCACCCACGTAGAGAGCGAATGGAGATTTGAGACCGCCGGCTGGCGGTGAAATTTGAGAATTAATTTTCAAATCTCCAATCTCATTTTTCAAATCAAAAAAAACTTTTTGGGTTGTCGGATAAACAACATCGACTTTATCATTTTCAATACCCAAATACTTCATAATATCCCTTTTTGAATGCTCTGAAATTGTGATGATTTTATCGTAATGTTTAAGCGCCCGTTTATTTTTCCACAGAGCGATGCTTCCTCGGATCCCTGGCGGGAAATGTTCGGGAAATTTGACCGGGATAACATCGAAAATTATTACATGTTGTTTATGAGCTATCTTTTTATTCGTTATTGGCTCTTCAAAGGGCTTCCAAAAGGGAATAATGAGCGTATCATTTTTTGAGACATTTTTGAGGTTAGAAATGAATTCAGCCTGACCAGCTAAATTTTCCTTAAAAATTTGAAGGACGCGTCCTCCACCACGAAACGCACCTATTTTGTCTTGTTCTGAAGGATCAAAAATAATAATCCTAGTCATTTTAATACTTTTTTCTTTCTCAATTTTTCATAAAGTAAAATATACGCAAACCAATAGCGAAGTGCTGAAAAGAGCGAGAAAATAAACCCTGGAAATCCATCCATGAAACCTTTATGCCTGAAATATGTTTTTAAAAACCACCATTTAGGAAGGATGATAAAGTATTTTAAGAAATTTATCACAGAAGGTTTTACGCCATCTTTTTGCATAATATCTGCTTCGAGTATCGAGTAGCGTATAAGTCCATTCTGGATATATGCGTCAAATGTTTCGTAGGGATAGTGGAGGAGATCTGATTTCAAATAACCAATTTCCCCATTAATCTTAACTTGTTCATGCACGCTCTCGCACGGGAACTTAGCAACGCCGTTTTTATAGAAACGGATAGTGTAATCAGGATATTGTCCGCCTTTATGAAGCGGTCGACCGAGGAAGTAATTGAGTCGAGGGATCCAATACGCAATCGTTTCTTCCTTGTCATCCTGAATCCGCCGGCTGGCGGAATTCAGGATCTCGTTCTTCAATTCTTCCGTTACTACCTCATCCACGTCTAACTGAAGTATCCAATCTTTAGTGCATCGATCCAGCGCCTTTTGCTTGTTTTTGTGAAACATCGGTGGATTATCGGTGACGTGGACTTTGACCTTATTGTCGGTATCTAGTTTTTTTATGACATCGACCGTCTTATCCGTTGATGCTCCATCAACAACCACAATTTCATCAACCCAGTTATAAACTGCTTTCAAGCACCGTTCGATATTTTTTTCCTCGTTGTGCGTGGCTATAGCGACAGAAAGGGACATAAGAACATTATACTATGTATTTGAAATTTGAGTCCGCCAGTTGGTGGAGAGATGTGAGAATAGGCTTTTAGTATATTACTTCTGCAATTCTAGGGCCATTAAGACCTTCGACTGTATTCATTGCGTTTTCAAGAATAGACGTAGGATCAGTGTCAAATAGCTCAGCTAACCATAAATCAAGGTTAAATGCAGTTCCGTCCGGATTCATAGTGTGTCCTGGGATAGTATTTATCCTGACGACTTTTTCGACATGATCACCCACAAGCGGTAAGAGTAGCGCTCCGGCTTCCTGGACAATACGCGCTGCTTCTTCAGGAGCAACTTGCAGTTCGGGTAAGCCTGGAAGTTTACCTTCAGACCATAACCTGAAGAATCCGCAGTCAAGTATGCCATGATGACCACTATGAACTCCTGCAGTAAAACCTATACTTTGAATTCTACTAACTGTAGTTCGTAAACCTTCTGCAGAACCATCTCTTAAAACCACAGCTGCAACTCCATAAGCTCCACCCTGAATCTTTGGACCTGGATTTGAGGTTAGTAATCCATCTTCATCAGGCCTACCGTCCACACAATTGGCGATCTTTAATCCTGAAACAGGTACAAGAAGACCAGAATCTCTTCTTTCCACTCTCCAACCACGAGATTCCGCATAGGTTTTCCACTGTGCGATTTGAGCTTCAGTAAAAGCAGAGCTTGGAAGTTGTTTAGCACGATCAGAGCCGTTTTCTGCCATATGTGTATTATAATTAACAATTAAAGGATTTTGTAGTATATTATTTCTCACTTTTTCTGTCAATATGCAAAAAGACTTTTCTCAAGCCCAGAAGTATCTCTTAAGTCTTATTCCAAAAGGGGACTATGTCTTTCCTGGGGAAATAGGACTGAAGCGTATGCAAGCCCTCCTCGAAGAGCTCGATAATCCTCAGTCGCATTATATCACTGTACATATCGCGGGAACCTCTGGTAAAGGATCAACCTGTTATATGATTGCAAAAATTCTTGAATCAGCAGGTTACAAGACCGGTCTCACAGTATCACCTCATATTGTTTCTATACATGAGCGAATGCAGATTAACAGCACGATGATTTCAGACGAAGAATTTGCTCGTATTGTCTTTGATCTGAAACCCACTTTTGAAAAAGTATCTAAGGGTAAATATGGAGAAGTTAGTTATTTTGAAGCTCAGATAGCTATTATTTTCGAACATTTTAAGCGGCAAAACGTCGATATTGTTGTGGTTGAAACCGGGCTAGGTGGTACGTATGATGCAACAAATGTATTAAACTCAATAATTTCTGTTATTACACCAATCGGTTATGATCATACAGATATTTTAGGAGAAACATTAACAGAGATAGCAGGAAATAAAGCAGGTATTATCAAAGACTCAAATAGAGTTGTTGTTTCTGGCTTGCAAGAGGAAGAAGCTGAGGAGGTACTCCGAAATAGAGCTCAACAAATGGGTGTTGTGTGTGTTATGGAGGATAAAAATTTTCAGATCACAATTAATCTTCAATCAGAAGCAGGAATAGATTTTAATTATACGAATGACTATTACAATGCCGTATTTAATAATCTTGAATGTAAACTTCTTGGAGTTCATCAAGCTCATAACGCGGCGCTTGCTATAACTGTTTGTCTGGAGCTTCGAGATGTAGGTTATGAAATTGATGAAAAAGCTATTCGAAAAGCGTTGAAGGAAGTAAGGATTCCTGGGCGCTTGGAGATCATCAAAAAAAATGGCAGAACGTATATTTTAGATGGTGCCCATAATGAGGAAAAGGTAAAAGCTCTCGTGAATGCTTTACAAACTATTTGGCCGCAAAAAAAGTTCACAACAATTTTTGCAAGCAAAAAAGATAAGGATGTAGATAAAGAAGCAGAGATACTTATCCCATATATAGAAAAGCTTATTACAACACGATACACCATTATGATGCATGCAGGAAAATATTCTGCTCTAGAGCCCCAAACTATCGCTGAAGCTTTTAAAAGTGCTGGGTATAAAGGGGAGGTAGAAGTGTTTGAGAATCCAAAAGAAGCAGTGGATAAAGTGAGTGATGATGTTGTTTTAGTTACCGGCTCTTTATATTTGGT
>Ga0209541_10000421_pt1 | contig 82644 bp, 79 predicted proteins | sample RifCSPlowO2_01_FD_184027 | JGI IMG/M metagenome (GOLD analysis project Ga0209541, IMG submission 184027) | Groundwater microbial communities from Rifle, Colorado - Rifle CSP2_plank lowO2_0.1 (SPAdes) (version 2) | ecosystem: Environmental > Aquatic > Deep subsurface > Groundwater | place... | reverse complement strand
AGATAACCCCCATCTCAATCCTCCCCTCCAATGGTCATCAGGGGGAGGAGAAAAGTGGGGGATAGATATGGAAAAGAAAATATCAAATGAAGTGAGGACAAGGTTTGCGCCGTCGCCAACCGGGTTTTTACATATCGGCGGAGCGAGAACAGCGCTTTTTAATTATTTATTTGCCAAAAAAAATAACGGGTTTTTTATTTTAAGAATTGAGGACACAGATATAGAGAGATCAAAGCCAGAATTTGATAAAGACATACTAGATTGTCTAAAATGGCTTGGAATAGAGTATAATGAAGGTCCGTATAGGCAAAGCGAGAGGAAAGAGATTTATAAAAGATATTTGGAGAAACTTTTAGAAGAGGAAAGGGCGTATTATTGTTTTTGCCCGGAAGAAGAGTTGGAGGCGCAGAAACAATATCAAATGAGCATCGGCGAAGCGCCGCGTTATAGCGGGAAATGTTCCAATTTATCTAAAGAAGAAGTCGTGGCGAAAATATCTGTCGGCGAAAAAGCGGTTATAAGATTTAAGACGCCGGCAAGAATTGTAAAATTTAATGACCTGATAAGAGGCGAGGTGGAGTTTGACGCTGGCTTGATAGGGGATATTGTCATCGCAAAAAACATGGAAACGCCTTTGTATAATTTCGGGGCAGTTGTTGATGATTTTGAGATGAAAATTACGCACATACTAAGAGGCGAAGAACATCTTTCAAATACACCTAAGCAGATTCTTATACAGGAAGCGTTGGGATTTTTCCATCCGGAATATGGCCATATACCTTTGATTTTAGCGCCCGACCGCAGTAAATTAAGTAAAAGAGAAGGAGCTGTGTCCACTTTGGAATATAAAAAAATTGGCTATCTACCGGAAGCGCTGGTTAATTTTATTGCTTTTCTGGGGTGGAATCCGGGAACGGAAAAAGAAGTATTTTCCTTATCAGAACTTGCCCAAGAATTTTCTTTGGACGGAGTCCAAAAAGCCGGCGCGATTTTTAATGTTCAACGGCTTGATTTCTTAAACGGATTATATATCCGCCAAAAATCATTGGAAAAATTAGCGGAATTAAGCATTGCTTATTTTATTTCTACCGGGCTTATAGAAACAATCCAGCCAAAACTTGCTGAATCATTAAGCAACGGCAACGGCCACCCGGAAAAACAAATTTTTAGAATAAAAGAAACAAAAGAAGAGATAAGTTTTGATTTTATAAAAAATATTGTTGCGGCTTATCGCGAACGGCTGAAAAAACTTTCAGAAATTACAGAGCTGGCGGATTTCTTTTTTAGGACGGAATTAAGTTATGATAGGGGAGCCCTAAAATGGAAAAATATGAGAGAAAAAGATGTTTTATTATCTATTGACAAATCAATAGATATATTATCTAAAATTGAGGACTTAAATTGGACGAAAGAAAATCTGGAAAAAATTTTGATATTAGAATCGGAAAAATTTTCTTCAAAATTACATGAAGGCATAAATGATAGGGGAGTTCTGCTTTGGCCGTTAAGGGTAGCGCTTTCCGGAAAAAAAGTATCAGCCAGCCCATTTGAAATAGCCGCTATTTTAGGCAAAGAAAAAACATTAAAACGGCTGAAATCCGCTAAAACTGGAAATTAGTTGTTGGAAATCAGAAATTAGTATACCCCGTTAGAAATTTATAAAAACAAAGAAAGAGCATAAGAGTAAAAAATTTCTAACAGGGTAAGGAAAATAGAAATTTGAAACTACCCATACCTTCCTCCCCTCCAATGACCATCGGAGGAGAGGAGCGAGGAGGGGGAGCTCGGATAGTTTTCTTTTTCCAATAACTATTTTCTAATTTTATTTTTATGTTATCTAAAATTAAAATAATATTTTGTTTGTTGGTGATATTCTTGATGGGCGCGAATTTTTGCTACGCCGCGGATAATGGCAACGGCCAATCATTTGCCGATAATACGATGGATTATATGATTAATATCTGGCAAACGAGCGTTTTTCCTTTTATAAGCGATGTTTGGGCCAGGTTAGGCGGTTTTTTAAATAAAGAGATCGGGAACAGGCCTAACATCAAAAATAAGCTTGAAAACGAGAAAAAAGAAATAAGGGAGGTAATTCCGCAATTGGTAATTCCTTTCTGGGACAAAATAAAAGGATTAATAAAATAAATTTATAAATAACGGACAGGGGTCCCCGCCAGCAATGTTTCGCAAGCGAGCTATTGCATCGCTAGAGGCGGGCTTGCTCGCGTAGCGATACGGGCAGGGAAGTATAAGTTTCCCACTTGACGACGGATTAGAGCCGGATTAAGATAGATATAAGAAGTGTCGCAAAATGTTAGTAAAGGGACATATGCGGCGCTTAAAAATTAAGCGCCGCATATGTCCCTTTACTAAGCCAAGGTTCTTGCGACCATTTTCATAAAAATTGGTCGCAATAACCTTGGCAGTAAGTCATCTAAAGCTAATTAATTTTTTGAAAATATAAATTTATTTTTTTATGAAAAATTCTAATATTCCCCTGCTAAAACATATTTCTAATTTTTTAGATTATTGCGAAATTGAAAAAGGTTTGGCGAGCAATACGCAGGAAAATTATCAACGCTATCTTAATAAATTTATCTATTGGTTGAAGTCCAAAAAATTGGAGAATATCAAGCCCCACGAGCTTACTTCTGACTATGTGTGGGAATACCGCTTATACCTGTCTCGCCATATAGATCCGAATACGAAAAAAACTCTTAAAAAGAGTACTCAAAATTACTATTTAATCGCTTTGAGGGGCTTTTTAAGCTATTTTTCCATAAAAGACATAATAACACTACCTGTAGACAAAATAGCCCTTCCTAGGACGAATAAAAACGAAAAAACCGTTAAGTTTCTCGGATTGGAACAAATAGAAAAACTCCTATTATCTCCTGACACCAACAACATTTCTGGCATAAGGGATAGGGCTATATTAGAGGTGTTATTTTCAACCGGGCTTCGCATAGCCGAGCTTACATCTTTAAATGCGGACCAATTTTCAAATATAAAAAATAAAAAAGACTTGGAAATAAGTATCATAGGAAAAGGAGATTACCCAAGAACTGTTTATTTTTCTGAAAGAGCTTTAAATTGGCTTAAAAAATATTTAGCAACCAGGGAAGACCAAGAAAAACCGCTATTTATACATTATAGATCAAAAAAAGACATTGATATCCGCTTAAGCCGTCGTTCAATAGAAAGAATCGTTAAGAAATACGCCATAAAATCCGGCATACCTATTTTTACAACTCCGCATACGATTAGGCATTCTTACGCAACTGATTTGTTAACTCAAGGTGTTGATTTAAGAGTAATTCAAGAATTTCTGGGACATAGAAGCATCACAAGTACTCAAATATACACACATATTACCAATAAACGGCTTCGCGATATTCATCGTGAATTCCATGGTGGTAAAAATCTAAAAGCATAGACAAGGAGAGATATACTAAATGTCGCACAATATAATTAATAACAAAAAAATAAATAGAATAAAATAATAAAACAAAAACGCTCCGATGGATATCGGAGCGTTTTTGTTTTTAATATCTTTACTATATTTTATTCTTTTTCTTCGTCCTCGGAATTTCCATCATCCCCTCCCATATCATCTTTCTTTTCTTCTTCTGAATCTTCGTCTTCAATATCATCAGTAAAATCTTCCTCAATTTCATCTAATTCTATTTCATTTATTCCGTCGTTTTCTTCAATATAGGGAAAATTTGGTATTCTTTGCGCCATGTTTTATATTAGCCCTGTCTGACCGAAAGTTTTCGGTCAGACAGGGCTAATTTTTTAATTAAACAGCCTTTTGTAATTTTATACTTTACCTTGAATTTAGTAATTCAAGGTATTATATATACCAGCCAAGGCCATTGTCAAGAGGTGTTTTTCAACAGCTTACTTTCCAAGTCTTCTTTCTCGCTGGGAAAAATCAAAGAAAGCTTTGTCTAAATCGTTCTCATTAAAATCAGGCCAATATTTATCTGTAAAATATAATTCAGAATAAATTGACTGCCATGTCAGAAAATTGGAAAGCCGTTGCTCCCCCCCTGTCCTTATAATTAAATCAGGAGAAGGCAACCCCCGAGTCCAAAGATTTTCACTAATTAAATCCTCTGTGATTTGTTCGGCCGCGGTCTTATTTTTAATTATATTTTTAATCGCCTGAACTATTTCTGCCCTTCCGCCGTAAGATACAGCCAAGTTCAAAATTCCGTTTTTATTGTTTCGGGTTGATTTTTCCGCTTTTATTATTTTATATTGCAATGATTTAGACAATCTTTCTTTTTGCCCGATAACCTGAAGCTGTATCTTTTTCTCATTCAGATCGGCCAAATATTTTCCGCTTACCGCTCCTTCCAGCAGTTTCATTAGATACGCCACTTCTATTTTCGTCCGATTCCAATTTTCAATTGAGAAAGCGTAAAAAGTAATAATCTTTACCCTTTTTTCATAACACCAATCCCCTATCCGTTTGACATTATCCAAACCGCGGCGATGCCCCTCAAAAGACGGCAGGCCTTTTTCTTCCGCCCATCTGCGGTTTCCGTCTATTATTATTCCCAAATGTTCTGGAATTTTTTCTAAGATAGTCATAAGAATAATTACCAATTACCACGGGAGCATATCCCGTAGTGATTAAAAAAGAAAGTCAGATTCCATTTTCGCTCTTTTTGGGAAAAAATAAGGAAAATTAAAACCAAAATAATAAACCGCTTTAGCGGCAAATTTTGAAATTATTATTTTTGGTTTAAAAAATTTAGCCGCTTCTTTCTCATACTTTAAAAAATCTGGAAAATTTTTCAAGAGGATATTGGCGGCGGTTAATCCCCAAATCACTCCCCCGCCAGACCAATTTTTCGCAAGCCCGGCCGCGTCTCCGCAAACCGTAATTGTTTTATTTCGCGGGATGGAAAACCCGCAAGGAATTATTTTAGCGGCTTTTTCCATTAAAATAATCTTATTTTTCTCCAAAAAATCATTCAAAAAGGCGTTAGCGGTTTTCGGATTGGATATTATTCCGTATTCTGTTTCCGAACCTTGTGGAATTTTCCAAATAAATCCGTTTTCTTTATGTGGCCAGATTTCAACAAAATTATCAAAAGATCCATTACCGGAAAATCCTAAAATTCCCAGTCGTAAGTTTGGGCTTGGCAATCCCAAATTTTTTCTCGTAAAAGAGTCCGCTCCATCGCACCCTATTATCCTGTCATATCCTTTAGGAAAAGAAGAGATATTTGAATTTAAGATAATTTCCGCGCCCGTTTGTTTTGCAAGTTCCGCGACCAATTTATCCATTTCAAAATGAGACATTACAAAAAAATTTTTGGAGAAATATAAATTTATTGTCTTTTTCGGGAAACGCAAAACAGCTGATTTTATTGTATTCTGAATCAATATTTTGCTTTTGGGAATAAAATCCAGAATCCTTTCTGAAAACAAGCCAGAACATATTTTATTTCCAATTTCCGATTTTCTCTCAAAAACAGAAACATTATGCCCTGCCTTGGAAAGCTTCCATGATAAATATAATCCGCATATTCCCCCGCCGATGATGACTACTTTCATAATACAATTATCGCGAATCGACACATTAATTTTGAGATTTGAGACTTAGATTCATTCAATTCCGTCAGGCGTAGAAACCGAGCTCTCAAAATATATGTTCTGTTTTTCCTGCTGTTTCGCGGTTATATATCCCGTTGCGAAAGAAAGCAAAGAAACCAATATCACGCCAATAGTTAAGATGATTTCCGCTTGATTAATTTTGACAAATAGATTGAGTTTTGATAGCATGGTATTAATAGTAAGTATGGCGTCCCACGCTAATTTTGCATTAGTATCTCCGGCAGTCCGCTTCACCCAATCCCTTCGGGGATAAGGGTATGCCTATTTAGCATATACGGACCGCGAAACATATAGAAGATAATCTAAATGCAAGATAATAACTTTTTGACAGTAAAATTAGCGTGGGGTTGCCACATTTGCTACCGCAAATATGGCAACATCAAAATCAGGAGGAGCGTCGCGATTAGGCCGCGATTCCCAGCCGAAATATTTAGGAGTAAAACTTTCTGAAGGGCAAAAAACAGCGCCCGGAGTGATAATTATCCGCCAAAGAGGGACGAAATTTTTAGCTGGGAAAAATGTCAAAATGGGAAGCGACAATACTCTTTTTGCTATGAAAGATGGCTTGGTTAAATTCAGAACAAAAAAGAAAACAAGATTTGACGGCTCTCAACGGTTAATAAAAATCGTAAATGTTGTTTAGCCGCGAAATTCGTAAAAAATTCGCATTTCGCAGTATTTTTATTTCATAGCCACTCTAATAAATTCTTTAAATAATGGATGGGGCTCTAATGGTCTTGATTTGAATTCCGGATGGAACTGGGTCGCCACGAAAAATGGGTGGTCTTTCAGCTCAATTATTTCCACTAAATCCTTTTCTGGATTTATGCCGGAAAAAATTAATCCGTTTTTCTCCAAAACATCTCGATAATCATTATTTAATTCATAACGATGGCGGTGTCTTTCCGATATTATTAAGACGTTGCTATCCTTGCCACCATAAGCCCTAAAGGCTATTGTTCCAGGCTTGACTGCGCAGTTATACGCGCCGAGCCGCATTGTCCCTCCGTATCTTTTCTCCCTTAAAAGGACTTTTTGTTCTGGCATCGCATCAATTATTTTTTCCGCGGTTTTGGATTTTCCCGCAAACTCTGCGGAAGTGGCGTTTTTTATGCCGCATTTATTCTTGGCAAACTCAATTATTGCTAATTGTAGTCCCAGGCAAAGCCCTAAAAACGGAATTTTTTCTTTTCGGCAAAACTCTATTGTTTTTATTTTCCCCTCTGTTCCTCTATTTCCAAATCCGCCCGGCACTATTATGCCATTATAATTTTTAAGCTCTTTCATCTTTTCAGGCTTTTTTTCAAAATCATCGGCAGAAAGCCAGAAAATTATTGGCTTCCGCTTATACAAATAGGCGGCGTGCTTTATCGCTTCAATAACAGAAATATAAGAATCCATCAGAGTAAATTTCCCGGTTTCAAAATATTTTCCAACAATTCCTATTTTGACAATTTCTTTTGATGTTTTTATGGCCTCTACAAAATTTTCCCAATTTTTAAGGTCGTTCTCGGTTTTTTTTCTAATTCCTAATCTATTTAATATCCTGTTCCCTAAATTTTCTTTCTCAAAATTAAGCGGAACCTCGTAAATTGAATCTATATCAGGAGCAGAGATAACATCTTTCGGGGAAACATTGCAAAAGATTGAAATTTTCTTTTTCCTCGCATCGTCTAAAGAAATCACAGAACGCGCCAATATCATATCCGGCTGTATTCCGGCTGAGTTTAATGTTCTTACCGCGTATTGCGTGGGCTTTGTTTTCATCTCTCCGATTTTTTTCGGCACCGGCAAATAGCTTACTAAAATAAAAAGCACATCTTTTGGATGGCTTAACCTAATCATTCTTGCCGCTTCCAGAAAAAGCATGTTCTGATATTCCCCCACTGTGCCGCCGATTTCAATTAAAACAATATCAGACCCTGTTTTTTTGCCTGCTTTTTTTATCCGCGAGATTACTTCATTCGGAATATCCGGCACAACTTCCACGCATCTGCCGCCGTATTCCAAATTCCTTTCCCTGTTAATTACCGCTTGGTAGACCCTGCCCGTCGTAAGATAATTTCCGTCGTAAATATTTTCTCCTAAAAACCTTTCGTAATTGCCAACATCCTGGTCGCATTCCGTGCCGTCATCAGTCACAAACACCTCTCCATGCTCAACCGGATTCATAGTGCCGGCGTCAACATTGATATAGGGGTCAATTTTTATTGCCGTTACTTTCAGTCCCTTGCTTTTTAAGATTCTTCCAATGGAGGAGACCGCTATTCCCTTTCCAATGCCGGACATCACTCCGCCGGCAACAAAAATATATTTTGTCATATCTATTTCTCTTCGCAAATTATTACCCTTATTTCTGCTTCTAAATTATGCTCAAATTTAATTTTAGCCGGATACTCCCCCACCTCTCCTATCGGTTCCGGTAAATCAATCTGATTTTTTTTCACCGCAAGACCCATTTCAACTAATTTCTCGAAAATTTTTTGGGAATTTATTTTTTCAAACAACTGGCCTTGGTCGCCTATTTTCACTGGAATTATCACTTCCAACCCATCCATTTTTTCCGCCTCTCCCTGATTTTTCTTTAAATCCTCTTCTATTTTCTTTTCCGTTATTTCTTTCTGGTTTTCCAACCATTTTAACGCTTTTTTCGTCGCAGGTTTCGCTAAATTTTTAGGCATCAAAAAATTCTTGGCATATCCATCTTTAATGTCTTTTACATCATATTTTTTCCCTAATTTTTCAACATCTTGCAAAAGTATAACCTTCATATTTTGATTTCACAATTATTTTATCTTATTTCTTTTATAATTTCAATAGCTTTTTCCAATTGCGGGTCTTTTTCTTCCTGATAGTCGTTTTCAGTCATCTCAACTTTAATATCCGGCTCTAATCCAAGCTCGTTTATTTGGACGCCATTAGGAGTAAGCCACCCGCCGACTGTGATTTTCAAATTTGAGCCGTCGTTCATGCCTTCCAATTCCTGGACAGAACCCTTTCCAAATGATTTCTCACCGATAATTTTGACTCCTCTATTATCGCGCAATGCCGCCGCCAAAATTTCTGCCGCAGATGCAGACCCCTGATTTATCAAAATTACCATCGGATAATTTTCAAATTCAGAATTTCCTTTCGCTTTATAAATAATCTGGGGCTTTTTTCCGTAAAAATCCTCTGTAGTCACAATTTGCCCTTCTTTCAGGAACCAACCGGCAATATCCTGCGCCCTTTGGAGATAACCACCCGGATTATTCCTTAAATCCAAAATGATTTTTTCAGCCGGACTGTTTAAAATTTTAAACGCTTCTTTAGTGAAATCAGAATCAATTTTTTCGGAAAATTGGTACAAAGAAATATAAACAATATCTCCATTTTCATCTTCTTTGCCCGTTGCCGAAGAGATAAGCTTCCAGCGCAAAGACGGGACCTCTATTATATCTCTTTTTATTTTAAATTCTTTCGCCTCATCCCAGCCATCTCGCATAATAATCAAGACAACCTCCGAACCCTTGGGTCCCCTTATTATGCTTACCGCTTTATCTAAAGAAACATCGGCCGACATTGTCTCATTTATTTTAATTATTTTGTCGCCGGAACGCAAGCCCGCTTTTTTTGCCGGCGTTCCTTCAAGAGGCGCTATTATCTGAAGCTGGCCTTTTCTCACGCCAATTTCCATTCCCACTCCTTCAAAACGGCCGCCAACATCTTCTAAAAACTTTTTTGAATCCTCTGGAGGCATAAAAACAGTATGGGGGTCTTTAAGAGAATCAACCATTCCTGAAATAGCTCCGTAAATCATATCTTGCGTTTTCAAATCTTCTTGCTTGCCATATTTTTCTTTCAGCAGGTTCCACGCTTCCCAAAAAAGCGAAAAATTAACATCGCTTGGCGGGCAGGTTTCGCAGACAATGGATTTTTGTCCAACAAAAAATCCTCCGCCAAAAAGCCCCAATCCCAAAATAATTATTATCCCCGTAACAACTATTTTTTTATTCATATTTAATTTAGGTGGTTAACCAAGGAATTAAAGAGCCGAATTCACTCGCAAAAGGAGCTTGGCTCCTTTTTGATTATTATTTTTTTAACCAATATACTTTTTATACCAAAAATAAAAAAACAAAGCAATGTATAAAAAAGCAAAGCAAAGCAATGTATAAAAAAAATAAAGCAAAGCAATGTATACTATAGAGATTGGTATTATATTGTAATGGTTAGTATTGTATTGCAGAGCTTATTGTCGTCAAAAAATTATCGTCAATTAAAAACAACGATCGTTGTTTTTAATTGACGATAATTATATTGGATTGGTTGATAAAAAAATAAAAATGGGGCTTATCTTGCCAAATTTCCTTTTTCTGGCAATTAGCTTTTTGACTTGGATTTTAGACAAGTCGGCCATTCTTGCGGTGTAATTTTTGATAATTGACTTATCTCTTTTTCTGCAAGAAAAATATCTAAACTTGGCTAAGACATTTTCAATCCACTGATTGCGTTCCACTTTATCTTTGGCGGTAAATCTCGCGCCTTCATTATTCAGTTTTAAGAACTCTTTTATCTGATTTATCGTAACGACGAAGTCGTCTTGCATATAGATTATCATATGCTTCAATTCTGGCTATCTTTTTTCAGATTTTCAATGGCCGGGCAGATCGGTTTTGTTTTTAAGTTTCAGGGTCCTTTTGCACTATACAATACCGCTACTTTACAATATGAAGTGTATAATTTAGGATTAATGATGTCGATGGTCGAGGTAGCAACTTTAGCTTTTTAGATATTAAATTATAAATAATTAAAAAAAACACTATGAACAAAAAAACAATTATTCCAGTAATTATCATTGGTATTTTTGCGATAGCGGCTATAATCGCGTTTAATAAAACCAACCAGACCGCTAAAAACGGGAACGCCACGAATAACACTCTAAATAATAATATTGCAGAAACTGCTCCAGCTGTTACAGAAAACAAGGAATCAGAAGTGAGGGAATTTGCCATGACTTCTTTTTATGAGATTGTTGATGACCAGCCAAAACCACAATATTCCCTCAAAGAAATTGCAGTTAAAAAAGGAGATTTAGTAAGGATCAAGATTATTGTAACCAAAGGCATGCATGATTTTAAAATTGACGAGCTTGGTGTATATGCGGACACCAAAGAACTTAATAAAGAATATGTGGTTGAATTTACAGCCGATAAGGCAGGAGAGTTTATTTATTACTGCACTAAACCAAGTCATAAGCAAAACGGACATTGGGGAACGTTAAAAGTGCTTGATAATTAGAAAATTATCCAGATAAATTTATGCGAACAAGAAATAAAGCCAGGTTAGTACTGGAAGTTTTGCGCGTTTTTTTAATTTTCTCCTTCTTCATTTTCATTAGGTCAATTTTTGGTTTTGATAACTTGCAGAATTTGAATTTTAACTCAATTTTGTATTTACTTGGAAAATTAGCTGGGCTGGTAGGATTTTTATTTCTTTCGCTATTGATATTCTCGGGGGATACCGCCAGATTTTTTGACAAATTTTTCGGTATGGACAAAATAATAAAGTTTCAAAGAAAGTTTGCTTTATTTACCATTATTTTTGTTTTAGCTCACCCGATTTTTTTTGCCTTGTCCAGTAAATCAATACTGCCCTATATAATGCCGGATTTTTCAGTTATACCTTTGGCGCTGGGAACAATCTCTCTGTATATTTTTATTATCGTAATGATTGCTTCTAAAATATATAAACGAATTTCTTACAATATTTGGCAATATATCCATCTTCTTACTTATTTCCTTTTCTTTTTTAGCTTGTATCATGCGGTAAATTGGGGTTCCGATTACAGATTAATGCCCGTAAAAATAATTTATGGAATTACTCTGATGTTTTTGCTAGTAGGAATTATTTACCGGACTTTTTACAAAATAAAACAAAAATATGCGGGGAAATTTTATGTTCAGGAAATAAAAACCGAAACAAAAGATACCTTTACATTGGTATTAAAATCCGAAAAAGCGTTTTCGTTTAAGGCTGGGCAATTTTGTTTTTTAAGATTAAATAAAGATAAATTATACACCAGAAATCCTTTCACCATATCAAGCTCGCCAAAAGAAGCTACAATGTGTTTTACGGTAAAATTAGAGGGGAGGTTCACGAAAACATTATCTGAATTAAAAAAGGGAGAAGAAGTAATAATAGATGGACCCTTCGGGATATTTACAATAGAAGATGAACAGAAAAATCTTGTTTTTATTGCTGGAGGAGTTGGTATCACTCCTTTTATGAGTATGATTAAAGATAAAACAATCGCAGATAACCAAATCCAAAATATTATCTTATTGTATGGCTCAAGAACAAAAGAAGAGATAATTTGTAAAGAATGGTTAGACAGCATAAAGAAAGATTGGTTCAAAAAGGCGTATGTATTAAGTAATAATCATTCTTTTTCCGGAATATATAAATACGAAACAGGGCATATTAACAAGGAAATCATAAAAAAATATGTGGAGAACATAGATAATTCAATGTTCTATATCTGCGGACCTGAAATTATGAAAAACAATCTCAAAAAAATATTAAATAAACTTGGTGTAAATAAACAAAATATTATGATTGAAGATTTTTTTTGGTAAGATAATTACAGGCCCAATTGCTATTAAAAAATTTTGTTACATTATGGACGAAAATAAAATTAACAAATTGCCGAAGCTTCAGTTTCCTCGCGGATAATGTAAGCTCCACAAACATCAAAGAAACAATATTTTCTTTTTTCTTCCATATTACCCGTTTTGTCAATGAACTGTCGCAAAAATATTATCTGGCGCAATAATTATTAGGTCGGTTAATAAAATCCGCGATCGCGGATTTTCTTAACCGACCTATTTTGACCTGAAATCACAAATATTCTAAAATTGACATTTAAAAATAAAAGCGGGGATATTTTCCCGCTTTTATTTTTGGTGGACCCACGGGGAATTGAACCCCGCCCTCATCCATGCCATGGATGCGTAATGCCGATTTACTATGGGCCCAAAAATGAAGAGTAGCGATCCTTTCGCAAGGAAAGCTACTCTTCCTGGTCTTTGTCGGCTAATTCCAAAAGAGCGTTGGTGAGGTCTTGGACAATCTTTTCTCCTCCGGGTTTTCCCTTAAACTGTATGCCCTCAAACCTTGTAATATCGCCGACCTTGACAATAACTCCCTCCCAGAATTTTGGGAAACGATGATATAACTTTTTAGGATCTAGGTTGTCCGCATTATCCACAGATGATGTTTTATTTACATCTTCAACCCAGATAGGCAAAATCGCTGCTCCGGTTTTCTGCGCCAACAACGCCACACCACGATCTAGTATTCTTACTCTTTTTCCTTTCGCGCTACGCTGGAATTTAGTGCCTTTGAAAGTTCTTCCTCCTTCGGCGAAAATAACGCATATGCCTCCGGATTTGAGAATTTCTATCAACCTCTTCATCTCATGCCTTGCATCTTCGGCCTTCCCATTCCTGTTAATAGGCACTGCTACTGGTTTTATCCAGCGCCAATACCATTTATCCGGAAAATTACTTTTATCCGGCACGCTGAACGGTCTTAGGCGGAAAGGATATCTTAAATAGTCCCGATAAAACAGAACCGGAAGCCAAACCTCAAACATACATCCCAACAAATGAGGATGGTTTGAAACTACAATCAGACCATTCTCGTACAGGCCTGGATTTCGCTTGTATATCGGGAATTTTTCCCAATGCCAAATCTTAATCCAAGCCAGAGCCCTGAAGGCAAAAAACAAAATAGCTAAAAAAGCTCCAACAGGATAAACGACTAACAAGATCGCCACTCTTTCTTTCAGTTTCGCCATATCAATCTCCCTTCAGATCGTTAATAGTTAGTCAAAAGAACCATAAAAAAAGAACGTATTATTGTGGTGGAACGTAAAAAATTGCTTTTGCAATTTTAACGTTCCTAACCACGTTTAAATTCGCAAAGCGAATTTATTACGTGGTGCCCCCACCCCGAGTCGGACGGGGATTTGCTGCTTAAAAGGCAGTTACTCTACCATTGAGTTATGGGGGCGAGCCGAGCCGAGCGTTCGCTCGGCTCGGAATTTCTAATTTCTAATTTTTAATTTCTAAATAATGGCTAAATTTTATAATTTTAAAAACGAAATCGGTCGTAATTAAAAATTAAATCATTAAGAAATTATTTAAAAATTAAAAATTATAAAATTAAAAATTCGTAGTTACATTCCTTCTCTTCTTAAGTCTTCTAATAATTCTTTTTGTCTTTTTGTAAGCTTCTTTGGAGTTTTAACAACGAGTTTGACGAACAAATCTCCTCTACCTATTCTTGAAAATCTTGGAATCCCTTTGCCTGAAATCCTTAAGACCTTTCCCGATTCAATACCTGATGGAATTTTAAGCAAAATCTTTGTCCTTTCAAGAATAGATATTTCTATTTCTCCACCCAGAACCGCTTGGGAAAAACCAATTTCCGCTGTTGCGAATAAATCATCTCCTTTTCTTTCAAAAAATGGATGCTCTTTTACTAAAATTCTTACAAACAAGTCCCCTGCCGTTCCTCCTTTTTTGCCTGCGTCTCCTTTGCCAGCCATTTTTATTGTCTGGTTGGAATCAACTCCGACTGGAATAAAAATTTTAACGATTTCGTCATTTTTAACCCTTCCTTCCCCTCTGCAGACATTGCATGGTTTTGCTGGTTTTTGGCCGTCTCCTCCGCATTCAGGACAAATCGTCCATTGGGTAAAAGAACCCAAAAATGTCCTTTTCATTTGCTGAACTTCGCCAGCGCCTCTGCATGAAAAACATTCATTTAAAGATGTTCCAGGCTCAGCTCCTATCCCTCTGCAACGGCCGCAAACAACATACTTTGAAAGGATAATCTCTTTCTCAGAATTTTTCAAGGCCTCTTCCAGAGAGATTTCCATATCAACACCGATATCTTTCCCCTTTTTAATATTCTTTTTTTGGTCAGCGCCTTTGTTTCCAAACCCGAAAAAATCTTCAAATATATCCCCTAAATTTCCAAAATCAAATTCCGGCTCGGCTCCCTCTTCGCCGCCCGAAGCTCCTCCATTGCCCCAATTAAAACCCCATCCCGGACCAGCGGCGCCGGAAAATCCTTCAAATCCAGGACCTGCGGCGCTTTCAAACACTCTGCCGAATTTATCATATTGCGCTCTTTTTTCTTTGTTAGACAAGACCTGATACGCTTCATTTATTTCTTTGAATTTTTTTTCATCGCCGCCTTTATGAGGATGGTGTTTATGCGCTAATTGATGAAACGCCCGCTTTATTTCTTCAGAAGAAGCGGTTTTTTGAATCCCTAAAATTTCGTAATAATTTTTCATAATGAAAATAAGTTCAAAGCTCAAAACTCAAAGCGCAAAACCACAGCTTAAAACTTAAAACAGAGTTGGGATACAAGCATTGTAAAGGTTGTGGTTTTTAGTTTTGAACTTTGAGTTTTGAGTTATTTTTCCTTATACTCTCCCTCTTGGGTTCCGCCCTCTTCTTTCGGTTTTTCCTTTTTTTGCTCCGGTTTTTCTTCCGGTTTGGCGTTTTTGTACATTTCAGCTCCGGCTTTCTGAATTACATTGGAAAGTTCTAATGTTTTTGCCTTAATATCTTCAATGTTATCACTATCCTTTGCTTTTTCAAGCCCTTTTATTCTCTCCTCAATATCCGCTTTTATCCCCTTATCTATTTTATCCCCGGCGTCTTTCAATGTTTTTTGGCAAGTGTAAACCAAATTCTCCGCTAAGTTGCGCGCTTCTATCAGCTCTTTTTTCTTTTTATCTTCTTCGTTATAAATCTCAGCTTCTTTTTTCATTTTTTCCACTTCTTCTTTTGACATTCCCATTGAGCTCTCAATCCTTATGGACTGGCTTTTTCCAGTTGCCTTGTCTTTGGCGGAAACATTCAGAATGCCATTAGTGTCCACATCAAAAGAGACCTCAATCTGGGGAATTCCCCGCGGAGCCGGCGGTATGCCGTCAAGTATAAACCTGCCTAATGTCTTATTGTCCGACGCCATAGGCCTTTCTCCCTGCAAAACATGAATTTCAACCGATGTCTGTCCTTCCCCGGCTGTAGAAAAAATCTGGCTTTTCGCAGTGGGATATATGGTATTTTTCGGAATTAAAATTGTGTTCACGCTTCCCAATGTTTCAATGCCCAGCGAAAGCGGCGTGGCGTCAAGCAAAAGAACTTCTTTTGCCTCTCCTCCGATAATAGCGCCTTCAATAGCCGCTCCCAGCGCTACGACTTCGTCAGGATTTATTGACCTGCTTGGCTCTTTTCCAAAAAATTTTCGGACCGCTTCCTGCATTGCCGGCATTCTTGTTTGGCCTCCGACTAAAACAATTTCCTCAATATCTTTAATTTCAATTTTTGCTGTTTTTAATGTTTCTTTTACCAGCTCAATTGATTTTTCAATATAATCCCCTACCAAATTTTCAAGTTTTGAACGGGTAAATTTCAGATAAAGATGCTTAGGCCCTGAAGAATCAGAGGTTATAAACGGTAGATTTATTTCTGTCTCCATTGCCGTTGAAAGCTCAATTTTCGCTTTCTCGCCAACTTCTTTAATTCTTTGCAGGGCGAGCTGGTCTTTTGACAAATCAATGCCTTGGTCTTTTTTGAATTCGCCGATTATCCAGCTCATTATTTTCTGGTCAAAATCGTCTCCGCCCAAATGCGTGTCTCCTCCGACTCCGACAACTTCAACCGTATCCGGGTCTTTCCTGACATCCAAAACTGAAACATCAAAAGTTCCTCCGCCGAAATCGTAAACCAAAATTTGCTGATTGGTTTTTTTTGTAAGCCCGTAAGCCAAAGCAGCCGCAGTCGGCTCGTTAAGCACAATCCGCACATTAAAACCGGCTATTTCTCCAGCCACTTTCGTCGCTTTTCTCTGGGAATCGTCAAAATAAGCCGGGCAGGTGATTACGGCGTCTGTTATTTTTTCTCCTATTTTTTCTTCCACATCTTGCTTTATTTTCTGCAAAATCATAGCCGATATTTCAGCCGGTTTGTACCATTTATCCCCCATTTTTACCTCCACGCCTCCGTCAGACGCTTCTTTGATAGCGTAGGGCAAAAACTTTCTATCTTTCTGCACTTCCGCGTCGCTAAACCTTCTTCCGATCAGCCGCTTTACGGAAAAGATCGTATTTTGGGGATTTGTGATTTGCTGGCGCCGAGCAATAGTCCCGACTGTCCGCTCCCCTGTTTTATTCATAGCCACAATTGAAGGAGTAGTTCTGCCTCCTTCCTTATTTTCAACTATTTTCGGCTCGCCGTTTTCCATCACGGCAGCCGCAGAAAAAGTTGTTCCGAGATCAATGCCTACAATTTTGCTCATAAGTTTTTACCCTGTTAAATACCGATATACGGCAACCCAACCATCTAATCTTGTTTGAATTTGTTAATTAATATGATTAGATGGCTGGATTATTTAACGGGGTGAATTTAATTATTTTTTTATAACTTTATTTGCTAATTTTGACCATTCATAAAATAAATTTTATTCAGGGTCTGCGGTCACTTCGCGACCTTGACTTTAACTGGCCTTATTATTTTTCCTTGAAATAAATATCCTTTTTTGACTTCTTCTGCGACAACCCCATTCTCTTTCTCTTTCGTTTCAATTTCTCCAACCGCTTCCATAAAATTCGGATCAAATTTTTCGCCGATGGATTTTATTTCTTCAACTCCCTGTTTTTTCAAAAAATCCATAATCTGGGATTTTATGCTTAACAGCCCTTCAACGCATTTGTCTTTCCTTAATTCCTCCTGAATTTCTTTTTCCGCGATATGAAAGTTATCCAAAATTGGCAAAAATTTTAATATCAAGCCCTCATTGGCGTATTTCATTAGGCCTCCAAGTCGTTCCAGTTCTTCTTTTTTATAATTCAAAAATCCAGCTCTTTCTCTTTTCCAGCCGTCTAAATATTCCTCTCTTTTGCAAAGACATTCGCTTAGCTTCTTTTTTGTTCCCTCTGACTCCCCTATTGTCTCTAAATTTCCCCTTTTTTCTTCTTTTATTTCTTCGCCTTCTTTTTTGAGCTCTTTTTCTTCGGATTGTTTTTGCTTCTCTTTTTGTCCGTTCATAAGATTATATATGTTTTAGACTATTTATTAAATAATATATTGTTTTGATGTTTTTGTCATAATCCATTCTTTTGGGCCCTAAAATCGCTACCAGGCCTTTTTTATTTTTCGGAAAATCGGCTTGCGACATAATCAGCCCGAAATTATTTGAATCAAAGAACCCCCCCTCTTCTCCGATAAAAACATTTACCCCGTTAAAAATCCGCCTCGCTCGCGAGTCGGCGGACGCCTTTTGCGTCTGGCTTCTAACAGGGTGAGCCTCATTTCGTTCTTCTTGGCTGCTGAAAAAATCTCCGGCTTTTTTTTCAAAGCAATCAACCGCGCTGACAAATTCTTCTAAATAATCCGTTTCTCTGAATTCCGGATTTTGGAAGACCACTTTCCAGCCGTCTTTCCACAAAAAATCATCCTCAAAAAGATATGCCAATGCCAGACATGTAGTATTTTCAGCTAACTCTCTCGCAACGGATCCGGAAAATTTATAAATATCGTTTTTCTCTTTTTCAATATCCTCAAAATCACAAGGAAAAAAATTTTCTTCAAAATTAAATTCAAGCGCTTTATCAACAAAAAATCTATACGCTTTACTGGTTGGAATCCGCCCAGCTGAAGTATGGGGTTGACAAAGATATCCATCCTCCGCCAATTTTTGCATTTCATTCCTGATTGTGGCGGGGCAAATGCCAAAGTTATTTTTTTCAACCAAAAATTCTGAGCCGATTGGCTTTGCCGTAGCGATATATTGCCTAGTCAGGCAATCCAAAATTTTTTCCTGCCTTTCAGTTATAACCATAATAAATCAGGAATTCCCCCACCCTTTCTCCCCTCCGATGGTCATCGGATGGGATGATTAAGAGGATGGGGAGAATTTTATATTTCATTATAGCTATACCAAAATTAGCAGTCAAGCCCCCAGAGTGATAATCCAGATAACAATCAAGGCCTGTGCTCAACGAAAGTGGCCTGTGTTCAACGAAAGTTAAATCCATGTCTTTTTTTTATCCTCCTTCGCAAAAACGAAGAAGGGATACTTTCTTTATTATCCTAAAATATTTATCAAAAGCGGAGTATATCAGCCACGATCGTGGCTGATATACTCCGCTTTCATTTTTAATATTTGTCTGTTTTCTTATAAATGTGGTAAAATATTTTAATATGGAGAATTTATATAAAAAAATTAGAAAAATTATCGACGTAATTGCGAAAATTGTTTTGAAACATAAGACAATTTTTATTTTAGCGATTATGTTGGCAATTTCTATTTTTTTTCGGCTCTGGCAATTAGATATTATTCCGCCTGGGCTTTATCCGGATGTGGCGATAAACGGCAACGACGCTTTAAATACCATTGAAACAGGACAATGGAAATTATTTTATCAGGCGAATAATGGCAGAGAAGGACTTTTTATGTGGCTGATAGCGATTTCATTTTCAATCTTCGGAACAAGTGTCTGGGCAATTAAAATCGTAGCGGCAACAATCGGAATCTTAACTGTTTTCGGGGTATATTTATTAACAAAAGAATTGTGTGCCTATCTGGTAGGCACATCGTTTGTGTGCCTACCAGATAGGCACACAACAGATAGGCACACAACAAATTATTCCAGTTATATTGCTTTGTTGGCAAGCTTTTTTTTAGCAATTTCTTTTTGGCATACTATGTTTTCCAGAATTGGCTTTCGGGCAATAATGGTTCCTTTCTTTTTGGTATTTGGATTTTATTTTCTTTTTAGGGGATTCAGAAAGGCAGAAATCTTGCCAATTTTGATTTCCAGCATTTTTTTTGGTTTAGGGTTTTACACATACATTGCTTATAGATTTGTAATAATTCCATTGACAGTTGTTTTGGTTTATTGGTTTTTAATTTATAGAAAACAAGGTCTCCAGAAAAAATTCCTAATTTTTAATTCATTATTCATAATTCTCGTTCTTGTTGTCGCCCTTCCAATTGGAATTTATTTTTTGCAAAATCCGGCTGATTTTTTTGGCAGAGCAAATGCCGTTTCAATATTTTCTCAACCAAATCCGGCATTAAAATTTTTAGAATCATTTGTTGTGAATCTTGGAATATTTAATTTCTATGGCGACGGCAATTGGCGCCACAATATTCCCCGCTCCCCCCAGCTTTTATGGCCCGTCGGTATTTTCTTTTTAATTGGTTTTATCTTATTAATTAAAGAAATAATAATCCGTAAAAAAAACATAAACGAATTCCACATTCCAAGCTCCAGGTTTTATGTTCCAATTTTTCTGTTCGCCTGGTTTTTCGCTATGCTTTTGCCCAGCGCTTTAACTTACGAAGGAATTCCTCATAATTTGCGCATTATTGGCATGATTCCTCCTATTTTTATTTTTGCCGGCATCGGCGCGTTTTGGACTTACGAAAAAATAAAGCCCTTATTCAAAACAAAAAACCAGAAAGCGCTTTTAGCCCTTTGCGTTTCTGTTTTTCTTTTTTCAGTTTTATGCGCTGAATGGAGTAAATATTTCATGCAATGGGGAGAAAATCAAAATATCAAAGACGCTTTTTCGGAAAATTATGTTAGAATAGGAGAATATCTAAATTCTCTGCCCGAAGAAACCAATAAATATGTAATAGTTAATCAAGAAGGCACGCCTATTCCTTTTCCCGACGGCATTCCTGTTTCCAGCCAAACAACAATGTTTATTGAAAGAGCTGAATTTGGACAGCTTCGTTCAGAATATTTATTGCCGACGGATATAAACAAAATTGAGATAAATAATAAAAAGGCGGTTATTATTCCCCTGCATTACGAAAAAAATTTATTTGAAGAATTATCAGAAAAATTTCCAAACGGAAAAATCATTCAACAAAACGGAATCTATGTCTACGAAATCTCAATAACCAAGATACAATAACCAAAATTCAAACCTCAAACGGTTTGGTTATTGGTTATTGGTTATTTTTTACATAATTTATAATTCGCAATTCAAACTTATGTCTAACAAAGCAACCAACATTTTAGCCGCAGGGCTTTTAATATTCACATTTTTGATAGCTCTTTTCAGTATGGTCGGCGATTCCCTTACTATGGACGAGCTCGCCCATTTGCCAGCAGGGTATTCTTATCTGACGCAAAAAGATATGCGTCTTAATCCAGAGCATCCTCCTCTAATAAAAGATCTTTCCGCTATTCCCTTATTATTCATCAATGGCATAAATTTTCCATCAGAAATAAAAAGCTGGAATCAAGACATTAACGGTCAATGGGATTTTGGAAATAGTTTTCTTTTTCAAAGCAACAATCCGGCAGACCAGATGATTTTCTGGGCAAGAATCCCAATGATTTTTATTTTAATCCTGCTCGGATATTATGTTTTTCGCTGGAGTCGCGAGCTTTTCGGAAATAAAGCGGCTATTTTATCTTTATTTTTATTTTGTTTCTCCCCTACCCTACTCGCCCATTCTCGGCTTGTGACAACAGATGTGGGGGCCGCCGCCGGCGCGTTTATCGCGACTTATTATTTTGTAAAATTTTTAAAAAATAATTCTTGGAAAAATTTAATTATAGCAGGCATTGTTCTGGGTATTGCCGAAATGTTAAAATTTTCACTGATTCTGCTTTTCCCGGCTTTCGGGATTCTACTGCTGATCTGGACTGCCGTCCGCTCGTCCTATTTCAAAAAATTCATAATAGATTTTTTTCGCGCTTTGCAGGGCTTTATTTTAATAATAGCCGTCTGTTTTGTTTTGATTTGGGTTGTCTACCAATATCACACATGGAATCTACCGCCGGAAAAACAGGCAAACGACACTCAAACAATTTTGTCGTCTTTCGGCAGTGGAACAATAGTTAACGCTGTTGTCTGGATGGCAGACAAACCGATATTAAGGCCTTTTGCTCAATATTTTTTGGGCGTGTGTATGGTTTTGCAAAGAACTTCAGGTGGAAACACCACTTTCTTTTTAGGAGAAATATCTTCCACGGCGTGGAAAAATTATTTTCCGGTTATCTATGCGATAAAAGAACCACTGTCTTTCCATATCCTCCTAATAATAGCTATATTATATTTTATCTGGACAAACGGCGGGCCCTTCTGGCAAGGATTTTGGCTAAGAATAAAGAACTGGCTTCTCTCCCATTTTCCGGAATTCGCAATGCTTTTGTTTATAGCGATTTATTGGCTAACCAGTATAAGCGGCAATCTTAATATCGGAATCCGCCATCTTTTGCCGATTTTCCCTTTTACTATTTTATTAGTGGCTGGCGCGACAAGCCAATGGCTGAAACCGCCCTTGTTTCGGTTGAAAAGAATTTTCCTATCTATTTTACTTATCTGGCAAGCGATAGGAATTATAGCCGCTTATCCGCATTTTATTTCCTACTACAATGAATTGGCAGGCGGTCCGGCAAACGGATATATTTACGCAGTTGATTCAAATTATGATTGGGGCCAGGATTTGAAACGGCTCGTGGCTTGGACGGAAAAAAATAATATAGATAAAATCTATGTTGATTACTTCGGAGGAGCTGACGCAAAATATTACTTAAAAGATAAATTCCTTTCTTGGTGGGGCAATAAAAATCAGTATGAAATTCCGTTAAACAGTTATTTGGCAGTGTCAGCCACATTTTTGCAGGGAGGCAAAGGCGAACCAGCGCCGGGATTTAATGGAACAACTGGCTATTATAGATGGCTTGGCAAATGCGAACCCATCAGAATCAGCTATTCCATATTTGTCTATCACATAACCGGCTTTGACAGCGACGGATTTGCCCAATGCTCTGCGCAATAGCTTAAGGATTAAAAATCAAAATATAAAAGGGCTCCAAAAATTATTTCCAAGAGTATAACAGAGGCGCAACAGCAAGGGGCTAATGGTTGTTTCCATTAGCCCCGTTTTATTTACCTTTATAATACTCCTCTCTTTTCTGAATTAATTTTTGCACTTCATCTTTGCTAAATTTTGTAATAAACTTGGGAATTCTGGTTGTGATTATCGCTTCCATAAATTTCTTATTAGATTCGGCATCGTATATTGGTTTATTGTTATTTATATCTAAACCACTCAACATATCAGCTTCCATTAGGGCTAATTCATCCGTATCTTTAATTTCAAATTTTTTGTCATGAGCCGCCACAAGATGAATGCAACGAATTTTTTGTTTATCGGACAGAAATGAAAAGAAGTCATCTTTTAATAATTTTTCTACTTTTTTAGCGCCTAATTCCATATGTAATGACTTGGCATTTTCTACGAGCTCAAAATTCATAACCTGTCTTTCTGTGAATATTTCCGAATAGCCCCAGTCATGGGCATACGCCGCAATTAGTAAAACGGTTTCATCCAAATTAAGATCAGGATTTTGTTTAATAATTTGTTTTAACCAATCAACTACCTCTAATGTATGTATCATATCAAAACCACCCCGACTTTTTTCTAAATCAGGTAATATTTTTTCTTTCAAGTATTCTTCCAGCTTGTCTAAGTTTGAATTCATAAATCTAATTTTTCACAGATTTTTAATATATTTTTCCCAAATTATCTTGAAAAAAGGAAGTGTTAAGGTAGAAAGCATAAAGGCAATCACTGGCACAATGGCATTCAACCATGGCTTTGGAATATTTATTATTTGCAAATATGCACCTATTGCAATATAGGTAAAAATAGCCAGTAAGATTCTTCGGCCCTTTTGCATCCTTTCAAGCTCAATCACTCGGTATCCCGCCACATCAAGGTAACATATCAGTTTGATGCGCGGTTCTCCGGTGGGTAATATCCCTATCCCTATTTCTGTCAACGCCACATTTATTGAATGCTTTTTTACAATCCCTCGGGGTAAATATAAATTCTGTCAAAGCGGAGGTCAATGTATTGGAGATTTTTTCTCCGCTCAATCGGGAGTTTTTCTTTTAATATAATTCCTAAATTTTTCAGCTGTTTGTCTATGTCTTTTTGAGGATTTAAAAATATTTCCCAGCCCTCTGATATTTTAATATTAAATCTTGCGTCTGATTTGATTAAAAATTCACCGGCCGATAATTTTAAATTTTTAAGCTTTGAAAAAATTTCAAAAATATCAGCTATTTGTTCTTTTTTAATAGGCGCTTCTCCTAACTTCATTTCTCCGCTAAAATCCGCTTTTATTATTTTCAACATATCTGAAGCAACTTCCCTCGCCTCCTCAAACGCCACTCCCCCATTATCAATAAAAAAACATTTTTTTAAATCGCAAAAAATCGCAATTGGGATTCTTTCCACGACTTGGGCAAAAATAGTGTTGGGAAAATCTCTTGTTAAATTAATTTTCGCTATTTTCGGTATTTCTCTTAAAATTTCTTCGCTCATCTCGCTTAATTCCGTTAAGAAAATGCTTTTTGTTTCCATAAAAACGAATTTTTTATCAGTATTTTTTGAAATTATATTTTCTATTTCCTCTAAAGAGACCTTTTGGTTGCCTTCTATTTTAATATTTCCGACCTGAAAAATAGAAGAAAAAAAGAAAACATCAACGCCGGTTCCAAAAAAAATCAAAGCCAAAAAACAAAACCAAAAAAACTTGGACCGGAATATTCCGCCCTTCCTTCTTACTTTGTATTGTTTTTTATACCTTTTTCTCATTATCTCAATTTATTTCCACATATCTCAACCGCTTATTATAATCTTCTTTTTATTTTCCTTATTTTTTCAAAAATACAGATAAGCCAATATCTTTTTGAGAGCGGTAAATCCTGCGTTTTCACATACTCTTTGCGATAACCGCCAAACCCCATTTTAAATAAACTTAAGCCAGCCCAAGGGTGGTTCTTAATGTTTCCATCTGTAATGCCCCAAAAATTATATGATTTGCATCCCCTGTTTTTCGCTTCTTTTATGGCTTCCCATTGCAATAAATAAGAAACAGGGATTTTTGAAAATTCAGAAAGCGATCCGCTGTGATGATAAAACGCTTTTCCATGCCAAAAAATAAAAATTGCCGTGGAAACAATTTTTCCTTTGTATTTTCCGAAAAAAATTATAATTTCATCATCCTCCAAAAAACAAGAAAATTGATCTTCCAGATACTTTAATGAAAATTCTGTAAAATTATGCCTTTGAGCTGTTGCGCGATAAATTTCATTAAATTTTTTCAGGTCTTCTATGTTTTTGCTTTTGACAATTTCTATATCTTTATTCCTCTGACCTTGTCGGATTAAATAACGGGTGGTTTTTCTCATTGCGCCTAAAAGGTCATTTTCCAATGGCGAAATATCTAATTCCCAAGTCACTTCCGGATGCATATGAATAGGCGCTTCTATAAATCCAAGCTCTTTGTATATCTTAACATTTTCTTCACTTCTTGACCAAATCGGACTAATCCTGATAAAGCTAGCCTTTTCCTCTCCGGCCAGATCCTTTAATTTATCCGTTAGTATTCCTAATTCATAATTCCTAATTTCTAATTCTTTTGTTACGGGTCCGTGAGGAATAAATAGAAAAGTTCCTCTTCTCGCTTTTATCTTTATAATCAAAATAACGCTAACCAATTGGTCGCTATCATATATCCCCCACCTCCAAATTTTTTCGCTTTGTTTTTTCTGAAATTCTCCCCAATTCCAAGAATTCAAAAATGTTTTTTCTTCACATTCCAACAAAAAATTCTCCCAAATTTCTTTATTGTTTATTTCTTCTATTTCCATTTATTATTAACTAAATTTAAGTAAAAAAGATATAATTCTTTTCAGATCGTTTTCTGAAATGTTTATGTGGGTTGGCAGGTTAAGAATTTTTTTGGCGAGTTTTTCGGCCATCGGACAGCCACCGAACTTATACTTCATTTTGTCCAATTTCGTGTCATAAGGCGCGATGGGTGTTGTGTACCAATCGCCTAATAACATATTTTGCCTGTGCCACGCTTCATAAATTATTTCATGGGTTTTCGGATGTTTTATCGTAAAACGCAAAAAGACATTTTTCCGCTCCGAAAATTGCCGTGGCAATTCAAAAGAAGTATTCCCTAATTCTTTATAATAAAAATTAGCAATTTTTTTGCGGTTTTCATTAAATCTCTCTATTTTTTTGAATTGATTAATGGCAAGCAAAGCTAATGCATTTGGCAAGGCTTTTGGAAAATAATCAGGCCTCTCCCCTCTTTTCTCTTTCCAATGCACCGCTTTTGATAAAATATGCAACCATTGCGATAGCACTAAAAATATTTTTCCTAAGTCGCAAAAATTATAAATCGGCAGGACGACCCAGTTTATCAAAACAGGATGAAGCAGTTGCTGAAAAATCCAATAGCGAGGCGGGTAGCTAATTTCTCTCTGGAAATTTTTTATCTTTTCAGCTAAAACATCATCGTTTGTCGCGACCATTCCGCCATAAATAGAAGAAATTATTTTATCTCGAGAAAAGCTGAAAAAAGATATTTTGCCGAAAGTACCAACCTTTTTTCCTTTATATTCCGCGCCTAATGAATGGGCGCAATCCTCAATTAAAATAAGGTTATTTTCTCGGCAGATTTCCAAAATTTTATCCATATCAGCCGGCAAGCCGAAAGTGTGCTGAACCATTAAAACCCTGATTTTAGGAGTAATTTTTCTCATCAGATCATCAATATTTATATTAAAATCATCTTCATTGCAATCAACAAAAATTGGCTGAAGTCCGAGCCACAAAATCGGGTTAACCGCGGCATTGCAAGTAAGGGCCTGAAGCAAAACCTCGTCGCCCGTTTTTAGCTCTAATGACTTTAAAATCGCAAACAAGGAAGATCTTCCGCTGTTAAAAGAGATAGCGTATTTTACTCCCAAATAGTTTTTGAATTTATTTTCCAGTTCTAAAATCGCGTTGCCTTTACTCCACAGCCACGGCATAAAAATTAATTTTAAGGCAAGCCAAATATCGTCTTTTTCCGTATTCGGGCTCAAAGATATTGAAATTGGCCTAAGATATTGACAAATTTTATGCATAATTATAATATAATAGTAGCTATTTTGACCTCCTTCCTAAAGACTCCCCCTTATATCCAACCTGGGGGAGTTAAGCGCCAGATCATTGTGGTCTGGCGCTATTTCTTTCAAAAAAAATTGACAACCGCTTTTGGTAGCCTGCCCTCTAAAAGTATTACATCTGCCCTGTTTTTAAATTCCTTTATTTTTTCAATAATTTCGTTTGGATTTTCAATAAGTATAATTTTTGGGCTATCCTGTTTTATTTCCTCAAAATAATCTGCTGTAGTGATAATCGCCAAGTCGCAGACCTTGGCAATTTTTCTTCCTATTTTTCTGTGAATTTCTTTGGCGACTCCATTAAGTTCTATCAAGCACGGCATAATAATAACTTTCTTGCCTTGATACAATTTTAGATATTCCAAATCAGCCATAACGCCGTTGAAATTCGCTGAATAAGAGGCATCTAAAACAACGGGACTTTTTTTCCTCAAAAATTTCATTCCGCCTTGTTCTGGCCTAATTTTCAGGCAAGCGTTGGAAATTTCTTGCAGACGCATCCCCAATTCCTTAACGCAAACAGCGGCTAATAATATATTTATAACATTTTGCGATCCCAGCAAATTTACCTTAAAATCCGCCCAATCTCCATCTTTTGAAAATGCCCTAAACAATATAAATTCTTTTTCAACTTGCATATTCTCCGCCCAAATATCTAATTTTTCCGCCACAGAACACAATTTTTGATTTTTGATTTGTATTTTTGAGATTTGAAATTTAAGATTTAAGATTATTAACTCGTTGTCTCCATTAAAAATCGCCACTCCATCTTCTGGCAAGCTTTCAATTAGCTCAAACTTGGCATTGATAATATTCTCCTGCGAACTAAAAGTTGATAAATGCTGTTCTCCTATGCCTGTAAGAATTCCTATTTTCGGTTTCAGTATTTGGCAAACCTCTTTTATTTTGCCTCTTTCGTAAGCCCCTATTTCAGCGATCAAAATTTGATGTTCTGGCTTTAATTCTTCCAAAATTGTTTTGGCAATTCCTATTTCCGCGTTTATGTTTTTTTCCGTTTTAAGGATATTGAATTTTTGAGAAAGAATTTCCCCTAAAAATTCCTTAACCGATGTTTTGCCATAACTGCCCGTAATCCCAATGACCAAAAGGTCTTTGAAATTTTTTCGCTTTTTTTCAGCGTCCATTAAAATTTTTTTAACCGCGAAGCCTGTTGGAATCTGAATAGCCAATACAATAATGGAAGAAATTATCGGAGCCAGCAACAACAAAATCAGCAATAAAAAATAAAACCAAATATCGGACAAGGAAAAAAATAAAAATAAAATCAGCGATTCAAAAATTATCCCGGAAAATGATATGGCGATAATTTTTTTAGTCAGCTTGGGGAATCTAAATCCCTTAAAAGAAAAAAGAAATTTTCTTGCCGCTTGCGTCTCAAAATGAGCTAAAAATCTGCCCAAGTGGCATTCCTTTAACTGCCAAAGCCAAATCCAGAAAAAAAACAATTTCGCAAAAAGTAAAAACCAAATTACTGAAACTAAAAATTTCATTATATATGCTTCTTTTAGACCCATTGATTAAAAAATTTTTCTACTCCAATTTTTATATTTTAACTGCAAATTTGATAAAACTCGTCGGCTTATACTCTGTGTCGTATAAACATCCTCGTTTTATCAAATTTTTGTTCTAAAATCTAAAAATTTCGTCACGAAAATTTTTAATCAATGTGTTTAATTATGATTTTAGCCAATTCTTCTGGACAATCGGAATAAGAGCTGTGGCCGGATTTTTTTAAAATTTCCAGTATTGAACCTTTTATTTTTTTGTTAATCAGGAGGGCGTCTTTCATCGGAGTGATTCTGTCTTTTTCCCCCCAGATAATTATTGTCGGGTCTTTAATTTGCGATAAAATAGATTCAGACGGATAATCTTTGTTAACTAATTGCAGATAAATTTCCCTCATTATGCCTTTAGTGGAGATGTAATCGCTTTTGACTATAAACCTATAAAATATCTTCTTTAAATAAAAATAACCCGGGATAAAAGAAAAAATTTTAAGCGCCTTGGAAACAATATAAAAAATGCGGGTTTTAAATAATCTTCTCCTATAACATGCCGCTCCCACCAAAAAAAGCTTTTCAATTCTTTCGGGAAATCTCAAATCGCATTTTGCGGCAATGGCTCCGCCGAAAGAATGGCCTAATATATAAAATTTATCAACACCTATTTTATTCACAAAATCAACAATAAAATCGCAATAATTATCTAATGACCATGCTATTTTCGGCTGTTCGCTTTTGCCGAAGCCCGGCAAATCAGGAATAATAACATTAATTCCTTTCTCGGCTAAAATATCCGCGACATATTGCCATTTTTCTTTGCGCGAACCCCAGCCATGCAAAATAAGGAATGGTTTCCCCTCCCCTGTTTTCAGATAATTTATGTTTAAATCTTTTACAACAATATTTTCCTCCTTCATCCATTTTTAATAACATTAAATCCTGTATATTTTTTCAAAACTTTCGGCATTTTAACGCTTCCGTCTTTTTGCTGATATTGTTCTAATATAGCTGGAATTAAACGGCTGGTAGCCAATCCAGAACCATTTAAGGTATGAACAAAATCATTCTTATTATTTTTGCTATTTCTGTATTTTATATTCCCCCTTCTTGCCTGGTAGTCCAAAGCATTTGAAATGCTACTTACTTCTTTGTAGATATTCATACTGGGAATCCATGCCTCTATATCTATTGTCTTTGCCATAGCAGAACTTGCGTCTCCAGCCGCTAATTTAACTGATTGGAAATGCAAGCCAAGCCCTGATGTCAATTTTTCAGCGTTTTTCACTAATTCGTTAAACGCCTCCCACGATTTTTCCGGCAAAGTAAATTGAAACATTTCAATCTTGTTGAATTGATGCCCTCTTATTATTCCTCTTTCCTCTTTTCTGTAGCCCCCGGCCTCTCTCCTAAAACATGCTGAATAAGCAAAGTATTTTATTGGCAAGGATTTTTCTTCTAAAATTTCATCTCTATGATAATTTCCTATCATCATTTCGCTTGTGGCATTCAAGCATAATTTGTCTTGAGTCCAAAATAAGTCATCTCTAAATTTTGGCAGATGTCCTGAGGTATAAGCCGATTTTTCTGTCAATAAAAACGGCGGGATTAAAAAAGTATATTTATTTTTCCTATGAAAATCAATAAAATAATTTAATAAAGCCCATTCCAATAATGCTCCTTTGCCTTTGTAAACCCAAAATCCGCTTCCCGACATCTTAGCCCCTCTTTCATAATCAATAAGTTCCAAATCGTTTGCCAATTGTATATGATCTCTCGGAGTAAATTTAAATTTAAATTTTTTTCCAAAAATTTTTAAAACTTTATTATTTTCTTTACCACCTGCCACAACATCTTCGGCAACGATATTAGGAAGCTCTGAAACCTTATTTTTCAATTCTTTATCAACCTCAAATAGTTGCCTGTCTATTTTTTTTATTTTGTTGCTTACAATTCTCAATTGTTGAATTGTTTCCGGATCAGGTTTTGCGTTTGAATATTTGTTTATTTCTGCTTTTAATTTTTCAACCTCAACTATAAGGCGGCGTCTTGCGTTGTCTGTCTCTATAATTTCATCTAAATTAAAATCTTTTTCGCAGCCCCTCTTTGAAAGAGATTTTTGGATGTCCTCTTTTTTCTCTCTTATGAGTTTAATATCCAACATAATGCTAAAATTACAAATCCAAAATTATAAATCCCAAATAAATTAAAAATTCAAAACTTTTCTCTCTTTTCAATCTCTCTGTCGCGAAGTTTGAAATTTGAAAATTGTGATTTATTTGGAATTTATAATTTTGATATTTGGATTTAGACTTTTTTCATCTTCATTGCCGGAAACAAAATTATTTCTCTAAGCGAGTGTGAATTAGTTAGCAATACTACAAGTCGATCAACTCCCATTCCAAGCCCAGCCGCCGAAGGCATTCCATATTCCAGCGCCTCAATAAAATCCTTATCCATTCTTTGCGCATCCTCAAAGCCCGCCTTAAAAATTTTCTCCTGTTCTCTAAATCTCTCTTCTTGAACTATAGGGTTATTAAGTTCTGAAAACGCTTTGACCAATTCCATGCCAGCGGCTAATAATTGGAAGCTTGCTGATTTTCGAGGATTGTCATCTAACGCCTTAGCTAAAGGAAAAGCGCTTACGGGATAATGAATTATAAATGTCGGCTGGCATATCTTCTGTCTGCAATATTTCTTATATATCTCGTCAGCGATTTCGCTTTTTCCACCTATGGGCTTAACGTCCATTTTTTTAGCCCGGTTTTTTAATTCTTCCAAATTTATTTCGTCCAAATCAATGCCAGTGTATTTTTTGAAAATTTCACCAAATTCTACTCTTGGAAAAGGCGGCTTGAAATCAAGCTCTTTGTCTTCGTATTTTATTTTATAGCCCCCGAAAAATTTCTTCACTAAGCAGGGAATCATTTCTTCTATGAATTTCATTAAATCTTTATAATCCGCGTAAGCCCAGTATAATTCCAGCATTGAAAAATCAGGATTGTGCGCTTTGTCTACCCCTTCATTCCTGAAACACCTTCCTATTTCATAAATCTTTTCAAATCCCCCAACTAAAAGCCGTTTCAAATATAATTCAGGCGAGATACGAAGATACAAATCCATATCCATAACGTTTAAATGGGTCTTGAATGGCTTTGCCGAAGCGCCTCCGTAAATCGGCTGAAGTATCGGAGTTTCCACTTCCAAAAATCCTTTATATTCCAAAAAATAGCGGATTTCTTTAATAATATTTGAACGAACTTCAAATTTTTTCTTAACCTCCGGATTAAAAATTAAATCCAAATATCTCTTGCGGTATCTCTCCTCAATGTTCTGAAGTCCATGCCATTTTTCTGGCAAAGGCAAAAGCGATTTTGTGAGCATATTGTAGTCCGCAGTTTCTAGTGTTTTTTCTCCTTTTTTCGTCAAAAATAATATTCCTCTCGCTTCAATAAAATCGCCGATGTCAAAATTATCAATAAAAAATTGAAAACTGCTCTCCCCTATCCCGTCTTTTTTTAGCAAAATCTGGATTTTTCCGGAAACGTCTTCAATATCGCAAAAAACAAGGCCTCCATGCTGTCTTTGGGAAATAATTCTGCCTGTTAAAACAATTTCTTTTAATTCAGTGGAAAGTTTGTCAAAATTTTCAAGGGCATCTTCGCAACTATGCGTTCTTTTCGTTTTTCCCGGATAAGCCAAAATTCCGGTGGATTCAATCGCCTTTAATTTCGCAAGTCTAATTTTTCTTATTTCTTCAATCGTGCTCATATTAAACCTATTGCGCAATAATCTTTCTGCCGCAAATTTAATATTTTAGCTACAAAGTCAGAAAATATTCAATTTTCGCTACGAAAATTATTACGCAATATGTTTATTATATTTTAGCCTTTATTAAAATCTTTTGCAATAATATATATTTCTTTGCTTTGCCTTAAAACCGCCTTGGGCTTAAACCTTGTTGAAAAATTAAAATCTTTTTTAATTTCTTTGAAAAAATCATCGGATTCCGATCCTTCAAAAATTTTACAAACAAAATTTCCGCTCGGCATTAAAACGATTTTTGCTATTTCAAAAGCCCTAACGCAAAGTTCTAATGATTTACCGCTGTCAACGTTTTTTATTCCCGTTGTCTTGGGCGCCAAATCAGAGACAACCAGATCAAAATTTTTCTCTTTCAGGATTTCTTCCATTACGTCTTTTTTTTCAAAAAAAATATTTTTTGCCAATTCTATTTTTATATCATCAAAATCAATGCCAAAAACAACTCCCTCATCCCCCGTTCTTTCTGAAATATATAAAAGCCAAGAACCCGGAGCGCATCCCAAATCCAAAATCTTGTCTCCTTTTTTAATGAGGCGAAACTTTTCATCTATTTCTTTCAGTTTGTAGACCGAACGCGCCGGGTAACCTTCTTTTTTTGCTTTTTCCGTCCAAAATTCGTTTTTCAAATTTTTCCTGAACATAGTTCTAAGTTCAAAATTAAAAGCGAAAAGCTACAATTCAAAACCTTAAAATCACTTCCTCCATCACTTTCTTCTTCCTATCCGATGATCATCGGAGGGGATGATTAAGGAGGAGGTAGTTTTGAGTTAGTTAAAAAAAGAGGGCTTGATTGCAGCAATACAATTAAGCCCTATAACAATGCGCTGAGAATCACTTATACCAAATATCCAAAAGCATCTGGCAGAAAACATCAAGCGATTCTCTTTGGGCTTTGGCGGAACGAGTTGTCCACATTTCAGGATGCTTGTTGCCAGGAATATCTCCGGAGCCGCAAACTTCAAGAACGAAAATAAAATCATTGCTACGTTGTATTCGCCGCAAGAAATTTAGCATTCTTATCACGTTTTTGTCGCCGGGAAGAATAGACGAGTGATGCGCTACCTTCCCTTCGCAAATTTCGTGCCATTCGCCGCATCCGCATGAGCCGGCAATATGGTAGATATAAATATCTGGCCCCAAACATTCAATCTCTTCTTCCAAACTGCCGAAAGGAGCCGTTACTATAGGTGTAAATTCTTTCCTTAAAAAAAGCCCGCACTCTTTAATCAACTTCCCTTCCTCAATTGAAAGGTTTGGTGGTATTTTTCCTTCCAATTTGTCGTAAAAGCCGGAGCGTTGCGCGAAACCAAGCGCGATAGACAAATGCTCAAAATCAACCACAATATCGCAATCTGCCCCTCGTCTTAAAAAAAGCAAGCTGTCGCTCAAACTGCCAACCCTTATGCAAAGGCATGTTTCCATAACTTGCTGTCCGTCGTCTCCTTGAAAAAAATTCGCAGGTGGCTGGTAAATATTCGTAAAAGGAGTATTTTCAATTGCCACTCTTACGGACGGCCCGAAAAATTTCTTCAGGTCGCGCGCTATTTCAACAGTGCGGTTGAGGGCGTCGCCGTATTCGCCGGCTCCAAATCTTGAGATATATCTTTTTTCCCGGGAAGGCGGCTCCTCTTTATTTCCTCCCAACCTCATTCCGTGCAGAACGACATAATAAGGACTTGGATGCAGATATGTGATTCGGTTAAGTAAAAGTTTCGCCCAATTGCGGCTTTCCGGTGCGCACATCAAATTCACGAAATCGTAAGGCAGATGAATCGCGAATGGAAGATCGATTTTCACGCCGCGATCTCCAATAAAATCTTTTATTTCAAACCCGAATTCAACTCCCCTCTTTGTGAGTTCCTTGCACGCATCCATCTCAAACCAATTACTCTTCTCTTGCAACTGCATTACATTTGCCGGCATAAATACTTTCATACATCATCCTTTCATAGAAAAACCATATATAATCCGCATTTAGTTTGTTATAAAAACCGCCTTTGTCTGCAGTCTGTTTCTTGCCTTTATTCGCCGTATGCTTTGCGTATGCCTCATAATTGTAGCAAATTTGCGGCTGAAATTTGGAGAAAAGACCTGAAAATTCTTTTTTTATTGGGCATTTCATAATTCAAAGTAAATATTAAAAGAACTATTCTTGACATTATCACGAATAAATTTTTTTGCAACTATTAGCTATGTTAAAAATTATCGCCAATTAAAAACCACGATCGTGGTTTTTAATTGGCGATAAAATAATATGACGGGATATAATCCCGCCATATTGCGCAATCCCGCCATATTATGATCCCAAAAAAAAACAAATTAAATTTTTACCCTCTTTTAAATCCCAATTTTCCAATATATTCCTGCGCTTTTATTTTCGCGCATCTAAATTGGAGAATTTTTTTTGCTTTGAATTGGCGGTATATTTTATTCCTCATATCTAGCCACTCTTCAAATCGGATTATCCTTGCTCTGAAAAGCCAGACCAGAGACAAAGCTATAACCAAAGGCAAAAAGAAGGAATCAAAGAAAATATTATTAGTCAAGCCTGTTGAAATATCAGTCGGCGATTCTTTTTTTACAACAACTTTAGCAGTGTCTGAACTTGAAGAGCTGGTAGAATAAACCAACGCTGTATTGATAAGCTGAGTATCTCCAACGCTAAACATATTTTTATTCGCCACCTCTGCGTCAAAAGTGATTGTTTTTGATTGATAACTATTAAAAGTTCCTAAATTCAACCCGGCGATCAAATCAGAGGACTGATAAACGCCGTCAATTTTAAGATTGTCCCTAAAAATTATCCTGTTTGGCAAGGCGTCTTTCAGAATTACATCTTGGACAGCAGAACTGTCGGCAGTGATTTTGATTGAAAATGAAAGCATTTCTCCTGGGTCGGCCGAAACAGAATCAAGCCAAGCTGTGCCGTCTGAAGTATTGCGGACTAATTTCTCAATTGTCAAATTTCCTTGTGGAACAGGCGTTACATTGACAATGACGCTATCAGAAGCAGAACCGCCGTCTCCTGAACAAATAATCATATAAGTTCTTGATAAAACCGCATTTCCGGCTGATTCGTTTCCGGATGTCGCTTTTGTCCCTGACCAACCGCCTGAGGCATAACAGGAATTGGCGTTAGTTGACGTCCATGATAAATTAACAAGAGAATTATACGCAACATTAATTGCTCCGTCATAGCCGTTTACTTTAATATCAACCGTAGGCAAAATCGGAACTGGCGTCTGATCCTTAATCTTAACATTCATAGAATCAAAATCACTCAAACCATAAGGATCGCTGACAGTCAAAATACAAACATAATTCATGTCCACAAAAACTGAAGGAGCGTTAAAAGTCGGCTGGCTGATATTGGGATTAGATAATGTTCCTCCTCCGCAAGACCAGGAATAGGTTATTAAGTCATTATCAGGGTCAGTGCCAGAACCCTCTAAAACAACTGATGCCAATTCTGCGACCTCTTTATCTTGTCCTGCATTTGCAATAGGAGGCATATTCTGGGTTACATTGACTGAGACGTTGTCTGTTGCGATCCCTCCCTGTCCAGCGCAGGAAATAGTATAGACCTTTGAAAAAGTAAGATTTCCAGTTGATTCAGATCCTGATGTTGCTTTTATCCCCGACCAATTTCCATATGCTTGGCAGGATGTTGCGTTAGTTGAAGTCCATGACAAGCTCGCTGGAGAATTATAAGCGATAGAAACAGGTCCGTCTGAACTATTCGCCTTGATATCAACTGTGGGCGAAACTATATTGCATTTTGTGGCGAAAGCCATATCTTGCCCATAATAAATAATTCCATTATCGTCTTTGGCTACTGCTCTGAAATGATAATTAGCGCAAGGAGTAAGTCCTGAAATATCCGCAGTAAAAGGCCCGTATTGAGGATAATTTTTCTGCTCAGAAGTTACTTGGCCATAAGATGTGGTCGTTCCGTATTGGAACCAGACAGTTGCTTTTTCCAATATCCCGCAAAGAGTTATTTGCCCCTTTAAGGTGGCAGATGTCTGTGTTATATTGCTTGCGCTTAAAGTATTTATATTAATAGGGGAAGAGCAGGCAAAAATTAAAACCGGCGCCATAATCCCGGTTAAAAATAAAATCGCAAAAATTGATTTTTTTATAGTTGAATTTTTTGTTTTGTTTTGTGTTTGCATATAAATCATTCCCTACAATTTCTACAATACTTATTAAAGATAAGATCGCATTTTTAATAAGTATATAAGATTTTTTATGGGAAATATTATTATACTTTTTTCAGCTGCAAATTTGCTACAATTATTCGCCGTATGCTTTGCATATGCCTCATAATTATAGCAAATTTTCGTTTTGAAATTTAGAAAAAGGACCAAGAAAGCATTTCGTAATTCAAAGTAATATAGAATTATATTAGAATTAAATAAGATTAAATTTCGGCTTTTGCCTCCACAGCTATTCTTTTGTAATCCTTGCCCGGAGGCCAGCAAGAAATTAAGATTAGCACATTGTCGGAAGCTGTCAATGGTTTTGGCAAGTCCTCTCCTCTATCAAGAAAATATTTGCTTTGAACATTGTAAGTTATTTTCTGGCAATTATAATAAACAAAAATCTCTTCGCCGGCTTGAAGTTTGTTTAAGTTGCTGAATATCCAGTCGTATTTTGTTTTCGGCCAGTTCAATGGCGCGCTGTGACCTAAAATTAAAGTCTGCCCCGGCTCGCCAGGCATTGCGGAGTCGGGAAAATGAACAACCCCATTGTCTAAAGCCCCATAAACATCATTTTCTTTGTCTGTGAAAATCAAAGGCGCTGAAATTTCTATTTTAGGAATTTCTATCTGACTTGGACTGTCGCAAACTTCTTTTTCAACCGCCTTATTTCCGACTAACTGGTCTGCCTTGGCTATATTCTCTCCCCTACCAAAAAAATCAAAAGCTATTCCGGAAATAGCCCTATAATTAAAAATCCAGGAAACATCTGCCCAATTAATAAAAAGAAAAGCCGCCAAAAAGAAAAAAGCAAAATATTTCAAAAGCAATTTTATATTCTTTTTGTTCATAACATTGATGTATTTCAATATGACGGGAGCATCTCCCGTCAATCGTGACGGGAAATGCTCCCGTCATATTGGCAAATTTTATTATTTTTTATAACGCATTTTTCTAAAATCGTCAACTATTGACAAAACTAATGCTTCAGTTGCGGCTACTCGGTGGGTTGTCCACGGCAACAATCCGCGCCAAACTATAAAAGCTCTTAAAGTAGAAATACTTTGAGAGCCTATTTTTTTGCTTTAATTATTCCCCTCAAAACCGCTTCCGCTATCTCCTTTACCAGTGTCAAAGTCAGCTTCTCTTTTTATTTCTTCAAATTCATTTTCAATGACTTTGAGCCGTTCGCGGCTTATTTTTATAAGGGCAACCGCTTCCTTAACTTTTTTCAAGCCCTCTTCTACATCTATTTCTTCTTGTTTGTCAAACCAGCCGGTAATATCAGAAAGCCGTTTTAAGTTTTCAGTTAAATTTTCACCTGCTGTTTTTTCTTTATTCATTCTTTTTATTTTTAATAATAATATTTTTTATTTCCGACGAAATCTCGCCATCGCTTAGGGTAATATCTATATTTTCTCCGACCTTTGTCGCCTCAACTGTTTTTATAATTTTTTCTCTAACCATTGCGATGCTGTATCCCAGTTTTAATTGCCTCATTGGGTCGTTATCCCGCGCAATTCTGAAATCATTATCCAGCTCCCACCCAGCTTTTATTAACGCTTGGTTAAATCCATTTTTCACCAAGCCCCAATCCCCTTCTATTCCGGATTTTATATTCGCCATCGCGTCTTTTATCCTTTGAAAAAAGATATTAATTTTCGCTGACGCGTCTTTATATTTTTTAGAAATCAAATCCCAAAATTTTACGGCAATATCCGATGACTGCCTCAAAAACCCATTTGTCTCTTCCAGGCAATTGCGATATTTATCGCTGATGTCTATTTTATATCTTTCCAAAGATAGCTCCGCCTGCTCCCACGGCCTATTTAACAAATTAGCCGCGGCTGTCGGAGTTGAAACAGCGAAATCGGCGGCCAAAGCCAAAAGTGGCACATCTTTGTCGTGGCCTATGGCGGCTATTATTGGTACTGGAAAATTCGCCGCCTCCCTGACCAAAATCTCGTTATTAAAAGCCAACAATGCCTCCAAAGAGCCGCCTCCGCGCATTATCACCAATATTTCAATATCTTTTTTTCTAAAAGTTTTTATGGCTGAAAGTATATCCCCCACCGCCAACTGCCCCTCAACCCGGGAATCAATCATTTTCACCTTAAAATTAAATTTCGCCAGATTATTAAGGAAATCCGCCAAAACCGCTCCTTGTTTTGAAGTGATAATCCCAATCTTCTGAATATAATCAGGAATTTTTCGTTTTCTTTCAAAAGCGAAAATCCCTTCGCTTTCCAGCTTCGCTTTCAGCCGCTCGTATTCTTTTTTCAGAGCGCCTTCTCCTGCAAGCTCAATCGTATCCGCTATAAAAGAAATTTTCCCGGAAGGCGGATATATTTCTGGCCGTCCGGAGGCGATAATTTTCAAGCCGTCTTTAAGATTAACTCCTAAAATTCCATACCTTGATTTCCAAATTACGCAATTCATCACATTTCCGTTTTTTTCGTCTTTGAGTGAAAAATAGACATGTCCGCTGGACCAGATTTTAACCTCGCTCGCCTCTCCGATAATTTTCGCCTTGAAGACCATCAAGCTTTCATTGAGAATTTTGATATATTCCGAAACAGTAAAAACATTTTCTTCGCTCAAAATATTTTCTCTTTTTTTCGCCTCGCCGAATAATGTATTATTCTCCATAATTTATTTATATCTTTTTTCGCCCTAAAAAACAAGGAAATAATAGCCACTTTACTACAAATCAGACAAAAACTTTCACGTTCCAGAGCGTGAAAGTTTTTGCTTTGTTCACACCACATCCTAAATTTCCTATATATACTTTGAATTGCAAAATGCCAAATAAAAAAAAGAATTTCGTAATTCAAAGTAATTAATTTAAAAAATAAAAAAGAGCGGTTGGAAGAACCACTCTTTGCCGACCGACAACAGCAGGAAACGAGTTAGAAAAAATCCTCCTCCCCCTCTCTTGGATCCTCGCCCTTTTCCGGAAACGCCAGGGCAATAACCGCCAAGGCGATAACGAGAAATGGGGAAATAATCCGCTCCAACAATTTTCTGCCAATTTCGGCCAAACCTGCTAAAAGAGCTACTGTATTCTTCATTTCATTCCCCTTTCAAAAACCGTTTCGTTTCATGTTATTCAGGCTGTCAGAGGTCAGACCTCTGGTTATTTCTGCCTTCGCGCTTTAGCGCGATCCTGTTTGGTAAGATATTTTTTCCTCAGCCGCACGGATTTCGGCGTTATTTCCAAATACTCGTCTTCCCCCATAAATTCCAATCCCTTGCCAATAGTAAGCTCGTAAAAAGGCGTCAAATCAATAGCGTCGTCTGAGTATGCGGCGCGCACATTAGTAAGATGTTTTCCTTTTGTGGGGTTAACAGACATTTCCTCTCCCTTTGAAGTATTGCCAATCACCATTCCATTATATACTTGCGTCCCAGGACCGATATAAAGAATGCCTCTTTCCTGCAAACTCCATAAAGCGTATCCAATGGCCTTGCCGTCTTCCATTGAAGTCATTGAGCCCACTGATTTTTTCCGTATCTCTCCGGCATAAGGCCTGAATCCAATAACGCGGGAAGAAAGAATGCCAAGCCCTTTCGTATCAATAACAAATTGATTTTTATAACCAAGAAGCCCGCGAGTGGGACCTTCAAAATAAAGACGCTCGTTTTCTTGATTGTCATTCATGCTTTTCAAAAAAAATCCGCGACTGCCCAGCCGTTCAATAATAACGCCCTTATACTCTCCCGGCGTGTCAACAATTACCTCTTCAAACGGCTCTATTTTAATTCCATTTTCTTCCTTAAAAATAACATGGGGTTGGGAAACCTGAACTTCGTAACCGGACCGTCGCATATTTTCCAGCAGAATTTCAATATGCAATTCTCCCCTGCCCGAGACCTTGAAATTATCCAACGAATTAAAATCAACTTTCAAGCCAACATTCACTTCCAGCTCCCGCATAAGATATTCCCGTATTTCCCTTGAAGTAACATGGTTGCCCTCCTTACCGGAGAAAGGAGAATTATTAACTAAAAATGAAAGAGTTATAGTCGGCTCGTCAATAGCAATAGCAGGTAGAGGCTCTACATTTTCGTCTGATGTTATTGTTTCCCCAATGTAAATATCGGAAAGTCCGGCGATGAGAACAATATCTCCCGCAACAGCCTGCTGCGATTCAGTCCTCTCCAATCCGCTGAATGTGAAAATTTTCGTAATGCTTCCTGATCTGCTTTCGCCGTCCGACTTTTTTATAAAAACTTTTTGACCAGCGGAAACAATACCCTGATAAATTCTGCCGATCGCTAGCCGTCCCATAAAATTATCATATGCAAGATTAAACGGCTGCAATAAAAGCGGCCTTTTTTCCAGCTCGCTGTTGGAAGCGCAGGGCACATATTTCAAAATTGTCTCCAAAAGCGGAGTTAAGTCATTTGAGTCCTCTTTTAATTCTAATTTGGCGATTCCTAAACGGCCAATGGCATAGACAATTGGAAAATCCAACTGCTTGTCGTTGGCTCCCAGTTCCATAAAAAGTTCCAACACCTGCTCCTCGCAACGGGCAGGATCAGCCGCTGTTTTATCAATTTTGTTTATAACCACAATGGGTTTTAATCCCAGTTCCAACGATTTTTTTAAAACAAAACGGGTCTGGGGCATTGGGCCTTCCTGGGCGTCAACTAAAAGAAGAACCGAATCAATTGACCGCAAAACTCTTTCCACTTCAGAACCAAAATCAGCGTGGCCTGGCGTATCAACAATATTTATTTTAGTTCCGCGAAAAAAAACAGCGGCATTCTTTGAATAAATGGTAATGCCGCGCTCTAATTCAAGCGCGTTTGAATCCATTGAAACACCCTCCTGACCGACTCCGGTCTGGCGCATCAATGCGTCGGTTAAAGTTGTTTTCCCATGATCAACATGGGCGATAATCGCTATATTCCTAATTTCCATAAAAACAATTTACCTTATTTCTGGCGATTCTATTCCAAGATATCTGTGCGACTATCTGGTAGCAACACAATGGTGCGACTACCAAATAGCAACACACTCAATCACACCCTGAATAAAAAAAGGTCATAAAAGACCATAGCCAAACTTATTTTTATGATAATATAAAACTCCTTCCGCGTCAAACTTTTTATATATACCAACCCTAAAATCGAACAAAAAGTCCGTTGCTATGTAGCAAATGGACTTTTGGAATTTTTCCGCAACAGAATATCTTCCTTCGCTCCTCGCGCGCAATTTATCATCAATTAAAAACCACGATCGTGGTTTTTAATTGATGATAAATTTTGACTAAAATAAAAAAACTGCCGATGAAAATTGGCAGTTTTGATTTCCCTACGAAAACGGTGCTATTTTTTCCGTTAAAAATCTCTCCAACGCTTCCGCTTTTTGAGATAAGGAAATTTGAACTCGCGGATTTGGCCCATTCCCCGACGATTGAAAACCCTGAATTTAAGGTCAAGATGTTTTTTGCTTTTCTTTAACGCGAAGACAAAATCCCAAGAGCAATTCCAGAGATTGTGTTTCTTGCTGTCTTCGCAAATAACTTTCCGGCTAAATCCCGCAAGCTCTCGACTCAAAACCTCGTTCGTCGCGCTATCCAGCGGTTCAATATACCAAACATACTTTCTCTTTGTCATGCCATTTTCTCCTTATCAAAATAAAATGAGCTTTCGTTTAATCTCTTGCTAAACTTCCAATATTACGGGAACACTTCCCGTAGCAACTACGGGAAGTGTTCCCGTAATATTAATATTGGTTTTCCGGCGCGTCCTGCGCGGTTACTTTTTCCATTGTGATTGGAGAAAGGGGCTTATCGTTTGCGTCTGTTCTTGTTTTGGCGATTGCGTCCGCGACTTCCTGGCCGGAAAGGACTTTACCAAAAATAGTGTAATTATTGGGCAGTGGCTTGTCTGCAACCATAATAAAAAACTGGCTGCCATTGGTGTTGGGACCCGCATTAGCCATCGCGACAGTTCCTTTCACATAACCAAGTTTGTAGGATTCTGTTTTTGGATTAAGCTCGTCTTCAAAAGAATATCCAGGCCCTCCCCTGCCTGTGCCGGTCGGATCTCCGCCCTGAATCATAAATCCGTCTATTACCCTGTGAAATATGACATTATCATAAAATTCTTTATTTACAAGAGTGATGAAATTATCAACGGTTTTGGGCGCGTCCGCGTCATAGGTGGTAAAACGAATTTCTCCCATATTGGTTTTGATGGTTATTATGTGGCTCATATTTTTTAAAACAGCTTCGTTCCCCTCTTCAGGGCCGGCTTGCGGCTCATTATTGTTGTTATTATTTTCCTGCAAATTTGCCTGCCCGTTGTTCGTTTGATTATTCTGATTAATTTTTCCCGATGGCTTTTCTCCCCGTTTACTGTAAATAATCAAAGCCAAAAGCGTTAAGGCGATTATTGCGATAATAATATATTTTTTCTGCATAGCGCGGTTAAAAAGCGGAGTATATCAGCCACGATCGTGGCTGATATACTCCGCTTTACATTTACTTTTTTCTTTTTCGGAATATAAGTATAACCAAAATAAAAAACAATAAGGCGTAAAGGGAAAGCGCGCCAAAAGCATAAATAATATCAGAATATCCCAGTCCCTTTATAATAACATCCCTTAAAGCGTCAACAGAAAAAGTTAAAGGCAAAATTTCCGCCACTGTTCGGATATAATTTGGCATGCATTGAACTGGAAAAAATACTCCGGAAATAAACATTAAAGGAATGGCTATAAAATTGGCGATAGCCTGAGATTCAAATTCCGATTTTCCAATAATAGAAGCCGCTAAAGCCAATCCTATAAACGGCAAAGCGGTAAAAACTTCTAACAATATTACCAGCCAGATAGACCCGCTGATTGGTATATTGAATAAAATATTTCCGGCAGCCAAAACTAATATTCCGGAAATAGACGCCAAAACAATATAAGCTAAATATTTGCTGATTAAAAAAAGCCAAAGAGGAGAAGGCGCGCTTAAAATCCTTTCCAGGCTCCCAAGTATTCGCTCCCTAATAACCCCCATAGACGCGACATTAAGCGAGATAAACATTATTCCTATTGCAATAATTCCCGGGAATAAATAGCCGACAAATCCGAAATCTTCTTTGTAGAGATTTATCCTCTCCACAAAAACGCCTCTATCTCCTTTTAATTTATTTGTCAATGTGTTTAAAACAGGCCCCTCGGCTAAAGGATTGGAATTATCCACCACTATAAAAGTTTTAACATCATACCCAGACATTGTCGGATAAATTCCTAACATATAATTTTCTCCCGCCACTAATTCTCTCAAGATAGAATCGTCCCCTTTTTTGATTGTTATGCTAAAATATTCAGAAGAAATTCTCTCTTTAACGGAATCAACTAATACCTGGTTATTCCCGTCTTCCAAAATCACGACAGGAGCGCGCTTTATCTCTAAAAATCCTCCAGGAAAAGAAACGCCGAAAACCACCAAAATAGTAAATGGCAAAACAATCCAAAAAATCAACCCGGCCGGCTTTCTTATAATAACCAGATATTCTTTAACAATATTCTGCCAAATAATTTTTAGATATTTCATATTTTACAGGCCTACTGCTATTATTTAGTCAAATTTAAATAAACATTTTCAAAACTGTTTTTGCTCTTTGTCTGAGACAAATCATAGACATTGCCGAAAACTTTTTTTCTCAGTTCATCTGGCCCGCCAAAACCGGCTAACTTTCCCCGATTTAAAATAATTACTTCGTCGCATTCATCCGCTTCTTCCATATAATGAGTGCTTATTAAAATGGTTTTCCCCTGACTTTTCAATCCCTTAAACAGATTCCAAAATTCCACTCTGATGGCCGGGTCAAGCCCTATTGTCGGCTCGTCTAAAATAATAATTTCCGGGTTATGAAGCAAAGAGCAAGCAACCGCCGTCCTTCGCTGAAATCCTCCGGAAAGCTTTTCTATTCTTTGCTTTTTCTGATCTTTAAGCCCTAATTTTTCCAATAAATCATTTATTTTACGATTAAGCAGTTTTCTATCGCAAACCCCGAATACCGCGCCGAAATAATATAAATTTTCATAAACAGTCAAGTCGGGAAATAAAGCGTTCTGCTGAGGCAAATAACCGAGCATCTCTTGAATTTTTGATAAATTGCGCGACAAATTTAAGCCATTAATTTCCACCTCGCCGTTAGTCTGCCTTAACAATCCGCAAATCATGCGCATAGCCGTAGTTTTTCCTGAACCATTGGGACCCACCAATCCAACAATGCGATTTTTCTCAATGGATAAATTAAGGGAATCAACCGCTAAATTTCCATTATATCTTTTAGATAAATTTTTCGTTTTTATTATTTCCATATTTTTATTTTACCAAAAAATAATTTTTCAAACAACCTTAATTTTGCGCAACAATTTAGGATAAGACAAAAATGCGCCTCGCGATGAAGCCGTAAGGCAACCTTTCAATCTTATCCTTGTTGGCTGCCGATAAAAAACAGCAACAAACTTTTGAAATTATTCTTCCGAATTTGATTCACAAATGCAAGAAACGAAACCTAAACTGACGAATTGCCCGCCCCGCTTAGCGGCTGCGGGCAGGAAAACTCAACGGCGAGCGGGCAAAATTCCTTCCTCCAAACCCTTTCTTTTTAGCCGCCCGAGCAAGGCGGGAAACGCAAACTTTACAATGTGGCTGCCGGGCTAGGATTCGAACCTAGAATATTCTCCTCCAAAGGGAGATGTCCTACCATTAGACGACCCGGCAATGTCTTCAATCCACTATTATTTTTTACTCCTTTGGGTTGATAAAATCAACAGTTGCAAGCTCTAAGGGCAATTGAGGAATTGAGGAATATTTTGTTTTATTTTCAACGTCTAAAAATAAATTCAATGCTGTTTGGATTTCTTTTTGGCTAAATTTTTCAACTTGCGCTTTCATTTTCTCCTGGTCTTCTTTCGCTAAGCCGATTAAAATCGGATTAACGGAATCCATGCTTATTTTCAATATAAGCACTTGCCTCAAATAGCGGATAAGCGCTTTGGAAAATTCCTGCGGGTCGTAGCCCTTTTCAAAAATATCTTGCAAAAGTTTCAACGCCCCGGCTGCGTTCTTTTCGCGCAACAAATCAACGAATTTACCGATTATTTCCACATCGGCTATGCCAAGCAATTCCTTTATGTCTTTTATCTTTATCTCTCTATCTTTTCCCAAATCGCCGGCAAAAGCCAGAACCTGGTCAAGCAAACTTTCAGCGTCTCTTATTGAACCGCCGGAATTTAAGGCGATAAGCTCTAAAGCCGATTTTTCAAATCTGGAATTTTCTCTGTCGGAAATAAATTCTAACCTGCTGGTTATTTCCGCCAAATTAAGTTTTCTGAAATCAAACCTCTGACAACGGGAAATTATAGTTGAAATCATTTTATGAATCTCGGTCGTGGCTAAAATGAAAATAGCGTGATTAGGCGGCTCTTCCAATGTCTTTAACAACGCGTTTGCCGCTTCCTTAGTTAATTGGTGACATTCGTCAATCACGAATACCTTGTATTTTTCTTTGACTGGCGCGAATTTAACGCCGTCCCTCAATTCCCGTATTTCATCTATACCCCTATGGCTTGCGGCGTCAATTTCAATAAAATCCAAAGACCTTGTTCCCATAATTTCAAGGCAAGAGGAGCACTTATTGCACGGCTCAAAATTGCGCGGCTTTCTCTCGCGGCAATTAGCCGCTTTTGCCAAAAGTCGAGCTATCGTTGTTTTTCCTGAACCGCGGGGACCCGAAAAAATATAGGCGTGGGAAATCGCGCCCAAAGAAATGGCATTTTTAATTGTCTGGACAACATGCTCCTGTCCGGTAATTTCAGCGAATGTCTGAGGCCGGTATTTGCGATATAAAACCAAATTAGCCATGGGATAACCCCCCTCCTTAATCCTCCTCCCCCTCAAAGAGGTGGAGGAGGTGGGGGAAAAATTATTCTATTCTTAGTTATTTCTTAAAGACAAAAAACTTATAGCCAATGAAATTCCACGCGGAAGCGATAGCAATTCCCGCTATTTTGCCGACATTCCCCAAAACCAAAGGATTCAATCCCAAGCGCGCTCCAATAACATTTACAATAATATGGGCTATTCCTATCTGAATGCCCGCGCTTATTGCGGTAATCGCGAAAAACAAGCCGAATTCAGAGCCGACTTTATCCGCGCTAGATTTTTCAAAAGCCCAAAACTTGTCAACAAAATATTTTACAGAAGTGGCGATTATAAAAGAAATGCTTACGAAAATAAGATACTTGATTCCGCTTGTGGCGTTAAAATATTCCATTAAGCCGTTTAATATAGCTAAATCAAATACAGCGAATAAAGCTCCTATCAAAAGAAATTTTGCCAACTGGAAAACAAAAATGAATTTCTTGCCGACAAAATAAGCGAGCCAGAGGCAGAATAAACTCAATATAGGAAAAATAATCGGCAAAAGCCAATACAAAAAAGTAAACTCCACTTGGGAATTTTTTAATAGCCAATCAAAGAGCAGAGCAACTCCCTCGCCCGCGGCTAACGACAAAACGATATCAATTTTTTTCATAAATTTTAAAAGTTAATTTGCTATTTTTTATCTTAACATAAACCTGCCGCCCTGAAAAGAATGGATTTTTACTGGCAATATGATATAATAAAAATACCTTGAATATGATGAAAATATACAATACTATTACAAGAAAAAAAGACATTATCTCGGCGGAAAAGGGGAAACAGATAAATATGTTTGTGTGCGGACCAACTGTTTATGATTTTTCTCATTTGGGCCACGCCAGAACATACCTTGTTTTTGACGCTTTCGCAAAATACTTAAAGCAAGAAGGATTTGTTGTTTTTTATTTGCAGAATATTACTGATATTGACGACAAAATAATCGCCCAGGCAAAAGAAAAAGGAATTACTCCATCAAAGCTCGCCCTTGATTTTGAAAAAGAATACCTGAGAGATATGAAGGAAATAAAAATCAACAGTGTTGACAAATACGCTAAAGCAACAGAACATATCAAGGAAATAATAAGCCAGATAGAAAAACTGCTGAACAATGGTTACGCCTATAAAACAGGAGACGGCGTATATTATGATATTGTTAAATTTAAAAATTACGGGCGGCTGTCAAACAGAACAGCTCTCCGGACGCAGGACGCTGTCTCAAGAATAGATGAAACAAAAACCAAAAAAAATAAAGGTGATTTCTGTTTATGGAAACTCTCAAAGCCGGAAGAGCCGGAATGGGAAAGCCCTTTTGGCAAAGGAAGGCCTGGCTGGCATATTGAAGACACGGCAATCGTGGAAAAATACTTTGGACCTCAATATAGCATCCATGGCGGATCCAGGGATTTGATATTCCCCCATCATGAAGCGGAAATAGCCCAGATGGAAGCAATCAGCGGAAAACGGCCAATGGCAAAATACTGGCTCCACACCGGTTTCTTAACCATAGAAGGTCGGAAAATGGCAAAATCATTAGGCAATTTCATCACCGTAAGGGATTTTCTCCAAAAATATTCGCCGGAAGTATTGAGGTTTTTGGTCTTGAAAGTTCTTTGGCGCTCGCCCATTGATTATTCAGAAAAGTCGGCCGAGGAAGCGAAAGCCGGTTTGGAAAAAATCCATGAGTTTCTTGACAGATTGTCGGGAATAAAAATTACAAAAACAGACGGAGAAGGAACAGGACAAAGAATTTTGGAAAAAAATAAAGCGGATTTTTACCGTTTCTTAGACGACGATTTTAATACCCCCAAAGCGATTTCTTCTATATTTAAAATAATCAAAGAAATAAATAAACTCATTGACAAAAATTTAATCAGCAGAGATTGGGTCATTGCTATTATTTCTTTTTTCCAGGAAGCTAATAAAATTTTTGGAATTCTCGGGAAAAACAAAAAATTCCCTGTCCCCTCTCCTGTAAAAAAATTATCTGCGGAAAGGGAAAAATTCCGGAAAGAAAAAAAATGGCGGGAGGCGGATAATATCCGAAAAAAAATTGAAGCACTCGGCTGGAAAATTGAAGATACAGACAAAGGAGCGGTATTAACTAGAAAATAATTATTGGAAAATAGAAAACTATCTGATTTCTTATTTCTATTTTCTATTACCAATTTCCGATTTCTATCAACTAATTTCCGTGATTCACGAAATAAAAAGGGTTCCATCCGTGGAACCCTTTGCCGCTTCTGTGAGGGCGTAGGCGTTACTTGTCAACCACACGCACGAGTGGCAGCAAGCGAGAGACAATCTTGTCGCTCACGATCATCATCTCTGCCCCTATCGGGAGGCGATGGTTGTCTGCCAACCGCCGTATGGCGGTCGCCAATCTTCCTCTCCAAAAATGAAGAGGCGCTCTGTCTTTACTTCTGTTTCTGCTCATCTGGTTCTCCTTAAGAAAAGATTTGCGTATCATATAGAAACCATTCTTCTATCTCTGGATGTATTGCGGCATAAGCATCCTCCACGGCCTGCCGATCTCCCGCCCCCAGCTTGCTCTCATCAGCAACCGCGTCAACGGCCTGTTTCAAGGAATACCCCTTACAGACCAAGAATGAAACTCTCCTTGCCATCATTCTAATCTTTTTCTCTACCATATTTGGTTCCTTTCTTTGCTTATTTTTTTCGCGTCTATCCCCTACTATATTTTAGGGTGCTGTTATGAATATAGCATACCCATTGAAAATGTCAATATGTTGCATTTTCCATTTTTAATATAGAATAATTTTGTATCACCTAACGAATGTCCACCATAAGCCACGAAATTTCTTCTAACTATTTTGTTTCGGCTTAAAGGCGAGCCAAAACAAAAATTTTGAGGCATACTGAAAAATGAAAGTCCAAAAAAAAATTTGGAAAAGAGTAGCCCAAACCAAAACACAAAGAGTTGAAGAAATTTCGTGGATTAGGGCGGCTAACGTATGGCAGACAATTTTCAAAATAAAAGCTCTAACTTGGCAGGAAAACTTCCCCCTCAAAATACAGAAGCGGAAAAATCGCTTTTGGGATGCCTAATGATTGACAAAAACGCTATTTTCAAAGTGGCGGATTTTCTCCAGCCCAGAGATTTTTACAAACAATCATACCAGAAAATTTATCAATCTGTTTTAGAACTTTTTGAGAAAGGCGACCCTATTGACCTACTGTCGCTCTCTGTCCGCTTGAAAGAAAAAAACATTCTTGACGAAGTCGGAGGAAACAGTTGCCTTACCGAACTTATAAACGCTGTGCCGACCGCGACCCATGTCTTGAATTACGCCAAAATAATCCAAAGAAAAAGAATCCTCCGCGACTTGATCGGGGTAAGCCAAGACATAAACCAAATGGGATACGACGAAGAAGAAGATATTGATGTGCTTCTGGATAAGGCGGAACAGAAAATTTTCAGCATTTCCCAGCATAGCTTGACTCAGAATTTCACGCCCATCAAAGCGTCGCTGGAAGAAGCCTTTGAAAGAATTGACAAGCTCTCAAAACATCAAGGAGCAATTCACGGACTGCCTACTGGGTTTAAGGATTTAGACAATATATTAGCCGGGCTCCAAAAATCAGATTTCATAATTTTAGCCGCCCGACCGTCCATTGGAAAATCAAGTTTGGCGATGAATATCGCCACCAACATCGCAATAAACAACAAAGTCCCTGTCGGGATTTTCAGCTTAGAAATGTCAAAAGAGCAGGTAGTAGACCGCTTGATAGCAACACTCGCTAATATTGATTTGTGGCGATTAAGAACAGGACGGCTTTCCAGTGAAGGAGAAAATAATGATTTTGCCAAAATTCAGCACGCAATGGGTCTTCTTTCTGAAGCCCCGATTTATATTGACGACGCGGCTATCACCAATGTTCTTCAAATGAGGGCAATGGCAAGGCGGCTTCAGGCAGACAAGGGATTGGGGCTTATTGTTATTGATTATCTCCAGTTAATGGAGCCAAGAAACACAATGTCCGGATTGGTCCAGCAGGTCTCGGAAATTTCCCGCTCGTTGAAAGGTCTGGCAAGGGAATTGAATGTTCCTGTGCTTGCCCTGTCCCAGCTTTCCCGCGCAGTAGAGCACAGAACTCCCCAAATTCCAAAATTAGCCGACCTTCGTGAATCCGGATCACTAGAGCAGGATGCGGATATTGTGCTTTTGATATACAGAGAAGACAGATATTTCCCGGAAACAGCCAGGAAAAATATCGCGGATATTATCGTCGCAAAACATAGAAACGGTCCTGTCGGAAAAGCAGAGCTTTATTTTGACGACCAGCGGGTCTGCTTCAGAAATCTGGAAAAACATGAATACACAGAGTGAGCCGAATTTAATTAAAAATTACGAATCATGAATTATGAATTTTACGGTCGGTTCGTCTTCCATAATTCTTGATTCATAATTCGTAATTCAAACTATCAATGTTCTCCCCTGCCATTCAAAAACTTATCAGTTTATTTTCAAAATTCCCCGCAGTTGGCCCCCGCGCAGCCAGCCGTTTTGTTTTTTATTTGATTGGGTTGCCTCAGGAAAAATTTAATGAATTAATAAACTCTCTGGCGGATTTAAAAAATAAAATAAAGATATGCTCTTTTTGTTTTAATCCTTTTGAAAACAAAATGGGAAACGAACAATGCCTTTGTCCGATATGTCAGAATCCTTCACGGAATAAAAATATGCTTTGCGTGGTTGAAAAAGAGAATGATTTAATTTCAATTGAAAAATCAGGAAAATACAACGGCCTTTATTTTATTTTGGGCGGAATAATTCTCGGGCTAAAAGAGGAAGAATTAAAAAAAATAAGGATAGCTGAGCTGGAAGAAAGAATTAAAAATCCGAAAAAATACGAGCCTAAAGCAACAATAAAAGAAATCATACTGGCGACAAACCCGATTCCGGAAGGAGAAGCAACTGCTCTGCTTATTGAAAGGAGAATAAAATCACTCCAACCAGAAAGCGGAGTTGAAATCCCAAAAATAACCCGGCTCGGAAGAGGCCTGCCCACCGGCGGAGAACTAGAATACGCAGACGACGAAACCCTTTCCGGCGCCCTTGAAGGCAGAAAATAATCCCCACTCTAACAAATAAAAAATCAACAAACCTTAAAATTCTTGACTACTATTACAAGCGATCGCATTTTTAAGTAGTCAATTTAATTTATTGGAAAAAAACGAATCACTATGGGCTTACGACCATAGTACCTATCCACCACAATCCTTGCGGATTGTCCCGCCTTCGGCGGGATTATCTGCATCCCCCCGCGCTTCGCGCAGAGAATTAAAATAGGTAGATAAGATACAACAAAAACAATCGTGAACTATAACTGTTCTGTATACAGAACAATACTGTGTAGCAATGGAATTTTATGCTATTTCTATATTAATATACTTTGCAAAATCCAAACTCTTTTTTTTGAGGAAAATTAGTGATAACATAAAATAATACTGATAAAAAAATAATAACGGCTGGAAACAACAATATGGAATTTATTATAGAAAATAATTCAGAAAAAAATGTAACCAATGCAACGAGAAAAATTGGATATTTTTATCTGCCACAAAGGGAAGAAGGAAACGAGAGAAGTTTCGTAAGGCCATTGCAAAGAAGCGGGTATCCAAGATTTCATTTTTACTTAAAAATGAGCCCTAACGGGAAAGGGCTGATTTTCAGTTTGCATCTAGACCAAAAAAGACCTGTCTATAAAGGAACAACCGCCCATTCCGGCGAATACGACTCCCTTCTCGTAAAACAAGAATCCGAGAGAATAAAGAAATCCCTCGGTTAACATATTCCAATAAAAATATAGTATTTATCATAGTTCGTTTGCGCTCTTTTAACAACTACACAACAATCATACTTGGAGGTGAATTAACATGATGAATGAAAAAATCGTCAAAGGGACATCCGTTATGATTATATGGGGATCATATCAAGGGAAAAGGGGTAGGGTAATAAACGAATATCCGGCGGAGCTTGGAAATGATCTCGTCGAGATTAAACTTAATGAGGGAATTTGTATCTGTCTGGAAAGAAAGCATCTGCAAGAAGAAATTGACGACGAAGAATAGATGGGAGTCGATGGATCCTCTGAATAAGATCTATTGCGCGCGCATTAAGCCCGAACTCAGTCGGGCTTCTTTTTTTAATTAAAAATGATAAAATTAGTAAAAATAAATATGATAAACACAAATAAAGAAATTGCTGAAATTTTTTACGACATAAAAAAACTTCTGGATATTAAAGGCGATTCTTTGTTTAGAATAAGGGCTTATGAAAAAGCAGGGAAAATATTAGAAAATTTGCCAGAAGATGTCAAAAAAATTTACAAAGAAAAAAAATTAAAAGGGCTTAAAGAAATATCGGGCATCGGCATTAGCAGCGCCAAAAAAATTGAAGAATACATAAAAAAAGGAAAAATAAAATATTACGAAAAGATGAAAGAAGAAACCGCTATCCGCCAGATAATAACTTGTTTTTTCGCCACAAAAGGGTTATCTTTAGAGCAATTAAAATACAGCGCTAGAAAAAGAAAAATAATTTATTCGCGCTTTACAAAACCAGCCAAGCAGCTTCTAGAGCTCGCCTGTTCAATAGAAAAAGCCGAAGCAGCAATCAATAAAGTGGCGGAATGGGCGAAATCAAGAAAACTTGATTACGCCATTGAAACCGTATTCAAAAAATGGTTAGAACTAGACCAATTGAAGCCAAAAGAAATAGTGAAAAAGCCGTTTTTTCGGAGCAAACCAATGATCTGGTCGGAAACAAAAAGAAAATGGTATGTCATAGGATGCGGTGGGGAATGGCTGGAATTCGCCGGTAAAGACATTGATATTGAATGGAAAAATTAAACCAACCATAAAAAGCAGAGTATATCAGCCACGATCGTGGCTGATATACTCCGCTTTAATATTAAAATAATAAAAATGATGAGTAAAAATTTAAAAATCGTATTTATAGGGACGCCGGAGTTTGGCGCCGTTGTTTTGGAGAGACTTATAAAAAATAATTACAAGCCAATTTTGGTTATCACGGCTCTTGACAAACCGGTTGGCAGAAAACAAATCATCACTCCCCCGACGGTAAAGCTCGTAGCTCAAAGATATAACATTCCCGTAGCCCAACCCGCCAAAATTAGAACTTGGAATATAGAACCCAAAATTTTGAAACCGGATTTACTGATTGTGACGGCTTATGGACAAATTATTCCGAAAAATATATTGGACATTCCAAAATTCGGCTGTTTAAATATTCATCCATCCTTATTGCCAAAATACAGAGGCGCGTCCCCTATCCAAAATACTATTTTGAATGGAGACCGAAAAACAGGAGTTACCATAATACTAATGGATGAGAGAATGGACCACGGACCAATTCTCGCAAAGCGGGAATTGGAAATCCCCCGCCTTCGCCAAGGCTTCGGCGGGCAAGCAAATCCAAAAATAACCTATCAAAAACTTCACGACGAATTGGCGAAACTGGGAGCGGAACTTTTGATAGAAACAATTCCGAACTGGATAGGCGGGAAAATAAAACCAGAATTGCAGGACGGATCAAAAGCGACTTACACAAAAATAATAAAAAAAGAAGATGGAAAAATTAATTGGAGTAAAACAGCCGAAGAAATTGAAAGGCAAATCAGGGCATTCAATCATTGGCCTGGAAGCTTTAGCGAAATCTCAAATTTCAAATCTCAAACCTCAAAACCAAAATGTAAAATTATAAAAATAATAAAAGCTGAAATCGGCAGACTAAAATCAAAAAACAAACCTGGAAAGATTTTCCTATTGGAAAATAATGAATTGGCGGTGATGACTGGACAAAATTGTTTAATTTTGCAAAAATTACAAATTGAAGGAAGAAAACCTATTACAGCGGAAGAATTTATAAGGGGACATAAATATATTATCGGAAAAATTTTTGATTCTTAAGATTTAATTTTTGAATTTATTATGTTAGACCACACTCAATTAAAAAAAAGCGTGAGAATAATTATGGACAGCCAGCCGTATGAAATTTTGGAATCAATGCCAATGAAAAAAGCCCAGCGTCGGGTGGTAATTCAGGCGCGAATAAAAAACCTAATAAACGGCAATGTTTGCGAAAAAAATTTCCACCAAGGCGATGTTTTTGAAGAAGCGGAATTGGAAAAATTCCAAATAAAGTTTCTTTACTCCCATAAAGGAAAATATGTTTTCTGCGAAATAGATAACCCCTCAAAAAGATTTGAATTTTCAAAGGAGCAAATAAGCAAGGTGGCAGATTTCTTGAAACCGAATCAAATAGTTGACGGATTTATGTTTGAAGGAAAAATAACTGATATTTGTCTACCGATAAAAATACAATTAAAAATTTCTCAAGCGCCTCCAAATATTAAAGGAGACACCGCCCAGGGCGGAACAAAAAACGCCACCTTGGAAACAGGAAAAGAGATCAATGTTCCTTTATTCGTTGAAGAGGGCGACACCATTGAAATTAATACTGAAACCGGCGAATATGTAAAGCGAGTGGAAAAAAACAGAGTAAAGACATCTGTTTTCATTTAAGATATCCCCATGTCTGAAGTAAATCAGAATCGCGATACCATTTTAATCCAATATCCGTTCTGTAATACATATTTTGAAGCATTATATTATTTATCCTTCCGTATACTTGTTTCCTGACCTCCTCAACGGTATTGCCAGAGCCGGTAATGACCAAAACATATCCGTCGCTTCCTGCAACACACCAAGCGCCATTTATTATTTTAACATCTCCCAAGCGCACTCCGTCTAAATTCGGTTTCTTAAAAAGGATTGACAAGTCCCTGTATATGAAATTTTCTTCGTCGTCAAAAAATGGAAAAGGCGGAACAGCGAGAACAACTCCCATCTGAAAGCCCTTTTTTATTTTTAATTCAAACTGTTCTTTTTTAGCAAGGCAATAAAGGAAATCCCCCACACCGGAAACAATTCCTTCAATCTGAATACTGATAGTCGGATAGCCAAAACGGCAGGTAAACTCCAAAGGATAAATTCCTTTTAAATTGGCGATGCAGTTTATATCAATATAGCCGGCATAACCGGATTTTTTTAAATTTTCTTTCATTTTTAAAAGCGTGGCGCTGAAAATTGTATTAGGATCAGACCAATACATAAGTGTCCCCATTTCCCCGGTATAAGGCCCTATGTCTCCGGGAAATAATTTTTTATGTTCAAAGTTGATGTTTATAGGATAAATAAAGTCGTCTCCATTAAAAAAAGCTCCTACCGCCACTTCAACCCCCACCGCCATTTTTTGAATTTGAAATTCTTTTATTTTTTTTGCCCATGATTTTTTATTCTGCTCTAAAACCTCAACCAAATCCTTTCCATCATCTTCTTGGCCAAGAAAAAGAATTCCTTTCATATCCGAACTAACAGCGCCTGATGGCTTAAATACATATCTGCCTGAATTTGTTTTTATAAAACCTATCGCTTGATTAAAATCCGAAAAATCCCAATGCGGCAAAGTAAGCATTCCGACTGCTTTCATTTCATTTTGCCCGAATTCTCTATTTTCCTCAAGCTTATCTGTATACTCGCTTCCACCGATTACCGCCCTGCCTTCCTTGCGAAGAGAATCAGCGATAAAACCAAGCCCCACATCATCAATAATAATAATATCCGCCCAATCTCTATAATCTTCCCATTTCTCAATTTTCTCTAAAAATCCTTCATAAACATCTCTGTCAGATTCTGTCTCCGGATTGATATAAATTTTAACCTCGTGCCCTTCGTTTTTCATTTTCCAGGCAAGGTCTCCACTTAAATTTTCCAAAGAAATGAATAAAAACTTTTTTGGAATAAAATTTATTTTTTCCTTGTCTCCGTTTTGAATTTGATTCATATTCGCAAACCGATGACGAAATTCCTACAATCGTGGGAATTTCGTCATCGGTTGAGTAATATCGCAAAATTAAGCATTATGTTTAATTTCATTAAAGCACACAATTTGTCCCATAATTGAGTTAGAAATATTCTCTATATTTACTGGTTTTCCCAATATCTCGGGTATCTTGACCTTTATTATAGCATTTCCATCGTCTTTTATATTTATCTCGCTTACCCAAGTTCTTACTATCCATTTCTTTATATCAAATGGCAACTCCTCTTTTGAATTTATTATATTGCTATAAATCTTACAGCTTTTTTCAATTTCCTTTTCAATAATTTTGATTTCTTTAATCTTTTTTATTTTCTGGGATAATTCTTCCTCTTTATTGTTTATTTTCTCTTCTTTTTCGTTTAATATGGATAAATTTTCCCTCGCGTCTCCTTCGTTGATAATCCCCCTCCCAATACAATCTATTATTCTATATTTCTCTTTTGCATTTTTAGCTTTCTCTAATAGCAACAAATTAAGGTCTTTTTGAGTAGTATCTTTTTCTTCTATTTTTCTATTTTCTGATTCGGTTATTGCTATTTTTACTTCTTCCGGATTTGAAACATACGACCTAATTGTGTCCCAAACAATCTCGTCAAAAAATCTGCCATTTACTCTGCAAGAGGGACATTTCTTTTCAATTCCTTCGTTTGAATAGCAAAAATAAGAATAAGATAAAGTTTCCACTCCGTCTTTCCTTGAATAAAACTTCCCATTTGGCTTCGCCCTGTATGCCCTACCACAATGAATACATCTAATTAAATTTTGGCAGAGATAATTATATTTTGCTTTTCTCAAGAAATTTTCAGCTCTTTTTTTTAGAATATTCTGAACGGAATTGAATGTTTCTTTATTTATTATTGGAGGAATTTTTATCAATTTCCATTTATCCCGCGATCTCCACTTCCAGCCGGTATTCCCTCCCCTTTCTCTTGTCTTGCTGTATTTCTTTACAAACTTTGTAGCTTGTCCGTATATCTTTTTTCCAAAATAGAATTTTCCAATATAACTTTCGTTTATCAAAATTTGCCTGATAGTGCTTGGTAAAATATAGTTTTTATATTTTCCCTCTTCGCCTTTCTTTCCCCTCGCGTAAATCCCCATTTTATAAAGTTCCCTGCTTGTTTTATGCAAACTCTGTTCTTTGAGGTATGTTTCAAATATCTTTTTTATTTTCCAATCTTCTGCCAAATCTTTTTCAAAATATGCTTCTTTTAGAATATTGCCCTCCCAATGTTTTCTTATCAACTTATATCCCCAGCTCGGATAACAACCAATCAAAATGCCCCTATCTGCTCTCGCCCATTTTCCATTTACCATAATCTGAACTGCTTTATTCTTCCCGTATTTACCTACTGATGATAATACATCGGCACTCATTATTCCCTCTGGCGAGGTATAATCAATTGGCATTCCCCTTACTTCAATTTTTATTCCAAGAGAAATAAGGTTTTTAAAAGCCGGCTCAAGGTGAGAAACTCCTCCTCTTGTAAAGCGATCTAAATCACTTATGGCCAATACATTAAACTTCCCTGCTTTTGCGTCTTCTTTTAATTTAACCATTGCTGGTCTTTCCATACTTCCGCCCCTGTATCCATCGTCCAAGTATTGAGCGACAACATTTTTTCCTTTGTATATCGCATTCAAAATATACAACTGGTCTTTTATCGTTTCTTCCTTTTCCTGTTTTTCTGTGCTAACTCGGCAATATAACGCTATTTTTTCAGTTTTCATATTTTATTAAACCATTACTTTCTCGTTAGCCCAGCGTAGAAAATATCCACTTCTAACTCTCCGACCTTTGTCCCCTGCTCCCACTGGTCTGCCAAGTGTCTTGCCTTCTTTCCTTGCTCTTTGCAATCCAAGATTTATTCTCTCAACAATCATCTCTCTTTCCATTTCAGCGAACCCTGCAAGGATTGTAAAAAAGAACTTGCCCTGCGATGTCTCAGTATCTATATTTTGGGAAGTTGCTATCAACCGAATTCCCTTGTTCTTCATTTCTTCCAACACTTGGAGCAAGTGAAATGTGCTTCTGCCAATTCTGTCAAATTTCCAACAAACTACTGCTTCAAATTCTTTGTTCCTCATCGCCATTAGCATTTTGTCTAACTCTGGACGAGAACTCTTTGTCCCCGAAATAGTATCCGAGTATTCTGCCGTTATCTCGTAGTTATTATTTTGGCAGAACTTCCTTAACTCAATAAGCTGGTTCTCATTGGTCTGGTCTGCTGTTGAGACCCTTGCGTAAATTGCTACTCTCATTGTTTTCAAATTTGAGGGCGGAAAATAGAATTAACCAAAAAACTATATTCTGCCCTAAAATTTGTGGTTAATTTTTATAAACTTTTACTATTAAATTTGCAATTGAATTACTTCTCCGTCAGAACCATTTTGACCATCTGTGGCAGGACTTTCAGGATAATAGGTGCTTCCTTTTGTTCCGTTGTTTCCCTCGAAGTTTCCGTCTGATAATAATTGCCAACCATCAGAACCTGAAACAAAGTTCCTTGACTGGATATAACTTTTATTCGTTGCGGGATTTATTCCGAATGCTATTCCATTGTCAGAACTGTTAGATCCGAACACTCCGCCTGATATTTCATTTGCAGGCGTGGAATTATCCAAAGAACGATTTAAGGTATTCAATAAGCTGTCTTTTTTATTTAAGTTTTCGTCGAATTCTGTCATAATTTTTATTCCCCCATAACTGGTTAATTTTACTAACAAAAAGGGGCTGAAAGCAAAAAGGTTTATTGTTGAGGTAAACCAGTTTCAGCCCCTCTTTGTATTCTATTTTTGTTTGGAAAATAAAATACCTCTTTGCAAAAACTAATTTACCTCAACTTACTTTTATATTTGCATATCCGCAAACCCTGTCAATAGGGTTCTGCACTTTTCAATAAATCACAGGTTGTCTAACTTCTGGCAATAAATTATTACATATTTTATGCCAGCTTATATTTTTTCCTTCTGGAAGTTTTTGTATATCGGGGTATTTTTGAGCAAATTCTACTGCTTGATAAATAGTTCGTTCGCTTTTCCCCAAAGATATTGCAACGCGTTGCAATATCTTTTTTCCATATATCTTTTCTCTTTCAAAGTTATCATTTTCTTCTGCTTCCGCTTTCACTTGTTCAATTAAGTCTTTATGTTCAGCCAACTGTTGAAACTGGTGGGATTGTTTTTTAGTAATACCGATTGGAAGTATTTTTTTACTTCCACCGAAAGTTCCCCCGTGTCCACTTTCGGTTGGTTCTTTTGGTATCTTGCTTATAATTTCCCCAATCTTTGCTTCTGTATAGGCGCCTGCTAATATACAAATCGTGCCAAAATTTAAGATTTTGTCTATCTCTACCCGTTTCTCTCTCTAATTGGTTATAAGATGAGGTATCCCCCCCCACCCTTTGCCTCAACCTCTCTCCCTTTATACCATCGCCCCTCAAACAGCTATTACAGGCCTTAAATTTGCCCTACTTACCCTTTTCGCCCTCACATCGCCAGACATAACCCCTCCGAGCCGACACTTACTACCTCTTTGACCTATCAAGCTATTGTTATAGGGCACAACAAAGGTTATTCCGGTATATCTTATCGTTGAGGTTATCTCTTACTATCGCCACTGCTTCTTTCTGCTCATCTGATAGGGAAACGCCTCTCTTTCTCCGCATTAGCCAAAGGCAGATATTCGTCTTTAATTTCTTATCTGCTGGGGAACAACCATTTCCAAAATAATCATCTACCGCCAGAATAATCATCTTGTGTTCCTTTGTTTTATTTGTTGGCAATCGTCTTGGCATATAATTATTTTATTTCTAAATACTTCTTGAAAACTTCTTTTGTCATCAATCCGCTTTTTTTCAATTCGCTCAACTTGTTTTTTAATTCCTGTCCCGATAATTCTTCTGTCAAATCCATAACAGCTTGAGCTCTTGCCAATAGCTTGGATTTATCAATCACGATCTCTACTAAATTCGCCCTGTCCTCATCATCAAGTTTTTTATATTGTTCCAAGTTGATTAAGTTATTCAGTTTGCCGTCCATCAATTCTCCTGTTCTTTTCCAAATGGCAGTGTTCTCTTCGGGCGTTAGTCCTTTGTATCCGTTTTTATCTCCAACCAAAGTCGGAGAGGATTTTAGTCCTGCGTTCCAAAGGCGTCTTAATTCTGTTGAGACAGGAGTTGAGATTATGTTTGAAGGCCTGCTTGGGTCAATCATTGTTTCCAACCAGTTCCCGCCCAGTTGTCTTTCTTGGCCCAAAACATTTACTTGGGGTTCAAGAGTTTCCCTCGCTCCCGGTATCTTGGCTAACGACTTATCAAGAATAGCCGGAGTTCTCCTCTCCGTTGTGTCTGTCGTCTTTGCCACATCTCCAACGATCGTGGGGATAAGGGAAGAGATTAAACCGCCTGCGTATCCTACGGCAGATGTCTGCGGATTATCTATGGCGTTTATGATTTGATTTATTCCCGAGAGAAATGTCTGTTCTTTCAGGGATTTAATTCCCCCAAGAGAAGAAGCGATTATCGCTTGAGTTGGGCTTCCGCTTTCTTCCAATGCTTGCTGATAGTTTCCGCCAGCGATTAAGAGATTTCCTGCTGGGCCGAAGATACTGATATTTCTCCACTTCCCTCCGATATTTATTGAGTTAGCTGTCCTACCTTCAAGCTCCCAGAGCTTTTGCTCTTTTTCACTTGTTGGGTAGGACAAACTTATTAAGCCCTTTTTGAATAATTCTGTCCCAATATACATCGCTCCTGTCCCAGTGATTGCCCTACCTATTCCCTGTGAAAAAGCTCTCTGGTCAAACTTTCCTTTGCCGATGTTTTCAACGATCGTCTTAACTATTCCAATAGGAGAATAATTTATCATCTGCGTTGCAACGCTTGCGGGTGTTCTGCCAAAAGGAACAACAATCTCTCCGCCCGGAGCTTTCTGAACTGCTTGAGCTATTTCTCCAAGAGTTGTTTTATTCTGAAATACAGCAATCTCCGCGTCGCTTACAGCATACTTCATCATTTTATCTGTTGGGTTTTTTATGAGGTCTTCAATAAACTTCGTTGCTTCTGCACCTTTCAATCCTTCATTCTTTGCTTGGGCTATTGCTTGGCTTGCTAAACTTCTTGCCTTTGCTCCGTAATAAAATGGCTGGTCTTCAGCTCCCATAAGATGAAAAATACTCTCTTCGTATTTTTGCAACGCCTTTGCAACTTTGCCTTTTCCAAAACTTACCTTTTTCAAATCAAGTTTCGCGCCAATGTTTCTTTCGTCCAACCCGGTAGTCAGATATTGCCAACCTTTTATAAAGCCCTCTTTTATTCCCTCCAAAGTTCCTTTGGTTGTGAACGCAAGAGTTCTTTCTTTGGTAAATAAACCTGCAACGCTATCCACTGCGGAAGCTGGAATATCTTTTATTACTTCGCTTGTTCCGTGAAAAAGGTTTGATAAAGTATTAAGCCCTGATGTTTTTATTCCCGTTAATAAACCTGCTTTCCAAAGAGAAATAAATTTCTTGAAATTTGACGATGGAATAATATCTGCGACAGCATCAGCCACTTTCTTAAAAGCTATTGCCTTTTTAGTTCCGTCTGGCATTGCAGAAATGTTTTTCATTTCTTTCAAAATCGTTTCAGTTTGTTCTGGTGTTAGTTGCGGTATTTTCTTTTTTAATCCAAATAATCCCTTTGAAGTATCAACAGCATCATTGTATTTATTTATTTCTTTGGCGGCGAACCTTAACATTCCTTCTGGTGTTAGTCGTCCCATAATGCTGGCGGCCTGAACTCCTCTTCCAAGTTCTGTGAGCTTCTCTGCTGTTGTATGAGCCACTTCACTGGCTTTTTCGTATAGAGTGTTTTTAACTGCTTGGTCTGAGGTTTTTATTGCTTCGTCTCCGTAATGTTTTATAAGCTCGGAAGCTATGGCTACTGCTTTATCGTCTGTCCCAACTCTTGCTATACTCTCTGCTTCTGCCAAATTATCCTTAATTAAATTCCTTGCTTGGATAGCTAAATTATCTGTGCTTCTTGGGATATATTGTCCGCCAATTTTTATTGGAATATCAGGTCTTGCTTCTTTTACACTTTGAAGGAATTGTCTTTCTTTTCCAATTAAAAAACCAGCTTCTTTGGTCGCTAAATCGCCACCTTGCAGGGCTGGTTTTATTTCTCCGAGTTCTTCGATTCCTCTTGGGAGTTGCTCTTTTGAGATTGCTCCTGCGAGGCTTCCTCTAACGCCTCCACGAACGCTCTCTGTAATTTCTCCTTTGTTGATTTCTCCATAAATTTCTATGATTTGATTTCTAATTTTAGACGAATCGAGACCCGACTTTTTCTCAACTTCGTCTAATAAGATATTATACAATTCTCTCTGTTTTGGTCTATTGCCTACTGGAAATTTAATCCCTTCAACATCGGACAGCCCATTCATTACTTTATCAAATAATTCTTTGGAGCGTAAATTCTCCGGAATCCAATCTGGAAAAGACGATGGCTTTCCTATCCATTCGCCACCTGCTGTTTGGCCTGCTTCTCCTGTTAAAATTCTTTCCCCCGCTTCGGACATATCAAGCTCCTGCCAAACCTTGCCAAGATTTTCTTCAATAGCAGGTTTGCTTGAAAGATATGTTTGCCTTAACTCTTTTTCTAAACCAACAACTTTTGTCGCTTTCTGAACTTCGTTTAATTTATTTGCCACTTCCGCTTCTTTTGTTATTCCCGCAAAAACTTTTGAGTATTCAGGAATTAACTCGTCTGCAACCTTTAATGATTTTAAGATATTGCCAACTTCTTCAATTTTTGAAGTTTTAGAAAGAAGTTTTATTGCGTTCTTTTCTCCACCCGCCCCTGTAAAATCTAAACCAGTCATTAAACCAACACCAACAACAGAAAGAGGCAGAGCTGTTTTTCCGAGATATGGTTTTGTCTTGACTTCCGCCTCCGCAATTCTTGTCTGCAAGGATTTTACTGGGTCTTTGCCAAAAATTGTTTCTTTTGCCCATTTCAAATCAGGGTCATTTTCAAATTGTTCGGAAGTTAATTCTTGCGTTCCGATAAAAGGAGTTGCCAATGTCATTGCAACGCTTCCTCCGCTCCGAGCTGTTCCTCGCAAGACCTCTTTTCCCATACTTAATCCTGCTTCCTGAACCTTTTTGTTAGAAGCTAATTGAACCATTCCAACAGAGGGATTAGAAAGTCCTTGAATAACATTGATAACTTTTTGAGTAGTAGCTGGGATTTCTTTTAGAAAATCAATGAACGATAATTTCTTCCCATAATTTGGATTAGGAATACTGGCATTCGGATTATTCGGGTCTTGAATATATTTTGAAGTAGTATCCATATTTTTAGAGAGTATCAAAGAGATTATCTGCGTTATTTGTTGAGCCAGTTGAACTTGTTCCCGACTTTAATCCGTATTTTACTTGGTCTCCCGGGCTTAACAAATCAGAATAACGGCGATCAAATTCTGTGGGGGACATTTTAGCGTTTCGTTTAGTTTCTTGATAAACATTACCATCAACATAAGTTCCGCCTTTTCGGCTTTGCAATAATTTGTTTTCAATAGTCGCCAAGTCATCTGAACCAGATGTTGTGTCCTTGATTGTGATATTCCCTAAGTCCTGAATTGTTTCGCCTGTCTGGGAATTGATTAAGAGTTTTCTGCCATTGATTTCTACTATCTGCGTATCAACTTTTTCTGGCTGATTTTGATTAGCTTCAAATTGTTCTCTTGAAAGTGTTTTTTTTATGGTATCTGTGAACGGATTATAAACGAAACCTTGAGCTTCAAGAGCCTTATTGTAATTATTTTCCGCTGATTTTAATGCGGTCTCACGCCTACTTTGCTCTTGCCTCGCCGCGCTGATTATCTTGCCTGCAAAGTCTCTGCTGATACCGGCTTCTTCGGCTAAAGAATCTGCCGCCAATTTCTCCTCTGCCACGGTTCTCACCCCTGAGAAAGTCATTCCTCTACTGGCAAGATTTTGTTGAAGAGTTTGCAACGCAGAAGCGGTATCTGTCTTAAGCTTTGCCAGTTGAGCGTCTTTATCTTCTTTTGATAATTCCAGTTCAGGAGTTGTGATATTCCCGGACGAAACATCGCCAATAATTTCAGATAAATCTGATGTTCCGATTGACTCTTCAATAATACCCTGCAAATCTTTTGCTGTTGGCGCGGTGTATTGATAAGACGAATTCACTTCACTTCCGTTCAAAATACTCGTCTCCATACTGGCGGGACTTCCTGTCGGGACATATAACCCATTGCCCAAGCTTTTCATCGTCCCCGCTTTCACTGCTTCTTCCTTCTTTTGTATTTCGTCTATGGTTGATTGTTTTGTATTTGTTAGTGTTTCTCCCCACGGAGTTTGGTATGAAGAGATTACATCGCTTTGCGGAGACATCGCTTTTATTTCGTCAATCCGTTTCTGATATTCGCTTGAAAGAGTAGGAAATTGAAGTTTTGTAGTATTTGGGATATAGGTTTGATTATTTTTTGATATTAAACTTTGCAATTCGGTAATTGCTTGTTCTGGAGCAACTTCTGTTGAACCGCGCGGAGTATTCGTTCCCGGCAATACTTGAAAATAATCAACTCCGTTCACTTGGTATTTATAAACCTTGTTGGGAATAGTTTGTTGCTGTGGCGAAGGACTATTCGTTGCGGGAGCAGGTTGATTTGCAACGCTCTTTTGAGAACTTAAAAGATTTATCATTCCGGTATTTTGTTGACCCGCTCCGACATAACCTCCGTATTTGCTTTCCAAACCAAGTTCTTTGTAAAGCTTACTGCGATAAGTGTAGTCAGAGGGTTTTCCTTCCGATTTTAAATAATCTACGATTGAAGTTGTGGTTGCTAATGCCATATTTTGTTCACTCCTTTTTTATTATATTATTTTTTAGGGTTTTGGGATTGGAATTTTATAAGAGCGTATGGGAGGTTTTTGAAATTGAAATTTTATAAGAGCGTATAAGGGGGGTTAAATCTATCTATTCTACAAAGTGAAAGCCCACCCCACCCCCTACTCATCATCGGACTTCTTCCCTAACAGCCCTTGTAATTGTTCTATGTTCAATTCTTTCAACTTGCCTTTAAATTCCGCCTTGACGCTCTTAACTTCCGCCCGTGAGGGCGGGTATGCTCCCATTAAATTCAGCACCATATCAAGCGTCTTCCTTCTCTCCGGGTAATTTGGCAAGTTAGTCATCTTCGCTACTCCCTTATATTCAGTTATCCTGTTGGCAGTGATGAGTTCTTTGAGCTTTTCAACTATTGTTTCATCAGAAAAACCGCTTATTTCAAGTTTCTCTTTCAAAGCAAGTGCCACTGCGGGCTTTCGAAGGTTTATCGACGCGATCACCTTTGCACTGCCCGAAGAACAATCATAAACCTCTCTGGCACTTTGAGTAGGATTTAAGCTTTGAGCTGTTCGTTGAACAAACAATTTCTGTTTTAGTGTGAGCATTTTCATCTTAAAATCGTTCCCTGTTTCGCAGGAACATCTTTAATGCCGAATAAAAAATCCTTTCTGACCTTTTCTGCCTCTACGCCTCTGTCTATTTTTTGACCCTTTTCCGCGAATGACCTAATGGCTTCCTCCGAAGAACCCAAGTCCTCGACATTTTTGGGATAGTTAGGTTCTGAATACCCCAATTTTGATAAAATCTCTTTCCTCTCGCTCTCACTTGCGTTGCCCCAACCCTTCGCCGCCACCCTTTGCTTTAATTCCTCATTTTGATGGTCTTCGCGGAATGCCTTAATCATTTCCTCAATGCCACCTTTTTTTATATCTATATTTTCCATAAGTTTTCCTCCTATAAACAAACTACTGATTATTTATTTAATTCTACTCCCCTTAATTCCCATTCAAATTAGGGGGAGTAGATTGTTTAGTCGCTATCAAGTTCCCACGATGGGAAGTTGTAGTCGCTATACGACCCTTATTTTTCGCTTTAAGAAGCCTTTTTAGGCTTTAACAAATCAATTTTAGCTTCCAATTTATCTAATTTACTTTCCAATAAATTTAGATTTCCCAGCAAAACCTCAAACCTCATCGAACTAATCTCTTCATCAGTTTTATTTTCCATATTTTTTTTATTCCTCCTTAATTTATAATTCTTGGGAGGGCGAAGAATAGCTCCACCCTCCCCTGCTTCTAATGGCGAAAGATAAACGCTCCAATTGCCATAAAGAACACCATTGAAGCGAAAGAATAAAATAAATCCATAATTTTTAATTCGGGGAGGGATTGCTAATCAGCGAACCCACCCCCGAATGATTACCAATTTTTTACGCGACCTTTAATCCCCGAACACAAAGTTGAAATCCTGCCTATCCTCCGGGCTCAAACTTGCCAACCAAAAAATAAAATCTTCCCTGCTATCTGATACTTCGGGATTTTTGGGTAAAACTTTACTGATTTTTGAAATTTCAAACAATTTTTGTTGAATTTGCATAATTTTATTTTATCCTTGAATAAATAAAAACATATCTATCAAAGTTTATTTTTATTTTGGTTAAGCATAGTTATCTTTGCCTTTTACTATTTTAAGCTTATTTGCTACCAGAACTACCAGAACTACCGAAGGTTCAGTTCAGAGCTTTATAAAGATTAACTTGGAAGCTCGGTAGTTTCGGTAGTTTCGGTAGTTTTTGAGCTTATCTCGTTTGACATCTCTTCATATTCTTCTTCTGAAAACAGACCTTTTTGGGGTTCTTTAATTTTCTCTTTCCACCCAATATTTAATATGGCAGTAGCAGAAGTATTAGGCTCATTTGGAAATCCTCTTTTGTTAATTTCGTATCCAAGTCCTCTTAATAATTGTCCAGTTTGCCTAATAGTCATCTGCCTCAATCTTTTCGTTTTTAACCAAGCATTAAATTTATTCCCAAATTCTTGTAATTTAATGTTTTTACCTACAATTTCTTCACATGTTTCCGCAAGAAATGTCGGCAATGGATTGCTCCGTTCTTCATACTTTTGTTCCCTTTCCCCATAATCCCCTTCATTAGTAAATTTATGGGTTTCATATAATCTCTTCAAAATGTTGACGCACTTTAAGCAAAGATTTTCATATTCAACTTCTTTAACCTTTGAAAGAACATCGGCCTGAATATCAAATATATTCGGAAAATCCGTGATCGCCCAACGCCTATAAAACCCAAGCGACTTATCCGGAGTAGTTGGCAAGCTATTCGTAGCGATAAAGAAAGTAGTAATGCTATCATCGGAAAAAGAATTTTTTCCTTTGAACTCGTATTCCACCAAATCCTCTCCGGTTAGTTTTTTAAGAACATTAGTGTTCGCTAAATCCGAATAGCCAACTTCTCCCGCAAATGCCACCAACTTTTTATAAACAGAACTCATCGCGAAATTATTTTGAGACAACTTTTTTATGTCTATGGAAACGCAATTCTTGCGACCGACCAACTGTTCTACAAGCTTCAAATAAGTCCCCTTGCCGTTGCTTCCGCCCCCAGTCAAAGCGATAATTCTTTGCATAAATAAGTCGTCTGTCAAAGCGTAGGCAATATACTCATAAAGCCCTTGAATATAACTTTCGTCTTGAACCCCCTCTTTAACAGCCCAATCACGCAATAATTTATCAATTTCCGGAGTTTCTTCAATTTCACCAACTTTATGAGGAATTGGGTTAGTTAAAAAGTATTTCCAATTTGCTTTTTCAACATCAAGCGTTTTAGGATTTACAATCACATCTTCAAATTGTATCCAGCCCTTTGGTTTTTGTTTTGGCGATTGTTGCCGTCCAACTTGTTTAAGGGCTGACAATATTTCTGTTCGGGTTTTGCCGTCAATAGTATCTATTCCCATAGTGGTTCTTATCCCGTTTAATAAGTCCACTTCATCTTTTAATTCATAACAATGTCTTTCAAAATCCCAGAACCATAATAATCCTTCCGGAGAATAATAAATCGGTTGTTTTGAGATAAAAGCTTCCGCTTGCCCAATCCGGGTAAAAACCTTTCCAGCACTTATCTTTGAATCTAATTTTTCAAAAGTATTTATCATTTACTTAACTCCATTACAGCTTCTGGAAATGTTAGACCTTTCGTTTCCATGATAAATTGGATAGTATCGACGGACTTCCCGCACCCAAAACATTTGCATTTATTTTTATACAAATGGAACGATTTGGTTTTTTCTTGATGAAATGGGCAAAATGCAAAACCCTGTCTGTTAAATTCCAATAAATCGTGGAAATCTCTATCTTTCGCTCTTTGAATTTCAGTAGGAGTGATTTTTCCCTTGATTTCTTTTGGAGGAAAAAGCAGGAATTTTAATTTGGAGATTTCTTTTTTTGAATCATCAATGTCCTCGCAACGCAAAACTTTTACCACCTCCAAGTAAAACCACTGGGCAAAACTATTTTGAAGCGTCCTGCTATAAATTCGGGATAATAATTTTAGAACTTCAAATTCTCTCGCCTTTACTTCCATTTTCAAAAACCCCAATTTTCTTTTTAGGCAAGGAATTGCCTCCGGGAAAATTTCCAATAATTCGTTATCGGAATATTTATTTTTAGAAAGAGCTTCTTCCTCCAATTCGTCTATTTCGCTTTGCAAAATTTCCATAAAAACCTTTTGACTTCGGCGAAGGAGATGAAAAGGTTTTAATTTGCCACCTCCCTCACCGAAACCGCAAATTTATTTTTTTATTTTTTTATTTCAATTATTTTTTCAACAAAATCTACCAAATCAATTTTTTCGTCAGTTGCAACAATTTCAACTTTTATTTTTTTTTCCATAAAAAAACAGCCTCCTCGCAACGAACACAAAAGAATCGACTATTCTTATGTTCGTTTTTTCGAAGAGGCCGTTTTCAGACCGTATTCATTCAAAAACACGAAACTATTTTTTAAGATTTATTCGGAAGAGTTGCTATAATCAGAGAAAGTTGAGCAAAGCCCCGTAATATTTCCCGCAGTTTTTAATTGCAAAAATTCAAATTAAAAAATGATGTTTATTATTTAATAAGAGCTATCCTAATTTAATATTAAATCCGTTAAAATTATTTGTCAAGTGTTTGGGTCAATAGGGCGGAAAGGGTCTCCACCGCGTCTTTGAAAATGATCCCAAATCGCCTGTTTTGAAATGCCGAAAACTTTGCCAATTTCAGCAATCTTCTCGCCTTTTATTCTTCTGTCAAAAATTTCTTTTACTTTTTGGCTGGGTTCTTTTAATTCTTTTTTTACTCTCATAATTTTAGGTTATCTCTTATGACAAATCGTTGACTTTATTTCAATTACATCTCCATCTTTCACTAAATATTCCTTTCCTTCTGTGCGAACCAAACCCTTTTCCCTCGCCCCTCCATAGCCGCCAGCATACAGCAGATCCTTCCAGTTTATCACTTCCGCTTTTATAAAATGGCTTTCAAAATCGCTGTGTATGACTCCTCCAGCTTGAGGCGCTTTCTGTCCATTTTTTATAGTCCAAGCCCTTGTCTCGTCCCGTCCTGTTGTGAAAAAAGTTATCAGCCCCAATATATCGTAGGCCTTTTTTATCAAAATATCTAATTCCGAATCAGGAACTAATCCTAAAGAAATCCTGTCTTCTCTTTTGAAATCAGCCGCTTCAAATTCAGATAAAACATCTATTATAAGAAAGGGCCAATTATTTTTTTGGAACTGGCCTATTATATTTTCCGGAGCTTCTTCGTCTTTGCCATTAAGTAAATACAATCGCGGCTTCATCGTCAACAACTGATATTGACGGATTGTTTTTATCTCGTCTTCGCTAAAATTTTGCTCAACTAAACTTTTCCCGGCCTCCAAGAATCCAGACATTCTCTTTAGAGCTCCCAACTCTTTTATGGCTTCTTTTTTTCCGGTTTTGGCGTCCCCTTCCAGGCCACTAATCCGCTTGCTAACTGTTTCCATATCTTTTAACATCAACTCTGTTTCTAAAATCTCTTTGTCCCTGATAATATCCAAGCTTATCTGGGTATTTATTATATTCTCGTTCGCAAAAGCGCGCAACACATAAACAATAGCGTCTGTTTCCCTTATGTTTGTTAAAAATTTGTTTCCCAGCCCCTCGCCCTTGCTGGCGCCCTTAACCAAACCGGCAATATCAAAAAATTCAATAGTAGCGTATATTTTTTTCGCCGACTTTTCCAATTCGGCAAGTTTATCAACCCTTTCGTCAGGCACAGCAACAACGCCCACATTAGGATCAATAGTGCAAAAAGGATAATTTTCTATACTTACTTTCTTTTTCGTTATTGTCTGAAAAAGCGTTGACTTGCCCACATTGGGCAGTCCCACTATCCCGATTGATAAACTCATACCAAAGTTGAAGCCGTTTTTTTAATTTTTGGAAAAATTTTTACCAATAGTTTGTTGCAATATATCTAAAGTCGCCTGCACTGATAGATTGCTTGTATTCTTTAGAATTAGTCTCTCTCCGTATGTCTTCAGCAATGGTGTCAAAAACTCGTCCCCCCAAGATGGCGAAAAAGTCAAAACTCCTTTGAAATCAACTTCAATTTTTTCACTTTTCTTAATATTTTTCAATAATGTCTGGCAAGCTAAAGCCGCCTCCTTCCCTGTCTGACGCGATAAAAGAGTTGTCCCAAATTTTTTTAGCTCTATAATCATAATTACAAATTACAAAAGTTAATATGTTATTAAAGCAAGACAGCCGCGGATATTTACCGGGCTTTTTTCCATATTGACATCCATGCCATTCCCTTTTAAGGTTAATTTTGCGTCTCCAGTTTGAAATATTAAATCTATTGGATATTTTAAAATAACATTCTTTACATATTTCAGCCCATTGCCGCGCGCCTCCGGTTTTCTGCCAGAAATTATTTTTGTAAAAGCTACCATCAAGGCCTGTTCGTGATTTTTAAGTTCTGGCAGGACTCTTTTTAAAGTTTCCAAAACTCCCAATCCCCTATCCGCCAAAATAATTTGTCTCTTATTTAAATCATATGCGAAAAATATTCCCGGAATATCCGGCCATTGGCCCAAATTATGATCGTATGAATTATTTCCTATTTCGCCGGTGATAGATGTTAATAAAGAAAACAACTTTTTTGCATTTTTGTGCTGGATCATTAAAGTTTCCATTTTTGTTACGCGGTCCTGAAAAACCGCGCTGTTTTGGCAATAAAATTGCTCAGGAAATTCTTTTTCAAAAGCAACCCATTCTTTGGCAAGTTTGAATAAATTACTCAAAAAATTTTCAATGTCTCCGATATCTTTTTTGAATATGACAAAATTACGGCCCATTTTCAGAGCTTTTATTTCGCCTTTCTTTATTTTGTTGAACACAGCCACCCTACTGATTCCCAATATCTCAGCTAATTCAGCCGTTGTGTAAAATTCTTTTAGTTCCATATTATTGTTAACTTGATTTATTTCAGATTAGCATATGTTAATAACCAATGTCAATAGTTAGCGCCAAAATCCGACTCCCGCTTGACTATTTTTAATAATAGGAATATAATATAACATAGTTCAAAGCCAAAAAACTACTACGAGGTTATCGTAGAGACAGCACCTTATTTAGAAAGGAGATTCTATGAATCCGCAACGGCAAGGCGAAATCGCTCTCAAGTTGGTCAAGTATCAACTGCAAGAGAGGGGTATTATATTCCCCTCGCAGTCCGAGATTAAAAAAGTCGCGCGGATGATCGCGATTTCCTATGGTGAATTGTTGGAGTTTATGAAACCGATCATCTTAGAACTCGTTGACGACTATTTAGCCGTCAATGCCGACAACGGCAACGACAAGCCGAAGCCCGGAGTGCCGCTCGGCGAGATATTCTCCGACGCCGATGGACCCAAACCAGAGCATATTATCTCGCCGGTACCACCAGAGGAGGACAATTAAGCATTTTCCATGCTCAACGATCTCTATAGCCTGCTACAGAAAAGGACAATTCCTTTTTCCCGGCAGGCTCTTTTTTTGGAATTAAAAATGCAAAACGAAAAATATAAAATTTAGGTATCAATTATGACGGGGACATTCCTCGCCATGGTTATGGCGAGGAATGTCCCCGTCATAATTATTGTCGCGAAACGACACAATAATTTTACGCTTTTCGTTTTACGCTTTTAGTTTCGTCATTATCTCTCCGCAAAATCGCAAATATCTTTGAAATCACAAAAACCGCAATGCCAGCCAGGCGTTGCTGAAAAATCGCTCTCTTTTATCCTGCTGATTTCTTGTGTTATTTTTTCTTTCAGATCATTTTTGTCTGTTTCAAAGCCAATAAAAGATGTTTTTTTTCCTTCTTCAAGATAATAATAAGTTAAAATTTTTGGTTTTATTTTGAAAATTTCTTCCGCGGCTATTTGATAAATTAATAATTGTTCTTTATCGTCGGCTTCTAGTTTTTCTTTTGTCTTCCCTGTTTTATAATCAATAATTGCCACTCCGTCCTCCATCTCGTCTATGCGATCCACTACTCCGCGCAATGAGCGCTCCCCTATTTTCAAATTAAATGGCATTTCCAAGGCAAATTCCTGACCAATTTTCAAAACCTTTGGCGGATTTTTTAAAAATTCAGAGTGCGCGTCTCTCACTATTTTTTTCCCAAGCTTATAATATTCTTCTTTTTGCTTTTTATCTCCATACCATTCGTCAATCCAGCTCTTTTCGTATATATCCATAAAATAATCAAGCCCGGGAAAATTACCTTTATCTTCTAATTTAATTTTTTTCCCGCTAAATCCAAATAAATTATCCTGGCTTTTAGCGCTATTTTCAGCCGCGGCTTTCAAAAACATAAATAAAGCGTTATGCATTGTTTTTCCGAAAGAGAAAACCGCCTTGCCTCTCACTGGAACCCTTAAAATAAAATTGAATTTATATTGCAAGGGGCATTTTTCAAAAGCCGCCAATTGAGAATAAGAAAACTGCTCCGGTAAATACTCCGCCTTTATTTTCTCTCTTTTTTCTATCGGCGCCGGTTTCTCGGTTGTCAAGTCATTCATAATTCGTAATTCATAATTCGTAATTATTTCGTTATGGCCCATTTCACTTAAAAACCGCGACAATTTCTTTTTTCTAGCTCCGCCGTAATCAAACGCTGAAGTAAAATAAAGCCCTTTTTTCGCCCTCGTCATCGCCACATAACAAAGCCTCCTTTCTTCCTGCAAATGAACATCTCCCTTTGGCTTTATGTCTTTAATCATATCTTCGGGCAATTCAATTAAATCCTTTCTTCCAATAGTCGGAAATCTTTTGTCAACCATATTCACCAGAAAAACATATTTGAATTCCAAGCCTTTGGCTCCATGGATTGTCATAATCTTTATCATATCCGGCCCCTGTTCTTGGTCAAACTGAATTTTTCCCTCTTCCCCGGATTCTATTTCAAGGTTTATTTCTTTTACAAAATTATTCAGAGTCGGCTCAACACCGGCCGCTTCAAAGTCCTTTATTTTTTTGTAAAATTGGGTGATAAAGTCTATCTGCTCCTTGCTTTCTTTTCCCACGAGATATTTAAGATAACCTGATTCTTCCAAAAAAAGCGATAGCATTTCCGAAGTTAGTTTTTCCCGGCAAAGAGCGCTGTGTTTTTTAATCAAGCTAAAAACAGAAATAATCTTCTCGCTTCCTTCTTGGGAAATTCCGGGAATTAAAGAAAGTTCATCCATTGCCTCGTAAAGCGATTTTGTCCTGCGAGAACTATAGCGCGTAAGCTTCATTATATCTTCAACCGGAATATCTAAAAACCCTATATTCAAAATTCTATATACAGCCGAACTCTCGTGATAATTATCCAAAAGCTTAAAATAAGAAACTATATCCAAAATAATTGGCTTTGAATAAAGCCCGCGCGACGCTAAAAATTGGTAAGGCAAACCAGCCCTTTCCAGCGCTTTTACAAAATGGTTTGCGGCGTCATTCGCCCTCACCAAGATAGCAAAATCGTTGTAATTCGCCTCTTTATCTTTTTTCAAAATTTCCAAAATTTTATTTATTATTTTATTAACTTCTTCATTCAAATTTTTGGCGCTGATATGCTCTATCTCCCCTTCTCCGCTTTGCCGGGAAATTAATTTTTTATCTATTTTATTGACAAATTCCAATCTGTCCGGATCATTAAATTTTATAAACTTATAAGCCAAATCCAAAATATTCTGGAAAGACCTGTAATTATTTACTAAAGAGATTTGTTTCGCCTCCGGAAAGTCCTTTTTGAATTGAATTATATTGCTAAACGAAGCTCCTCTCCAGCGGTAAATTGCTTGATCGTCGTCAGCGCATACGACCAAATTATTTTTCGGAGCGGATAAAATTTTTATCAGTTCGTATTGCGCCCAGTTTGTGTCCTGAAATTCATCGACTAAAATGTATTTGAATTTTTCCCTGTATTTTTCCAAAACCAAAGGCCTTTTTTTGAAAAGTTTTAAACAGTAATTTATCAAATCCCCGAAGTCTAAAAATCCATTTTCCAAAAGTAGATATTGGTAGGCGTGATAAGCATTGGCAACCTCTTTTATTCTTTCTGTTTCGCTGTTTTCGGGCATATCGTCTCTTGTTTTCAGCTTCTCGGCGTATTCCAGATAATCATCAGGGTAAATTTCTTGATCTTTGCAATGGGAAAAATGAGAAACCAAAGCCTGGATAAATTTTGTCGGATTGCCTAATGGTCTGTAATAATTCAGATTAAACTTGTCAAAATTCCGATAAACCAAAAGCCAGCCGGCTGTCTGGTCTAAGACATTAAAGTCGGTAGGCAGGCCGATGTCCAAAGTGTAATCCCTTAAAATCCTTTCGCAGAAAGAATGGAAAGTTGAAATCCATAAATCCGCATAGCCAAAAGGAAGCATTTTGTCAACTCTTTCCTCCATTTCTTCAGCCGCTTTTTCCGTAAAAGTTACAGCCAAAATCTCTTCAGGTTTTGCCATGCCCTCCTCAATTAAACAAGCGATCCTTTTCGTGATTACAGTTGTTTTTCCTGTCCCGGCTCCGGCAACTATCAAAAGCGGGCCCTCTTTATGTAAAACCGCCTCTTTTTGTTCTTTATTTAATTTTTCCAACTCCAAATCCATATTTTTATTTTACTATTTAATAAATTCAACGCAAATAAAAAAATTCCAAAAGCTTTCACGCTTTGGAACGTGAAAGATTTATACCATTTTATCTTTTGAAATATTTTTTGTTTTTTAGTTTATCGGGCAGAAACGAATCTTTAGAATATTTTTCGTATCCTTTGCCGTAATTCAATTCTTTCATAAGATTTGTTTCCGGATTTTTTACCTCCAGTGGGATAGGCAGGTTTCCGTATTTTTTAACATCTTCCATCGCCGACACATATGCATTGTAAGCGCTTCTGTCTTTTTTGCAAAGGCATAAATAGACAACTCCGTGCGCTAGATTTATCGCGCATTCCGGCAAGCCAATAATTTCTACTGCCCTGAAAACATCGTTGGCAACCACCAAAGCGGTCGGCTGGCTTACACCGATATCTTCGGAAGCGAAAATAACCATCCTCCGCGCTATAAATTTCGGATCCTCGCCGGAATCAACCATGCGCGCCAGATAGTACAAAGCAGAGTCCGGCTGGCTCGCCCTCATGCTTTTAATAAAAGCGGAAATAGTATTATAATGTTCCTCCCCTGCCTTGTCATACCTTAAAAATTTTGACTGCAAGGCGTTTTTTAAATTTTCCAATGTGATTTTTTTGTAAAGCTCGTTAGTGTTTTCCAGCATCGTAATCGCCTGCCGAGCATCTCCATTTGCCATATTTATCAGCCACTCCTCAGATTTTTTATCTATTTTCAAGCCAGTCCTTTTGATAATGGCCGTCATATTTTCGTCCGAAAGCTCGTTCAAAACAAAAACCCGGCACCTGGAAAGCAGGGCGGGTATCACTTCAAAGCTCGGATTCTCGGTTGTGGCGCCAATAAGCGTTATTTCTCCTTTTTCAACAAAAGGAAGCAGAAAATCCTGTTGAGATTTATTAAAGCGGTGAATTTCGTCCAAAAATAAAACTTTGGAAATGCCGCTGGAATCCTCGTTAATTATTTTTTTAATGTCCGCTTTGCCGGCCGAAACCGCCGACAACTCATACAGCTTGGCATTAAGACAATTAGCGTATATTTTTGCCAGAGTTGTTTTCCCTGTTCCCGGCGGCCCCCAAAAAATAAAAGAAAAAAGATGTTTTTGTTTTATGCCAACATTAAGGGGCTTCCCCTCCCCCACTAAATGATCCTGCCCAAAGAAGTCCTCCAGCCGCCTCGGCCTGATTTTCGACGCCAATGGTTCCATAATATTTTATCCTATATCTGCTTTCCATTTTCGTCAAAAAAAGATATAAAAGTGTATGTGTCCGCAATATCTATTTTTATCGTCAATTAAAAACCACGATCGTGGTTTTTAATTGACGATAAAATAATTTAATTTATCTGTTGGAAAATAAAAAAAGGAGACAATATTATATTGTCTCATGGAGAGTTGCGAGAAAAAAACCGACCGGATTCAGTTAAAAAACCTGCCAAAATCCGTCATAGTCAACGAAATACGCCTCAATCGGGATTTTAGGAAATTTCTTAGCCAAAAAATCCTTGCTCTTTCTAAGCCAGCTTTTGTGGATTCCACGCTCCAACTCTGGAAGGAGAAACGAAGAACTTCCGCCAAAAGCGCCACAATCAATATGGGTCGTCAGAATTATACGCCCCGCATGATGCAGTTGGATTAATATTGAAATCCAACTTAAGATCATCTTTCTCCCTACTAATCGGACAATATAGTTCCAAATACTTCTCCTTCCTGTAATATCATTCATAGGGGCAACAAGTGCCTTCGCGCCTCCGGGAATCTGGATTAGATCGTAATGTTCAAATTCTTTTACGCGAATAAACTCCTCAAGCGCCTCCTTGCCTCTGCGGTCAACACAATAAAGAATCAGAGCGCCTGCTTTGTAGTGCTCTTTCCTCAACCCGACCGATGTGATTTGTTTCAGCACCATAATTAGTTCTCATTTTGACTTGTTATGTTTTGATCTATTATGCAACGAACTTCGTTTGAACCGCGAATTTCAAGGAACCCTCCCATAGTTTGAATATAGCTTGCCTTTTTGTTTTTGTCAATTATCTTAATCACCCCATCTTTTAGCAAAGTAATCAGGGGCTCGTGGTTGTTTAAAATAGTAATCTGCCCATTCACGGTTTCGCAAGTTAAGGACTCGGCCTCGCTCTCAAAAAGCGTATTTTTTAACGAATAAATAAATAATTTCATAAGTAAAATATTTGCGTGGCTATCCGATTACCACGCGCGATGTTACAATCGGATAGCCACGCAATATTATTTTACAACATCAGATATTCCACCTTTCATATAGAAATTTTCCTCCGGCAGATTGTCATATTTCCCTTCCAGTATCTCCTTAAATCCATTTACCGTGTCTTCCAGTTTGACATATCTGCCAACTTGGTTTGTGTATGCTTCTGCCACAAAAAACGGCTGGGATAAAAATCTCTGTATTTTCCGCGCCCTATCAACAACTTTTCTATCTGCATCAGAAAGCTCTTCAATGCCTAAAATCGCGATAATATCCTGCAATTCCTTATATCTCTGCAAAGTTCTCTGGACAGTCCTGGCTGTTTCATAGTGCTCTTTACCGATAATTTTAGAATCAAGAGCGGAAGAATTAGACGCCAGCGGGTCAACTGCCGGATAAATGCCGATTTCCGTTAAAGCTCTTGAAAGCACAATTATTGAGTCAAGATGGGTGAAGGTCGCCACCGGGGCCGGGTCAGTGATATCGTCAGCCGGGACATAAATCGCCTGCACGGAAGTGATAGACCCTTTTGAAGTGGAAGTAATCCTTTCCTGTAGTTCAGCCATTTCAGAGGCAAGGGTCGGCTGATAGCCGACAGCCGAAGGAATCCTACCCAGCAGGGTTGATATTTCCAAACCGGCCTGAGAAAAACGAAAAATATTATCAATAAATAAAAGCACATCTTTTTTTTCTTCGTCTCTGAAATATTCCGCCATAGTCAGACCGGATAATCCGACCCGCGCTCTCGCGCCTGGAACTTCATTCATCTGACCAAATACTAAGGCAGTTTTATTGATAACTCCCGATTCTTTCATTTCAAGAAATAAATCATTTCCCTCTCTTGTCCTCTCGCCTACTCCGGCAAAAACAGAAACCCCGCCATGCTCTTGGGCGATGTTACGGATAAGTTCCATAAGCAAAACTGTTTTGCCGACTCCGGCTCCGCCAAAAAGCCCAACTTTTCCTCCTTTGATAATAGGCGCTATAAGATCAATTACTTTTATGCCTGTTTCAAAGACCTCTGTTTTCGTGGATTGTTCGGTAAGTGGAGGCGCTAATCTGTGAATGGGCAGAAATTTCTTAAATTGTTTTTTGGGATCGTTCAGCGCTTTCCCGATAACATTAAAAATATTTCCCAATGTTTCTGGGCCAACCGGCACCTCAATCATTCTGCCCGTATCTTCCACTTCAATTCCTCTTTCCAAACCATCTGTCGGCTGTATGGCAATCGCCCTTACTTTTGTCGGATCCAAATGTTTCACAACCTCGGCAACTATTTCCTCGTTATCTCGTCTTCTTATTTTTAAAATATGGTAAATTTTCGGCAGCTCAACGTCTTCGGGGAACGCAACATCAATCACCGTGCCGATTATTTGTATTATTTTTCCTTTATTCATAAAACTAAATGTAAAACGTAAAACGAAAAGCGTAGAACTAATGTGTCTCTTCGCGACTATTATATTATCAAAAATTTCTTTCAGAAATTTTTGATACCTAAATTTTGCGTTTTTCGTTTTGTATTTTGCGTTAATTATTTAATAGCTCCGTACCTGAGACAATTTCTGTTATTTCTTTTGTGATATTTGTCTGCCTTGATTTATTGTATAAAAGATTAAGCGATTCTGATAATTCTTCCGCATTATCTGACGCATTTTTCATTGCCATTCGCCGAGCGCCGTGTTCCGACGCGTTAGTCTCTAAAATCAAATGATAAAATTGCATTCTTATCAAATGTTCTGCCAGCGCTTTTAGCGCTAATTCCTGTGATGGCTCAATTAGATATTCGTCAATTTTGTCAAAAAGAAAAAATTTTTTATTCGCCAAATCCGAAAACTTTCCTGTTTTAGGAATAATTTCTTCTATAATTTTTTTAATTGAAGAAAGTTCTACTGGGAATATTTTTCTCGCGAAGACCTCTTGTTTCAAGGCTGATATAAAATAAGTTGAAAAAAGCAAAACCTCATCCCATTTTTTTCCAAGGTATCCCGTTGAAATAGAATCAGATATTGGATTTATCTGTTCTGGAGTTGTAAAATCCCCCGCCCTGATGAATTTTTCCGTTATTTTTATTCCTTTGCTCTGTAAATACGCAATTGCTTTCTTGCCAATAGCAATAAAATAATATCTTTCGTCTTTTATGTTTATATTTTCTTTTTTGATATATTTTTCAAACAACCTAATAACAGAACTGTTAAAAGAGCCCGCTAATCCCTTGTCCGAAGTTAAAATAACAAACGCGGTTCTTTTTACTTCTCTCTGCCGGAGCAATTCCGGCAGTTTTATTTCCTGGCCGGATATTCTGGCAAGAAGATCTAATGCGGTATAGGCATAATTCCTTGAAGACAACGCCGCTTCCTGTGATTTGCGCATCTTTGTCGCGGCAACTAATTCCATTGCCTTAGTTATCTGGCCAATATTTTTTATGCTTTTCAGCCGCCTTTTTATTGACTGGGTTGATTCCATAGTTGGAATTTGTATTTGGCTATTTAGCGACGACTTTCGTAATAGCTATTTTCAATTTTTCTTCTATCTCTTTTGTAAGTATTCCTGTTTTTCTCAATGGTTCCATTATTTCCATGTTATGCAGTTTCTCCACATTTTCTATCAGCTTGGCTTGTATAGCCGGCAGTTCAAGCGTGTCTATATCGTCAAAATAATTATTCAGCATAGCGTACAGAATAATAAGCTGCTTTTCAAATGGCATCGGGCTCAGATCCGGCTGTTTCAACGCTTCCGTAATAACCTGCCCTCTTTTGATTTTTTTCTTCGTAGTGTCGTCAACATCGGAGGCGAACTGAATAAACGCCTGAAGCTCTCGGAACTGGGCTAACTCCAAACGAAGCTTCCCTGCTATTCTTTTCATTGCCGACGTCTGGGCTTTTGACCCTACCCGGGAAACAGACAGGCCGACATTAACGGCGGGCCTTATGCCTTGGTAAAACAAATCGCTTTCAAGATAAATTTGGCCGTCTGTAATTGAAATAATATTGGTCGGGATATAAGCCGTAACATCGCCGAGCTGAGTTTCAACTATCGGCAAAGCCGTCAAAGAACCGCCACCCTTTTCTTTGGATAATTTCGCCGCCCTTTCCAATAATCTGGAATGCAGATAAAAAATATCTCCCGGATACGCTTCTCTTCCCGGGGGCCGCCTTAAGAGCAAAGAAATCTGCCTGTACGCCCAAGCGTGCTTTGATAAATCGTCGTAAATCACAACCGCATCCTCTCCCCTGTCCCTAAAATATTCTCCGATCGCGCACCCTGCGTAAGGAGCTAAATACCATAGAGCCGCGCTTGAAGAAGCGGGCGCGGAAACAATAATTGTATATTCCAACGCTCCGAAATTTTTCAATGTTTCAATTGTTTTCGCTATTTTTGATTCTTTTTGCCCGATTGCCACATAAATACAAATCGGCATCTTTCTATAAGCGTCCAAATGCTGATTTATTATAGTATCAATGGCAATGGCTGTTTTTCCTGTTTGCCGATCGCCAATAATAAGCTCTCTCTGCCCTCTTCCTATGGGTATCATTGAATCAATAGTTTTGATGCCGGTATGCAGAGGAGTATTAACCGGCTCACGATCTAAAACAGATGGAGCGTCATTTTCTAAAAAATATTGAGTTGATTTTCCTTCTGCGAATACAGGACCTTTTCCGTCAAGCGGCCGGCCAAAAGGACTCACCACTCTCCCCAATAAACTTTTCCCGACATCTATGGATAGCAGTCTATTGGTTCTTCTAACGATATCCCCGCTTCTTACGGTAATATGATCGCCCAGAACCAAAGCGCCCACAGAGTCCTCTTCCAAGTTTAAGGCAAGCGCGTCTATTTTATTTTCAGCAGTTTCAATTGATAAAACCTCCTGCGATTTCACATTTTTCAATCCGTAGATTTTTACTATCCCGTCGCCCGATTCAATAACCCGGCCTATTTCTTCCAGTTTTTCCGTATCTTCATACTGGCCTATCGCCTGTTTCAATTTTTCTATTATTTCGTAAGACATTGTTTTAAGTTTTTTATTCTAACAAGGCAAATTTAATATATTTTTTATTTTTGTCGCGAAAGACCCGTCTAATTGAAATTCATCATCTATATTTATTTTAACGCCGGCAATCAAGCGACTATCTATTTTTTTTTCAACCCGGTCTGTCGGTTTTATTAAGCTCTTGATTCTTTTTTCGTTAGCATGGCTTAATTGCCTCGCGCTTTCTATTGTAATCTTCCTATGCCCGGTTTTACGGCTGATTATTTTTTCCACGGATGAAAAAATATCTTTAAGTTTTTTTTGATCTCTATTCGCCTCAACTAAAACTAAAAGATTTTTTATGCATCTATCCACGTCGCTTTTGCTTTTTGCGCTCATTGCCGCTTCGCAAAAAGCTATTGCGTATATTTTAATATTGCAATTCATTTTCTTTTTCCAAGATCATTAATAGACGCGCTGATTAAAAATTTTTCTACGGCAATTTCTATATTTTAACTGCAAATCCGCTAAAACTCGTCGGCTTATCGCTTCGTTTATAAGCCTTCCTCGTTTTATCAAATTTTCGTTTTAAAATTTAAAAATTTAGTCACGAAAATCTTTAACCAGCGCATCTACCGTTTTTTTGATTAATTTTTCATCAATCTGTTCCGGCTCATCTTTAATGGCTTTGGCTATTACGGAACGGATAATCTGACCAGCCTCCATCTTTAATCCTTCATACATTTCCTTTTTTCGGCTATCTGCCATTATTTCCGCCCTTTTGAGCAATTCCTCTTCTTTTTGTTTGGCTTTTAAAATAATTTCTGCTTCTAATTGCTTTTTTCTGGCATCGGTTTGCGATAATAAAATAACGCATCTTTCGTCAACTTCTCTTAGTTTTCCTTTCGCCATTTCATCCACTTCTTTTAGGCGGACATCGCATTCTTCCGCCTTCATCAATCCTTTTTCTATTTTTTCCCTTCTCTCTTTCAAAACATTAAGCAAAGGTTTGTAAATAAAAATCCTTAATACGATTAAGATTAAGGCGAAATTTATAAGCTGGCTCAAAAGAAGTTTCCAGCTGATTCCGAATTGGCTGAGAAATTCTCCCATTTATATTTATACCTTGAATTGAGAAATTTCTTCAACTAGTTATATTTTTATTTTGGCTACGCCTTTGCAAAAGGCTTGAAACCAAAACAAAATATCTATGATATAATTGGGTCGCTCGCTCGGAAAAGGAAAATCTACGCTCGTCAGAATGAAAATTTATTTTCATTCTTCCTCGCT
>Ga0209541_10000420_pt1 | contig 82652 bp, 95 predicted proteins | sample RifCSPlowO2_01_FD_184027 | JGI IMG/M metagenome (GOLD analysis project Ga0209541, IMG submission 184027) | Groundwater microbial communities from Rifle, Colorado - Rifle CSP2_plank lowO2_0.1 (SPAdes) (version 2) | ecosystem: Environmental > Aquatic > Deep subsurface > Groundwater | place... | reverse complement strand
CCACAAGGGGTGCGGCGTGCGGTTTAATCTAATTCTACGCAGAGAATCTCACCAGAAGCGACGGCAGGATGAAGGCCAGATTGAATGTCTTACCTGACGAGCCGAGAGGTAGTGCATGGCCGCCGTCAGCTCGTGCCGTAAGGTGTCCAGTTAAGTCTGGCAACGAGCGAGATCTGTATCCACAATTGCTAACAGGCTCTACGGAGTGACTGAGTACATTGTGGGGACTGCCTGGGAAACCAGGAGGAAGGCGCAGGCAACGGTAGGTCTGTATGCTCCGAATCTTCTGGGCTACACGCGCGCAACAATGGTAGAGACAATGAGATGCGACTCTGAAAAGAGAAGCTAAACCCAAAACTCTATCTTAGTCTGGATCGAGGACTGTAACTCGTCCTCGTGACAATGGAATCCCTAGTAATCGTGTTTCATCATAGCACGGTGAATATGTCCCTGCTCCTTGCACACACCGCCCGTCAAACCAACCGAGCAGGGCTTAGGTAAGTATTAACTTCTTGGTTAATCCGAATCTAAGTTCAGTGAGGTGGGTTAAGTCGTCACAAGGTAGCCGTAGGGGAACCTGCGGCTGGATCACCTCCTTTTATTTTTATATTCCACTCTTGCTTTTCATAATCATATGGGCCCGTAGCTCAGACTGGAAACATAATTGGTCAATAGAGCACCGCCCTTGCATGGTGAAGGCAAATGCCCAAACTAAAGCCAGGCGGGGGTCTCGGGTTCAAAATGGCTGCAAAGTCAGCCAGCACCTTGCGGGTTTCGCACCTTCGGTGCTCAAGCCCGCGAATTGAAAGTTGACTCGCGGAATGAAAGTCCCGACGGGTCCATTCATAATATGTTTTTCACTTAAAGTCAATCACAAAATCATGTTTACCAAGAAACATGCATGAGCCTAGCTTATGTATGTAGGCTGAGGGCAATTGCCCGATAGACTAGTCAAGATCCTCTAGTTTATTCATGATGAAGCCGTGCATAAATGTCAGAAATGAACATTTCTGAACATGCGAATTTGTTTACAGATTCCGTGCCAGAAATCAAACATTTCTAAGAGTATTCAGAAAGAATAAAATCTTTCTGTGACACCAGAAATTTCGCAAGAAATTTCTAAGTGTGATCGGAATAATTCCGACACAAAGGAAATCAGCGTTGTTAGGTGGATGACTAGGCTCAAAAACCGACGAAGGATGTGACAAGCTACAATATGCTTTGGCGAGGCGCATGTGGCCTTTGAACCAGAGATATCCGAATGAGACTTCTCTTCAAATCCGAAAGGATAGGGAACGCAGGGGATTGAAACGTCTTAGTACCTGCAGGAAAAGAAATCAATCGAGATGTTGTGAGTAAGGGCGACTGAAAACAATGTAGGGCAAACTGAATGAGTTGCTGAAAGGCAATTCAGATGTGGTGTTGTGAGACTGTCTTTTCATCTGAACTTGGCGATCTAAACTCTGCTGGAAAGCAGGGCCTCAGAGGGTGATAGCCCCGTAGGAAAAGCCAGGAAGAGTTTGACAGTATCTCGAGTAAGATTCATCGGAAATTGAATCTTAAGCTGGGAGGCATCAACTTCCAACCCTAAATATTATTTGAGTCCGATAGCATACGAGTACCATGAGGGAAAGTTGAAAAGAACCCCTAATAGGGAGTCAAAAGAACCTGAAACCTAACAACTATAGTTTGGCAGGGCATCAAGGTGTTCTGCCGTGCGTTTCGAATAACGTGCCAGGGAGTGCATGTAAGTGGCGAGAGTAACTCTTTTACAGAGGAACTCACAGGGAAACCAAACACTCGCAGTTTACGAGGAGTGAGGTAAGAGATTGCCTTTTAGTCACTTGTTTGCGACCCGAAACTGATCGATCTAGCCTTAGGTAGGATGAAATGGAGGTAAAACTCTGTGGAGGTCCGAAGAGGTGCTACGTGCAAGTGTTCTTCTAACTTGAGGCTAGGGGTGAAAAGCCAATCGAGATCAGTGATAGCTGGTTCCTGCCGAAATTGGCTGCAGTCAAGCTCCGGAGGAGATTGCCAAAAAGGTAGAGAGACGGATTAAGGGTTTAGGTCCCGAAAGGGATCGATCTTTTGTCCAACTCCAAATAGTTTGGCTTCGTAGATTCCGGAAGACGGGGGCCCGGGGTAAACTTGGGTTCCAAGAGGGAAACAACCCAAACTATGGTTAAGGTCCCGAAATAGTAGCTAAGTATGAACGGGTGAAAAGTGTCTATAGTCAAAGACAGCGAGGAGGTAGGCTTAGAAGCAGCCACCCTTTAAAAAGTGTGTAACAACTTACTTGTCAAGATTATAGGCCTTGAAAATGGACGGGGTTAAGCTAACTTACCGATACCATAGACAATCCACAAGATTTGTGATAGGCAGGCTCTCTCAATGGGCAGAAGTATCTCCAAGAGGAGGTATCGACCGTTGAGAAAAGAAAATCCTGGCGATAGTAGGATCATAGCAGCATGAGAAATGCTGCCGCCGTAGGGGCAAGGGTTCCTTGACAATGATAATCAGTCAAGGGTTAGTTAGTCCTAACTGAGCTCGTAACTCGAGTGAATTCGGGAAGGGGAAAAAGGTTAATATTCCTTTACTAATTAAGTATGCGTGGCGACACAAGCCATGTTTCAGACACTTTTGGCTAGGCTGACACAACTCGTCTGTTGTGTTAATCAGGACATATGAGAGGAGTACCATAATGGTGAGAATCTCATAAAACCTGAGAATAGTGCATCTTATGATGCATTCAGCTGATGCCCGGAGTTCATAAAAATGGAACGTGGAAAAAACTTAATTAACTATACCCAGAACCGGCACAGGTGTCCCTAGGTGAGAAGCCTAAGGTGTCAAGGTGATAATCCGTTTGAGGGAACTCGGCAAATTGGCCCCGTGCCTTCGGTATAAGGGGTCCCTGCAATTGTTTCGCAAGAAGCGACCGCAGGGTGCAATTACAAAGGTGGTCCGACTGTTTAACAAAAACTTAGCTTCCCGCAAACCTGCAAAGGTTAGTATGGGAGGTGACATCTGCCCAGTGTCAGTAATTCAAAGTCCTTTTCAAGGGACCTAAGATCTGATAAACGGCGGGGGTAACTATAACTCTCTTAAGGTAAACAAGTTGCCTTAGTAAAATTTGGCTATATGCTGGAAAGTCTGAGTATCCCAAGCTACTAGCAGAGCACAACCACTGGACATCTATGTCCATATAATTTATAAATGTGCAATGCAGTGAAAATGCTATGGGTGCAGATAATCAGCAGGAAAGACTAGAACCACATTGGATTGTCGGTTTTGCTGATGGAGAAGGATGTTTCCATGTATCTATTAATCGGATGAAAAAAATGAGTTTAGGCTGGCAAGTGCTACCTGAATTCAGAATTGTTCAACATGGGAAAGAAGAGGAACTTCTTCATAAGATAAAGCATTACTTTCAGTTTGGTGAAATAAAAATTAACCGGACTGATAAGCATGGAACGAGAAAGGAGTTAAGAGTAAGAGGATTAGATAACCTCATTAAACTCATAAATTTCTTCAAGCAATATCCTTTGCAAACTACATCAAAAAGGAAAAATTTTGAGTTGTTTGTTTCCATTATAAAAATGATGGAAAAAAAGGAACATCTAACAAAAGATGGAATTGATAAAATTGCAAGAATCGTTGAAACCATGAATCGACAACCAAAGATTAAGTATCTAGAATCCTCAGAGACTATACGCCAAACATCACAGATGTGATGAAGATATAGTCCGACCCTTTCAGCGATGTAAGGAGATTATCAGAAATGATAATACGCCATCATATTAGGATGGTCAGTACCTCAGTTGAGGGAAGTAACAGAAGTGAGCGTAATACCTTGCCGATTGAATGTCGGCTTGCATGAATGGTGTAACGAGATCGCCACTGTCCCCAAACGGAAGCCTCTGAATACTCTTTTCCGGTGCAAAAGCCGGAGATTTCCAGTGGGAAGCGAAGACCCCGTGAAACTTTACTGTAGCTTATTGTTGCGGCGTGAGTTTTGTTGTACAGCGTAAGTGGGAGTCGCCAAAGCAAGGACGCCAGTCTTTGTGTAGACACCAATGTAACACCACTCTTTGAAAAACACGTTGCTCATTTTTGCCTCGCGCAAAAAAACATCATTAGGCGGACAGTTTCGCTGGGGTGGCAGCCCGCTAAAAAGATACGAGAAATACGAGTATTTCTGGAAAAAGCTCGTATGCTCGCTTTTTATCAGCGGGGCCCAAAGGTTGGCTCAACCTGGTCAGAAATCAGGTGTAGAGCGCAAGAGCAAAAGCCAGCCTGATTAAGATTACAATAATCCTAATCTTAAACGCGAAAGCGTGGTCTAGCGAACCTCTATACCTCCTTGATGGGGGTTAGAGATGACAAAAAAGTTACTCCGGGGATAACAGAGTTGTCGCGCCTGAGAGCTCATACTTTTGTCCGTGGCAAAAGCCACGAACGAAGTGAGTATATCGACGGCGCGGCTTGCTACATCGATGTCGGCTCTTCGTATCCTGGTCGTGCACAAGCGACCAAGGGTGTGGGTGTTCACCAATTAAAACGAATCGTGAGCTGGGTTCAGAACGTTGTGAGACAGTTTGTTTGATATCTACTGGAAATGTTGGATGTCTGAGAGGAAGGAGCTTCTAGTACGAGAGGAACGGAGCCTCGACGCCTCTGGTGTACCTGTTATCTGACAAGGTAAGCAGGGCAGCTACGCGTTAATGGGATAAGTGCTGAAAGCATCTAAGCACGAAGCCTACCTCGAAAAGAGACATCCTGAACGCGGATAGAAGATCCGGTTGATGGGGTTGGTGTGTAAGCGTCAAGGTAACGAGACGTTCAGCATGCAACTACCAATAGTTCGTACTTCCTTTGTGACGTAATTTCGATACTCTTAGGAAGGCATTTCTGACATTATGCACATCTTCTTTTTTCTTTTTTTTTGATTTATTGTGTTAAATAGCGCAAGCCATAAAAACACAAACCTTAAAAACAATGGGCTGCCAATAATTTTTATGCTGACAAATAAAGACTTCGAATTGATAAGGGAAGAACTGGATTTTTGCCATAATCCATTAATCTTTTTCCATGACGATCCAGATGGATTATGCTCTTTTCTGCTGCTTTACAGATACAAGCAAGCAGGCCATGGGATACCTATTAAAACTGACCCAAAAGTTGATGAGAAATTCCTGAGGAAAGTTGAAGAGTACAATCCAGACAAGATATTTATCGTTGACCTGAATTATGTATCGCAGGAATTTGTGGATGGCAGCAAGAAACCAATAGTCATAATTGACCATCATACACCGATAAAGGTAAATAATGCAAAATACTTTAATCCAAGGACAACAACTCCAGACAAGCACATGCCAACTTCACAAATCTGCTATCAGGCAGTTCAGCAGGACCTTTGGATTGCGATGTGCGGGATAATAGGAGACTGGTTTTTACCAGAAGAGCTAGCTGAAAAATTTATCGAAGAATATCCTGGCCTATTGGACAAAAACATAAAAGAACCTGATTTTGCCCTATTCGAGACAGAAATCAGCAAAGTGATCAGGATGATGCAATTCTCTCTCAAAGGAAACACAGACAAAGTCAAAAAAAACATAAAAGTCTGGACAAGGATCAAGGATCCATATGAGATCCTAGAGAAAAAAACACCTCAATCTGTTTTTTTGTATAAGCACTTTGAACTCGTTAACAAAGAATACCAATCAATCCTTAAAGACGCTGAATCTAAGGCTGAAGACGGATTTTTGATATACACCTATCCAAAGATGAGGATCTCATTAAGCGGTGAGCTATCCAATGAACTTTTGCACAGGCATAAGGATAAAATCATACTGATTGCAAGAAAAAAGGAACATGAATACAAATGCTCACTTCGGTCTCCTGAGCAGATAAATATCAAAAAAGCCCTAGATAACGCTTTAGTCGGCACAAACGGCTATGGAGGCGGACATGAGCATGCATGCGGCGCTACTGTCCCAATCGAGCAATTTGAGGTTTTTGTGGCTAAGCTTAAGGATGAAGTCCAGGATCAGAGGAAAAACAAAAATTTATAAACAATTTAGAATTCTTTTAAATATTGTGCGTCGGTGGTCTAATGGCACGCGTTTAGACATTTCAAATGCAGCGCGCTTTAAATGACAACGGCCTTCCAAGCCGTTTATCCGGGTTCGAAACAGCTGAAAAGTCAGCTGGCAACTTGGGTGTTGAGCTTCGCTCAAGTACCCTGAGCTAAAAATTGATTTTCGGCGTGAAAGTCCCGGCCGACGCATTTTTTCGTCCTAGCTTACCTGATTGGAAAAGAAGCAGGTCTTTGTATTCCTTAATTCCATTATCTGACAGAATATTCAAGAAATTTGTAAATATCTTAGAAGTAACAAGAGCATCCTCTGAAGCCCTGTGGGCGCGAGTGTTCTCCAGATTGAAATGTTCACATATTGTAGGAAGATTCTTCCTAGGCAGATCAGGCAAAAGCTTTCTTGCAAGCCTGCAGGTACAAATTACATCATTGGTAAGAAAAGTATGTGCATTTTTCCTAAATGCAACATCCAAAAATCCATAATCAAACCAAGCATTATGGGCAACAAATGTATTATTACCAAGAAATTCACGAAAATCAGGAATCACTTTCTTAATAATAGGAGCATCCTTTACCATTCGGTCATCAATACCGGTAAGCCTGGTGATAAACCTTGGAATACGGCATTCAGGATTGACAAGCGTTGTGTAGGTATCGATAAACCTTGCACCTTTTAGTTTATGTGCAGCAATCTCAGTAATCTTATGAATATCCCTTGAAAGACCAGTTGTTTCTATATCTACCACCACGTATGTCTGCTTAAAAATTCTATCACCCAAACATCCCATAAACAGCAAATATTTAAATTAGAGGGTAAAGTAGCGTCAAAATAAGCAAATTTGTATAAGATTATAGTAACTTTATTAAAGTTTGATACTTAGTTTAGCTGAGATGAAAAAAAGAAAGATAGAATCCGAGGATCCTGTTAAAAAGATCAGTGTGATCAGCTTCTGCGCCCATAATGATGACCAGATTGTCGGAGCAGGAGGAACGCTTGCAAAGTATGCAATAGAAGGAAAAAGGTTTGCAACATTCATATTCTCGCATGGTGAAATGAGCCATCCCTGGATGAAGCCAAAAGAGGTAATTAAATTCAGGACCAAAGAAGCAATGTCATCTGAAAAAGTGTTGGGAGGAAGCGGCATAATATTTGCCGGAGCTCCAGAAGGCAAATTCAAGGATGAGCTTTACATTGGCGATCTGAAATACCGAATCCAGCGCCTCGTCAAGAGTATTAAGCCAGAGAAGATTTTTACACATTCGCTTGACGATCCACATCCAGACCATAGGGCGGTATTTTCAATAGTCAGAGATGCGCTGAAGGAAATAAAATATAAGGGTGAGGTCTACAGCTTTGAAGTATGGAATCCAATAAACCTGAAGAAGAGAAACAATCCAAAAATGGTCGTAGATATCAGTGATACATTCAGCAAAAAGATAAAGTCATTCAGGAAACATAAAAGCCAAAAAACAGCAATAATCTCATTGCTCTGGAAAGTTTATCTGCAGGATTTTTTCAATGGCTTTAAAAACCACTGCAGATTCGCAGAGGTTTTTTACAAAGTTGACTTGTATGAGGGAGAGTAGATGCATAAGAAAAAATTGTTGATTGCAACTGACAATTTTTTGCCGAGATGGGATGGAATATCAAGATTCCTCAGCCTCCTTATCCCAAAGCTTCTTGAAGATTTTGAGATTTCTGTCCTCGCGCCTGATTTCAAGGGTGAAAAGATTGAAATTGATGGAGTTAAAGTTCATAGGATAAAAACATCATGGTTTAATGTTGGAGATTATCCAGTACCGCAGTTCAATCCACGGGAAATAAATATTCATGTCCAGAATGCTGATCTTGTTTTTACACAAACTATCGGCCCAATTGGGGGATTGGCCATCAAAGCAGCCTGGAATTCAAAAAAACCAGTTGTAGCATATGTCCACTCGATTGAATGGGAGCTGATTGCAAAAAGCATCTCACCGCTCAAAATGGTTGAATATGTATCTTACAATTTCACTAAGAAAATAATAAAAAGCCTCTATAATAAATGCTCACTGATAATAACCCCATCAATAGAGATTAGCCAGGTTCTTGCATCAGAAGGAATAAAGACATTAAAAACAGTGGTTCATTTGGGAATTGACCTTGAGATATTCACTCCAGCTGAAGACAAGAAAAAAGCAAAGGAAGACTTAAAGCTGGATCCAAATTTCCGCATAATCGGCTTTTGCGGAAGAATAGGAAAAGAAAAAGATTTGATAACTTTATACAAGGCTTTTGTCAATGTGGAAAAGCGAACCAAATATGTTAGGTTATTGATAGTTGGAGATGGCATTGAATCCCAGAAAAAATATTTCTTAAAAAACAAAAATGTGATAATTACAGGCCAAATAAACAATGTTGTACCATACCTGCAGGCAATGGACATTTTTGTGCTTCCAAGCTTGACTGAAACAAGCTCCCTGGCCACAATGGAAGCAATGGCATGCGGGCTTCCGGTGATCTCAACAAAAGTTGGATATATAAGAAGCTATATAAAAGAAAAAGAGAATGGATTGTTCTTTCCAAAAAGAAATGAAACGATACTGGCGCTTAAAATTAAGTGGCTGCTTGACAACGAATATGTAAGCAGAGTTCTTGGAGCAAATGCCAGAAAAACAATGGAAGAGAATTACAACTGGGAAAAGACTGTCAACAAAATAAAATATATTCTTGAAGGGTTTTGATGCTTTCTGATAAAAGTCTGAGTATTTTAATAAGCAGATGATGCAGCTTTGATAAGAATTTGACCTAATTTCTAAATATGAATTCAAATTAGGTTTAAATCAGATAAGGATTTTTAGCTTAATAAACAATGACAATTAGATATTTAGGCCGCAATAATACCTAACTTCGTCTGTAAAGAAAACTTTATCAGTTGAGCCGCCAAAGCAGGCATAGTCATAATCAAGGAATCCTTCAAATTCTCCTGACCTGCCCCTGTAATATGCAGATTCACCATTTGCAGGCCTGCATCTGTCAGTATTCTCTATAAGAAAACAGCAGCTGTCCTTTGAATCAACAGCAACATTTGATGTTTGTTCTGAATTCCTGACACAATAAACCTGAACATCTTCAGTTTGTGCTGCAAAACCTGTCTTTTCAACATTTGGATTGACTGAAAGGACAATCAAGAATAAGGCACCTGCAAACAAAAATGACATCACATAAGGTAATAAAGAAGGCTCGTCATTCTTTATTTCAACAATTTGTTTTTTCTTTCTTGCCATTTCCCCACTTAAAATATTTATTTTATTAGCAAATATATCCCCTATTAGTATATTAATCTTTCGGAATTTTAAAGAATCATACACAGAAGCATGGAAATTATTATATACGAGCATACTCAGCTGGTATCAATGGCACAATTGAATCCGGATTCAAAGATAAGAGAAATTCAAGAATTCACAAAAAAGGTTTATGAGATACCTAACAACAGACATTTTGAACTGGGAGAGATGCTAAACAATATCCAAAGGTTTGCAATGCGGGGATTAAAAGGGATCAGAAAAGGAGACCTTGATAAGACAAGGAAAAATCTGATAATATCATTCTTTTGGTTCATGTCAACATTAGTAAGACTCGAGATCGATCTTGAGGAAGAGGTGTGGAAGAGATTTCCATATTTGTGCTCATACTGCGGAACATGCCCATGCTCATGCAAGTCGAAAAAAGTGGCCAATAGGCAGAAGCCAATTGTTAATGATGATTTGAAGCCAACAACTCTGAATGGTTTTCAAGAAATGTTCGCAAAGATATACCCGGCATCATCAAGGAACCTGGAACATGCAGGTGTGCACCTAGCTGAAGAAATTGGAGAGTTTTCAGAAGCATACTGGGCTTTTAGGAGCGAGAGGACTGAAAATGATTTCCAGAGTTTGGTGATTGAAGCAGCAGATTATTTTTCATGCTTAATCGGAGTATTCAATTCAATGAATTCCAGCTTTGCTGATGAAATATCAAAAATGTTCTATAACAACTGCCATGAATGCCACAATGCTCCATGCACATGCAGCTTTGAAAGGATAAAAAAGTATTAATTGTTGCAGAAATAATCACATGATTAACAGTTCCTCAATTGTAAATGAATTTGCCGTTATAAAAAATATATGCAAAAAAAGATTAGATGCATTAATTAGTTAACAAAAGAATAATTGCCAAATCTTCGATCGCATTTAGGGAATGGGGTGAGTTTTTAGGCATAAAAATAAAAGTGCCATTCTGCATGAATATCTCTTCATCAAATAATTTAAATTTGCCTTTTCCTTTAATAACATATATTACTCCGGCTTTAGTTGATGTATGAGTATCAATAGACGACTCTTTTGAAAGGCACATTAAAGTGCAGCTGGAGCCTTCAGTTTTAGTAAGCACTGTACTAAAAATGCCTTCTGGTGGAAAATTTATTAATTTATTCAAGTCCTTAGAAAACCCAGTATTTAATTCAGCTGCCATATATCAAAAAGAGATTTCACCTTTATTTAACCCTTTCGATTACAGCCTTAAAAAAGCCATTAATCATATCAGACAGAATAAATTTAAATATAAACTATGTTTAGACAGAAAAATGGATATTTATGAAGAATCGTTAATTGTACATATGCGGCACAAAGGAAAGATTGCAATTTCTGCCAAAATTCCTGTCAAGACGAGAAAAGATCTAAGCATTGCTTATACTCCAGGAGTTGCAGCGCCATGCAAAGAGATTGCAAAAGACAAAGATAAAGTGTATGATTACACTTTCAAGGAGAATACTGTTGCAGTTGTCTCAGATGGAACTGCAGTACTAGGCCTTGGAAACATAGGGCCTGAAGCAGGACTTCCTGTGATGGAAGGAAAAGCATTATTATTCAAGGAATTTGCAGGAATAGACGCATTCCCTATCTGCCTTGCGACACAGGATCCTGATGAAATAATCAAGACAGTCAGATACATAGCGCCTGCATTCGGCGGAATAAACCTGGAAGATATTGCTGCGCCAAACTGCTTTCGGATTGAAAGAGAGCTTCAGGATCTGGGAATACCAGTTTTTCATGACGATCAGCATGGAACTGCTGTCGTTGCATTTGCGGCTGTGATGAATGCTGCCAAAGTTGTGAAAAAAGAGCTGAAATCATTAAGTGTGGTGATCAGCGGCGCAGGAGCTGCAGGAACTGCTGTTGCAAATCTTCTTGTACCAAATGTCCAAAGCGTCATTGTATGCGACACTAAAGGTGCAATTTTTGAAGGAAGAGAGCATCTTAATGATGAAAAAAGGAAGCTTGCTTCTATTACTAACAAAAAAAAGTTGAAGGGGCTGCTTCTTGAAGCAATCAAGGGGGCTGATGTATTTATTGGGGTATCACAGCCAAAAGTCATGACAAAAGAAATGGTTTCTTCTATGAATAAGAATGCTATTGTTATAGCTATGTCAAATCCAGAGCCAGAAATCTTTCCAGATGAGGCAAAAGAAGGAGGAGCGGCAGTTGTTGCAACAGGAAGAAGCGATTTTCCCAATCAAGTCAATAATGTGCTTGCATTTCCAGGAATATTTAAGGGAGCCTTATCTGTGCGGGCACCTGTAATCACAGAGAAAATGAAGAAAGCGGCTGCTTTTGCATTAGCAGGATATGTAAAAACGCCGACTGCAGATAATATACTGCCTGATCCTCTTGACAAAAATGTGGCAAATGTTGTTGCAGAAGCTGTGAGGAAAGCATCTGGCAGAAAAATTGTTGAGTAGCTGCACCTTATTCAGCCTTCTAGAGATTTAATTAAAGTCAGAAATCCTAAATTAGCCGATTCCTAGATGCAAAATTGAGAAAATACTTTCATTTGAAAGAAGGGTCCTTAACCAGCTCCTTAAATGAACCTATAATCTGATCCAGCTTTTTCATAACAGTTTCTCGGTGCTCTTTCCTTGTGTAAAATCTGACAGACATCGCCTGCCTTCTTGCATCATCAAGCAGTCCAGCCTTTAAACCTGGAAACATGTTTTTTAGGAGTTTAATCGGCTCCTCATTGCTGTTCCTGAAAACCCAAGTGTCATCTATCTCCCATTTATGCGGATTGCCGCCATGAGAGACCAACAGATCCAATGACTCGAATGAATGCTGCCTGCAAAGCTCATCCTCGAGAGCTTTTCTTTTAAGGACAGGAATGCAAAGATAATTTGCATAATCTTCTTCATCCAGTGAAAACAAGCTGATGCCAGACTGCTCAAGCGCAAATGCGTCTTTAAGCCTCATGCTTGCAACGCAAAGATACGCATCCTTGACAATGCCCTCTCCTCCTAACTTCCTAAGTTTTAGATTGCCCTGCTGCTCGCCAAGTATGTTATGATAATCATACCACAGATCATTAAAAGAATACCAATTTGAAGGCAGGATGCCTTCTTCAATCCCGATCTGCCCAAGCAAAGTGAAGATCCGTTGATTTAATTTTGATTGAGGGCTATAATAAGTGGCTGCATATGTTGTTACATACAATAAAATCTGCTTTTTTGCGCTGTCAACACCTTTTTCATCAATCCCAAATTTTCCATCTTCAAAGACAGTATGCTCTATAAGAAGATCTATATTGTCATAGCCGCCTTTTCCTGTTGCGAGCCCATCTCTTAAAAGATATGCCAGCTTGTCTGTGCCCAAGACTTTATCACTGACAATTGCGCGATATGGATTATTTTTCTTGAAAAAAGTGCTTAAAAGTTCAAGATCAAGATCGCAGGCTGATAATGCATCCTTAAATCCTGGATTCTCAAACATGTGCAATGCTGCTTTCATCTGGTCAAGGCCTGTTATCTCTTCAAGCTCATGAGAATAAGGTGTATGGCCAATATCATGAAGAAGAGCATATGCGAGAACATGTGTCTTATCCTCTCTTGTCAACGGAAGATGATGAAGCATGTCATGAGTGAATTTGTAGGTCATAACAAGGTGTTCATACCTCGTATGAGTTGCTCCAGGATAGATCCAGAAAAGGGCTCCAAGTTGCTTAGTCTCCCTAAGGCGCCTGAGTTCAGGACGCTCAATTATTGGAAGCCATCTGGTCATGTCGATCTCAAGATTTGGAGTCAAGGTCTCAAATTTTTCTTGAGTGTCTGGAGGCATATATTTGCTGCCTAAAATTGGATCTTCATGGCGTTTCCAGCTGACCACATTATCTTTAATGTATTTCGCAATCTCTTCAAGGACAATTTCACGATTTCCATAAAATATCTTATGGAGGCTTTCCATAACCATTAAATTTCGGTCAGTGCCTTGCTCTATAAAGTATCCATCTTTATCCACAAAAAAGTCTCCCTGCTTTCTAATAGGGCCGTGACGAAGATTAGCATCTTCCCTCTTGTCTTTATATCCGATCACAACAGCACCATTCGCGACTGCCAATCCGATCTCTATTGAAGTCCCATCATCTGCATTAAAGCCACGAAAATTGTTCAGGTCTGCAACTATCACATGAGCAGCAGTTGCATCACGCTTGCAATTCGCATATATCTGGTCTTGTGGAAGATGGCTGTGCCTTGAAGGATGCAAAATCTTGAAGCCATGCTTCTTGCCCCAATCGCTCATCTCTTCCGCATCATTCCGGTTAGTGTTAAAAACCTCTGGACCAGCAGCATACACTATCGGATTATGGATTGTCCTTAACATTTAATCCAGAAGTAAGATTGCATTCTTATAAGATTAATTAAGCTAAGGAATATAGGTTGGAGCATATTCTTAAAAGTAAATTATAGAAAACTACACCTATTTCGATACGAAATATAAGTCGATTTCAGTGTAATAGGGTAATTTACTGTCAAATTATCAATGCCCGCTGCCTTAAATACGCAAATCTTTTATAGCGGAATATATAATAATGGGATAATGGCATTCATAGAGTTGATTATCTGGCTGATGCAAGGCTTCTGGACCTTGTTCAAGACATGGATACATACTTTTACTGTTTCATTCACACATGGAGGAACTATCTGGATAATCCTTCCGATATGGATTACGTGGTTTTTTGCAGAGATTTTTCAGGAGAAAAAAGGGACATCAATAGGCAATGCCATAAGCAATGGGATTGTGCCATTCTGGGTTGGAATAGACTGGCTTAGGCAATTGACAGAACAAGTCCAGGAAAAACAGATTGTGCTTGACGGGCTAACATACGGAAAATATTTCTTAGCGATCCTTGCTTTTGCATATGGCTTCATAATCGTTGTGTATGGGATCAAAGGAAGAAATTTTGTCAAGTTTGCAGGAAGGATAAGGGAAGTGACCTATGTCCTTGCCATGTTTACACCAGTCGTCTATGGCATAGTACATCCAGACAGCCAATACTGGCTTGCAATGCTGCTTTTTTTCCCATTATTCTATCTGATTCTGGAAATTGTGAACAAGATAACTCCAGAACCAAAATCTATTGAACAAGAGTTTGGAGATTTTGGCACAAAAAATGATGCTTTCAAGGATATGCCGCAATCTTTTAGCGAGCCTTCACTTTCATCACTTTCAACGCCAATGAAAAATAATGGCGCAACCGGGCTTTATAGAAAATGATTGTTGTTTGATTAGGCTGATCAGCTAATAAACAACCAAGATTAGATGCAAATAGATTAACATGAACTAAATTAAATAGTCTTTAATCCGGAATGGTGTGGATTAAATTAAAACCAAATTATAAATCAAACGGAGGAATCAAAATGGGCAAAAAAGCGTTATTAATCATGGATTGTGAGAATGATATGCTTGATGCAAAGGGAAAAGGCGCAGGATTTGGCATAGCAGCTCATGCAGCGCAAGTCGGGACTGTGAAGAATATCCAATCTGTGCTAATGAAAGCAAGGGAGAATAAATTGAAAGTTATCTTTGTGACAGTTTCATATGCCAAAGGATATCCTGAACTTAAAGATGCTAAAACACCAATGCATTCACAGCTAAATGGGTCTGGGATGCTTCTTAAGGGAGAATGGGGATCAGAAATTGTTCCTGCATTGAAACCGATTAAAGGAGAAGTTGTATTCAACAAGTCAATGATAAGCCCGTTTACAGTTCCAGGATTTGTGAAGGAGATTCAAGGCATAGATACATTTTATCTAACAGGAGTTGCAACAAATTTTGTTGTTGAGGCAACAGCAAGAGAAGCAGCTGACAGGAAAAAGGAAGTGATAATATTAAAAGACTGCTGCGCCTCAATGAATCAGGAAATGCATGATTTTTCTCTGAATGTTATATCAAACCTGGCCAAAATTAAGACAAGCAAGGATGTTGAGTTTTAACTGCAGTAAAAATTGACCTAAATTTCAGTTTATTAGTGTTTATTAGTAAATAGTAGGGGATGATTAAGAAAAGTAATTGACATTTGGTAGATAACAAAAACCGCACTATTCCCCGGACTAAAGTCTGGGGTATTTTATCGTGCGGTTTTTGGGACAACAAAATCACACTGATTTTGTGTCCAAGAAATGCTATCAGCATTTCTTTGGATTGAAAATTTCGCTCTAAAGAGTGGGGTATTAAACCCAATTCAAATTTCGCCGATTGGCGAAATTTTCAATAAAATGTTATAATATGCTTAAATGCCGCTAGCTTATTCAAAAGATGTATGCTCTGTGATTATCCAGAGTTAATTTTATATATTCAACTCACAAAAGTGGGGATTATGCCAGTAAAAAAGAAAATTCCTAGATCGGCTATATTTTTAATTTTATTTGCGAGCTTATTTACAATTTTATTGAGTCCTGCCAACGCAATGTGGATTGACTGGGTGAATTGCTATGACCTAATCTATCTTCATAAGATTACTCCACAATCAACTTTTCAGATAGATGAAAAACTTTGTTTTTATGGGGCAGGCTTTAATGGAAATCAATATACAATTCTTCTTAAAGATCCAGTCAACAAACGCACAAGGTCACTTGCAGTTCCTATTAACAATGGAGTAATAAGTTCTATCGAAGGAATTTCATTAAGTTCTATGGAACCAGGAACTTATATCTTATCTGGTTTATTGAGCCAGTATGTATGCAGCAATGAAAATGACCAGCCTTATTGCATTCCAGAAGATCTCAGCTGCACTCTTTGGAAATTTACGGATCCTGAATCCTGCTTAACCAATAAATCACAAGCATGTGAATTAGACAGAGGTTATCATGACCTTGACAGTGACGGAGATGGTTGGACAGATGAATGCGATGGTTTTCCTGATGATCCAACTGAAACTATTGATATAGATGGAGACGGCATCGGACGCAATAAAGATATGGATGATTTTGACAATGCTGCCATAACAATAAGGCAAGGGCATTCTGGCAATAATCCTGGGCAAAACCAGACAGCATCCCAAAACATCAGCAATGAGATAATAATAAATGAGAGCAACAATCAGAGTAACATTACAAATAACAGTGTTGCTAGCGGATCAGAAGGAGATTCTGGCGGATCAGGTGGCGGAAGCTCTGGAAGTTCAGGAGGTGGATCAGGTGGCGGTTCTGGAGGAAGTGCCGGTGGAGGGGGCAGAAGTTCAGGTGGAGGCACAGGAGCAATACAAGATATAAAATTGAAATGTTCGCCAGAATATGAATGCAATTACTGGAGCGATTGTGTTGATGGTTTCCAAACAAGGAGCTGTTCAATTATTAATGATTGCCCAGGAGATCCAGAAGAGACAAGTAGAGCTTGTGTTGGGCAAGGACTAATCTTAGAAGCGGTTGACAATACTGAACAAACTACAGAAACTATTGACGAAAACCCATCTGTACAGAGCGGTTTTAGCTTGATCACAGGAGCAGTCATCAGGCCAATACAGGAAAGGCCCGGGCTTTTTGTTTCATTATTTGCTCTATTGTTGATTATAGTAACTAGTTTTCTAATCTATAAATATTATTATAAAAAGTAAGCATAAGAAAAGCTACTCAATATATGCATATATTTGAAATTTCCTACTGCTTTTGCTGCTCCATTAAATACAGCATTAATTTTGTTAATGCATCGACATGAAAATCAACAAACTTTCTCTCAAAATCACCAGCACCAGTCACATAATGGCCTAGCTCATGAACATAAGTATTCGCAAATTCGGGAAAAGAAGCCAAGATAGATCTCTTTGCTCCGATATATTTGGTTCCATCATGCTGCATTGTTTGAACACCTGGAACATTCTCAATCTCCCTTCCAGAACTTGTGAACAAGCCAGTAAAAATCCTTACCTCAACTGGCAATTCATACCCCAATATTATCTTAGTTATATCAGGAACCCTTGCAAGAATATTATGCTCAGCTTGGGTCAAATCCTCTAAACCTACCCATCTGTATTCTTGGTCTAAGTCAATCTCGTCAGCTGACATAATTCCTAATGAATGAAGATAATTACCGACAAAGTCATTTAAAATTACCGGCTTATAATCCATTGATTCAGCATCTTTGTTCTTATTGATATCTTTTGACGCTAAAACTGCATTTTCACCATACAGCCTCTTGAAAGCCAAAACCCATGGATTGTTAAGATCATGGAACTTTTCATTTAAATCTTTAAAAACATCAATTTTCTTTTTATTGCGGGTAGCTTCGGAATTGTGCAAGCCAAATTGGTCTCCATAAGGATCTCTGCAAAAACCAGAAAATCCTGTTTGGGCTCCAAAATTATCAGATCTTAACTTCGAAGGATTGAAAGCATTGAATTCGTCATAACCACTTTGAGGATTCTCATTCGCTTTTTTCAAAACAGCCTCAATTACTTCCGAATTTGTGCAGCCTTTAAGCAGAGATTCAATCTCTTTCAAAAAGTCTTCATGATCAAGATGAATCCTGTCTGGAGAGACATTTTCCAATCCAAGATCATAACTGAAAATGGATGATATGCCTTTAATGCATACACCCTTCACAAACAAGGAGTTGATTGGATAAGCGTCATTTACTACTCCAATGTCTATTATTCTTGAATTATATTTGGTTGATTTTCTAGGTTTTTTCATTCCAAATAAGACAGCATGCTGAGGAGTAAAATGAGTTTCAAAGCCTTGATTATTTGAATAATTATTTAATTCGTTATGCAGTTCCCTGTAAGTATTATTGAGCGCCAAAACTTTTTCAGGCAGCTTTCTTAATTCCTGCAGGAATTCAGGTGAAGGATTTGAAAACACAGTCCTGGAGCCTTCCAGCTGGTCCCCATTTAAAATCACTTCAAAGCATAGTCTTGCAAGTTGATAGTGGTCGATCACTTCAATTTTTTTATAAGGGATAGCCCTCCAGTTCCTTGACCTGTATTCAAGTGAAAGCCTGTTCCTGAGTGCAGCTGCAGCAACCAATTTCAGGCCTTCTCCAAATTGGCCAATACTTAAAGCGTCTGCTGATTTTGGAGAATAAAGAACAGAAAGAAGGCCAGCATCATAGCCAGAACCGTTGTCTTCAAAAATCACCTCTTCTGTAGGCTTATCAAAATCGGCTTCATGAAAATCAATATACTCACCGCCTTGTTTTAGCCATATTGAGATCATAGATCCGCTGCTGTCAGACGGAAGATGATTTGAGACAGTATCAAGGACAATCCTTTCAATACCCCAGACATTTTTCCTGTAATCAAGCGTGAGAGAAGTCTCAATATTCCTAGTCTCTGCCATTTTTTGCCTCTTTTAGAAATTTTTCTGTGGCATACTCTATAAGATGGCTCTTGCTTCGGAAAATTGTATTCACTAGAGCATGCTCTACCCTTTTCAAAGTAGCCTCTTCCATCGAGATTGAGACTTTTTTCTTCATAGCAAAAAGTAGTAATTTATGCCACTTTATAAATCTTTCTCTTTGTTACTACTAATTAGTGAGATTAAAAATTAATTTTCGTTTTTTGTCAGAAAGACCACAATAAAGTGAAATCCTACCAACCAATAGTAGAAACCTAACCGATCATTATATAACTCAGATCTAAAAGGAAGTTCAAATGCACTTAAACAATATGTTTTTATTGGCAGCATTGCTGCTCTTAATCGGAGGCTGCGCTATGAAAAATGAATCATCTGGGAAAAAGGTTAAACTGGAAACGACAAAAGGAGATATAGTAATTGAGCTTTATGACAATATACCAATCACTGCTGGAAATTTTGAAAAGCTTGTTCGTGAAGGATATTATGACGGAGTCATATTTCACAGAGTGATCAAAAGATTCATGATCCAAGGAGGAGATCCAACTGGAACTGGAACAGGAGGGCCTGGCTACAAGATAAATGATGAGTTTGTTACAGGCAGCACCAATGTCAGGGGCACAATAGCTATGGCAAACTCTGGGCCGAATAGCGGAGGAAGCCAATTTTTTATCAATTTGGTCAATAATACGAATCTTGACTGGGATAAACCTCCTGCATCAAGCAAACATCCTGTGTTTGGCAAAGTAATTGAAGGGATGGATGTTGTCGATGCCATCGGCAATGTACGAACAGGACCTGGCGATCGGCCAATTGAGACAGTCAAGATCATCAAAGCTGAAGTTATAGATTGATATCCTAAATTGAGCGCTTGAATCATGTTTCAATGTATTCAATTTTATTCATGATCTAAATAATGGTATGCAGCAGACCTTGGCTGATGATTTTTTTCTAAACCACAAACCATTTAAAGATGCTATCTTCCTTTTTTCTTATGGTGGAATTTAATCCAGATGGGAGCATTAAACTTATAGGACGTCTAGGTGAGCAAGCAAACGCAGTCAAAAGAGATCTTGAGACTAGAAGATGCATCAAGGTAACTAAAGAAGTTGTATCATTTAGTGCTCCAAAAAAGTGTGTCCTTCACATAACAGTCTCAGATGCAATTACTGATGATAGGTTTATTGATAGCATATACAAACAGTTCAAGGAACAGGCAACTACACCAACATCAATAACAAAAGATGATGCAAAATCAATCAAAATAGATATAGGAAGCGATTTTAAGCGATGCTCTGAATGCACTAAACTAATCGAACAATACAGGGATTTTCTAGATGGGAACCTAATCCTAAAAAAGGGGAATTGCACATACGAAGGAAGAACCAGGAAGTTTTGTTTTGAAGACCATTTTGAATGATAAAGAGTATTTGTTAGAAATGATCATTCTTGCTTGCTTACACTTACCTTTCTAATCCTTCTTTTCAAAATAAGGGTTTCCTCAATTTCAGTAAGGGTGATTCTTTTAGCATCCTGAAGATTTTTCATAAATTCCTGTTCCATCAATTGCTGCTCAGGAACTATGATTGATGGTTCCACTTGAATGATCTGGCTTTCAGGATTAATAACTTGTATTTCAGATGACTGTGATCTGACTGCTGGAAGATTATCAGGATTTGGCTCAAATTTGAGATCTTTTAGCGCATCAGAGATCATATAATCTAATTTGGCGGGAAGAGTTGAATAACCCTGATTCGAAGAATTTGCAGAATACATAGCCATCTCTCTTGCGCTTGGGCTGTGTGAATAGGAAACTTCAAAAGTTGGTTTGATGGCAACAGCATAAGAAGCGCCACCTGCATAACTTGCCTCATTACAATTACTGTATTTCTGATCCATACAGGTTAGGGTTGATTAAGCGTTTATAAAACTACGCTCTTTTACACATAGCTGGTTTGGGTTTTTTTGAGGCTATATTGTTTAACCAGATTGCCAGATCTACAATACCTCTACCAATATCGAAAAGCTTACGAAAATGTCTACGATAAACCTATTAAGGACCAAGAATGGGATGTATGGATGGCACAAAAAACATTATGCAAAGAAGGCAAAGATTTAAATAATCTAATGAACTCATTAATTAATGAGGATAAAATGATCAAAACGATAAGCAAGGGATATCAATTGACAATTCCTGCTGATTTAAGAAATGAATTAGGCATGACAATAGGAAGCAAGGTTGATATTGAAAAGAAAAACAATACATTAATTATTAAGCCAATAGCAAAAGATACAATGAAAGAAATGTTTAATGAGGTTAACAGGATGAAGACAATGAATGTAACTCCTTCTAAAGTTGTCAATATGAAAAGAGAGGTATATAAATAATGAATTTCATAGACAGCAGTGTGATAGTTCTCGCCTTTACCCCAAACTCGAATAGCGAGAAATGCCAGAAGATAATTCAAGATGGTGGAGTGATCAATGGACTTGTTGTGATGGAAAGCTTTGAAGTTATAAAAAGAATTCTAAAAAGTCATGAGCTCGCTTTCAAGTCGATAAGAAGCCTTATGGGATCAGGTCTTGAAATTGTTGAGATTTCCAACGATTTGATCTTTGACAGCATAAAAAACAAAAAAAAGCTAAAGATATTTGACCTTATCCATTATCAGACAGCACTAAATAAAGAGTGTTCTCAAATTATAAGTTATGACCGACATTTTGACAATTTAGATGTGAGAAGGGTGGAGCCTTAGGATATAAAATCTTTAAGAGATTGATAGTTAAGGTAAAGAGTACAAGAAAAACTCCAATAATATCGAAATATTTTCGGTTTGATCTAGCATAAGCATATAAAGCGGATTTTAACAAAAGTACGCATGTTTTGGCAAATTTGCATCGCAATACTGATTGGAATAGCTGTTGGGATTTTCACAGGCCTTGCCCCTGGAATACATGTTAATTTAGTGGCTGCCCTTATGATTTCAATTTCCGGGATCTTATTAACTTTCACAACACCATTCATGCTAGCAATCTTTATTGTGGGAGTTGGATTGACACACACATTTCTAGATGCTATACCTTCAATATTTCTTGGAGCTCCTGATTCTGACCATGCTTTAAGTGTCCTTCCGGGGCATAGAATGCTTCTGAACGGCCATGGATTTGAAGCAGTTAAACTAACTGTGATTGGAAGCTTGTTTTCAGCCTTAGTTTGTATATTATCTATTCCGGTGATTCTGCCTTTCCTCAGCAAAATATATCTAATGATTGAGCCATTTATGGGATATATACTAATTATTGCAGTAACTTATATCGCATTAATTGAAAAAGGATTTTATAAGAAGCTGGTCTCCATTATTTTGCTGATAATGTCAGGATTGCTAGGACTAATTATCTTTGATATACCAACCTTAAACCAGCCATTATTAGCAATGCTGTCAGGATTATTCGGAACAAGCACATTAATTATTTCCCTTAATGACAAGAACAGCATACCAAAGCAAAAATTTGATGAAAGCGAACCATTGGACAAGAAGGAGACCAGCAAAACTATTGCTGCAGCATTATTCTCAGGCAGCTTAACAGGAATATTTCCAGGATTAGGAGCTGCACATGCAGCAATCATCGGAATGCAGGTTGTCGGCCAGATATCTGTCAGAGGCTTTCTAATGCTGATCGGAGGGATAAATACGGTGAATTTCATATTCAGCGTAGCAACATTCTATACGCTCCAGAAAGCAAGAAACGGGGCGATCGTCGCCATCTCAAAAATTATGGAAAGCATATCTTTATTGCAGCTTTCAATCATACTTTTATCAATAGTTATTACCGCAGGAATTGCTACAATATTGACACTAAGAATAGCAAAAGTTTTTGCTATAGCTGTTGAAAAGGTGGATTATCAAATATTGGTCATGAGCATAATAGGATTGATAACAATATTGGTTTGCCTTTTTGACGGGCTGATCGGCTTGTTTGTTTTAGTAACCTCAACTTTTATGGGAATGCTGCCAGCATTTTTTTCTGCAAAAAGAAGCATCTTGATGGGTTGCCTTTTAATTCCAGTGATAATCTATTTGATCTAGAAAAGTTATTCTCACTTAGAAAATAATATAATACAAGATTAATGATCATTAAAATATATTTAAACAAACATCATGCCTTAAAAATCAAAAAGTATTTAAAGAAAAAATAAATTCAGGTCATGATGAATCACAAAAAAAATCATGAAGCAAAATATGGGACTGGATTTTCTGATAATTTTATACCTTTAGAGACGCTTGACCTTTCAAAGATAGACGATTTTGACAGTATGCTAAAAGCCATGTCAAAAACAGCTTTTGGAGGCAGGACGCTAGGAGAAGCTGCTGATGTGCTCACTTCAATGATCGAAGATAAGGATTGCCTCAAGATATTGACTTTATCAGGCGCAATGACAGTAGCAAAGATGGGGAAAGTCATCTGTGACATGATCGAAGACGAAATGGTTGATGTAGTTGTATCCACCGGCGCTCTGATGGCTCACGGTTTTATTGAGGCTGCAGGGATGAAACATTTCAAATACGAACCTGGAAGAATGAATGATGATGAGCTCTACTTCAAAGGATATGACCGGGTTTATGATACACTTGAATTAGAGCAAAATATGGACGATGCTGAAGTCGTTGTCAAAAAAGTATTTGCTGAGATACCTGAAGGAAGCGTGGTCTGCAGCCATATTCTTAACAAAGCGCTTGGAAAACATCTCGCAGAGCACACAAAAGGGAGAGGCGTATTGAAGTCTGCTTATATCAAAAATGTGCCTGTATATGTGCCAGCGTTCACTGATTCTGAGATTGGGCTTGACTTTGCGATATTTTTGAAAAGGCAAGAAAAGGACGGAAAAAAACAATTAGTATACAATCCATTTGATGACCTAAATGATTATACAGATAGAGTCCTGAAAGCAAAGAAATTGGGGATAATTACAATAGGCGGAGGGGTTCCTAGAAACTGGGCGCAGCAGGTCGGCCCATACCTTGACATAATGTCCACAAGATTCCTTGAAAGAATAAGCGTTAGGGAGGGCGGCTATGATAACAGCGATCCCTATGACAAAAAATTTTATTATGCAATCAGGATATGCCCAGAACCAGCGCACTGGGGTGGATTATCAGGATGCACTTATACAGAAGGAGTATCCTGGGGAAAATTTGTCCCAAAGGAAAAAGGAGGCATGCATGCTGAAGTATTGGCTGATGCAACAATTGCATGGCCTATTTTGATCAAGGCTGTCCAGCAAAGATTGAAGAAGAGAAATGAGAAAATGAAATAAGGTAATTAGTGTTCTCTTTGATTATGATGTTTGTAAATGCTGTTGTCAATAAGTATGACATATAGTTAGAATATTAAAGACAACAGAATCAAATTTTTAAGCTGACAACATTGCTGACGCCATGCTCATTCATGGAGACACCAAAAAGCCGGTCAGCCTCAGATATCATAGAATCATTATGGCTGATTATGATGTATTGAGCTTTTTCAGAGTACTTTCTGATGAGCTTTGCTAGTTTCTCAGAGTTTCGTTTGTCCAGAGCAGCATCAACCTCATCAAGGACATAGAATGAAGCAGGATCACTCTCCTGGATCGAGAAGATGAACGCTAATGCAGTAAGCGTTTTTTCACCACCACTAAGGCTTTTGATATCAAGATATTTGTTAGTCGACAGCTTCACCTTAATCGTTATACCGCCATCAAATGGATTTTCCGGATTCTCCAGCTCCATCGTGGCTTCACCTTTAGAAGTCAACTGCGAAAAAACGCTCTTAAAATGAACATTAACATTATCAAAAGAAGTCATAAACAAGTCTTTTTTCTTGCCTTCAATCTCTGACATAAGCTTTTCGATGTCAGCCTTTTCCTCCTCAAGCGTTTTCTTTTTTTCCATCAATGAATTATATTCCTTCTCAACAATTTCATATATCTCAAGGGCTTTCATGTTTATCGAGCCCATCGTGTTTAGTATCTTCTCAAATTTTGAAATGTCCTTCTTGTAGTCCTCTTCTGATTTATTAAGATCCAATTTCACATCACGGTACTGCTCAAATTCCTGGTTTAATGCAGCAAGTTCAGCGCTTGCCCTAGCTTCTTCAAGAGAGACTGTGTTCATTTTTAACTCCACATCACGGATCTCATCCTGCCTTTTTGTGATTTCTGCGTCATTCTTCTGGATATCCTCATTTATTTTCGTCCTTTTCTGGAACAATTCCTTGAATTTTTTGAAAATCCTTAATGCATCCTCTTCCTTAGATTTCAGCACAGATTCAGCCTCTTTGATATCATTTGAAAGAGAAGATATCATGCTTGAGAATTCTTTTTCCTCTGCATCATGCTGCTTTAGTATGGATTTTATCTTTTCCTTTTCAGGCAGCAAAAGGTTTTTGATCTCGTTTTCAAAATTTTTGATCTCATTTGATATGTTTATCAGCTCTTCAGCAAAATCAGATTTCTTCTGCTCAAAAGTGTTTAATTCTGCAAGCAGCCTTGGGTTCCTGAGCTCAGAGATCTTTGACCTTAATTCCTGCTTTGAAAATTTCAAGTCTGCAAGGCCTTTGTTTATCGTCGTTATATCGGATTTTGTCTTTTCCAAGGATCTATCAGTCTCAACGAGCAATTTTTGGAGCTCGCCCTTTCTCTGGTTGCTGATTTCTAGGTCAGAATCATCCAGATGAAGGGTTTTTTCCATCTTAATCAGATCCCCCTCAAGGTTGGCCTTCTCCTCCCGTATTTTAGAGATTGTTTCTTCATTATTTTCCCTGGTATTCTCCAGGTTGCCTATTTCTTCCTTAAGATCGCTGATCAAATTTTCGCACTCATCAATACCCTGGCTAATATCCTTTTCAGCAAAGCTTTGGCTCTCCTTCACTTTTCTGAAGCCGCCATGCATTGCTCCTGATATCTCAGCCAGATCGCCATCTATGGTCACCATCTTTGCGTTTCCAATCCCAATTGACCTCATTGTCTCAACACTATCGACTATCAATGTATTCTCAAATACATAAGAAAATGCTTTTTCGAATTTCTTATCAAAATTTATCAGGTCCAACGCGATTCCGTGAACTCCTTTTTTTGTAGACAGGTCTTGGATCTCAGAAAGCAAAGGTTTTGACCTTATCTTGTTCAATGGAAGGAATGTAGCCCTGCCAAGCTTGTTATCTTTCAAATATTTTATCAGAGAAGCTGCTATCTTGTCGTCCTCGACAATTATGCTGTTAAGCCTTGGGCCTGCAGCAACTTCAAGAGCGACAGAATATTTTGGATTAGCTGATCCAAGGTCAGAGATTGTTCCGTAAATTCCACCTATCTTGTTTTTTTGCGCAAGAACTTTTTTAACAGCAATGTTCAAAGAGGCTTTCTCGTTGATATGAATAGATCTTGCTGTGAGTTTAGCGAGCTCCTGCTCTGCCACCATCAAGGATGCCCTTTTTTTTGCCAATTCTGCAGCTGATTTAGTGTCATCATCAAGAGATTTGTTAAGGCTCTCTGTTATTTTCTTGTAATCTTCCTTTTTTTTCTTCAAGTCATTAAGCTGAGACTTATACTCAGACTCAACTTCCTTGACCTTAGCTATTTTCTCATCAGCTGTCGATATCTGGAATTCGATGCGATCTTTCTCGCGAAGCATTGCCTGCTGTTTTTCCCTCAACTCATTGATAGATTTCTGCTTTTCCTCAATCTGCTGGTCAAGCTTTTCAACATCAAGCTCTATTGTGCTGGTTGAATCAAGATTATTCTTTTTTTTGAAAGCAATGATCTTTTTCTCAATCTCTGTTTTTTCAGTGTCTATCTCCTTTCTGGATTCAGTCAAATCGTTGATTGTGTCAGTCAGCTCTTTGATGCGCTTTTCAATCCCTTCAAGGTCATTTGAAAGCTCCTCTTTCCTTTTCTTAACCTTTATTACCTCATTTTTCAAAGAGTCAAGTTTTGTGGATTTTTTAGCAAGCTCTACCTTAAGATTCTCGATATCCTTGTTAATATTAATCTGGTCTTTTTCCCCTTTTTCCTCAACTTCCCTTGTTATTGCCTCTATCTCAGACTTTTTCCCTTCATTATCCTTTCGGAATAACTTTACTTTCTCATCAATCTTGTTGAATTTTTCCTTATGTTCAGAAATCTTCTTCTGCAAAGATGCTCTTGCATCATCCTTCTTATCAATCTGGATCTTCAAATAAGAAGCCTTATTTTCCTTTATCTTGTCCTGAGCTTCCTTGAATTTCAGGGCCTGATTACGCTCTCCTTTCAAATCTTTAAGATAATTTCCCCGTTCATTAAGAATTATTTCTGCTTCATTCAGCTTTGAAGCAACTTTTGATAATTCAAGATCTGCCTTATGCTTTCTTTCCTCATAAATGCCGATGCCTGCAATCTCATCAATAAGCATTCTACGCTGCATTGGAGGCATATTGACAAAATTTGTAATGTCACCCTGAAGGATTATATTATAACCCTCTGGTTCAATCTTTGCAGCAGAAAGCAGTTCCAGGATCTGCTGCCTGGTCACTGTAACATCATTGATCTTATAAGTTGACTGGCCGTTCTGCTTCACAATCCTAGAAACTTTTATTTCTGAATCTTCACTTGGGAATGAGTTTTTGCTGTTGTCAAAATAAATGCTTACTTCACCTTTTGAAGCAGGATTCTTTGCTTTTCCTCCGTTATAGATCAGATTGGCAGCTTTCTCTGCCCTAAGAGATTTTGATGAGCTTTTTCCGAGAACAAAACACAGAGCATCAAGGACATTGCTCTTACCTGAGCCATTTGGGCCAAGAATGCAGTTAAAGTCGCCTCCAAAAAGGAGCTCTGTGTGCTTAGCAAAACTCTTAAAGCCATGGCAAACCATCTTATTTATTCTTGTCATTCCTAATTATCACCTAAAAATGCTATAAAAGCAGCATTCGACACAGAAAAAACCAATCAAATTAGATATTTAAAGTTTATTGTTTTCAAAGAGAGCAAAAATTAATCAAAGGATCAAATTATTGAGAAGCACCAGAGCCATTCTGACTTTGGCCATTTGAATTCTGGCCTGCAGGATCCTGCTTATCTATCTCATTCAAATCAGGCACACTGAGGTCATGAGGTGTCTCACCTTGCTCTGTCCTTTTTATATCAACATCAGTCACCATAACAGCAGCACAAACTACTGTTGTCCAAAGGCCGTTCTTATCTCCCTGAGCTGTCTGGGTGACGCTTCTTGTCTTAATGATCTTTCCACTCATCATGTACTGCTCTTTTCTCTCATCATAAGCCTTATCTGTGTCAAATTCTATACCCAATGTAGATGCAAGCATGGTTGCTGCCAAGTCTTCAGAATAATCACTCATCTTTTCCTGAGTCTCACCATAACCATGATGCTCAGAAAGATAGCCATAATTGCTGCCATCAGCAGGGATGGCAACTCCGATTGAAGAGCCAATAAGCCGGTTTGGCTCATTTGTTGAAGATCGGGCAAGAACAACAAAGAGAATCTGTCCTGCCTGAAGATATTTCATTCCTTCCTCTTTCCTGACAATTTTGCAGTGCGGAGGAAAAATACTCGAAACATTAACCAGATTATACTTTTCGATGCCGGCATCCCTTAACGCTGCCTCAAAACTTGAGAGCTGCTCCTTATGCTTTCCAACTCCCTTGACAAAATATATTTTTCTAGGAATCATTTTCAACAGTAATTTATTTGTAATATTTAAAGCTTAGTATTTTGTGATAATTTCTGCACTAAAATTTGGATGTTTATTTTTTTTGAAATTCAAACCAGCTTAGTGAACCTTAAGATCAAGTAGAGGATATAGCCAATTATACCCATCATAACTATTACTATTACATACATAAACATGTAATCCTGGCCAGGCAATTTAACATTCATGCCAAAAAATCCGGTAATAATGGTAAGAGGCATCATTACAGTCATAAGTATTGTCAACATCCTAATTGTCTCATTCATATGGTTTGAGGTAATTGAAAGATAAACATTCCTGATGCTGTAAATCCTATCTGTGACATTCATCAAAGAAGTGTCTACTCTGACCAGATGGTCATAAACATCCCTAAAATAAGGTATGGTCGTGTTGTCAATATAATTTTCAGTTGGCTTTGTAAGCCTAGCAATGACTTCTAATGTGGACTCAACCACTCGCTTGAATTTTGAGATGATCAGTTCGCTTCTGAAAAGTGAATTCAGCTCGTTTTTTGAAGGAACCTTAATGATATTTTCTATCTTAGAAATCCTGCCGATTACTTTATCACGAGTGTCCAGAAATTTATCAACTTCCAGATCGATTATTTGATGCAGGACAAAATCCTCACCTTTCTTCATCAGCAGACCTAGTTTTTTCTTATTTGTCCTAAGCGCGTTGATCGTGTCACTGTTCTTATGGCAGACAGTTATCAAAAAATTGTTGCCATCAATAAAATGAATAGTATAAGTCTTGATCTGGCCATTCTTGAATTCCTCAATCCCTTTGAATACGATCAATGTGTAATTGTCAAATTCCTCGTACTTGGTCCTGGTAACGCTTAACGATATATCTTCTAATGTGGTCGGATGAAGTTTAAATTTTTCCTTTACAAATGCTAGGTCATCATGGGTAGGAGAATTAAGGATTACCCAGTATTTTAGGTTTCTGTTAGGAGAACGGATCGAATGGATTTTTTTGCCTTGAAGCAACGAAACATTCTTGTGCTTGTATTCCCAGATCTCAATCATAAGCGATAAAACCAAATTTTTAAGTATATAAATTTAATGTTCGTAACTAGAATTCGCCGAGCTTTTTCTGTTTTTTTGAATTAATTAAGGTTTGGTATGGAGCCCAGCTCTTCCTGATTATGTTTTCATACTTAGCATGATGCTCTTTCAAAAAAGTTATTGTGCTTGGATCAGAAGGATAACCTGAGCCCAGATTGAAAGGAATTGCTTCCTGGAGTTTTCTTATCTCCCAGTCACGAGTCACTTTAGCTAAAATTGATGCTGCTGCAACTATCTTATGGTTGAAGTCTGCCTTATGCTCTACAATCAACTGAAGTTTTTTGTCATTTAAATGCTTTCTAAGATATTCGGTATACTTTTTGATGTTATTACTCGGACAATCAATAATCGCTTGAGATGGCTTTAATTGATTGATTATTAAAGCGGATTTAATTGCTTCCATCCAGTTAAGGTTTAAAGTATCAGAATTGAGAGCATCATCAATTTCCTGCGGAAGGATTATGACAATCTTGTAATTAATGAAGGTGATCAATTTTTCATAAAGATGCTCCCTTTGGATTTCAGTCAATAGTTTTGAATCCTTAACTTTCAAAGCATCAAGCCTATAGAGCTCTTTCTCATCAAGCATTGCTCCTGCCATAACCATCGGGCCAATGACAGGGCCTCTTCCTGCTTCATCGATACCTAAAATCATTGACATGGATTAAAGAATAAACAAGGAGTTTAAAAATTGTTGGATTGCGATAAATTAATGGAAGGAAAAAATAGCGGGGAGTGGATTTGAACCACCGACCTTCGGGTTTCTGATGCTCTCTGCGATTAGATAGCCTACGCAGTGAGCGTTATGAGCCCGACGGGCACTCCTGGTTAGGCTGATTAGGAGTATTCCCCCTAAAAAACTGCCCTATTACGGTTTGTGAAGGATTATCTTCAACAAATCCCCGCTATAAAATGGGCAGTTTAATGAATTTAAGAAAAGGTGGTTATTTATAAATGTTCCTGTGAAAATTTATTTGGATTCACCAAAATTTTTTCCACTGGACACTGGACATTCCATCAGAAAGTATATAAATAATGTTCACATGATTTGAATAATGGGATATTTAAAAATTTATGAGAAGAATATTAAAAAATATTTTGATATCGAAAGAAGGGGCAAAAAAAGGCTCTTACTTTATAAAAAAGGAATAAATAAAATACAAATTAAAATTCCTTTTGAATTAAATGAAGATGTTGCATCTTTAGCAGGATTAATGCCAGATGGAAGCTTGATTAGAGATCTAATGAGGATTTATTTTCATCAGAAAAAAGACTACTCAAAGATAATGCTGTTTAAAAGATTATTAGAAAAACTGTTTCGTCCAAAAAACAAGATATTTATTAGGGATAATCGTGGGACAACTGATATTTTCATAAATTCCCAAACATTAGCCAGATTTTTTTATCATATCTTAAAGGTGCCAAAATCAGATGAGCAAATGAGAGTCCCGGAATGGGTATTTTATTCGCCAATAACTATCAAATTGGCTTATCTTAAACAGGCATTTGCAATGGAAGGAACAATCTTGAAAAGTTTATACGAAATAAGATTTATCACCAAGGACCATAAATTTGCACTGGATATAAATAAACTGCTAAAACAGGCAGAGATAAAGTCGCGTGTTAAAAAACGGATTGGGGGAACTCATAAAACCACCCAATATAGGATTTCTATTTATGGCAAGGAAAATCTAATTAGGTTTATTAATAATATTGGTTTTTCAACTAAGTTTCATATCAAAAGAACTAATGCACTTTTAAGAAAGTATAAATGAATTCTTCAAAAAACTTTATAAAGGCATTACAAATACTAATACCAGATGCCGCGGTCGCATAGCCTGGCCATTGCGGTAGATTGCTATTGGCTTAAGTCAATATGTAAATAACAATGGCCTACGAAGATCTACTGTCCTTCGGGATACGTGAGTTCAAAATGCATTAAGCTGCGAAAGCGATTTAACGCAAGAAAGTCTCACCCGCGGCGTTTTTTATTTTTAGGGGCAAGATTTAAATTCTTATGGCGATTTCAGACAGTTTATGAGTGACTTTCAATTTTTAGATCAAATTGGAAAGGCTGAGCAAGAAGGGACAGTTGTGTTTGCAGACAGCGGAGCTTCCACACCGAAATACCGTAATTGGTATCGAAGAAAAGTTTTCCCTGCAAAGAAGTTTACAGAACTCGATAATGACTCGCTTGAGCAGGTCTTGCGTATGTTTTCGGAATACAGGGCTTTTGTCTCAACTCATGTTGTGCATACAACTCCTGTTGTATTGCAAGAGATGGCAAGATTTGAAGAAATACTCTCAGGCAAATTTAGATTCTTGGCTGACCATGAACGATATTTTATGCAAGCTCACAGGGACAAGCACGAGTATCTGTATTTTGAGGAAAATATGGAGAAAAGCCTAATGTTTGGTGAGATTTGCTTTACATATATGCAGGCATGTAAATCAATTGGAAGGAATGTTATAACGCATCAAGATGGAAAATATGCTTATCTTATGAATGTTGTTCAGGAAGTAATGCATCAAGTTGATAAGAAAATAGTGACAAATGGCAATTGTATTGCCGATGTTGAGCTTGTAGCAAGCGCATTATATACTTCACTTTTCGATAATAATGCGGCAGCTATAATCACGGTTGATAATGATATTCATAGACTAGTAATTGGAACATATACCTTATTGTGTGAAGACCAGAAAGGAGATCTGTTTAGAGATGCATTAATGCAGAAACCTGTGGATGTATATCTTATCCAGAATGGCAAGTCACAGATCATCAAGTGTGCTGAAATATTGAATTAGGGTACATTGATTAGATGGATAATTGATCTTTTTCTGGATCAGCCTAACGATAATTGTAAATAAATTGTATAATTGAAAATTTAAGAAGAAATAATAAAAGAAGCGAGTAAAAACTCGCCCCTCAAATCCCCACGGCCGGATTTGAACCAGCAACCTTTCGGTCTCGGCTGATTATTTATCATCAAAGTGCTCAGCACAAATCAAAATAATTTCTACAGCCGAACGCTCTACCGTTGAGCTACGTAGGGATATGAACAAGAAAATTGGGTGGCTTTATAAAAGTTATTAGTTTTAACACTCACGCGAAATTGGATAGCAAGATTTATAATAATTAGGAGATTAAAGGTATCTATGCTAAGAATCTGTTTAATTGGACCAGGAAACATCAAATTCCATTTCAATTCATTGCTTGGAATGAGTGATGATGAATTTGAAAAACATATTGAAGGGATAGCTGGAGTGCTAAGGGAGCATGAAATCGTTTTATTACCTGACAGAGGAGTATCCTTTGAGATTGCAAAAAGATACAAGGAATTAAAAGGAAAAAAAGTGATTGCAACCATCCCTTTAAAAGATAAGGATTTTGGAATCAAGCATCTAGAAAAATATATCAACTATGAAACGAATGGGACAAAATTATTTGATAAACAAATTGATACAGGAGATTGGTATAAGCAACATATGACCCTTTGCCTTTTTGGAGAGGTTATATTTATGCTTGGCAACAGCCTTGGATCATTGGCAGAGCTATCTTGCGGATTTTATCTGTATAAGCTTCTTGTTGGAGATAAGCCAGAGGTTAAAGCAAAAATAGAAAAGATCAATACAGAAATCATGGCTGGTATCAATAAAGATTTTGCTGTTATCATATATTCGCCATTCATGAAAGAAAAACTGCCAGAAGAGATTGAGAGCTATATCAAAAAGTCTGGTGGAAAAGTGATTTATGCTGATAATCCTGAAGCAATAAAATTAGCATTACAGTCGTTACATACCAGTTCTTAAGGAATCACAGGCAGAAGTTTTGCAAGATCATCTGAATCAACCACAACATCAGCAATCTGCTGTAGCTCTTCACATTTAGAATTAAAGGCAATAGAGTATCCAACAGACCTGAATTTTGGAATATCATTATCATCATTGCCAACGGCAATCGTTTCCTTCAAGTTAATTGCGTGTTTCCGGCAAAAATCTTTAAGCAAAGGCAATTTGTTATCATTACCTATTGGCCACTTGAATTCACCAGTTATAATATTGTTCCTGATAATCAACTCATTTGAAACTCCGTAATCAATATGAAGCTCATTTTTCGCCCTTTCCAAAAGATGTGAAGGCCCCGAGGTGATAATACAGATCTTATATCCTCTAGAATGGAGTTGAGCTATAGCTTCTTTTGCATGTGGGTTATATTCTGAACTATCCAACAATGCAAAGTATTTATCAGCATTCTTACCGCGCCAAAGCCTTCCGACAACCTCCTCAACAAGCTTTTGGTAATCTGACTTAAGGTATTTTTTAGTTAGTTCTCTTCCCTCATCATAAGTACCAAGCGCTTTGTGAAGCTCAAACCAGAAATTTGACTTTTGGAAAATAACCCCATCCATGTCAAAAACTATAAGTTTAAATCTCATAATATGCCATAGATTGAACCGGTATATAAAACCTAACTCCTGGAAATCCAGACATTAGAAGTTGTAGATCTTGAGTTTCCATTAACCTTGAAATGCGCTTTTGCCCTTGAGAGCTTGAATTCCCCGATGATGCTCAATCTCGACTTAACAGTATAGCTGACAATCCTTTCCTCAAAGCTTTCCAAGCCATCAAGCTTCCACTTGACAAATGTGCCTTTGTGCTCATGCCTAACAATCCTTGAAGGCTGCAATGTGCCAACTTCAAACTCCTTGCTAATCTCAGTGACAGCTGGGATCTTGTCAGATAAATTAATATCTTCAATCGGCTTATATCCCCTATTCTTCATACTGATAACAATCTTCATATCAGTCACTCCACCTTCACGCATAACTACATTGGAAGCAGACTTTGTTAATACCAAAGGGGATCGGAATAAAAGGTATAATCCAAAACAGATGACTGCAAAAATTAGAAGATATAATATTATCCTATAATTTGTAACAACTGTTATGCTATATTTTTCTTGAGGCTCTAATAGAACATCAAAACCGTAATACTTCATTCCTTCCTCTTCAATGATCTGGGGCTCGGGATTAACTGATTGGAATATCCTCAAAAACGGCGCCTGAACTTTATATAAATCATTATTAGGCTTATTGGCATCATTAAACAAAACGATAGTTTTTTTTGTTTTCAAAAAACTTTTTTGAATGTCAACTGACTCCTTAATTTCACCATATCCAATGACCTCATAATAATTATTTTCATCCTTTGCAACAGTCAAAGAAACACCATTCGTGTTCCTATATACAACATAAACATTTAGAAGATCCTTTTTCGGCTGCTCAAGCGGATCAAGATTTTCTGTGAATGTCACAGTCTTTTTTTCATAAGGGCCCAGGGACATCTTCTGTTTATCATTAATAATTGAGTTGCTTAGAGTTATTTCGATATCTGAAAGGTTCCTGGGATTAAGGTTTTCGAGCACAACATTGAGCTTGACAGGATTCCTTGGATCAATTTCCCTATTCATCAAAAGTTCGGCATTAATCCTAGGAGAATAAATATTCTGAATATATTCCTGAGACTGAACTCCTATAGCCAAAGTTGTCTGCTCGACAAGACCGGTGTTAATCGATTTAACACTTAATGGAACCTGATAATAGGCGCCTTCTCTAATTGAGATAGACTGAGGCCTTGCTTCCAATGCAACAGTCAAGGCAGACTCTGCATCAACTGTAACAGTAGAATCAGATCTTGGCACAGCGTAGATATCCCATTCAATGTTATCATTAAATATCCTGAATTTGTCTGCTTTTCCCTGGTTATTGACTATTGTAAGCCTGAACTGGGAAACATCACTTATAGATATCGTATCTTTAATTGGAGTGACATAGATATTAAAGAGATCATCAGCAGAAACAAAGCTGGAAGCAAGAATAATCAAAATAAAAGTACTTAATATCAATATTTCTCTTTTTTTCATACGTTCCCACAAAAGCTGTTACTCTCTACTCCTATCTATGATAGACTAGATATATAAAGTTTTCTGTCAATAAGCTGAAACTGCAATTGGGTTAGTGAAAATAGCAAAAATCTCATCAAATCATAGTAGTAAACATTTATAAAGACCCCTATATTCTTAATTATTGGGGTTTTGAGTCATGAAAGGTAAAATTTGGAAATCTAAATCAAAAATTCTTAGAAAAGTTAGAATAACTCAGCCTGAAGAGATAAATGGGAGGATTGTCAGGAAAAGGATAAGGAAAAGAGTAGCTTTGCCAAGCCACGTATTTAGGGATGTCCAGGCATATAAGCACATCAAAAAGTGCCTTTCATGCGGAAAACGGTTTGAAGACAAGTATAAAGCAAGGCTTTACTGCAATGAATGCAGGAAGTAAATTCTAGAAATGTTTTTAAGGAGAGAAGAAGTTTAGGGTTTTTGGGGGGTACATGATTGAGTGATGAATCATTAGAACACAGAGTAAATTCTTTTAGCGGAAAGATTACTGATTTTCTAGTCAAATCTCCAACAATCGCTTCATCTATTATCTCGCTTGGGATTCCATTGGGACTTGCAACTATTTCAGAATACTTTGCCCATAATCAAAATAATTTTGATATTTGGGTTGTGCCGTTTGCGCTCACTCCTCCACTTTATTTTGCATTAAGAAAAAGTCTAATTGAAGCACAAACTATGAGGCAAGAGGGTATCTGGTTTGACAGGATGCCAAAGCAAGAGAAAAAAGGATTTTTTCAAGATATATCAAATTTAGCTGAGCATTTAAAAAATTGGGAATTCAGAAAATTCCTGAAAGGGAGCTATGATTTGCCCTATAAGCACCCAATCATTTTCGGGCTTGCAGCACCCTTGAGCATTGTCGATGGAAAATTAATTGAAAAAGCACTAAATTCAGAACCGAAAGTTTTAGCAGGAATTGGAATGTGTGAAGGTTTACTCTGGTTTGGTGGAGCTAACCTTTTGTATGTGGCTGGTATGCTGCTTCAATCAGGAAATATTGGAATAACATACCAAATTCTCAAAAATAATCTGTTGTTCAAGTTAGGCAGGAAAGATGCAGCCTTAGTCAACCTTGAAAGATATTATCAGAAAAATCAGTCCAATAAAATTGTAAGTGCCTTATCCAGCCTATATTCTAAAAATAATCAATGGGAAAAAGCTGTAAATATTTCCAAAGCAAATCTAGATTCAAATAAAGCAATGACCATAAACTCATTTTATAAAAAAATGCATGCGTTAACATATGTGGGGGCTATCAGGAAACTCAGAAATAAGAAAGGGAGAACAAACTTTCTGGATTATACACAAGTTTCAATCGAGGAAGCAAGGATTGGTTATCCTATTAGAGCTAAAGAAACAATATTAGAAGGCCTGAACGATTCTTATTGCCCAAGCAATGATGAGATTTATAGGATTGAAAAATGGATTTTTGCAGCGTATGTATTAGATACCATCGGTTTTCCTGATGATGCAAGACAGAAGTGGAGAGAAGCCGTAATGATGATAAGAGAGATACCAGAGCTACAGAAAATGTTTGAAAGGATAGATAATTATGATGTGTTCAGGCTCGCAAAAGGAAGATTACTAGAAAATGAAGTCATACTTAAAGGCGGAATAAGAGATGCAAATCCTTTGGAAAGAGAGCTTGAGTTAAGCAGAATGCTTCTTGAAAAATTAAGAGGAACAGAATTCCAGTCAGTTGAACCAATAACGGTTTTTGATGTCCAGGACAAGTATTATCTAGCTGAGAGGCATGCGCCTGGTGAAAGATTATCAGATTATGTGACAAGAACTGGAGACCTAGATGCTATGAGGAAAGCTGCAAGGCATTTGGGGGTGATACATTCTGTGATGCCTGCTAATGGAAAAAGACATGATCCAAGAGAGAAAATAAGCAGAAGACTAAAAGTCCTTCCACCGGCAACTGCCCAAATCATTTGGGATAATATTGATTTTGTCTTTCAAAAGTATGATGATTACCCTGTTGTTTTTGACAAAGACGGACATAATGAAAACTTTTATGTTGGAGAAAAAGGAGAAAGCATTTCTTTAGATGTTGAGGATAGGGGTGTTGTGTGTCCACAGGAGGATGTGGCCAGACTGTATAGCATAGGAAAGGGATGGCAAGGAAAATTTGAAGATATGGAAACCTCCATTCAGCAGGATTATTTAGATTCTTATGGTAATAATGGCAGGACAATTACAAATCCAGAAGAATTTGTTTTTGAAGTTGAAAAAGCATTTATTCCAAGAACTCTGGCATATTTTTGTTTCACTAAAGAAGCTTGCAGAAAACAGGAAAGAGGTGAGGAATCTATCATAAATGCTATAAGACTGATGGATTTTATTCAGGATAAATCAAAAAAACTAGATCTGCAAACAAGCAAAAGTATTACATCTCTGAAAAACGCGTATGGTTCATTGATTCAAGCTGCTTAGAGTTTGATTTCATAGAGCGGACTTCCTATCTCATAAGTTTTTGTGACAATAGACAAAATTCTAAAAAGAATGTATGAATTGCATGTATTGGACTTATCCAGATTGGTCATTATTTTTTTTAGCAGATTATTTTTTTTAAGAAAGAAAATCTTCATCTTGGAATCATTTGATTCATAAAAAAGTTCATAGTACTCACGAAAATAGGAATTAGCTTCTTTTAGCAGTTGAATCACTTCACTGTCAAGTTTAGATGGATTATTAAGCACAAACTTAATTATTTCCTTATAATCATCTGCAATCTTTTCAAGATCCCAAACAATGCAATAAATATAAGTGGTTTTGGTCGAGTCTTTGTAACCTTTTTTGTTCAGAATCCGTTTGCAGAAATCTGTAAGCTTATTGTTGAGCTTTTCAAGAAATAAAAGATCTTCCAGGGATTCTTTCTTGTTTTTGCTAATCAGTTCATAGCATTCATCTGCTAATTGAAGCGTTATCAAAAAAGTTCTTCTTAGGACAGTATCAAATTCTTCTTCATTTTGTGATGCAATATTCTTTATTGTGCAAAAATTTTTGCCTTGATTAACAACTTCATAACCAATAACTGCATTAAGAGCACTGTATACAGATTTGATCAAATGAGGATTGTCAAATGAAACTTCAAGTTCTTCAACACCCTTTTTGTATGCATGTCCAATCTGCCTCTCTGCCAGATCAGGATCATCTGAAAGCTTTATCGAGACTTTTTGCTGTTTGAAATCCTTATCATTTTGTACAACCAATCCTTTCCCAACCTCTTCAACATCAACCTCATCACCTGGTTTGAGATTGAACTTCTTCACCCAGCTAGATGGCAAAGTAATTGTTAATGCAGAGTTGCCTTGCTTGACAAGCTTTCTTTTCATATATATTAATAGTATTAGTTAGTATATAAATCTTTCTGTGTTATATAATTATATACCGTTATATATATTATATACAAAAGTTATATAATCTATCCGGGCAAATTGAATATTATTCGGTAAAGCCGAAATAAATGGGAGGGATAGATATGATACAAAAAATAAGTGATAAGGATTTGCAGATAATATGTGAGTTGAGGAAAAATGCCAGAATGCCGTTGACAAAAATGTCGAGGAAAACCATGATACCAATATCAACAATACACGACAAACTGAAATCATTCAAAGACGTTTTGGTGAAGAAATACACAAGCCTGCTTGATTTCTCTGCCTTGGGCTTTAACACAAGAGCACACATAATGTTCAAAATAAAAAAAGAAAGAAAAGATGAAATCAAGGAGTTCCTTACAAAACACCAAAATGTAAATTCGATATTTAAGATAAATAATGGATTTGATTTCCTGATTGAAGGAGTCTTTAAGAGCATTAAAGAGATGGAAGAATTTACAGACCTGCTTGAATCAAAATACGACATTAAAGGAAAGGAGACTTACTTTATAATTGACGAGATTAAGAGAGAAGAGTTCTTCTCAGAAACAGAAAAACTAAGCATATTGGGTTTCCAACAATGAAGGAAAAAACTTTGGTTAGGACCTCAATCATCTGCTCAATAATTGGATTAACTGTTTTGTACATTATCTCACAGACTTTTGAGATGGATGAAACAACAATTGATGATGCAAAAAACAAATTAAATGAAAATATAAAGATAAAAGGAATTGTTACAAAAGTGACCGAGAGCAATAAGACCATTGTTATGGAAATCACACAGCCAACATCAATAAAAGCAGTTTATTTCAAAGAAAACGGCAATGAGGAATTCGAGCAGGGAGACCTTATTGAAGCAACTGGCTATATCGAAGAGTATAATAATGAAAAACAGATGATTATAGAAAAATTAAACCTTAATGATTAAGACATCCTGTTTTTTCTTGAAAATGTTTTTTCTCTTTATTGGTTTTTGCGCTATTTTCTGAATTGCCTCAAAACGAATATTTTTTGATTTAGGCAATCCTTTCAATGACTTCATTTTTTCAAGCTGCTTCTGATAAGATTTGAACATGGAATAATCTTTAAAATCCTTGATTGGAGGGGTTATCCTAGAATTCCTTATCATAAACTTGATCTCATCAAGATCCTTCTGCATATTTGTAACTTCATGCTCAGCTTTCCTGTTAACCTGATAGTCATATCTAACCATGATCCTATCACGCTCGGCCTGCCTGTTTTGGTTCATTAAAATTATTGGTGCTTGTGCTGAGGCAAGAGTTGACAAAACAAGATTCAATACTATAAAAGGATAAGGATCCCAAGCTCTGCCAAAAAAAAACCAGAATGAATTAAGCAAGATCCACAAAATAAGAAACACAACAAAAAGGAGAATAAAAGTCCAACTGCCGACAAAGCTAGCCAAATTATCAGCAGCCTTTTGGCCAATAGTAAGATTAGTCTTTATAGCAGGATGATGACTATTCTTATGAATTAATGGCTCTGCCAACCGATACACCTCTTTTTATGGATATTAAATGATTGAATTAATAAAACTTTCCAAAGGATAAATTTTGACAAATTTTTTGGTTTGTAAATGAAAATCCTTGTAAACAATCAATTTATCGTAAAACTTATAAACTTCCTATATATAGATTGGTTAATATAGATCATTAAGCGAAGAAAATACAGAAAAGGTGGTAATAGATGATTAATGTTGCGATCAATGGATTTGGAAGAATAGGAAGAATGGTCCTAAAAGCTGGAATAGATGATAAAAAATTAAATTTTGTTGCTGTAAATGACCTTGGTGACATAGAGACAATGGCTCATCTTCTTAAATATGATTCTGTTCATGGAAAATTCCCTGGAACTGTTAAAACTGAAAAAGGAGTATTGATTGTAAATAACAAGAGAATTAAAGTTTATACTGAGAAGGATCCTACAAAATTGCCTTGGAAAGACCTAAAAGTCGACGTGGTTATAGAAAGCACAGGAGTCTTTAGGACAAAAGAGCAGGCAATGATGCATATAAAAGCCGGAGCAAAGAAAGTATTGCTGAGCGCACCTCCTAAAGATGGTGAAGATATTGTGCAGGTAATTAAAGGATCTAATGACAATGCTTGCACCGGAAAGGATATTATCTCAAATGCGTCCTGCACCACAAATAGTTTGGTGCCAGTCGTCCACGTGCTCCGAAAAGAATTCGGGATTGAAAAAGGGTTTTTGACAACTGTACACAGCTATACAAATGACCAGAGAATCCTTGATCTGCCTCACAGCGACAAAAGAAGGTCAAGAGGCGCAGCATTAAACATAATTCCAACAACTACAGGAGCTGCTGAATCAGTAGGAGAAATCTTTCCAGATTTGAAAGGAAATTTTGACGGTTTTTCAATAAGAGTGCCGACCCCTTGCGGATCATTGACAATATTCACATGCATATTAAAAAAAGAAGCTTCAGCTGAACAAATAAATAAAGCTATGAAGAAAGCTTCAGAAACATACTTAAAAGGGATACTTGAATACAGCACAGAGCCACTTGTTTCAACTGACATCATAGACAATCCGCATTCATCGATATTTGACTCTGAGATGACTAGTGTCAATGGGACGCTCGCAAAAGTATTCACTTGGTATGACAATGAATGGGGTTTTTCAAACAGGATGCTTGATGTTGCCAAATTGATGGCCAAGAAATAGACTTTAATTTTGAATTAACATTGAATTATAAAAAGGGGTGGACATAATAGAAGAAAAAGATGTAAAACCGGCTGCAGATTTTCTGATTGAAGTTTCTTGGGAAGTCTGCAACAAAGTTGGTGGCATTTATACAGTCCTAATGTCAAAAGCAGCAAGAATGCTTGATTATTACGACGGAAAATATCTTCTTATAGGGCCTTATTTTGCGGATAAAATAGCAGGCAATTTTGTGGAAGAATATCCAAAAGAAGATGTAAACAAGGCATTTAATGAACTGAAAAAAGAAGGAATTTATTGCCACTTTGGAAAATGGCTAATTGAAGGGGAGCCAAAAGTCATATTAATAGATTTCTCAAGATGGATAAACAAAGTAAATGAAATTAAAAAATGGTTGTGGGAAGGATATAAAATTGATTCGATTAGAGCAGGCTATGATTATGATGAGCCTGTTACTTGGGCATACTGCGCAGGAAGAGTAATTGAAAAATACAATGACTGCTGCACTTCCAAAAAGACAGTTGCACATTTCCATGAATGGCTGGCTGGAGCAGGATTATTGTACTTAAAATCAAGCAATTCAAATGTTAAAACTGTGTTTATGACACATGCAACAAATCTTGGGAGAACGCTTGCTTCTAATAATTTCGATCTTTATTCAAATCAAGAAGGATCAAACAAGTCTGTTTTGGAAAAGATTGATCCAAATAAGGAAGCATACAACTTTCAAACAGAAGCAAAGCATATGGTAGAATTTGCAAGCGCACAAAATGCAGATGTTTTCACAACTGTATCAGAAATAACAATGATTGAGGCAAAATACCTTCTAAAAAGAGAGGCAGACATCCTGCTGCCAAACGGCCTGGACATGGAAAAATTCCCAACATTTGAAGAAGCGTCGATAAAACACAAATCATTAAGGAGAGTGATGAGGGAATTTGCAATGTATTACTTTTTTCCTCACTACACTTTTGACATTAATGAGACATTATACTTTTTCCTAGCAGGAAGATATGAATTTAGGGACAAAGGTATAGATGTATACATTGAAGCATTAGGGAAGTTGAATGACATGCTTAAGAAAGAGAATTCTGAAAAAACAGTCATTGCATTCATATGGGTTCCAACACAGACTTATGGTGTTGTGCCAACACTTCTGGAGAACAAAACTAATTTCATGGACATAAAACAAAACCTGACAGAGAGCGAACAGGACATTGAAAGCAGCATACTTCAAGCAATCATCTCTGAGAAGAAGATCAGCGATAAAAACATTTTGGGAGATTCTTTGGTAATGGAGTTCAAGAAAAAAATTCTTAGAATGAAAAAAAAGGGGAATCCAATGATGACAACACATTATGTGGATAAAAATGATATCATTATGAAAGCATTATCAGACTCAAAGCTAAACAATACTAAAGAGGACAGAGTCAAAGTTGTGGATTATCCGATATACTTGACTGGGGCTGATGGATTACTAGATACTGGATATTATGAGTCAATGCAAGGATGCCATCTTGGAGTGTTTCCAAGCTATTATGAGCCATGGGGATATACTCCATTAGAAGCAGGTGCGCTTGGAGTTTCGTCTGTAACAACAGACCTTGCAGGATTTGGAAGATTCATAATGCAGATGAAGCAGAAAAAAGAGACTCCTGGAATATTTGTACTTAAAAGGCAGAATAAGAAAGATTCTGAGATAATTGATGACTTGGCTAAATTCATGTATGAATTTGTCAAATTATCAAAACATGAAAGGGTGCAGAACAAGATAGAGGCAAAAAGGCTCTCAAATGAATGTGATTGGAAGAGCCTGATCAAGAATTATATAGAAGCGCATAATATGGCCATTAAGGGAAAAGGGAGATAGGCTAATTATAAACCTAGTTTGAGTTTATTTGATTCAGATTAGAATTAATGTAGCTTTATTTGGTTCAATTTCTATGAAACATGAATGCTGCAATCCAGCCGAAAAGCTTTTAAAGACTTCTCGGATTACATTTTGATATGGAAGGAACAATAGTCAATTTCAGAAGAAGCCTGCATAGGATGACAGGCAATCACCTAGTTATAAAGGTGAAGGGCGTTGAAAAAAGAGATAAAACTGATTCATTAATTGGAAAAACGGTTGTCTGGCAAGCACCAGGAAAAAACAAGAAGCAGATGACAGGTAAGATCAGCGCAGCTCACGGAAACAAAGGAGCTGTAAGAGCAATATTTGAGACAGGAATGCCTGGACAATGCTTAGGAGAAAAAGTTGAGATAAAATAAAAGATTTCTTTTAATTTAAAAAAAATAAAAAAATTCTGGATTATTGCAATCCTTTTTGAAGAGCTGTTGTAGAAATATTTGATACCGCATTCAAGACTTGCAAGAATCTCTGCCTGTTTTGGGCAATCTTAGTTTCCATTAATTTTCTTTTGTCCGGCGGCAAAGTGGCTTTTACCCTATCAAAAGTCTGCTGCTGCTTTATAATTCCATTCCTCAGATTAAAAAGCTCGATGAAAATATTATTGAATAATCTGCTGAAATTTTTTAGTGCATCTTCAGTATTTTTCTCAAATCTGTCCATTGCAGACTCAAATCGAGCAATATCTCCTTTCTGGATATCTCTTACTTCTTCATTCAAAGCATCAACTGCTCTAGCAATCTCCCGAGTAATGTTCCTGCTGGCGCTAATCTCCTGCCAAGTCAGAATCGCTTTAGGCCTAGCCATGGCTTGAAGGCCAAGCGTAATATTCCCTAAACTTCCTGCAACAGTCATTTTATCATCCTCCTTTTATCATCCAGGCGCAAATATTGAGTAAAGCATACCCACAACGCCTGTAATAATCGCAATAAGTGATCTTACCAGAACAGTCATATTTAATTTTATCGTTATTATAGAAGATAGGAAAGGGTAAATATTGGAAATCAGGATAATGCAGACAAGCAATATGATAATTGCCCGCTCATAAGCCATTAATAATGGATTAATGAATGAATAAGTCATGCCAAGGATTGCTGCAAGCACCAATAGAAAGGTCAAGCTCAGGTCTTCGCTCGGAAAAAAAAACTTTGGCACTAGTCCAAGAATGCCAAGAATACCTAAAGCAAAGAATATTAATGAGATGAGCAAAAACATGAACTTCATTTTACACCTGCTTTTTTGGATTTAGACTAATATTAAGGTTATGGTTATATAAATGTTTTGAAGCGGAAAAGTCAACGGCTGGCAAAATAATTAATGTGGTATAAGGTGTTTATATGTTTAAGTAGTTCATTAAATTCTTTTGAAGCTCCCTCAATTAGTTTTTGGTTTTTCTCGAGGGCTTTAAAAATGAATGGTTTATCAGTAGAACTACCTAGTTGGAAAGCACGAGTACTCAATTCAGATGCCAACTTTTTTGTCATAATTGAGGTCACTTTGCCATCCTTGAAATATCGTGGATCAGGAACATGGCTCTCCAGCCAAGATGATAATTTCTTCAACGATTCAACAAGACTAACAATCTCCGATTCACCAACCCTAGAATGTACAATCAATTCAATCTGCTTAGCAGCAACATCAATCTCCTCGTAGGAATTTATGACAAGTCTGTTAGTCTTTGAAGAATCCTTGCCAATGGTTTTAAGTAACTCATTTGCAATTCTATTTATTTTACCTAACAATGATGCAAGCCTGCTATCTGCATCTATAAGTGGAATGATCTTTTTGACCATAATCTCTTCATGAGCCTTTAATTCTGTATCTATTTTACCCGCTTGTCTAAGGTAATACATGAAATTGGACAAAGCCTGGTCTCTTAACTGCTTCTTAAACCCTAAAAATAAAGCAGCATCCATTCTTTTTTGCATAGCATCAATTTTAATTTTAATATACCTAATAGTCTTGAGATCATTAGATACAAGATGGTATTCAGTATTCAGGTTTTTGGTGGCATTCTCAAGACTTGATTTAAGAGTTCTGGTTACATCAACAATTTTATTGCAGATATCCACCGCTTCTTTCAGTACATCTTGTGCCATAGAAGAAATTCTGAATAGGCAGTATTTAAGTTTTTCTCAATTGCACAATGTAGAAAAGTTTATATAGACAAATTCTAGGTATTTGGTTTGAGGTAGTTATATGAATAAAAAGAGAGTTGTAATGCTGTTTTTTATTGGCGTTTTGCTGTTGAGCGTGATTATACCCTCTGGTATATCCGCAGAGGAAGGCCCTATTGAAGGAATATTCAAGATTTTTAGGGATTTCTTTGGTTTTCTTCCGCAATTGCTTTCAAAAAATTTTGGTTCGGATCCTGCCGCTGATTTCTATGCCAGATTCCTGATTTGGATGCTTGTATTTGCAGTCTTATACTGGCCATCTACCATAGTATTTAGCAATGCTCCAAGAGGAGTTGTCATAACAGTGCCTTTAACATTATCCATAATAAGCGTTGTCGTAATCCCTCCGAATATTCTACAGCACATTTTTACCACATATTCTGTATTCGTGACACTAATACTTTGGGCATTGCCGATAGTCGCGATGTTTGCGATAAGCCATAAAATATTCCCTGGAGAATCAAAAGGGCATGTCATCGGAAGAATATTTATATATCTTTTGGTGTTGATGCTATATTCAGATTTTTATAATGTGTTTGCTGAATCAAGCTGGGCGCGGTCAATAACTCAAACACAGGCATGGGGATATGCAAAATTGATTTATCCGGTTTTGATCATAATGATAATAATCCAATTCTTCAAGTTGGGAGGAAACCTTAATTCGATATTGGGGGGATTAGGATCTCAGAGTAATCAAAGACTTGAGAGTGATATTGCAACTATTGATAGGGGTTTACTGCAGACAGAAAATTATGGGCGACGCGTAGAAGACAGAGAAAATGCAGATATTAACAGAGTTGCTGCCAATGAAACCAGAAGTAGTGAGCTTGAAAATAATGAAGAAAGGGTATTGTCTGGAGTTGTGCAAACCCAGCAGGGCAGTGAGGCGGCGGCTGCGAGGGAGACAACTGATACTGAAGTAGCATCAACAAATCCAGATCCGGCAGTTCAGCGGGTTGCAACTGAAGATGCTGATAAAATAGCTAACTATGGCAAAGATGTAACTGATACAGAAGAATATTGGGCAAGCTTGTTAGCCTCAGCAGCAGGTGAGGAAGTTCCATTAGAAGAAGATATAAAAGGAAGATTAAGTGATGAATCCGCAACCACCAAGATTGATGAAAAGGTAGATAATGCTGCTAGAAAAGCGGCCATTCGTGCTAATAAAAAAGCAAATTCGGCCAAAAATAAGGCAAGAAAAACAAAAAACACTATTGTAGAACAAACAATGGCTAAGGAATCATCAGAATTAATCAACGCAACTAATTTGGAAAAACAAAAACGTCAATTTGCAAGGCAAAGAAAAAAAGAAGTAGAGGCAGAAAATAGATTACAAAAAAAAATAATAAAACAAGTTAGAAAGAAGCGGGATGATTTCCTTAAGATTCGTAAGCTGATTAAAGATAATAATCAGTTTTATATCAATATTAAAACAGATAAACCAAAAGTAAAAAAGGACAACTTAGCAAAAATTAAACAAAATAATAAAGAGATCAGAAGATTACTTCAAATGGTTTTCAAAATAAATGAAGAAGTAAAATTGGATAAAAGAAAATTGATGTCTTTGCTAAAGGTAGTACAGCAAAATGTTAAAAGTGAAGAAGCTATTGGACAGCAAGCATATGAGTTGTATGCAAAACTTTATTCAGAAGCCACCAAGGCAGCTAAATAATCCGATATACCAATATAAAAGCTAAACCTAAACAATTAAATACTAAATTAACAAAATACACCAAAATGACCGCAAAGAAGCTGCTCAACTATCTGTTGGCAGGATTTACATTGATGCCATTCGTAGCAGCTGAAAGCATGGGAGAAGGTATAGGCAGAGTTTTCAAAAACTTGTTCGGTTTTCTATTGGTTGATTTTGATATTGGAGATCCTATCAAGCAATTTTATGTTAAGTTCTTAATTTGGGTACTTGTATTTACCGTGCTTTATTATTCATCATTAAGGATATTTGGTGAAAACACTCCAAGAGGAGTAATAATTACAATTCCATTAACATTATCATTGATCAGTGTTTTATTGATAAAGGATGAAATGGTTCAGACTATTGCTGAAAGCTACGGTTTCTTCGTCGCATTTATCCTATTAGGCGCACCCATTGTTGGCATTATATTTATTATGAGGGCATTTAAAGAAGAGAGTTTAGGAAGAGCAGCATTTGCTATAAAAGCAGCATTATTCTATTTGATGGCGGTGATAATACATAACATGATTGGGATCACAAAAGAGTTCAATCTTGATTACATGAATCTGGACCAATGGGTACAGTTTGTGGCAGATTTAGTGCTAATATTATTTTTGTGGTATCTTGGAAGAACATTGTTTTATGGAGGCGGACAAAACGCTGCAGGGGGAGCTCCGGGAGGATTTGGAAATTGGTGGCAGAACTTCTTTACACCTGCTCAACCAGAACAAGTAACTCCTAATACGCCTAATCAGCCGGGGCAGAATCAACCACCGGGGCAACCGGCACCGCCTCAGAGGAATCCACAAATTATAAATAATTATGTCACCCCATTAAGAACTATTCATGCTGAGATGAATACCCAGCTTAATCATATGAGTCAGGCTCATATTAATAATGTTGTTGAAAGTAGACGTTTTCTCAACAATAATAATCAAGCAATTCCAACTGGCTGGAGTCAAGATATTCATAGCCATAGACCAGTGCCTCCTGCAAATGTAAGGAATCATTATGTGATACCAAGAAATAATTTTGTGGTCTTAATCAGACAGTTTGTCAATTTATCTGAAGCTTTGGTAAATAGGCCAGATTTTGCTTCCATTCATAATGATGATCTGAGTGACTGGACAAATGTAAGCCATGATATAATCAACATGATCGAAATGTTTATAGGAGAAAGAAACAGGTTTGAACCTGCAATTCCAGGACAAGGTGATATTGACTATGACTAAAAAGAGGATGAATTCTAAAGCTGCAAGAGATAATGTTAAAAGTAGTGTAGAAAAGATTTATAAGATTTATTTGCTTGCCCATCAAAAATTGAAGGCCTCAGGCAAACAAAAAGAGAAAGCGCTAAAATTAGTTGATGAAAAACTAACAAAGAAATTGCTAGACAAAATACCAAAAGAGATGTGAGATTTTTAAGAGTTAGAATAACAATATTTTCCAACATCATAATTTGCGGCCACCTGTGCACCTAAATCACCAACTTGTCTAGAGAATAATTGTTTTTCTTTACCGCTCCTTCCAAAAGAAAAGAAATTCTTGAATCTAATCCATCTAGTTGACTTATATAAGGCTGCAAGTTCACTCTCCATTACTCTAAATTCATTGAAACAATATGAGTTGGTGATTGAACTATGTTTTTTTTCCAGCTTAGAATATTTCTTAACCATTTGATATAGTTGGCTCAAATTCCTGAGAGCCTGCGGAACATTAACCACACTTTGAGAAAATATTTGGCCTAATCCCTCATTTTTTAATGCAGCGAATGTGTCACAGTAAGTTTTCTCAAAAGTGGCTGGATCCAGATTTCTCCTGGCATCAGACATGACTTTAAGGTATTTCTTGCAAATCTGAACCAAATTATTTTGGTCTGATATATATGCAGTTTTTTGTCTATCTGCCCATCGTGTTCTAGAAGCGCTATATTCATCAAATCTTATTGAGGATTCAGTAATTGGATCATCTGCAAGAACGACTTCTAAGCCTGAAATTTGTGGCGCGTCATTTGGACGAGATCTATTCCAGAATAATTTCCTGATAGCTGAGTCAAGCTTCAGATAAGGATGCACTGCAATTAATGGCTGCTCAACCCTCAGTTCAAATGGGTATACCCATCTGGACACCAACTCATTTGCATTGAATCTGTGCTCCCTATCTTTCTTATTATAATAAGTCCTGCCATCCAAAGCAACAATCTGTTCCATCATATAAATGGTGGACAACATTGCTTTCTCAAGCTGATATTTTTCAGTTTCCTCGATGGATCTAACGGATTGGACAATCCCGTTGATTAGTTTTGAAAGCAACATTTTCCAATAAGCCAATTTATGGGGTTTGTTTCGCTTCAAAAACTTTTGTTAGTGCAATGTAATCTGCAATTCTCCTATAAAGCGCAACATCTCTGAATCCGGGTGCATCCTGCCTGTAAAAATCACTGATGTCAGTTGTTTCTTTATTATCTCTTCTCATTAATGCAATCCAGTTTGAAGGCTTAAGTAATTTTAGACCACCGTATTGAGCCCAAGTTAACTGCCTCTTTAGACTTCTGAGATCTTTATAGACATTATTAGCATCACCAGTATAGACTGCGCTAGCGTCAGATGACCTGTTTTTCAAAGCTAATTTTTTTCCTACAGAATTATGCCTTTCTTCTTTGTGCTTGTATTCTGAGGCAATTTCTATCAAGCCATCAATAAGATCTTCCATCCTATAGCTAGTATCAACTGTTACCAATATCGAGGCACCAACATTTGCAGAAACAGTTTCAAGAGTTGAATGCCCTCTTTCTCTAAGCTTTCCGAGCTGTTCTTCGAATGCATCTTCTATAGTTGAAATTTCCTGCATCTTTATAGCAGGAGTCAATGATCCTCCAACAGAGTCAGTCTTTACTTTTTGCAAAGCAACTGCCCTTTGCTGAAGAGCTGAAAGCCCCTCTGCATTTTCAGCAACTAGTTCTGAAGATAATTGCTTATAATTTGTAACACTTTGCTTCAGATCTTTGACTCTTTGTTCAAATAGTACAGTTGCCTCTTTGATTGAAGCTTCGGTATCGACATCCATTTTAGCTAAAGCATCATCTATGTCTGCATAAACCTTTTTGTCTGACGGAGCCTCTTTTAGTGGACCAAACAATTGGCTGTCGTCATAGAATGGAGCAATCCTAATAATATGCTGCATCTGATGGCTTGCCGTATCAAGCTCATCCGTATTATGCTGGCCTAAACCAAAAATATCACCCGATTCGTTCAAAGAAGAGATCACATAGTGATTTGCTGTCAGCCTTGTAAGTCTCAGATATGCATCTTCTAATCGCGCAAGTATAGGTTCTAGTTGTTTTCTATCCATTTTGAATCACCCTCATAATAGTTTTATAATTGATTTTATAACTAAAAATTGACCTAGTATTTAAATATTTCTGTTTTATATCACTTTGTAGTAGTTACAATTGTTAATTTGGGCAAGTTGTCAAGCTTGTCATAATAGTTTGGACTATAACTTAGACTTTTGGCATTTTCTAAATTCATTGAAGTTTTATAAATATGTGTAGTCTTGGATGCTACGAAAAAATTAAGCTAACGGCAAGCACTCCCCACTGGACTTGAGCCCATAAAAGATATAAATACCCAGATTCTGCAAGACTAATGATCCAAAATAGCTTTTGCTTCTTAGAAGGAATAGAGCGCAAAACAGAGAAAAACCTTTGGAAACAAGGCATTAAAGACTGGGAGAGTTTTCTAAAAAAAGAAAAGATACATGGAATCAATCCAATAAGAAAGGCATACTATGACCGCAAATTGATTGAAGCAAGAAAAGCGCTTTATGACCTCAATTCCAGCTATTTTACCTTCAAACTTCAAATGGCGGAACATTGGAGATTATATGAATTCTTCAAAGAAGAAGCTGTTTTTCTTGATATAGAGACATCTGGAATTGAGAATGATGGCTACATTACTATTATTGGCTTATTTGATGGAATCAACACAAAAACTATGGTAAAGGATGTCAACCTTGATTTTAAAGTATTGAAAGCAGAGCTGCAAAAATATAAGATAATAATAACTTTCAATGGAAATGTATTTGATATCCCTTATCTGGAAAAATATGCACCTGGATTATTTCCAGAGATACCCAGAATTGACTTAAGGCACCTGTGCAAAAGAGTTGGACTTAAGGGCGGGCTTAAGCAGTTAGAAAAAGAGGTCAACATCAAAAGGCAGAATGAGATTGTTGACAAATTATATGGAGGGGATGCAATAAAGCTGTGGAGAAGGTATAAGGCAACTGGTGATCAATATTTCCTAAACCTCTTGGTTGAATATAATGAGGAAGATGTGATAAATTTAAAACTGATTATGGAGAAAATATACAACAGTTTGATATCAAAAGCATTTGAAAATTGAAAAACAAAACATATTTATATTATTGCAACATTAAAAGAAGTATTAATCAAAAAGGTGATAAAGTGGAAATCAAGTTAACAGAAAAACCAAAGGGATGCACAATAATTGAGGGTTTCCCTGGATTTGGCCTTGTCGGCACAATAACAACTGAATTTCTTATAGACCATCTCGACTCAAAGCTTATAGGCAAGATAATACTGGATGATATGCAAGCTATAGTTGCAATACATGATAGTAAACTTGTTGAACCTTTGGGAATATTCTATAACAAGAAATACAATATTGTGATTGTACATGCAATAAGCTCTGGCCAAGGTCATGAGTGGAAAATATCACAGGCTGTATCTGAACTTGCAGAGAAATTAAGTGCAAAAGAGATCATAAGCATTGAGGGAGTTGGTTCTGCTGCAGACGAATCACAGCAAAGGACTTTTTACTATTCAAATGACGCACAAAAGCAGAAAAAACTATCTAAGATAACTGATCCTTTAACTGAGGGAATTATTATGGGTGTTACTGGAGCTATTATGCTTAGAGTTGAAAATGTGCCTATAAGCTGCATATTTGCAGAAACACATACAGATGTTCCTGACAGCAAAGCAGCTGCTAAGATCATTAAGGTTCTCGACCAGTATCTTGGATTACAAGTAGATATAAAGCCATTGCTTCAACAGGCATCTAAATTTGAGGATAAGATTAAAGGAATAATCGGCAAAAGCAGAGAAGCTGAAGAGATGAGTGAGAAGAAAAAGCTCAGCTATGTGGGTTAGACTCACTTTTCTATTATTTTTTTAGATTTTAATCTATATAGTGAAAACGATATTTCTAGGCATAAGCACTGAAAAATGGATTTGTAAGCTTTATTGAGTATTTTTAGCAATGCAATTCATGGTGCCTAACCAATGTTGGAAGACTCACTTTTTTGAAGGTAATATTTATTTTGATATATGTAAAGATTAGTGATCTATATATTAATATAGGTAAGTAAATCAAATAAAGAGAACTGGAATTTATTATATAGATAAATATGCTAACTATTCCTAATTTAATGATGTGTTTAAGTGCTGAGTTGAATCCTAATTTATAATACAGTTTACTTTCTACACTTCAAACTGCAAATTTCCTATTTTCCTAATCAATCCAAAAACAATAAAATGTTAACTGAAATTGAATGATATTTGAACACTCACTTTTGAAGGCTAAAAATAATTATTTTCATATAGCTCCAGTCTGTTACAAATTTGAGATATATTTTCAATATTGTAAATAATAAAATTATTATATCTAAAATATTTAATAATTAATTGAAATATTTACTATATGATTAAAAAGATAAGTATTTATATGTGTAATCACTTCTAAGTGAAATAAATGATTTTTGGAAAATTTATGAGTTTGGGGTGTTGAAATGAAAACAAATGAAATACAGATAAAAAGTGCAAACCGGTCTATTGACAGGCTAAACCATAAAATACAAGATGTCGACGAGAAACTTGTTGAATTGAAGTTCAAAAGAAAGCGATTATTCATCATCTGAATAATCGATTTTTTATCAGCTGATTTTTCTATATTTGAACAGCAAAATATTATTTTAAACTCTAAATCATCCTAGTTTGTCCAACTTAGCCATATAAGAAAATAAATCGAGAAAATGAATAAAAAATAGGCTGAATTGACAGCTTATTTTGGCTTCCTGGACAGCCTGTTTCCTGAATTATTAAAAATATTCTCGACGCTAGGGTCAAAGCCGTCATTTGTTGAAGGCTGCCTTGGATTTTTAGGCATTTCCTCAACTTTCGGTTTTTCCTCAATATGAATTTTTTGCTGAGGCTCAACCTGCCACTCTTTTTTCATATTGTTGATTATATTATGCAATGAAGCCATCTTTTGTTTAAGCTCCTCGACAGTTTCATCATTCTGCCTGTTGTTTTTTAAGGAATTATCTTGAATCATGCTCATCTGCATCTCAATCATATTAACACGCTTTAATAGAAGGTTAAAGCCTTCTTGAGAGCTCTCTTGAACATCACCTGCCATTTGAGGCATAGAAATTTCTTTGTTTATGATCGGCTCTTGCTGCCTGACGATAGGCTCTGAATATGACGATTTTTCATAGATCCTGCCTTCTTGATTAGACCCTTGGACTAAACTCTCATCATCAATCCTTTTTGATGCTTCTTCATAGTTTGATACTATGCCTAGCTTTACCATCTCTTTTGCCAACTTATTTTTTCTAGTTATTTGTTCAACATCTATCATGTTAACCTCCTCTGGAAAATGAATGTATAGCAACTAATGAAAATTCATTTTATTTAACTCTTTTGGTTTTGAAAAAGCTAGATTGGGCATATCTTATGCTTAAACCCTGCCTTTTGAGGCAAAGAAAGGCAAAAGAAAAAGTCAATCCATTAAAAAAATAAAATGAAGATTAAAAGCCTTGAGTGTATATGAAGTTTGAAAAACGCAACATAACTACTAATTTTGTTGCGTTTTTGAGGGGTATTTTCAGTAAAACGCAACATTTAAATAAAAGTGTTGCATTAAATTCACAAATAAAAGACAAATTGAATTCAAAAAGAGGTGAGCAAGTTCCCAAAAAAATACAATGAATATTATCTTTCTTGGAATGAGATCAATGAGATAATCGGCCATGCAAAAAACCTAAAGGAAAGAGTCATCCTCAAGATCCTTGCAAGGTCTGGAATGAGAAGGTTTGAACTAATAAACCTAAAGATCAAGGATATTGATTTTGACAGAAAAAGGCTCTATATTTCAACTGGAAAAGGGGCTTCCTCAAAAGATACAAAAGCAAGAACTGTACCGATAGATGAGGACACTCTTCAGGAGATCAAATTTTATATAGGAAATAGACGAGCAGGAAACATCATACAAAGCAACAAAAAAGGTTTTGAAGGCATATCAAAATCACAGATAAACAGGATCGTGGCAAACGCTGCAAAACGAGCAAACATACAAAATCCAAATCCGAGATTAAAGAATATGAATCCACATATATTCAGGCATTCTTTTTCGAGGTTAAGTTTAGCTGAAGGTGTGCCTTTTAACATAGTGCAAAGGATCGTTGGACATGCTGATGCAAGGACAACTCTTCAGATGTATGGAATACCGTCGATAACAGATGCACAAAAGCTGTATGACGAGAAACTTTCTTCCAAATTCAAATCAAGTTCTGGAAATGAAAAAAACCAGAAGCTCAACGAATTTGATAAATCAAATAAAGATTAGCAGCGACAGGTGCACAAAATTTACAAAAATTTTCTACTAATAATTGGAGTAAATTATACTAATACTTAGTAGAACAAAAATTTATTTGATGAAATGAGTATATGATAAATAGTTTAATAAATAATTAAATATTTTAGTAGCAACACAAAATTTATATATAAATCTAAAGGTTTTTTTTAGAAAAAAAAGCGCAAAAGTGAGAGTTCATCAAGAAAACCTAAGAAAGTTGACAGCAACAATCAGATATTTGGCAAGATTCTCTGTTCAATTGCAAGAATGTTCTCTTTTGCCTGCAACTCTTTAAAATCCTTATTAAGGCCAATATAGCCTTTATCATCAATATATCTTTTAACGACAGGAATACCCTTATTTATGAAGCAATTTATGTAATTTTGAGCCATATTCTCTGTAATGCAAAGCCTTCTGGCAAGATCTGCAAAGCTAACAAGGCCATTTTTTATCTGATCCAAAGAATAGAAAACCAGGAAAACTTCTTTCTCCTGCTTTGTCAGTTTTTTAACTTTAAATTGAGGCTGCCTATCAGACTTAAAATTATGGTTTTTTTCCAAAAATACCTGGATTTTATCAATAGATTGAGTTAACCTGTCTATTTTACTCTCCAAAGCATGTAAAAGCTCAAAATTATACTGGATTTCATTTGTATTATCATTAATGCTTTCAAGATGGTCATCCAACTCTTCCCTGATGCCCGAAATAGCATTACTCAAAGCATCACCCTGCAATTCAGGATGAATTTCATGTCCTTTATGAGTACTTTTAGCTTTAAAACTATCTAATTTTTCAATCAATATCTACCACCCAACAACAAGGTAATCCAGAAATAACTTCTATTTAAAGGTTGTTATTCTGTGAATCTGATAAATTTATAGACTGTATAAACTGTTCAATGATGTTTTATAAGCTTGTAGAAATAATATTTTTCTTTTCCTTCTTTTACAACATCCAATTCTTCAAAGCTTTCGAGCTCCTCGAGAATCCTATAAAAAGAGCTTTTTGAAGCAAGGCCTTGCTCCTCAACGATCATTTCCCTTAATTTTAAGGCCGAAATCTTTTCATATTTGCGTATATATGAAATTAATAAGTTTTTAACGTAATCTTTAGACTTCTGTGTTATCTTTTTGATGAGTTTTTCCCTAATGGTTGTTTTTTGGGGAAGCTTGATCTTTTCAATATCATCCAAGCGCTGCCTCAAGGCCTTAATCTCACTTAGGACTTCAAGCTGAGAAGCCATGTCCAGATTTTTTGCAGAGGACAGCTCATTTATACGGACCTTGATTGAGCTTAGGTCAGACTGCACTTCAGATTGGGAATCTCTAATCCTAGAAATCAAAGGCTCAAAATTGTAGTAATAATCTATAACTGATCTTATCTCATCTTTCATCTGGCCCTTAAGATGCCTTAGGATCCTATCCTCACTTTGTGAAGTAAAATTCCTAAGCTCATCAATCCTTGAATTCAGCTGAAAAAATTTCTGATTAAAATTATCCATATTATGAGACATTGACACAACAGAATCTGAAACATTATTGTTCTGATTATAAAGATAAGTTATCCAGGATGAGACTTGATTCATGTCATTTTTGACATTGGAAAATGAATTAACCAGATTCTGGTTCATCTCCCTTAACTCAATAATCTCCTTCCTTCTAATGAACAAAGTGTCACCAAATCTCCCAATAAACTCTAAAATATATAAATCTTACTGAATTTTATGGTCCAAATTGGGAATATATTAGGACTAATATAAGACTATATTGGGAATGTTTTAATAATATCTTCCGTCTATATTTTGATTGGAATAGCTGGTTTTCTGGGAATATTGTGGGATTATTCTGGGAATGTAGTGGGAATGTAGTGGGAATGTGCCGGGAATGTATTGGGAATGGCGTTGGAACATAGTTGTAAACAAAAAAAATAGAAAAAAAGTGTCCAAAATCAATAGATCAAATCTGCTGAAATGATTAATGAAATAGTGATACATTAAGTTATTTTAGGAAAAAAATTGAATGAATTTGACAGCAAAAACCATTCAAAAATTGAGATTAAATTTGTTTTGTTTTGTTTTGTTTTTGATAAATAAGATAATTGAATTTTTAAAAGAATGATATTAAAAAAAATGGTAAAGAGGCTTAAAAAAAAGGTTAAAAAAAAGGAATATAAAATGAGAGAAATTGGGAAAATTTTAAGCAGACCAAAAGCATACTTAATGGATATCTACTGCCCCTAACATTAAAAGTGAGAGTAAAAGGATTGAATAAGGATCAAAATAGGCAATATTAGTGTTCCTGCATAAGCAGACATACTAATATGTTATACTAATAATTGGTATAATTTAGGTAAATAAGGGTTAATTTGGGTCAAAAGTGAGAGTTAAAATAGAGAGTTAGGGATTATATATAAGTTGATGATATAAAAAAAGCAGGTATTCATATGGAAAGATATTTCATGTGATACAGTATACTAGTTGTTAGTATAAACTGATGGTAGAATTTGTCTGTATAATCTAGCAGTAGACTAGTTGTTAGTATAATATGGTCGAATAAGGCATAAGATGGTTAAAAAGTGAGAGTTTAAATAGTATGAATAGACCAAGCGGCTATTATTAAGATTATTAAGTGAAAAAAATGATGTCAAAAGCACAACTGGGAATAGTATTATCGAGGCTGAAGGGATTTATCCAGCCAAAAGTGAGAACTGAACAATATTTGACTAATCCAGAGATAGCTGCAGATATGATATACGGGGCTTATATGGCTGGCTACATTGATGGAAAGATAATAGCAGATTTTGGGGCTGGAAACGGGATTTTGGGTTTAGGAGCTGCTTTAATGGGGGCAGGAAAAACTTATCTTATAGAAAGTGAGAGTAAAGCCATTGGAATAATCAATAAGAATATGGATTTGCTAAAAAGTGAGCTTGGAGACCTTTTTGATCAAAATAAGGTGGTGATATTTGAGGGAGATGTGGAAAAATTCAGCGAAAAGGTTGATTTGATCCTGCAGAACCCACCTTTTGGAACAAAAAAAGAGCATGCTGACAAGGAATTCCTGGCAAAAGCATTTGAGCTTGCTGGAAATGTGTACACCTTGCACAAAACATCGACGAGAGAATTCATAATAGAGTTTGCCTTCAAAAATAATTTTATCTTGAAAGAAGCAGTTGATTATAGGTTTAGATTGAAAAAATCAATGGGATATCACATCAAGCCAAGCAAAATCATCGAAGTTACTTTATTCAAGTTCACTAGAATCAAGAAATAAAAACATTGCACCCCCAATAGAATAAATCATTTCAAGACGCTTTTTGCAGAAGACTTAACCTTATCTGCATCCTTGGAAAGCCTTTTTACAGCATCCTGAACAACATCTAAAGCGGCCTTTTTCCCATCAGTCTCAACAATGAAATTTGGAGAACCAATCAGGGGATGCCTCAGATTATAGGATCCAACTTTAACATGCTCATCCTGAATTATCTCACTCCTTAAGATATTGCAGAACGAATGGCTTTCTCCTTTAAGCTCAAACTGAAGCCTGGTTTTATTGTTTTCAAGAATTTTGATTTCCATATAAATAAGGAACAACGACTGGTTTAAAAAAGCTTCGGTTTTTTTCAGCTAGTAAAGACGAATTACGGTGTAATTGTTGGATGGATTTCCAAGCTGTATAAACACTCAAAACAGTGTTATTAGGCTGCCAAAAACGAAATGATTATAAATAACACATAGTGCCTAACTATTATGGCGTTTATCAGAACCAAAAAAATAAAGAAAAACAACTATGCATACCTAGTTGAAAATAAGTATATGAGGCGAGGAAATCCTGTCAAGCAGAAATCCAAAAAATATTTGGGAAGAATAATTGAGCCTGAAAAAACAAAAGGAATACATTTTCTTGAATGGATAAAAAGAGATCCTAAAGAATATCTAGATAACCACAATGAAGAAAAGATTGCAGAAGACCTGATAAGATGGGAGCTCTACAAACATGATGCAGAAATGCCAAAAAACAAAGTGCTAAAGATAAATCATGGATTTTTATGTGAGTACTCAAAAAGCAAAATAATCCAGACAATGCACAAGATCAGGCAAGAATCACCTGAAAACAAAGAGTTTTATGAGAGAGAACACGCAGTTGAACTTGCAGATATATTTGTAAAAGCCGGAGTCAATATTCCAGAAAGCGTCTTTATCGCGTTATTTAAAAAACTGACAAAATGAATAGTAACAGCACCTATTTTGCCATACAGGTGTTTGATGAATGAATGCTCAATTATTAAGTCATTTGTCTGAATGTTTAAGCTTGTCAAACGCACATTCTACAATTGAAGAAGTAATATCACATTTTTTATTGTATTCATAGGCAGGATTAGTCTGAACAGCAACACATGTTTTGCCAATCTTTGCTATATCGGCCAATCGAGAATGATCCATCCTTGAAAAAAGCGCCATATCAAGAGTGTAAGTTGTCAGGTGAATAATAAAATTTGGGTCAATACTCATTGCAACGCCTATATCTAAATCGGGCTGCTTGAACAAAAGAGATTGTCCAACTTTCCCTTCAAAATCAATAGATCTGCCAAACATTAATTCAAATATTAGGTCATGCTCAAGATCTGAAAGCTTCATAATCAAGAGAAACAAATAAGAGTTTATAAATTTAAACACAGCTACCCATTAATGTTGTTCATATATACTTTTCCTGTGCCCAACCTTGATTACAAGAATCAACAACTTGCCTTTGTCAAGATCCAGAATTATCCTGTAGTCACCAACGCGAAGTTTATAGCCAGAATCACCAACTAATTTTGTAATAAATGCTTCAGGCCTTATTCTTATCCTTTCAAGCGATTTTAGCATTCTTTCTTGAATTGGTTTAGCCAATTTCTCCAATTGTTTTTTTGCTTTATCTGAAAAAAGGATGTCAAACATGAACTAATCACCTGATTTTTTGTACCCAAACAATTAACACAGATTTAGGGGACATTTAGAATCCCAGCTCTTTTTTAACTTGCTCAAAAGTATGGAATTTGCCTTTCTTGATTTCAGCTCGCGCTTCAGCCAATTCTTTTTTTGTTTCTTCATTTATTTCCATATTATCTTCTATCAAGCTCCATATCACTTCTTCATAGGTTTCCCTATCCATAAGCTTTCTCTTGTTTAGCTCAGCCTGCAGGCTTGGACTTATCTGAATTGTTGTTGCCATAGGATACTATAGTAGGTTATAGTATATAAAACTTCCGACAATTTGGCAATCAATGAAATCACAACTAAGGTTCTTGGACAGACATTAACTAGCTGCCTATTATGTTCAAGCCAAAAACTATTTAAACCAAAACCTACTTTTTTAGAGAAAATGGAAGAAATAACAGTGCCAAGACATATTGGGATAATAATGGATGGCAACAGGAGATTTGCCAAAAAGCTCATGATGAAGCCATGGAAAGGGCATGAGTGGGGCAAGAAAAAGATTGAAGACTTATTTGAATGGTGCAAAGAGCTTGACATAAGGGAAGTAACATTATATGCTTTTTCTGTGAAAAACTTCAACAGGCCAAAAGATGAATTTGATTTCCTGATGAAACTGTTTGAAGAGACATTTGAAGAATTGATGGATGAACAGCATAAGATCCACAAATACAAGATAAGAATCAACTTTATCGGCAGGATATTCATGTTCAACCCAAGGATCCAGGAGCTGATGCATAAAGTGATGGAACAGACAAAAGACTACAAAGAATACACGGTCAATTTCGCCATGGCATATGGAGGAAGGGAAGAGATAATAGATGCAACAATAAAGATTGCAGAACAAGTAAAAGAAGGAAAACTAGATATCAACCAGATAAACCTGGAAACATTTGGAGAAAACCTATACATGAATGATGATGTCGACATGATAATAAGGACATCAGGAGAGCACCGGACTTCTGATTTTTTGCCATTCCAAGGCAATTATGCTGAGTGGTTTTTCATAGAAAAGCACTGGCCAGAGTTTGAAAAAGAGGATTTTGTGCAATTGATACATGAATTCTCAAATAGGCAAAGAAGATTCGGGAAGTAGAAGAAGTTATCTCATCAGAAATTTATTCAGGATTTCCCCAAAACATTTTTAAACACAACATGCTTTTATAGTCCACAATGCCAAAAAAATGCATAATATGCAGCGAGGTAGCCTCCCTAGTCGTAAAAGGAACATCTGATTTCTACTGCCAAAGTTGCGCTGAAGAGCACTTTGATGACTTATCTTATCTCTCCAAGATTGCAGATGTGGAAAGGATGAGGCAAATGGAAGAAGGAGATGATGAAGAAGACGAACATGCAACAGAGTTAAATAAAGAAAGCTGACATAAACTCCTATTCTAAATTTTCGTGAAAGATAAAATCGGATTATTAGCAGTTTGATTTCTTATGCAAAGATACTACAAACACAGGATCAGTGCTGTTTGCAGAAGCATAACAAAAAGTTTTTAAGGTAAAACAAGCTATACAGATAAAATGGAAGATTACAAATCGATAGATCAAGAAATGGAAGAAATCCAGAGGCCAAATTATGGGCCCCTAAAGATAATAGGTGCACTTTTCTTAATCCTGATACTGGTACTTTGGATCATCCCAAGCTATGCTATCAAAACTGACTTGTTTCCTCAAAAAATCGTTTCAATCAAAGAGGTTATTCCCACATTCCCAGATGGGAATGAATTTGGGAATGAGAATTATCCGTCTATTAAATCGGATTACACCAAATTGATGATTCCCAGAAATCCTTACGTAAAATACACTTCAGACAAAATAATCAGCCTGAGCAACTGCGAAAATAGCAAGCCTTGCTATGCAAAGGCGATCTATTATTTTGTGAGAGACAATTTTGATTATGTTTCAGACCCTCTGGCATTTGAATATGTGAAAGGGCCATTGAATTCCATGCAAACAAGCAATGGAGATTGCGATGATGCATCAGTCTTACTTGCAAATTTGCTCCAAGCAATCGGAATAAATACCCGGTTTGTGTTTATGCCTGGACATGTGTTTGTGCAGGCAGAAATACCTGAAGCAAAGGGAAAATACAAGACAGAAAAAGACTGGGTTTCCTTAGATGCTACATGCAAAGCCTGCGAATTTGGAGAAATACCATTGAGCAGCTATGGAAAGGATTTTAGTTATTATCCCTAGAAAAAATTGGAAAAAAAGTTAATTGTTCTGGCTGTGAATAGGCTTCAACTTTCCTAGCATAAAATAAGGGATCAATAGCTTTAATTAAAGTAGCCTTAACAATATCCAAAAGACCAGACCTTGGCTCATAATCCTCAGAAATGCCAACAATTCGTTTTATTATTCCAACTTCATCAGGATAGACATAATATTCATGCTGAGCAAGAGCCAACAAATGATTTGAATCAGAACATGACCTGAGTTCATCAACAGCTTCAGGAAATTCACCAAACTGGTTCAAACCCCACCATTCTAAATAAAAAAATACGGGATTTTTGCAATTGGGATGTTCACAAATAAAGGAATAGCTTGGATTCATAACTAAATGATTTGCTTAAGGTTTTAAAAGTATTATTCCACTGGAAGCAATAGTTCCTATATTGATTATTTAAACGACTTTTTAATCCACCACATAAAGAAAAATAATAGAATAAATATGAACAAAATTGATATGAAAATCAAATCAGTCTTTTTTGATTCAGCTTTTGGATCTATCTCAGCTTGATCCCAAGTCTTTCTCTTCATCTTATTGCCAAGTTCATAGGCCATCAAATCACTTAAGCGGATTTAGCCATTTATTACAATTCTAATCCAAAAGTTTTCTCAAATTCTTTCATTTCCCTAATCTTTTGGATAAACCTTAAACCATTATCAGTAATAATAAGATAATCATAATCACCTTTCTTAATCTTTTTCATGAAATCTTTAGAAATAAGCTCTTCCAAATAGGATTTCATCTGATGATGAGCAAGATTAGCCTTATACATCAGATGAGTTGGCTTAATAAGGCCTCCTTTATCCTGGACTGACATAAGCATGTCAAGAATTATATCAGTCCTATCCCTTTTTCTTGACATTTTTTAGCACCATTACAAATACTGCCAGCAGGCAAACATAGCCAATAAGCTGGACTATCTCAGCAACAGCGTAAAGAACAAGATTTAGCTTCACAAAAATTGCAAAAACTTCGCTGAGAGTTATTATTGCAAAACTTGCAAATAGGTATTTTGTGAAATTATTCCTGGATCTCACATAGTTTTGGTAATAACTATATGTTATGAAGACCAAAAAGATCAATGAAGTAAGATGGAAAATGAAATAAACAGACCTGCTGAAGTAAACTGAGATGACAAGCAAGTAAAAAATTATGAAGATGTTTGAAGATGACTGTTTTTGGTAGACAGAATAAAGCACATATAATCCAAAGAGCATCAATGCCCTATACATGATAGATCCTATGAAGAACAGAATGTCTGAAGACCTTAATGCATTATAAGAAACTGTGATAAAACCAAGATTCCTGGTTTCAACAGAATAGTAATATAATGTGAAGTTTGTCAATATTTTGAATAGAAAAGATAATGCCAACAATAGGAAAGATGCTGCAAATGAAAGATAATTCTTGTTCTTCTTATTTAACCTATAACACCTAATGCTATAGAATGCAATAAATGTAAGGATAATGATTGCAACAAGGTCAATAGCAATATCCTTGCCATAAAACCATTTGGGGCTAAACATAAGATCTATCATATCTAGTGATGACCAAAGGTGGTTTAAAAAGCTTATGGAAGATTCTGTCGCTAGTGGAAGGAAGTACCATAAGAGGGTTTCACAGGATATTAATAAAAGATTTCTGAACTTAATTGAGAGTTGAGCCTGAATTATCGGACTCAAATCGATAAATTTAACCGCGGAGGTGGCCAAAAATGGAATATCAAAAAATGTTTAGGTACAACAAAAGCGATGTGTGGGGAAACTGGATGGAATTTGTTTCAGAGAAGGAGAAAAAGAGGACACACTGGGGAAGGAGAAATGAGTTAAGAGATCATGTTTAGCTAAAGATTTATATAGCTATAATCCGGAAAAAAGCATATGTTTGGATTTGACAAAAAAATTGATGTAGCTGAATCAGTTACAAATATGCTAAATTCTCTGAACAAAACCGGAGATTTTGCAGGCATTAGCGATAAGGCAGCGATGAAGTATCTCATGGCACAAAGCTCAAAAACTGCTTCATTCATATCAGATTATATGACAAAAGATTCAATGTATATACACTACTACAAAAAAAGATCATTGCACGAAATAATCAAGGAGCTTAACCATCTTTTCTCAACAAGCAGATATTACTACAATTATTCAAGCTTTGACAAAAATGAAGTTTTAAACATAATCTCAAAAATACAATCATTATTCCAAGAGTATGCACAATATGGATCAATGTATGTGTTCAGGCACTGCGAAAAAGCAAAAAGGACTGACAGCAAGGGAAAAGTGTATGATGGAATACCTACACATGCTATCAAAGAGCAGGCAATGAAGGCAGCTTTAGAGATAATGGATGAGATATTAATAAGCCCAAAGAAAGTAAGAATTATTCTAAAGCATTCTGAAGCAGCGAGAACAAAGATATTTGGTGAGATAATCCTTAGAGAAATAAATTATCATCTTCATCATTGCAAAGACAAAATTCAAATAATAAATGGGGGAAATGACCCAAGAATCAGATTTGGCTATTTCTCAGATAAAGCTCTGGCAGAGATTTTGCCTGTGTATAAAACAAAAGGGGAGTTTTACTCATTCCTTAACTGGTATCTTAATGCAAATGAATTTAAAAAGTTCAAACTCCAGCCAAAGGTTGAAGATGTAGTATACGGAGTTGAAAGCTTTGTTAAGGAAAATAACAAACTCATTGAAGGAGGAGATTATTATACCATTGTTATCGCAATAACACACAGCTGGATAATAGATGCATATTTGCTCAAAAGAATTCCTGGGCTTGAAAATGAGGTCAAAAATGTGATAAAGACGGCTGGATTCTTCAAAGTTGAATGCGGGCAATTGAACTATCTGGGCAAATGGGTTGAGTCTTGAACCTAGAGATCCTTCTCATAGAAATACAATTCATGGCCCCTCTTAAAATTACGTTTTTCACAGAATTTGTGCATAACCTTGTTGGAAGTCTGAACAAGAGCAGTAATTGTCCTTAATCTTTTCTTTTTGCAATATTTCTCATATTCTTCATACAATTTTGTGCCAATCCGCTTAGACTGAAATTCAGGAATAACCACAAAATTGACAAAAAATGAATATTTTTTCCTTTCCCAGATCTCTGCAATCAATAAGCCAACAATCTTATTGGCCTCTTGCGCTATCAAGACAAGGTTCATCTTCTTGTCTTTTATGCAATCAACCACATAATCCAACGAATAAACAGAATCCATCTCACCATAGCCTTGAAGCTCAGGAGTTTTTCTCAACATTGACAAGATAACTTTACTGTCTTTTGACTGTGCGCGCCTAATTTTCATTTCTGAGCCTCATTTTTGAAGACTTATACTTATGAGGTTTATATCCACTCTTAAACTTAATAATCTTTGGGTCTAGGTTCATTAATCCTAAGTTTATCCTAAGATTAGTTGTAAAGGATACCTGATCATAGCCAAGACAGATTATATCTGGCATAATTTTCTCAATTATCCTATGTTTATCACCCTTGTTTCCCAGAAGAGCCTTATGGACATAATGCAGGGATGATATTTTTTTTAGGCGCTTTAGCTCATTATTCAAAGGCATATGCCCTTTTACTTTTTTTACAGTCTGGTCACGGGCAATTATTACATAAAGGTGAGTGCCATACTTTTTTGATTGAGTTAAAAAATGCTCGTGGCCTTTATGGAATATATCAAATGTGCCAAAAGTGAGGACTTTGATTGTTTTCTTTGATGATTTACTGTTTACCTTCTCCATTTATAGCATATTAGAATAGAAGTATTTGAATTTTTCCTTATATTATATATACTTGAATTATCACAGAAATTATTATAAAAGGGATGCATATTTTCTGACAAGAAGACATTATTTTGGGGCCAAAAATGGAAGTTACGCAAAAAATAGAAATTTCTGATGAAAAAGCTGCAATATTCAAAGAAGCTGCAAATAAGTTTGGGACACCTGTTTACTGTTATTTTGAAGATGAGATAATTGAGAGCATGAATAAATTAATGGAATTTCCTGCGCCCTACGGATTAACCATAAGATTTGCGATGAAAGCCAATCCAAATATGGCAATACTAAAGTTATTTGATAAATTGGGTGCACATATTGACGCAGGATCTTCATATGAAGCATATAGGGCAATAATGGGAGCAGGTATCAACGCTTCATATATAAGATTAACAGGGCAGCTAGTGCCTGAAGAAAACTCACTTGAAGATTTGGTTAATTTGGGTGTCCATTTCACAGCCTGTTCATTGACGCAGCTAGAATTGTATGGCAGACTATTTCCAGGAACTGAAGTTGGCATAAGATTTAATATCGGAATAGGGTCAGGAGGCACAAAAAAGACAACAACAGGAGGACCAGATGCATCGTTTGGAATCTATGAGCAAGGAAATGAGATAGATAAATTGCTTGCAGAATATGGATTAAGATTGGAAACAATTCACATGCATATAGGCTCTGGGAGCGATCCTGAAAAACAGATTGAAGCTGACAAAAAAGTAATGGAATTAGTCAAGTATTACGGGCTTGTAAAAACATTAAACATAGGCGGCGGATTCAAGGTTGCAAGAATGCCATATGAAAAATCAACAGACATTCTAGAAATTGGATCAGTTGTCTCAGCTGAACTGCAAAGATTTTATCAGGAAACTGGAAGAAAAATTCATCTTGAAATCGAGCCAGGGACATATGCTATCGCAAATGCGGGATATATAATAGCAAGAGTGAATGATATTATTTCAACAAATCATAACTGCAAGGATGGACATGTATTCATCAAAAGCAACAGTGGAATGACTGAAAACACAAGAGTCTCATTGTATGGCGCACAACATCCGATGAGCATTATACCTATGAATGGCGAGATTAGGGGAACAAAAGAGTATGTTGTTTCAGGACCATGCTGTGAAAGCGGAGATGTCTTAACTGTTAAACCCAACAATCCAGAAGAGATAATACCAAGAAAGTTCACAGAAGCCAGAAGAGGAGATTTGCTTGTCATCGGCGGCTGCGGCGCATATTGCTCTTCTATGAGCACAGCCAATTATAACTCATATCCAAAACCAGCAGAGGTATTAGTAAGAAACAACGGAAGAATGGACTTGATAAGGATTCAGCAGGCAAGCCAAAAGATGTGGGAAGATGAAAGGATGCCTGGGGATCTGTAGTTGCTCACAATTTATTTCAAGGAATAAAGTTTATAAATCAAGATTGAATCTTGAAAAGTATGGCAAATCTGAAAAGTGTAGTGAAAAGGTTATTTGGCGGATTAGTTAGTAAACTTGAATTTGAGCATGATAAAAGAAACATAATGAGATTAGGAAAACTGCTTGGTCCAGATGAGGAATCAGTTGAAGACTATAACCATAGAGGAATTGAGTTTAACATTCAAAGGGCATACAATGATAAATTAAAAAGCGTTAGGTGGACGGTGGGATTTCAAGGCATACCAATCCCTAAATATGATAACACAGCAGACTGGCAACACAATGGGTTAGTGACAGATATTTTTAAACACCTATTATTATACTCAATTCATGGCAGATATGAAGATGGAATACTTCCTGGAGATACAAATGGGCAATATGGAAGAGATGAAAAAAATATGCACAGTTTTCTTCAATATACTGTCCATAATGCTGCACAAGGGCATGAAATTGCACATAGATTTATAGATAATTATCTTATATTCAAAGATAGGATTAATCAAGCAATTGCAGATATTGAAGAAATTGTATATAGGATTGATAAAAGAACTCATAAAAGTGCGGCATTTAGAGAAATGGAAAAAATGGAAGAAATAGGATTAAGTGACCAAAGACCAGGAAAATACAAAGAATATAGAGAAAAAAGTTACAGGATATATGCATATGAAAGGGTCATCTTACCTATACTGAAAGAAAAAGAGGGTTTAGATTTTGTTAATCCCAGATTCATTGGCACACTTTTTGGGGAAGAACTTAGCATACCCTATTGGAGAGAACGATTGCTTGTACAAAATCAAAAACCACAAGAAACAAATCCCAAATTTGATCGGGAGACCAGCAGTTAACAACAGCAAGCTTTATAAACAGCCACAAATTCCCATGTTAACGTAAGTTTACAATTCCCGTGAACTACTTTAATAGTAGGAGGGTAGAATGGACAAAGAAACCATAAAAAATACACTTGAAGAATTAAAAACAAATTCTCAGAAAAGGAAGTTCAAACAGAGCATAGACCTAATAATAACTTTCAAAAACCTTGATCTAAACAAACCTGAAAACCAGATCGAACAATTCGTAAATCTGCATTACGGCAGGGGAAAACAAGTCAAGGTCTGCGGCCTAGTTGGAGCTGAACTTATCGAGGAATCCAAAAAAGAGCTAGACAAGACAATAGCTACTGATGATTATATAATATACCAAAAAGACAAGAAGCTGATCAAGAAACTGGCAACAGAATATGATTTTTTCATCGCACAAGCAAATGTCATGCCAAAAATAGCTCAAACATTTGGACGAGTACTAGGACCAAGGCAAAAGATGCCAAACCCTAAAGCAGGATGTGTAGTTCCTCCAAATGCTAGCTTAAGGCCATTAAAGGAAAGGCTTCAGAACATGATCAGAGTAAGTGTGAAACAAAAACCTTACTTCCAATGCATGATTGGAAAAGAGGACCAAAAAGATGAAGAGATAATCGACAACATAATGAGCATTTATAATGCAGTAATACATGCGCTTCCAAATGAGGAAAACAACGTAAAAGAAGTTATGCTCAAACTTACAATGTCCAAAACAAAAACAGTAGAAAAACATGTAGAGGATAAAAATGAGTAGAGAAGCAGCACCCTACAAAAAGAAAGTAGTAAAAGAATTTGCTGACCTATTAGTCAAATATCCTATAATAGGTGCGATAAACATGGAAAACATGCCAGCACCTCAATTAGCAAAGATGAGAAGCCAGCTTCGAGGAAAAGTTGTCATAATGATGACAAAAAGAAGGCTTTTGAAGCTAGCTATCGAAAAGGCAAAAGAAAAGAAAAAGGGAATAGGAATCATAGAAAAATACCTAAAAGGAATGCCAGCTTTGCTTTTCACAAATGACAATCCGTTTTCAATCTATAAGACTATTAAAAAAAGCAAATCAAAAGCTCCTGCAAAGCCAGGGCAAATAGCCCCTCATGATATAATAATCAAAGCAGGGCCAACCAGCTTTATGCCAGGACCAATAATCGGAGAGCTTGGACAGCTTGGAATAAAAGCTGGAGTTGAAGGGGGAAAAATCTCTGTAAAAGAAGATGTAGTTGTAGTCAAAGAGGGCCAAACAATCAGTGATAAAGCAGCATCAATGCTTCTAAGATTCGGCATAGAACCAATGGAAATTGGCCTTGACATAGTTGCTGTTTATGAAGATGGCTTAATCTATGAAAAAAGTGTCCTTGATGTTGATGAGATTGAATTCGCCGCTAGATTAGCAAAAGCATGCAGCTATGGGCTAAACTTGGCTGTGGAATCAGGATTCCCAACAAAAGAAAGTATAATAGTTCTAATCCAAAAGGCAACAAGGCAAGCAAAATATCTTGCCATTGAGTTTGCAATACCATCAAAAGAAGTGATGGCAGACATATTAGCAAAAGCAGAAAGGCAGATGCTTAGCCTGAAAGGAAAAACAGGTTTATAATAAAAACGACAAGATTTAGGAGGTAATAAAATGGAATATATATATGCAGCATTGTTGTTACACAAAGCAGGCCACAAGGTTGATGAAGCTGGTGTAAAGAAAGTGCTACTTGCAGCAAATGCAAAAGTTGATGATGCAAGAGTAAAAGCATTAGTAGCAGCACTAGAAGGCGTCAACATTGACGAAGCAATTGAAAAAGCAGCAATGCCAATGGCAGCAGCACCAGCAGCTCATGAAACTAAACATGAAGAGAAAAAAGCTGAAAAGAAAGAAGAAAAGAAGAGCGAGGAAGAAGCAGCTGCAGGATTAGGAGCATTATTCGGCTAAATTTTTATTTTTTAATAATTTTTTTAGTATAATGACGATGAGTGAATTGAAATGCTTTCCCAAGAGGAGAAATCAGATTTGATAAGGAAGAGGTCTCAACTTAGAAATGAACTAAACGACCTAAAAAACAAGCTTAATGAGTTGAATGATCAAAAAGAAGCTGCCTTCCAAAAGAAGGACAAGATTTCTAAAGAAATTATCAGGCTTATTCACCAGGCAAAAGAGTCCAAAAGCAAAAGGAATGAGCTTACCCAAAATGTCAAAGAGACAAAAGAAAAAAGGACTCATGTGAATGAAGAACTGAAGAAGAAATTGGATGAATTCAAAGACCTGGAAGACAAAAGGTCTGAAGCAGAGAAAAAAATGAAGCACAAAGTAGACCCATACAAAATCAAGGCAGAAATCAAAGCTATTGAGATGAAAATAGAAACAGAAGTAATGAGCTTTGAAAAAGAAAAACAACTCATGAAAAAGATCAACGAACTAAAAAAGAGCTATGATGAGGCAAAAGATGTCAGGGAGATATCTGAAAAATCAAATGCTCTTAGAGACCAGATAAGGGAACTTAGAAAAGAATCATATGATACTCACCATGATGTGCAGGCTACAGCACATTCATCACAACAAAAACATGAAGAGATGGTTTCTTCATCTAAGGAGATAGACAAGCTGAAACAAGAGGAAGAGGCTTGCTTAAAAGAGTTTGTTGAGAAAAAAAAAGCATTCAAAGAAGTGAATGAGAAACTAAAAAAAAAGCTAAAGGAATTCAATGAAACTAATGACAAGCTCAGGGAGAACAATGCAGAATTCCAGAAAGAGCAGAAACAGATGCAATTCAAGGATATAAGAAGCAAAAAAAAGTTTGTCGAGGAAAAGCTGAAAAAAGGCGGAAAGCTGACAACAGAAGATATACTGGTTATGCAAAGTGATATTGATTAATTCTTAAAAGCAATATTGAATAGATCATTTCTGATAATTAATTGGAATTAAAAATCAATTAGATCAAATATTATAATCAATTGGAACAAACATGATGATAAGGTAGCATATTTCTGATGAATAATCAGAACATCCTACTCATTTTTAATACAAAAGAACAATAAATATCAAAGAAATTAATTAAATGACTATTTTTTGCCATGGAACTCTGTATATCCACACTTGCCGCAGGTTTCCCTATCAGAATGCTTTGCCAAGAAGAAACTCGGGCCGCATTTAGGGCAGTTCCTATTCTTTCTCTTAAGGCCTTCAGCGCTTTTTTCATAATGCTGAAACTGGCCCTTCACTTTTTTTGATGCTTTTTTGTCAGCCATTTGAAATCACTTTTTTATTTGAATTATTTTTTCTTGCCTTTAGCAGGAGCAGGTTCCTTCTTGACCTTGGCTTTTTTCACAGGATTCATGAACTTCAATGTATTCTCATCCTTGTAAACATGAGCTTTTATAATTGCCTTTCTCTCACCATAAAGGTTCTTGACAGAGCTTATGACAATTGATGCTTCTGATTCACCCAACTTTTTGCTAAGCTCCTTCTTAAGAACTTCCTTTGAGGGCGTCTCTTTTTCAAAAGTCGTAACAGCCTCTATGTAAATCCTGTTCAAAAGAGGCTCTTCATGTTTTGTTTTGATATCCATTTCATCACTACCTTACTTTTATGGCATATTCGCCTTTAACCTTTATTCCGATGTTATTTGCTATCATAGACTTATCGGAATCAATTACATTGATCCTGCCCTGCCACGCATTTGCAGTTGTTGTACTCTTGCAAAGAGGGCATTCAGATCCATCATAAAAATATTTACATGATTTGCATACTTTCTTTTTCATTCAGCTCACTTCTTCTGTTTTTTTTCCTCTTTTTTTGTTGGTTTTTCTTCCTTTTTGGGTTCGACAACTGCCGGCTCCTCATTAACCCAATCAAGCCTTCCAAGATGAGGCTGCCTCATAGTAAGGCCAATCTTTGGATTTGAAACCTGCTTATAGCTTACAGCAATAATCCTTGCCCTGCATTGATCATTAACCTTCAAAGTCTTTTTGGATTCTTTTCCTGCCAAAGTCTTATCTTTTGAGAAACTAACAAAATCATCCATTGTCTGGGAAATATGAATCATGCCCTCAGTAGGGCCGATTGTGAGGAAAGCGCCAAAATCTGCAATATCCTTAATCTTACCAGCAACAACTTCCTGAAGCTCTGGCTTAAATGTGATCAATTTAAACTTTGTCTCATAATAGGCAGCTCCATCACCTGGGATTATTACACCTTCACCGATATCATCAACCTGAGGAACATCAATAGCAATACCAATATCTTTATCGATATAGCCTTCATACTTTTTCCTTATCCTTTTAGTAATAGCCTCATCCACAGGAAGATCAAACATGTTTGGAGGCACTCTAATATGATCCTTTATATCTATCAGGTAGAACATTTTAATGAAAAGGAGATAATAGGGAGTTTTTAAAGGTTTCTTTTTTAAATGGCTAAAGGAGACTGGCTGGCTCACTTCAAAACAAAATGGCTCTTCTGCCTCATTGAGATAACTTGCGCACCAGAAGCCCTGATTCTCCTTGCCAAAACCTTGTCTTGGGTGGCAATTATGCAGATTTTGCCAAATTCAAGAATTAGATCATCTACGTTTTGATTCCCGGAAGTCTTCAAAACCTTAACCTTCTTTTTTTCAAGTAGCTGCAATGCTATGGAAGCAGACATTTTGCCATTAAGATTGCTTTTCTTTGAAGATTTAATATCTTTCAATTCATCAATGATCCTGTCGAGAACAATAAATTCGGCACTAAAATCAATAAATTGCAGAATGCCTTCAAAGATGTCAACTTTAAACTGCCCAGGTAACAAGAGGAAATTGGTGTCAAGAAGAATTTTTTTTGCTGTTTTCATGATTTCACTTTGGCTATAAGCGATCTTGGAGATATATCAAGGAAAAAACCAGAAAATTTGCCAACTACTGTTGATAATATGATAGAGTAAATCATAAACATCAATGAAAGATCAACAACAGACTTCAGCTCAGGAATACCCAAAGTGGACAAAGCAAGGACAACAACTGCTGTTGCTATTCCTTTCTGAACATTAAGAGCCATAAAAATTTTATGCTTGAATGAATAGTTGTAATTCCTCATCGCAAAAGCAATAGCTATGTAACGCAATATCAAATAGATAATAAATAATACTAGAGCACGCCAAAGGTAGGAAATTGTAAATGGAGCCTTGATAACAAGGCCGACCAAAACAAATACAAGGATTTCCAGCGCATTTGCAAACAATGAGGAGAATTCAATAAGGTGCTCTTTTTCCTTTATGTACAGATTACCGAAAAATACACCCATAACTGTGACTGCCAGAACACCATTGCCTTTAAGATTCTCGGCAATAATGTAAGTCAATAGAGCTGCCGTAATCAGAGCCAATGGACTTAATGTTTCTGAATATTGCTTGCGCATAAATTTGAAAACGATAATTCCAACCAGGATACCAGCACCTATTCCTGAAACAACCTGCTGAAGAAATGGGCCGATCTGGGAAATAAATTGGCTGACAATGATCTCGCTTCCAAAATTCTTGTACATTTCTAGGATAATGAAGGGAATTAAGACGGTGATAGGCGTATTTATCACGGATTCAAATTCAAGAACCTGCAAAACCCTGTTTGCTGAACCTTTAAACATCATCAGAACTGCGCCCGGATCAGTGCCAGACATTATTGCTGCAAAGACAAGAGCATACCAAATAAGATTCATCTCCCTAAAAAGAAGCAATGCAAAAAAACTAAGCGCAACCAAGTTTACTATCAAAAAAGTGAAACTAAGATTCAAAATCGGCAAAGAATAAGCCTTAAGCATGGATAACTTAAACTTTGATGATGAATCAAACACAATCATAACAAGCGCGAGAGTTGAAATGCTTGTTATGAATAAGTCTGGAAATGAAATAATAGGCTGGCCTTTATAGGGTATCCAACCGAGAAGCAAACCAGCAATTATCAAAAAGAGGATGTTTGGCATCTTCAACTTATTGGAGATGACTGTACAGATAATACCTATAAGCAGAATAATACCGATATAAGTCAAATAAGCTAATGGGCCTTCTAAAACCAAGCTAACACCTCTCCATTCGAAAATCTTCCTTTAGATTTATAAATATTTGTATTTGAATTAATGAAATCCAAAACCTTTTTATAGCAACAAATAAAGCATCTGAGAATGAAGAACTTAAATGCCAAGATAAAAGAAATAACTGAGGATGTCCTTTCAGAAATTAAGCCAAGTGATAAGGAAAAAAAACAAGTTAACAATGATATAACCAATGTAATAATGGCTGTGAACAAAAAATTGAAAGGAGCAAAGGCAATCCTTGGCGGATCTGGAGCAAAAGACACATGGATAAAAGGGAACTATGATGCAGACATCTTTGTGATGTTCAACTACAAAAAATTTGCTGACAAAAGCGACCAATTGTCAGAATTGCTATTAAAGCAACTTGGAAATACATTCAAACTGGCAAGATTTCACGGATCAAGAGACTATTTTCAGATCAAAAAAGAGGATTTCACTTTTGAATTAGTGCCAATCCTCGAGATCAGCAAAGCAAACCAGGCAAAAAACATAACAGATGTCAGCCCATTGCATGCAAAATATGTGATGAAGCACAGCATGTTCAATGATGACATCAGGTTATTGAAGAAATTTGCCAGGGCCCAAAACGTATACGGAGCAGAAAGCCACATCAAAGGATTTTCTGGATATGCTATCGAGATAATTGCAATTCATTACAAAGGATTTTCCAATGCATTAAGGGAAATTTCAAAATGGAAGGACAAGATAATAATCGATCCAGGCCATAATTACAAAAATAAGCAAGAGATAATAAGGAATCTGAACCAAAGCAAACTTAGGTCTCCTCTTGTGATAATTGATCCAGTAGATAAATCAAGAAATGCAACTGCAGCTGTCAATGAAGAGAAGCTGAACATAATGATAATCCAAGCAAGAAATTTCCATAAAAATCCAAGCAAGGATTTTCTTGTTGAGAAGAAATTTGACATCGATGATATTTTGAAACATAAAAAAGTTATTGCTGTAAAGATAAAATTAGTTGAGGACAAACCTGATATTGTTGGATCCAAAGTAATAAAGATTCATGATTTTATAGCAAGAAAACTAGAGCCTTTTTCTATAGTAAAAAAAGGGTGGAATTTTGACGGTCGAAAAACAGCATGTGTATGGTTTGAATATAAGAATGAAACTATATCTGAAGAGGAAATTGTTGGAGGGCCTCCGTTAAAACTGGATAAATTTGTAGGTGAATTCAAGAAGAAATACAAAAAGACATTTAATAAAGGAAATAAGATATACGGCTACAAAAAGAGGGAATTTAGAAACATCAAAGATGCCTTAAGAAGCTTTCTGAGAGAAGATTATATCAAGGAAAAAGTTATGGAAACTGAATTGCTTAATTGATTGTTATCAACATTATAATGTTTTTGCAGCTTCCATACTCCTTGCATAATTTTTTATGACCGCAGACAATATTTCTCTCCTGGAAATAAACTCGCTCAATGGGACAGCAGCCCTAATAAGCTCTGAAAAAGTTGTTTGCCCTGCAAGAACTTTTTCAACACCTGTCTGGACAAGAGGCTTCATGCCATTTCTAACTGCTGATTCAAGATATGCCCTATGAGACTTGTTTCCTTCATAGATCATCTGCTTCTCTGATTCACTCAATATCCACATCTCTGGAACAACTGTCCTTCCAGAAAAGCCAATACTATCACAATGAGGGCAGATGACACCATTTTTCTTTCCGCCTTCCCTGTAAAGGATTAAAGGATGAGAAATTACTTTGTCGCCTAAAAGAGAGTTAATCTCTTCACTTGCATCGTATTCTTCACGGCAAGGTTCACATAAAGTGCGCACAAGCCTTTGAGAGATAACTGCCTTAAGAGAAGACTGAATATCAGAATTATCAACACCAAGCTCATATAACCTTAACAAAGAAAGTATAGAGTCATTAGTATGAAGAGTGCTAAAGACCAAATGTCCTGTTTTAGCTGCTTCAATTGTCATTTTTGCTGTTTCAGAATCCCTAATCTCGCCAACTAAAATGACATCTGGATCTTGCCTTAAATAAGTCCTCAAAACATTGCTAAAATCCCAGCCAATTGCCCTATTGACCTGGCTCTGATTTATCCCATCAAGATCAATCTCAATTGGATCCTCAATAGTGACAATGTTTACGTGCTCCTGATTAATATGCTGGAGAATTGAATAAAGAGTTGTTGTTTTGCCAGAGCCTGTAGGGCCTGTGACAAGAAACAACCCATAAGGCGCAGAAGTTTCAGCAATAATCCTTGAATAAATATATTGAGGAAAACCAAGCTCACCAAGATCAAAATTTTTTTCTTTAGACTGAAGAATCCTCATAACAACTTTTTCGCCATGATTAGTAGGCATTGTAGATACCCTTAAGCTATAACCTTCAAGTATAGGGTGCTCTCTTGCAAAATCCTCATCAAAAACAATCACTCCATCTTGAGGACGCCGAGATTCTTCTACCTGCATCTTAGACTCTATTTTAATCAGAGAAACAAGTTTCCTCATGGTCTCAGCACGAATTTTAGTGTTCTTCACAGAAAGAAATCCATCAAGCCTATACCTAACCTTGTTGTAACCATGCATAGGCTCAAGATGAATGTCTGTTGCGCCCCCCATAATTGCCTGATTAAGCAAAGACAAGTAAATATCCCTTGCAGACTGGTCATCATCTATCAGATTAAGAAAGCTCTTTCTTGCATCAGAATCTTTTACTAGCTTCAAAACCTGATCAAACTCATTGTCCTTTAATATCAAGTAAGTTGTTTTTTCTTTATCAGCACCTAGAATACCAGTCGGAAAAAGCTCCTCAAGTTTATCCTTCAGTGTAGTGCAATCGTGAATCTCAGCACTAGCAATATGATTGCACCTTATGCCTAAAACAACATTGCTAATTTTATCATCTATTTTATAACTTATTAAAGGAACAATGTCCGCATTCCTAAAATAATCCAGATTGGAGATGTAAGGAGGAAATTCATGTATTTCCATAACAAGATTTTCCAAAGTGAAGTAATCTGAGAGAGCCAAAGGTTTAGCATAAATGCCTAGGTTTTTTTCAAGCAGAGTAGCAAGAAACAGGGTTGGATCCTGAGATTTTTTAGTGAAATCTGTTTCCCGATTAGCTATATGACTTGGAATGCCAGATACACGCATACCCATCTCAGAATCCGAAACTCTTGCTCCGACATCAATTGTTGACCTCGCTGCTGCATCATTTCTGCTTTCTGCCATAAGAATACCTCCCAAACTAATGTATAGGCTAAAATGAAATATAGATTATAAAATTATCGGTAGGCAAGAAGCAGTATAATTTTATTTCAACAAAGAATGTTAGCATGATCTTGATGCAGAGGGATAATATGTTAGAGTTCATAAAAAATGTTGTTAGAGTATAAATCTGCTTGAACAAAAAGTGTTTAGGAAACATTTTTATTGCTCAGGTTTTTTAGGTGAGAGATGAGTTGGCTAAATGAGATATTTAACTGGATGATCGAATGGACTGAAAAAACTTTTACTCCTTTGGGAGCATGGGGGCTATTCTGGCTTGCATTCATGGAGGCAAGCTTTTTTCCTATCCCACCAGATATCCTGCTTGTAATACTTATTCTTGCAAAACCAGATCTATTCCTATTTTATGCATTAATCTGCACTCTTGGCTCTGTTAGTGGAGCCTTATTTGGATATTTTATCGGCTATAAAGGAGGGCTGCCTCTTCTAAGAAGATGTGTCAATGAAGAAAAGATCAAAATTGTGCATCAGATATTCAATAAATACGAAGCCTGGGCTGTGGCAATCGCAGGAATCACACCAATACCTTACAAACTAGCCACTATAGGAGGTGGAGTTTTTTATGTCAACATAAACAGATTCATAATGGCAAGCTTACTTAGCAGAGGCGCAAGGTATTTTATTGTCGCTACCCTAGTCTATTTATATGGCGAGCCTGTAATGAATTTCATAAACAACTATTTTGACATCATCTCATTATCAGGAGCGATATTATTGATAATCGGCTATTTATTGTATAAGAGGGCAAGGAAGAAATCAAGAAAGCATGAGCATATTGAATAGCTACTAGTGAACCAATATGCTTTAAAACAGAAAAATAAAATATAGCTTTATGGACAAAGAATTATTCAAAAAAATAATTGAAAAGCTGACTTCAAATCAAGAGATTGGCGAATATGCAAAGTTTGAATCATCACAATATAAGGCTGTAAAATTTGATGCATCAAATTTCAAAGAAATCAAGGAAATTGATTCTAAGCAGAACATTGTATTCATAGATGGAGGAAACATAGAGATAGCAAAAGGGCCAAACTTCTCTCTCCAATTGATAAACCTGTACTATACTATTTACCAGCAAAACAAAAGAACATCTGCGAGAAAGATATCTTTTCTCCTTCTTGTGAAATCTGCAGAGCTAAATAATGAGATCTGCTTCACTACTGAAACGTTTGGTGTGACAGGAAGCTTTGAACATAAAGATTATTTTTTTTCATCTTTGGACAACTCGATCAAGCAGGGCAACAACAGGATCAGCGCAACTGCAATAGGAATGGTCTACAGGAGATTTAGCGAGATAACATTAGCAAAATATGTGACTGGTATTTTATCCAAAAATGATATAATCATTTTTGATGGAGATCTTCAAGCAAAATTCACCTACGAGCCAGAACTCATGGATGAGCTTTATTCCTTTGCAAAGGAGAAGATGATAAAAATATGCGGCTTATCAAAAACATCAGAGCTGATGACTAATACAGGATATCCATTGCTGACAGCGATCAACAAATTGGCTGGAAAATCAAATGAAAAGCCATGGTTCTATAGCCCATTGGCTGTAAATATAAATAAGAACCATAAAGCAGACATATTCATAATAAAACTGATGCCAAAAACAGACTACTGCTTCAGATTTGATGTCCACAATGAGATCCAATTTGACATAAATGTCATATTATCCCTGCTAAAAAATAATTCAACTGACCCTTTGTTCCTAGGATACCCATATGGCTTGATCGAGGCGCATCTTTTTGCCAAATGCTCTTCACAAGAGAAAGAGCATATCTTGACTAAACTAAAATTTTACTCAAACAAAGAATTAAATATGTTTGAGACTAATGTGAATTCGCATGAACTTCTTGACAGGATCTAAATTTAGAACTTTTTTGCAGCTGATTACTGCTTTAAGATGGTAACTAAGATTTAAATACAAATATAAGCCAAAAAATATATGTTAGGGTATATATAAAAGTTTAAATTGTATATAAGGGATTAAAGGAGGTGGATTAATGGAAAAAAAGATAGGAAGCTGGTCATTTATCATTGGAGTAATACTAGCCTTGATTTTAGGACTTGCTTCTAATGCGCTTGCGCCAAATTGGGTGGGAATTCTTGCATCAGTCTTGGTAGTGCTGGGATTAATTGTGGGATTCATTAATATCGCAGGCAAAGAGACAAAGGATTTCTTGATTGCGGCTGCAGTATTAATAATTGCAGCTGGAGTAGGCGGAATTAGCACAACATTAAGCTCTGTTGAGCTGATAGGACCATACCTAAGCGGCATATTTGTGCAGCTATTGGCATTTGTTGTGCCTGCCACAGTTGTAGTATCCTTAAAAGAAGTCTATTACATCGCGCAGAGCCCTTAAATTTTTTATTTTTTTAATTTTTTTTCTAGAGAATTGGATTTTGTTTTGACAGCAAACGCATCGATATGCTTCTTTCTAAAATCAAAAAGTTTATATAAACAACAGCCTAAAAACCAATAAAGAAAATGGTGTTCGATGTCGTAACAGTTGGCTCAGGATTGATTGATATATTCATAAATACAGGAGAAAAGCTTTTCCAGAAACCAAAAAAAGTTAATGATCAAGAAGTTGTGCATGTACCCTTCGGCTCAAAGATAATGGTTGAGGAAGTAAGGACTTTTACAGGAGGAGGAGCAACAAACACTGCTATTTCTTTTGCAAAATTTGGACTTAAAACAGGCATAATTAGCTTGCTTGGCAGCGATAACAAGGAAGACAAGATAAGCGAAGAGCTCAGGAGAAATAATGTTACAGAGCTTATCAAAAAAAGGGCATCAAGAGAGAATGGCTTTTCAATAATTCTCGATGCAAAAGGGCATGACAGGACTGTCCTTGCATTCAAAGGGCCTGCAGATGACCTAAACTATGATGAATTGCCAAAGGACATAAGTACAAAATGGTTCTATTTCGCATCAATGATGGGCAAGTCATTTATGATGCAGCAGAAATTGGCTGATTATGCAGTAAAAAACAAGATAAAGATAATGTTCAATCCTTCTTCATATGTTGTAAAAAAAGGAAAGAAATTTGTTTCTCCATTGATGAAAAAAAGTGAGATAGTTGTATTGAATAAAGAAGAATCTGGTTATATCACTCAAGGAAGCATTGAAGATAGGCTAAAACAACTGGTCAGGATGGGGCCAAAAATTGCAATCATAACAGACGGGAAAAACGGCGCATGGCTCTTAAAAGACAAGTTTATATATAGGGCGATACCCCACAAAGTAAATGTTGTTGAAAGCACTGGAGCAGGAGACGCTTTTGCATCAGCTTTCTTAGCATCATTTATTAAAACCAATGGCATTAAGAAATCACTGCATATTGCACTAGCAAATTCACAGTCTGTATTAAGCCATTATGGGGCAAAAAACAAGCTTTTGACATGGGATGAAGCCAACAATAAAATAAAAAACAATCCAACAAAAGTTATAATAACAAAGATAAAATAAATAATATCAAAGATAAAATAGATTTATAATGATAATAAAAATTAGATATAACAAACAGATATAAAAAAATCAAAATTCGAAATTGAAGTGCATAGAAAATGACAACAACCCTTTTTCGTGTAATAGGATTAGACCCCTATCCAGACGCACAAGATATTTTAATGGAATTATATAAAATATATAAGCTTCCGTCTCCAAAAATAACTCGAAAAGACCAGATGATTATTGCTAATGAAGGATTAGAAAATTCTGTTTCAGTAACTTTTGGTTATGTTAATCTGGTTGATGGAAACAGAATTGAAGGGGCTTATGAACCGCCACGAAGAATAGTGTGGGATTCTAAAACAGAAAAAAATAGGGGAGCAGAACAAATAATATACATTTGTGAAGGAAGTTTGAATGGAGAAGATATATCTAAAAAAATCACACTAACCACCAGAGTAGAATTAGATAGAAAAGAAGAATAAGGTGATTGCCATGAAACACTACAACAGAATACCTGCAGAGGCAAGAAAAAGACAAATCCAGAAGATACACAAAGATTATACGCTTGAATTTACTATACTGCTAATTATTTTGTCAATTATGCTAATGCTAATAAGATAGAAAACCATAAAATGCTTGTAACAAACAAAAAAATTCTTTTGAAGGCGCAAAAAGGACACTATGCAGTCCCTGCCTTCAACATAAACAATATTGAGTTTCTTCAGGCTATTATGAAGGCTGCTATTTTGGAGAAGAGCCCTGCAATAATACAGACGTCAGAAGGCGCAATCAAATATGCAGGTATGGATAACCTGATTGATATTGTGCACAATGCAGCTAAGAATGCTAAAATTGATGTTTCTCTGCATCTTGACCATGGAAGAGACACAAAATTACTGAAAAAAGCAATAAATTCAGGATACACTTCTGTGATGATAGATGCGAGCCAGCACCCATTCCATAAAAACATTGAGATCACCAAAAAAATCACCCAAATTGCACATAAAAAAGGTGTAAGTGTGGAAGCAGAGCTTGGCACAATTGGGGGAGCTGAAGACAATGTAAGTTCTAAGAGCATAGTCTATACAGATCCAAAAGCCGCAAAAGAATTTGTGGCAAGAACAGGAGCAGACTGCCTTGCTGTAGCAATAGGAACTTCACATGGCGTATACAAATTTGCCGGAAGATCAAAATTGAACCTTAAGCTTCTTAAGCAGATAAGAAAAAATGTAAAAGTGCCTTTAGTGCTGCACGGCGCATCATCAATCCCAAAAGATATCGTGGAAACGGCAAATAAATATGGAGCAACGCTCAAGAATACAATGGGAGTTGATCCAAAACAGATTAAAAAAGCGGTAAAGCTAGGAATATGCAAAGTAAATATTGACAGCGACTTAAGATTAGCGTTTGATGCTGCTGTCAGGAAACAGCTTAAAAATCATCCTGAAGAATTTGACCCAAGAAAGATATTGATGCCTGCCACTGAATTGATAACAGATCTAGCAAGAAAAAAGATGAAGATGTTGGGCTGTTCTGGAAAGGGATGAAATCATTAAATGAGTTCAAAGTGTATAATTTTTACA